>Ga0187881_10002029_pt1 | contig 19932 bp, 19 predicted proteins | sample June2016WEW_19_1_2_FD_133017 | JGI IMG/M metagenome (GOLD analysis project Ga0187881, IMG submission 133017) | Peatland microbial communities from SPRUCE experiment site at the Marcell Experimental Forest, Minnesota, USA - June2016WEW_19_100 | ecosystem: Environmental > Terrestrial > Soil >...
CCACGAGGTAGCGAGTGGCGGAGTCATTCTTTACAACGGCGCCAGCCTTCCCGCCGACTTTAGTGCGCCGGACGTGCAGGTGGTCTCTATTCCGGCTTCGGAGATCGCCGACAAACTCGGTTCGACTAAGGCAACCAACATAGTGATGATGGGGGCGCTGCTGGAAGAAACCGAGTGCCTGGCTCCTGGAACTGCATTGAGTGTGCTCGAAGACAAGGTGAAAAAACTCAATCTGCTGGAAATTGACCGCAAAGCGCTCACCGCAGGCCGCTTGTTTATCGATGAACAGGCGCATATTGGCGCAGTAAGTCAGCCGGATGGCTTCGCTTAGTATCTAAGCTGGTGGAGAACCGGGCGTCCCCGCCCGGCGGACGCGCGAGACGCCCGTCCCTCCACCGTTTGACTTATCACGCGGTCGGGGTAATTAGGTTAGCGGAGGATCTGCAATGTCAACTGCATGGACAGCTCGTTACGCGCTGCGTATTAAGGGCATCACCAGTTCTAGAATTCGTGAGTTATTGAAGGTCACACAACGCCCCGGCATGATCTCGTTTGCCGGCGGCCTGCCCGCCCCCGATGTTTTCCCCGTTCAACGTTTTGAAGAAGCCTGCCACAAAGTACTTACCGAGAAAGCTGCGACAGCTTTGCAGTACGGGGCGACCGAGGGTTACGAGCCCCTGCGCGAATTGCTTGCGAACAACATGGCGCGCTACGGGATCAAGGCGCAGGCGGAGAACGTCCTGATCACCTCGGGTTCGCAGCAGGCGCTCGACCTGATCGGCAAGTTATTCATCAATGCTGGAGACCGCGTGCTGGTCGAAGCGCCGACTTATCTCGGCGCGCTGCAGGCTTTCAACATTTATGGCGCGGAATATGAGTCCGTTCCGAGCGACGAAAACGGCCTTCGCACCGACTTGCTAGAAGAACCTCTGCGCTCCGGCCCCAAGTTCATGTACGTACTGCCAAACTTCCAGAATCCGGCCGGAACCACGCTGTCCGAAGGCCGTCGCCACGAACTCGTGCTGCTGGCGGATAAGTACGGCATTCCGATTGTCGAAGACGATCCGTACGGCCAGTTACGCTATGAAGGTGAGCACCTCCCACCGCTGGTTGTGCTCGACCGTGAGAACCTGCGCCGCGACAGTGGTTATTCCATTGGTAATGTCATTTACCTAAGTACATTCTCGAAAACGCTGGCTCCCGGCCTCCGTCTGGGCTGGATCGTAGCTCCGCCCGAGGTCATCAGCAAGCTGGCGCAACTCAAGCAGGGCACCGACTTGCATACTTCGACCTTCACTCAGTTCGTGGCCTACGAGGTCGCATGCGATGGCTTTCTCGACAAACACGTGAAGCTGATTCGCCGGGTCTATAGCGAACGCCGCGACGTAATGCTTCAGGCCCTGAAAGAGTTCTTCCCGCCCACCGTAACCTGGACTCATCCAAAGGGTGGACTATTCCTCTGGGTAACTCTGCCCGCGGGACTCGACATAGAAGCGATTTTCCAATCGGCGCTAGAACAGAACGTGGCGTTCGTACCGGGCAACTCCTTCTATGCCAATGACCCTCAAGAAGGCTCCCGCCACATGCGACTGAACTTTTCGAACGCCACTCCCGAGCAAATAAGGGAAGGCATACGACGGTTGGCGGCGGCTGTGAAGAGCCATCTAACAGCTACGACTCTAAGATCTGAGCAGCCACTCGGGGTGTAGAGATCCCAGGCGGGTGGCCCACGTCTTTGGGACCCAGAATGACGCGCGGTTAAAAAAACGGGGGTGCCCCGCTTCTCGCGCTTTTCGAGAAGTGGGCCGCAGCGCCATCAGCGTTGTAGATCATGTCTGAGAGGCGATCGCGTGTGCCCCACTCATCGCGCACTTTGCGATGAGTGGGATTTCGCCGCAGTCACCCGGCTGTAAGACCCTACTCCAGCACGAAAATATTCTTACTGGCGCACATCTCCTTCAGGATCTTCGGCCACACCGTAACGCTAACTTCCCCGAGATGAGCTTTGCGGAGCAGCAGCATCAAGGTGCGCGACTGTCCGATTCCTCCGCCGATCGAGAGCGGAATCTGGTTGTTCAGGATCGCCTGGTGATACGGCAGTTGCATGAAGTCGAGCTGCTTCGCCATCGTAAGCTGCGTTTTCAGGGTTTCGGCTGTGACCCGTAGGCCCATCGATGTCAGTTCATGGCGCCGTTTGGTGATCGAGTTCCATACCAGGATGTCGCCATTCAGCCCGTGCGTGTCTTTGCCCGTCTGATCGTGGGTGTCGGTGACCCAGTCGTCGTAATCGGCGGCGCGCATCTCGTGGGGATAGCCGTCCTGCAACGGCCAGCCAATCCCGATAATGAAGATTGCGGGATACTTTTGCAGCACCGCGGTCTCTCGCTGCTTGCGCGGCAGGTCGGGATACATGTCGAGAATTTCCTCGGCATGTAAGAAGGTCAACTTCTCCGGCAGATTGGGATAGCGCGGGTCGTTCAATTGCGGAAACAGGGATTGCGCAAACTTTTCCGCTCCAACGATCACTTTCCAGATATTGCCGACAACACCTTTCAGGAATTCCAGGTTGCGCTGATCGGCGGTCATGACGTGCTCCCAGTCCCACTGATCGACGTACGCGGAATGGTCGTGATCGAGGAAATAGTCCTTGCGGACGGCGCGCATGTCGGTGCAAATGCCCTCGCCGACTTTGCAATCGAATTGCTTGAGAGCGGCGCGTTTCCACTTGGTCGCGGCTTGCACGACCTGCGCGTCGATGGGATGCAGGTCGCGATCGTTCGAGATATGAAACTGAATCGGCGTGCGCGATCCATCGCGATCGAGCATGTCGTTGACGCCGCTCTCCACATCCACGATCAGCGGCACTTCAACCATGATCAGGTTGAGTTCCTTGCACAGGTTGTCTTCGATATAGCGCTTTACCTGGAAGATGGCCTGCTGCGTCTCTTTCGGGGTCAGCAAAGAGCGGTAATCCCGCGGCAGAATTTTTTCCAGTTCCTTGTAATCGCCGATCCCCGGTCCAGCCAGGTCAGCTTTCTTGTCTTTATCCTGTACAAGCGTACTCATCAAATTTCTCCTTTTGCAGATGGATTCCGCGCCGTCGCTGCGCGGTCTATGGAAGTTTCGGTTTGAGGGAGTTGGCAGCGCCGGAGGTCACGGGGTGCGCAGCGTTACGTTTCGCTGCGCGTGCATGCGCGGAATGCTCCAGGATCATCGCGGCTGTCAGCAGAATCCCAATAAGGCCAAACACCATCAACGCGAGCAGAGCCATCATTAGTATCGGCATCGCTTTACCTCGCCGCGATAGATTCTCTCGCCTGATTGCGTGCAACGCTGTGACCCCAATCACTTATTGGCGTGACCGAGCAGGCTGCTGAAAACTCGTGTTTCGCCTGCAGAGACGGGGCTTGCCCCGCCTCCGGAGGCGTCTCCACGGGAAAATAGACTCCCCTTCACGGGATGGGAGTCGAAATTTGACCTTTTGCGCAGCCAGTTTAGCGCACGTTCCATCCTCGCCGAGATCACAGCTCGTGGTGACCTGGATCACTGCGACTTGTCCCTCCAACGTTGAAACTCTCAACTAAGCAGCGATTGAATTGCTGAGATTTGTTACATCCACTTTCTTGGAAGGCTGTGGCTGTGGATAATTTCGCAACACACATACACGACTGCGACAAGAGCAGCTAATTTCATCGGGCTGCAAAACTTCAGTAAGGAGAAGAAACGAAATCATGAAGACGACAAGGCTGGTGATGCTGGTAATGACAATCGCGGTAGCCCTGTTCATCCTGATCCCCAATCTGTCATGGGCCGCCGATGACGGAGCCACTCTCTACAAAGCAAAATGCGCAATGTGTCACGGCCCGGATGCAGCCGGCAAGCCGGCAGCAAAAATTCCGAGCCTGATTTCGGACGAGGCAAAGAAGATGCCGGATGCCGACCTAGCCAAGGCCGTTACGGAAAAGGCGAAGCACCCGAGTACGGTGAAGAGTTTACCCGCGGACCAGGTAAAAGCCATCGTTTCGTACGTTCGCAGCCTGCAGAAGTAGCCATTGGCAGTAGGTCGGCAGTAGTCATTGGCTGTTCCTCTTTGCGCACCGCCGATGTCGCGAACTGGCGGGCAGCGGCCAAAGAAGGCGTGAAGGTGAGGATGAAGATGTCTGGCTCAACTCGGCCGACGGAACGGAAAACAGGCCGATCCGTAGCCGCCTGGAAAGTTCCTCCCCTCTTCGCTCTCCCCCAGGGAACAGCCCGCCCGGGTCCGGGTGCGTACCTCTCCGGACCCGGTTCTTTTCCCCCAGTGGGCCGGCCAAAGATGTTCAGCGAGGAGTAATTCCCATGAGTAAAGCCCTGCTCTATGACGCGACGATGTGCATCGGTTGCAAGCAGTGCGAAGGCGCCTGCGCGCAGCAGAACACGCTGCCGTACGACGACACAGTAGCAGCGGAACCTGTGCAATCGGCACATAAATACACGGTCGTTCTGGAGAAGAGCGACAAATTCATGCGCCGGCTATGCATGCACTGTGAGCATCCCGCTTGCGCGTCGGTTTGTCCCGTTGGCGCCATGCATAAGACAAAGGAGGGTCCAGTCGTATACGACGTCTGGAAGTGCATTGGCTGCCGGTATTGCATGGTGGCCTGCGCGTTTGCCCAGCCAAAGTACGAATGGCGCTCGCTGAATCCGCGGGTCCGCAAATGTATTATGTGCCCCGACCGTGTAGTTGCTGGCAAGCAGACGGCATGCGCCGAAATCTGTCCGACTGGCGCCACGAAGTTCGGGGAGCGCGACGACCTCATTAAGGAAGCGGGGAACCGCATCCGGCAAAATCCATCCAACTACCTGCCTCGTATTTACGGCCTTAACGAAGCCGGCGGAACGTCCGTCTTCATTCTTTCCAGCGTAAACGTTGAAGAGTACGGTTATCCTTCGTCCGCAAAAATCGGCGAAACTCCGATGCCGGAATACACCGGGCGAGTGATGGCGAGAATTCCCGACTTTATCCCGGTGTGGTCGTTGGTATTGGGAGGCATTTACTGGGTCTCGCATCGCCGCGAAGAAGTAGCCGCTGCTGAGGCAGAAGAGAAGAATGGGAGTGCGCGATGAAGTTCAAGCTGACCTTTTGGAGAGTGGTATTCGTTGTAATCATGGGCCTGGGGCTGTACTCCACATTCGTTCGCTTTTTCCACGGCTTGGGCGCGGTTTCAAACATGAGCGACCAGTTTCCCTGGGGGCTTTGGATCGGCTTCGACCTCCTGTGTGGGGTCATGCTGGCGGCGGGCGGCTTCTGCGTGATTGGCGCGGTGTACCTGTTCAATGTCGAGCGGCTGCACAGTGTTGTGCGCCCCGCGGTGTTGACGGCGTTCCTGGGCTATTTACTTTTCATCGTTGGGCTGTTGTTCGACCTTGGCCGCCCCTGGTACATCTGGCATCAGCTCATCTACATGAACCCGCACTCGGTCATGTTCGAGGTCGGCATATGCGTGATGGCCTACACTACCGTGCTCTTTTTTGAATTCCTTCCCAATGTGTTCGAGAAATTCAATCTGCAGACTCCGATCCAGTGGATTAAGAAGATCTACCCGGTGCTGATCATCTTGGGCATCCTGCTCTCCACCCTGCACCAGAGTTCGCTCGGATCGCTCTATCTGATCATGCCGAGCAAGCTGCATCCCTTCTGGTACACGCCCGCGCTGCCGTTCCTCTTTTTCGGATCGGCGATTGCGGTGGGTTTGGCAATGACGATCTTCGAGTCCACGCAGAGCGCAAAAGCCTTCGGCCGTCACCTTGAACTCCCGGTTTTAGTCGACCTTGGCGGCGCGTTGCTGGTTGCTCTCTGGGTCAATGCCCTGTTGCGCTTCGAGGATTACTTCCATCGCGGCATGCTGCGACAGATCATTAAGCCCAGCTACGAAGCGTACTTTCTGTGGCTCGAACTGACGCTGGCATTTGTGATTCCAATCACATTGCTCAGTTTCAAGAAAGTCAGGCTATCGGCAAACGGCTTGTATCTCGCCTCCATCTGTACTGTGCTCGGATTCATCACCAACCGCCTCAATGTCAGCCTTACCGGCTTTGAGACTTACGTTGGGCATCACTACATGCCGAAGTGGACGGAGTTCTCCGTGACCCTTATGATTATCGCGGCGGGTTTCGCCCTATTCGGGTTGGCAGTGAGACACTTGCCTATCTTTCCCGAAGTACGAATTCCATTGAAAGAGCGTCTCCGAACCGAAACCGCGCCCGTGGTTGCTACAGCGGTATTAGGACATGCGGCAGACTGAGCCAATTCGCGGCGATCTGGGATGGAGGCGGCTGACTCACAGTATCAGCGCAAAGTTGATCGGGTCTCTGCTGGCCGCCATGGTCGTCATCTTCGCTCTCCTCGGATACTTGAATATCCGATTGCATCGCCAGCACCTGGAAGCAGCCACGCTGGCCAGCGCCGAGCGGGTCAGCGATGTTATCAAGCGCAGCACCACGTACTACATGCTGCGCAACGATCGCGAGGGACTTTATCACACGATCCAAACCATCGCGGACGAGCCGGGCATGGTCAAAGTGCGCATTTTTGATCAGGAGGGCCGGATCAGCTATTCCACCGATGCCGCGGAAGTCAGCCACGTCCTCGACAAGAGGGCGGAGGCCTGCTATAGCTGCCACACCCAATCGCAGCCGCTGGCGCGCCTGAATCGCCCCGACCGCTTTCGCATTTATCGCGATGGCGGCGGGCAACGTGTGCTGGGAATTATCACTCCCATCGAAAATCAACCCGGCTGCTCCAACGCCGAATGCCACGCGCACCCTGCCGGCCAACAAGTTCTGGGCGTGCTCGACACGAACCTTTCGCTGGCGAAAGCGGACGCGCAACTTGCGGTCAGCAGCGCCCACATGCTCTCTTACACGGCGGGGGCGATGCTGATCGTGGCGGTATTGAGCTGGTTATTCGTGTGGCGAGTGGTCGGCGAACCCATTAAGGCGCTCAAGAATGGCACGGAACATCTTTCCCAGGGGGAGCTTGGCTACCAAATCGAGGTGCAATCCCGCGACGAAGTGGGCGATCTGGCGCATTCGTTCAACGACATGAGCCTGCAGTTGCGCGCGGCGAACAAAGAAATCGTCACCTGGGCAAAGACGCTCGAAGATCGCGTCGAGCAGAAGACGAAGGAACTCAATCGCGCCCACGATCATGTGCTGCACGTGGAAAAAATGGCTTCCCTCGGCAAGATGGCGGCCGTGGTAGCGCACGAGGTGAACAATCCGCTTTCTGGGATTCTTACCTATGCCAAACTGCTGCGGAAGTGGGTAGAGTCTGGCCAAGTCGATCGTGAAAAACGCGAGGAGACGATGGAATGTCTGGACCTGATCGCCGCGGAAAGCCGGCGCTGCGGCGAACTGATCAAGGCCCTGCTGACTCTTTCGCGCACCGCGCCCATGAACGTACAGTCCACCAACCTACATGCAGTGATCGATCGTTGTCTGCTGCTAGTGCGGCATCAACTGGAGCTGGGCGGAATCGAACTGCAACTGAAGCGTGCGGAAGATTTGCCGCTCGTGTCGTGCGATCCGGCGCAGATTGAACAAGTGCTCCTGGCGTTGATCATGAACGCAATCGATGCCATGCCCCGGGGCGGCAATCTCTGGATCGAAACCCGGCTGAGCAGCGATGACGCGGAAATCGAGATCCAGGTGCGCGACGACGGAGCCGGCATCGCTCCCGACGTCTTACCGCATATCTTCGAACCTTTTCTGACGACGAAAGAAAGTGGGCACGGAGTCGGGCTGGGCTTGGCGATCAGTCGCGGCATCTTGGAGCGGCATGACGGGCGCATCGAAGTCGCATCGGAGTTGGGCCGGGGCACGACTTTCACCATAACCCTGCCCAATCAAGCCCCCGCCGCTTCCCTGGCGAACGCCGGCGCCGGCAATAGCACGATGAACGTGAGGTGATTGAAGTGAGCACACAGGGAAAACTGCTGATTGTGGACGACGAACTGAGCGTGCGCGACTCGCTGGGCAAATGGTTCCGCGAAGAGGGCTACGAGGTAGCTACGGTGGAAAACGCCAACGACGCGCTTACCCGGCTGGCGGAACAGCGTTGGGATGCGGCCCTGGTGGATATCAAGATGCATGGCACCGATGGGATCGAGCTGCAGCGCCGCATGCACGAAGTCGACCCCGAGCTCATCGTAATCATCATGACTGGCTATGCCTCGGTCGACACCGCCGTCGCAGCGCTGAAGAACGGAGCCTACGACTACGTGACCAAACCGCTGGACCCGGACGAGATCGCACACATGGTGAGGAACGTGCTGGCGCACAAACGGACGGCCCAGGAGAACGTGCTCTTGCGCGAGACCGTCGCCGAAGTCGCGCGCCCCGGGGACATGGTCGGCCAGAGCGGCCCCATGCGCAAGGTCTTCGACGCCATTGAGACGGTTGGTCCCACGGACGCCACGGTTCTGGTCACGGGAGAGAGCGGCACCGGGAAGGAACTGGTGGCGCGAGCGATCCATCACGCCAGTCCGCGAAGATTTCATCCGCTGGTCGTCATTCACTGCGGCGCTCTGACGGAGACGCTTCTCGAAAGCGAACTCTTCGGACATGAGAAGGGCGCGTTCACCGGCGCGCAGTACCGCAAAAAAGGCAAGTTCGAAATTGCCGAAGGCGGGACGGTCTTCCTGGACGAGATCGGCGACATCACCCTGAAGACGCAGACCGACCTGCTGCGGGTGCTGCAGGAGCGCGAAATTACACGGGTGGGCGGCAACCAAACCATCAAGGTGGATTTCCGCTGCATCGCCGCCACCAGCAAGGATCTCGAAAAACTGATCGAGGAGGGTAAGTTCCGTCCCGATCTTTTCTATCGGCTCAACGTCTTCCGCATTTCACTGCCGCCGCTGCGCGAGCGCCGGGAGGACATCCCGCTGCTCGTGGACCACTTCGTTCGCAAGTTCTCCCTGGCCATGAACAAACGCATAACCCGGGTTTCCCCGGAGGCCATGAACCAATTGCAGCAACAGTCCTGGCTGGGGAACGTTCGCGAACTGGAGAATGCTGTCGAGCGCGCCATGGTTGTGGGACAGGAGCCGGAACTGCAAGAGCCGGACTTTATCTTCAAGCCGCAAAGCGTCTCCATCGGCGGGAGCAAGAAGCTGGAGGAAATGGAGCGCGCCCACATCCTGCGGGTGGTCGAGGAATGTGGAGGCAATCAGAGCCGTGCCGCGGAGGTACTTGACATCGACCGGGTCACTCTCTATCACAAGCTGAAGAAGTATGGCTGGACTCGCACCCCGGTTGAGACGCGATAAAGCTGAATTCTAGAGCAGTTCCCGATTTGCTGTATGGGGAAGGCAGGAACGGGTAGGGCACGGCTTGAGCCGTGCCGCCACGGGCTGTAATGGGTTCCGGCTTTAGCCGCTGAGGGTGCGCACTCTACACCATCACGAGAAATGCTCTGATCCGATGAAGCTGCTGCAACTCTTGCCGATCGGGAATGTGGATGACGGGCTGCTGAAGGATCTGCGCCCCGCCATCGAAGAAACTTTCCGCGTCCCTTGTAAGGTGCTCCCGGTCCGGTTGGATCCGGAGTTCGCCTTCCACGGAGAGCGGCAGCAGTACCACTCCTCGGAAATCCTGCACCGCATGCAGAGTTTTCTTACTGCCGATTCCTGGCGAATGCTGGGCATTGTCGCCGTGGATCTCTACATCCCGATTCTTACTTACGTTTTCGGCGAGGCACAGATGGGTGGCCCCTGCGCCGTGATCTCAGCGCACCGGCTGCGCCAGGAGTTCTACGGCCTTCCGCCCAATCCCGACCTATTCCGCCAGCGCGTGATAAAGGAAGCGGTTCATGAACTGGGCCACACTCTGAACCTGACTCACTGCGACGACTACCGCTGCGCCATGGCTCCTTCCCACGCCGTGGAGTGGATCGACCTCAAAGACAGCGCACTGTGCACCGCCTGTCAGGCTGCGGCAACGCCGATGAAGCAGGTCTCGTCCGCGCGAAACTTTTGAGATCGCGAACAACCACAGAATTTGGCCTTGAGGTATATCCGAATCTAGTGTACGGCGCGACTGAAGCCGCGCCCCTTCAAACAGAGTCGAAGGACGAGACTCCCCAGCGGAACGCGTGGAATCCCACCCCTGCGCAAAGGACGCGCAGGGATGGGGCACCCGCGGTTGCTGCGGGTTCGACTTATGACAGGAAGAACTCCTTCGCGAGCGGCAGCCACTCCTGGTCGGGGATCTGGGCTGAGAGATCGTTCATGGCGACTCCACCATCCTGGGCCAGTGCGCCCGCGAATGCCATCGGCATCCGGCGTTGCAAGCGGCTTGCCGACTCTTCCGTCCACCAGCGCGCGAGCGCGCCACCCAGCAAGTTGCGGAAGCTCGTCTTGGCGTCGGGCGCCTGCACGGTCATTAGCCAGCCTTCGCCGTAGGGATCGCGGAGTGCCAGCTTAGGATCCTCCACCAGCGCTTGGTTGATGTCGGACACGCTGCCCTCGATGGGCGAGACCATGTCGACTGCGCAGCCATCGCGATGAATTGTGCACATCTTCTGGCCCTGGCGAATCCACTGGCCGCGTTGCGGCAGCGTGATGCTTTCCACCTTGCCGGTCAGCTTAGAGGCAAAATCATCCATGCCGACCCGCACCAGGCTGGGGCTCTCGCTCAATGCCCAGGTGTGACCTGGGTGGTAGCGCAGGTTTTCTGGCACCTCGAAACCGCCGACTAAGGCTGGCTGCAAGCGCGGCAACGCATCATGCTTTGGCGCGGCAACCTGCACGGGCGCAACGGCCCGGCGGCTGCGGAAATGGTCAATCAGCAAGAAAGCCGTGAATGTGAAGAGAACCAGTAGGACTGTCATAAGTCACCTCGCCGGAGGGCCGTCTTTGCAAGCCACTCGGTACTATTCCAAAGGCAATCGCGATGCCAAGCTGAGGCGAATTGCGAGGAAGCGCATTGCTGGCACCGATCTCCTGCTAAATGAAGGAGATAGACGAAAGCCAATTTCTTGGCGTGCACTGTCGCGGCGAGATTGTCCACAACGCTTTGCCGGAAATCGCAACAGGTCAAAGCTCGCGTTTTTAGTGTTTGGAGGTGAATAATAAGAGTGACGGTTTGCAATCAGTCACTTACGGATCGGCAATGTGCAGATGAATTTCACAACATCAAACGTTGACAAATGCAACGGCGCGAACCTATTCCCGGGAATACTGCGCCTGCAGCTCCTCCTCGGCCAGGCTCGGGCTGGCGCTCAATGCTATAGTTCCGTACTCAAGCCCTCGTTCAAAGGCCTTCAGGTTCAGTTCGCGGAAGGTGGGCGGGACAGAATCCGCGACTGCTTTGCGCACGGCATCGGGATCCAGCAAGTGTGTGACTGCGGTGAAGAATCCCACCATCACCGAATTCAGTACCATGCGTTTTCCGAGATCTTCGGCGATGCGGGTCGCTGGGACGCTGTAGACCTGGATTTCCTTGTTGAGATCTGAAACTCGCACTAGGTCCTGCTCGACGATCATGATGCCGCCGTCTTTCAACTCGGAGCCGAAGCGCACATAAGCTTCTTGCGACATTACGACGAGGATGTCCGGCTGGATGACGTACGGGTACAACACGGGCGAATCGGAAACGACGAGCTGCGCGCTGCAAGCGCCGCCCCGGGCTTCCGGGCCGAAGTTCTGGGTCATGGTGGCATAAGCGCCTTGATAAATCGAAGCAGCCTTGCCTAGAACGATGGCCGAAAGGATCACTCCCTGGCCGCCAAAACCCGCGATACGAATTTCAGTTAGCTGCATACCATCTCCGCTTGTTCCACGAATCTCTCGCCCAACGACTCGGCGTATTGCGCTCGCATCAAGGTCTGGTAATCGGGGCGTTCGCGGTCCACGAACTTGCCCACGACGATCTCTCCGGTCATGGTCAGGCCGACTTCGCTGGTGGGCGCGCCGTTCCGGACTTTGCTCTTCTCTTTGTAGAACTTCATAGCGTCGAGACCGTCGCCCATCTTGTTGCGGCGTTGATAAAGCGTGGGACAGGGCGAGATCACTTCGATAAAGGAAAAGCCTTTTTTCTGGAACGCCTCGCCGATGGAGCGCGTCAGTTGCCGCACGTGAAAGGTGGTCCAGCGCGCGACGTAAACCGCGCCCGCCGCTTCGACCAGGTGCGGCAAATTGAACGCCGGCTCGAACACGCCGTAGGGATTCGTGGAAGTAGTCGAGTGCTCGGGAGTAGTGGGCGCGGTCTGGCCGCCCGTCATGGCGTAGATCAAATTGTTGACGCAGATGACTTTCAAATCGATGTTGCGGCGCGCGGCGTGGATCAGATGATTGCCCCCGATGGCGGAAAGATCGCCGTCACCGGAATAGACGATGACGTTCAGCTTTGGGTTTGCCAGTTTGAGCCCGGTGGCGAACGGGATGGCGCGGCCGTGCGTGGTATGGAAAGAATCGAGTTTGACGTAGCCCGCCACGCGCCCGGTACAGCCGATGCCCGAGACCAGGGCCAGCGATTGCAAATCGATTTTCGAATCGATGAGGGCGCGGGCGAAAGAGTTCACGGTGGTGCCGATGCCGCATCCCGGACACCAGATGGAAGGCATGCGATCGCTGCGCAAGAAGGGCTCGACTGGATTGACGGCTGGATTGACCGGGTCGTTGATCAAGCTGTCTGGCATCGGCCTGCCTCCACAATTACCTTGAGGATGTCTTCGGGGTTGTGCACTCCGCCGCCCGCGTGCGGCACGGCGAAGGTTTTGGCCTGGCCCGCGGCAGCTCGCTCTACTTCTCGCACCATCTGGCCCAGATTGAGTTCGGGAACGACAAAAGCTTTCACTTTCGCTGCGAGTTCGCGGATTTTTTTATCGGGGAACGGCCAGGCCGTAATCAGGCGCAACTTGCCGACGCGCAGACCCCGTCCACGAGCGGCCTCGATGGCTCGTTGCGCCACTCGGGAAGTGATTCCGTAGGAAACGACCACGACGTCGGCGCCTTCGAGTTGCTCCTCCTCGAACATGGCAATGCGGTCGGCGGCTTGGAGAATCTTGTTTTGCAAGCGGCGAACCAGCTTGTCCTGGATCTGCGGAGTCATGTTGGGATAGCCGCGTTCGTCGTGGGTCAAGCCGGTGATATGAAAGTTGTAGCCTTCGCCGGCGTGCGCCATTTCCGGAACCAGGTCGCCGTTGGTTTCATAGGGGAGGTACTCGTCAACCGGCTTGTGAGTATGGCGGCGCGGCACGACTTCGATCTGGTCGGCGGGGGGAATCACTACCTTCTCGGTCATGTGGCCTACGCATTCGTCCATCATGAACATCACGGGCACGCGGAATTCTTCGGCCAGGTTGAAGGCCTTGATGGTGAGGTTAAAACACTCCTGCGGAGAATTGGGGCAGAGGGCGATGATCTCGTAGTCGCCATGCGAGCCCCATCGCGCCTGCATCATGTCGGCTTGCGCGGGGAGCGTAGGTAGGCCAGTAGACGGCCCTCCGCGCTGCACATCCACGAACACACACGGCGTTTCGGTCATGGCCGCGTAGCCGATATGTTCCATCATCAGTGAAAAGCCGGGGCCGGAGGTCACGGTGAACGCCTTGGCTCCGGCCCAGACCGCGCCTTGCAGGGTGATGGAGGCCGCGAGTTCGTCTTCCATCTGGATAAACGTTCCGCCCACGGTCGGAACGCGAGAGGCGAAGCGCTCAACGACTTCGGTGGAAGGGGTGATGGGGTATCCGGCGGCGAACCGGCTGCCGGCGGCCAGCGCGCCTTCGCAGCAGGCGTGGTCGCCGTCCATGAAGTGAACGCCGGTGAGCACGCCACGGGGATCAGCCTTCATTTGTCACCTCCCTTAGCGGGATCGACCTTGGTGGCGAAAATGGCGAAGTCGGGGCAGTACATCCCGCACAAGTCACAACCACTGCACTTTTCCGGATGCACGACATGCGGTGGATGGTAGCCCTTGGAATTGAAAGCCGAAGAAAGCGCAAGCACGTGGGTGGGGCAAAACTCCACACAGAAGCCACAGGCTTTGCAGCGCTCGACGACAATGGAAACGCGTCCTTTTGGCACGGGATCTCCACGCTCAAGGTGGTAGAACAAACCACGAAATCTGACGTGATTATGCTATGCAGGGGGTACAGTTGGTGTGACAGCAATCACGCGTGTAGGTGACGCGCACACCTCTTGCGTAATGCGCAAAAAGGAAAAGAGAGGCGGCTACAACACCTTGCGATGGGGTTTTCGGGACGCGCTCAAGGTATTACGTCATCGTGATGCGAAACACTATTGGTTGTGCCTTCGATCACAGCATTCGGGGAACGGCAAACTCAGAATGAAAGCCGGTTGATTTCCGGCTGTTTAAAAAAGGGGCTGCCATGTTTGAAGACGAAATTGCGATGGAAAAACGCTCATCGATCTTGCCGGCGCTACTCATGCTGTCTCTGGTAGTGCTGATCGGGGGCTTTGTAACCTACGTGATACTCCAATTCCGGGAGAAAACTCCTCCCAGCCCGCAGCAGGTGAGCGCGATGGTAGCAGCGGCGCTCCAGGGACCAGGGCCGGCCGTCATCCACTTCCGCACTGGTCTCGTGAAAAACGATGAAAAACTACCGGATCCTAATTATCGATTGTTGGAAAAAGCAGGGATTGTCAAATTGGCCAAGGCGGCAGCGGGCAGCGTAGTGGTCTCGCTCACGCCGGACGGAGAGGGCCTGCTGACCGGTCTCCCGGGTTTGAAAAAATCGCCAGAAAAGGATGGCAGCTTCTCGTATCAGGCTCCCCTGGCCGAACGGCAACTGCTGAGCATCGGCGGGATAACCCCAAACGGAGATAACGGCGTGATCGTCGAATACACTTGGAAATGGGTGCCAAACCAACTGGGAAACGCGTTCGACGCGGGCGGTCCGCTGGTAAAAAGCTTCAGTGTTTGGGAACGTCAAACCCTGATCAATAAGTATGGAGTCGACTTTTATAATGCGGGCCCGACGAAATCCACGCTTGCTCTCGTGCGGACTGATCGGGGGTGGAGAGGCTCGGCGCAGTAGCGGGCGGCGAAGCGGAAGGCGGCAAAGTAGCCGGTTCTTGGTCTTTGAGCGCGCTTGGAGTTCAGAGAAGAGAGCTGTGGTCCAGAAGGAGAGAACTCGATGTCCCTAAAGAGATTGATTATGCTCTTTTCTGCCCTGGCCGCATTCGCCTGCACGATCGCGGCGCAGGACCAAACGCAGAAAGTCATCCAGCATGTCCCGATCAAGTCCACGTCGCCTGTATCCGGCAAGGAAATGTACACGACATACTGTGCCGTTTGCCATGGAACGGACGGAAAAGGCGGAGGTCCTGCGGCCAGCGCCCTGAAGATTCCTCCCGCCGATCTTACTATGCTGAGCAAGAACAACGGAGGGAAATATCCCGCTCTGAAAGTCACGTCCACCATCCAAGGCGAATCCGTTCATCCCGCGCACGGATCCAAGGAGATGCCAATGTGGGGAGCGTTGTTTTGGGGCATGAGCGGAGGACACGAGGGTGAGGTGCAGCAACGCGTAGCAAACCTTACCCACTACATCGAATCCTTGCAAGCGAAATAGGCCGCCTGCCGAGCATCATCTGTTGAGCATCCATGGACCGGGTGGCACCGCGCACGTGAACGCTATGTTTGTATTGAAATAGCCGATGTGGCGCGGACACTCTTGTCCGCGGCTTGTCCGCCAATGCGAAACGAAACCGAGAAGGAAGTTAGTCAGCCGCGAATCGAGTATTTGCGATTGCGGACACTAGTCGTTGTTGTGAATGATGACCTCGTGTCGTGAGGAAACCCGGCTCGCATCGACCGTCACTTCCCGCTGGATCTCCATTTCGATCGACGTGCCCGGCTCCAGCCGCACGTCGGCGCCGCGCGTTAGCATTCCGACCGCCAGCCCAGTGACTCCTCCAATTCCCGCACCGATCCCGGCTCCCTTCGCTCCGTTGGTTATCGCACCGATCACCGCTCCCGTAGTTGCCGTACCCGCGGCGGTCTCAGCCTTTTTTCCGGCATCGCTATCCTGCCGAATCGTCCCTTCCGAATCTTTCATCGACGTCTTCTCGGCTCCAGGCGTGTTCTCCACCGACCCGCCCAGCATCACCGTATAGCCGTTGGGATAAATCATTGATGTAAAGTGGATCAGCACCTCAGCGTGCCCCTTTACGTGCCCACCGCGCTGCACGCGCTCGATCTTCCCCTGGATGTAAGTCCCCGCCGGAATCACGACCCGCTCGTTGAGCACAAACGGAAAGGCAGTCTCCGCGTATACCGGATCTCCGTCTTTAGCCGTCTTCGTCGAGATCGCCTGCTTCAGCGATAGTGGAACCCTCGTTCCCGCGGGAATGATCAGCGTAGGCTTCTCAGACTCCACCGAAGGCGCAGCCGGGTTCGGGACCAAAGACGACTGTGCCGCCGCCATCCCCGCCAACAGCACAACCCAGGTAGAAGCAGCACGGATCTTCATCGCACACCCACCTCTTCAGGATAATTTAACAGCACGCCTGCCATCTCAGATGCGCCCACTTGAATGCCCGGTTAGCTGAGAACGTTTAGCGGACAACCAGTGGATGGTTATTCTTCCGCCGGCTAGCTCAACCACTACTTCTCCGCCCCCGGTTCTCCAGCACATTGCCCATGAACTGCGATTGCAGTTTCTGCGCGCAGCCCTCGCCGCAAACATGCAACGCGCCTTCCCGCACTGCCAGTTTTTCGTCCCACGGCGCCAGATGCATCACCGGCAATTCATAATCGCCAAAAGAGCTCCACATGATCCATCAGCGGTCGCTCCCGGCTTTTAGCACTCCACAATTCGGTCCGGCGCAACGGTAAAACGGACTCGGAATGAGAAGCAGATTTTCGGTCATGGTGAACCTGGGTACTCCGCATTGTAGCTCTACTTGTACAACAAATACTTTTCCCGCAGGCGCACGAATCCCTCCAGCCGCTCCTGCCAGTCTTCGGCAATCCGTCGCGGATCTTCGCCCGCTCCGATCGCCTCGAACACCGACTGATTCACCAGCAGATCCGCCATCCGCTCCATTTTGAAGTCGTTCGGATACAACTTATGCAGCGCCGACGCCAGCTCAATCCCCAATTCCGGCGAATCCAGAGTATTCCGATCCAGAATGATCAGGTTCACGCCTTCGCACCGTTCCCCGGCAAAGTTACTCGATGACGGTGTGAAAGTAATTGGCACGAACCGCACACTCTGAATACCGCGCCCGTTCAAGTACGCCGCCAATTCCCTGCCCTTGATCCAGGGCGCGCCCACCACTTCGAACGGCGTATCCGTCCCCCGCCCCACCGAAACATTCGTCCCTTCAATCAGCGCCACTCCCGGATAAAGCTCGGCCTCGGTCAAATTCCGCAAATTGGGCGAAGGATTCACCCACGCGAGACCGGTCGAATCGAACCAGTCCCCTGGCTGCCAACCCTCCATCGCAACCACTTCGAGCCGCACTCCAATGTGACGTTCGGCATTAAACATTTTCCCGAGCTCACCTAAAGTCATCCCATGCCGCACCGGCTCGGGAAAGTAGTTCGTAAAACTTTCCCGCCCGGCATTGGAAGGGGAAGCGGAATCCGAAACCGGCCCCTGCACAAACGATCCCGTAATCGGATTCGGCCGATCCAGAATGATTACTTCAATTCCCGCCTTGGCGGCCGCTTCCAGAAAATATCCCGTCGTAGTCTCGAAGGTGTAAAACCGCGCGCCCGCATCCGCCAGATCGATGACCACCGCATCCAGCCGCTTCAGCACGTCCAGCGGCGGACGCCGCGCCGCGGCGCTCGCCCCGTACACGCTGTAGACCGCAACTCCGGTCGCCGCATCCTTCGCATCTTTGATATCCGTCGTGTCCAGCGTTCCCGTCACCCCATGTTCCGGACTGAAGATCGCATTCAGCGAAATCCCCGGCACGTTCGCCAGCACGTCAATCGTCCGGCGCCCTCCCGAGTCCACGCCGGTCTGATTGGTCAGCAGTCCAATGCTTCGCGGAGCCCCGCCTTTGGCCGGATGCAGCGCCGCAAACTTCGTCTCCTCGAGCACGTCGATTCCCGTCTTCACCGTTCCATTCCGCACTGCGAGCTTGCGCGCCGCGCTCTGCATTTCGTTGTAGCCGGTAATGGTTGCCACGCGCATCTTCTCCGCATCGGAGGGATCGAGCGCCAGCGCCACAGCCACCGCCGTCGCCACCTTGGTTCGAAGAGACGCCGCGCTTCCCTTCTCCTTCGCCGGCAGCGCGTTCATATGCACCGCGTTCGTCAGCAGGACTATGTAAGTCTTCGTCGCCGGATCAATCCACAGCGAAGTCCCGGTGAACCCCGTGTGTCCGTAACCGCCCACCGGCAACAGTTCCCCACGATTGCTGGACAAGGGCGAATCAATGTCCCACCCAAATCCCCGCACCGCCGTCCCATTCACTGGCTGCTGAGGCGCAGTCATCTTCGCAATCGTCGCCGGAGTCAGTACGCCTCGCCCGCCATCCAACAGGGCTTGCGCAAAAATCGCCAGGTCGTCGGCCGTAGAAAATAATCCCGCATGACCGGCCACGCCGCCCATCCGGCGAGCCGTGGGATCGTGCACTACGCCGCGCAGCAGGTGATGGTTCTCATCCTCTTCGGTTGGAGCGATGCGGGTCGGAGCAATTCGCGGCCCCCACGACGACAGAGGAACAAACCGGGTCTCCTTCATACCCAGCGACGCAAAAATATGCTTCGCCGCATACGCATCGAGCGACTCGCCCGAAAGCCGCTCCACCAGCGCCCCCAGGACTACGAAGTTGATATCGCTATATTCAAATGCCGCGCCGGGAGCCCGCTCCGGAGCCTCCTCAAACGCCATCCGATACGCCGTTTCCTTCCCTTCCCAAGCTTTCGTCAAATCCAGATCCGGGGCCAGCCCCGAGTAGTGCACCAGCAACTGCCGGATCGTAATATCCTGCTTCCCGTTCTGCTCAAACTCAGGGAGGTACTTCGCGACCGGATCGTTCATGCGAAACTTTCCCCGCTCCCAAAGCTGCATGACCGCCGTCGTGGTTGCGACGACCTTGGTAAGCGACGCGCAATCAAACACCGTGTCGGGCGTCATCGCCCCCGGCCGAGGTTCAATCGCCCGGTTGCCATAAGCCTTGCGATACACCACCTGTCCGTCATGGCCGACGATGAGCACCGCGCCCGGAATCTCCCGCCGGGCGATGGCGTCGTAGACGATGGGATCGAGAACGGCGAGGCGCGAATCAAGCGGAGCCTGCGAAAACGCGGCGGCAGAAAACAGGAGAGCGAAAAACAGCAGTTTTTTCGGCATGTGTCTCACGTCTTCTGTGACTCTACATGACCCCTGAGACGCAGCTCAAGGCTGAACGTTACAAACGATGCGCTCAAAGTAACTCTCCGTTTGCCTCCACCCGCCGCCTTTGCTATAACCCCATCAGTTCACAAAACACCCTTGAACCTGACGCTGCCCAATCGAGAGTCTGGATTTTCCTTCCTAGCGCGCAATTTCGCCGCGCAGGATGACCTCTTTCGCGGCGCTTTCGGCATCCTCGAAAAGGCCATCGCTGCCCGCGCCTTTCCCGCCTGTTCGCTCGCGGTCACCTCTTGTGGAGAACTCGTCGCGCACAAGGCCATCGGCCGCTTTACATACGATCCGGGTTCGCCCCAGGTCACAACCGCGAGTCTTTTCGATCTCGCTTCGCTCACCAAGGTCATCGCCACGACCGCCGTGGCCATGATTCTCTACGAGCGCGGCCTGCTCGATCTCGAAGCTCCCGTCACGGCCATCGTTCCCGAATTCGCTGATGATGACCCGCACCGCCGCGAAATCACTCTGCGTATGCTGCTCGCACACAGCTCCGGCTTGCCTGCCTACGAAAAGCTGTTCCTGCACGCGAAGAATCGCGAAGCCCTTCTGCAAGC
>Ga0187881_10002037_pt1 | contig 19881 bp, 20 predicted proteins | sample June2016WEW_19_1_2_FD_133017 | JGI IMG/M metagenome (GOLD analysis project Ga0187881, IMG submission 133017) | Peatland microbial communities from SPRUCE experiment site at the Marcell Experimental Forest, Minnesota, USA - June2016WEW_19_100 | ecosystem: Environmental > Terrestrial > Soil >...
ACGCGGTTCAGCTGACGCCTCCCGCGTCGTGAGCCGCCTGGGCCATTCGAGGAGGAATTGAATATGGCAAAGACCAAGAAGGTGAAGCTGATCAGCTTCACTTTACCGAACGAGGTGGGACAGCTTGCGGCGGTCACCGAACTCATCGCAGGCGCGAAGTTGGACATTCAGGGTTTCCAAGCGGTCGAAGTGGGTGCCAGCGCGGAGTTCAGACTGGCGGTAAAGAATACGGCCAAGGCTGCAAAGGCCCTTGGGCCCTTGGGAGTTCAGACAAAGGAGGAGGACGCCCTGTGCGTCCAGATGGTCAACAAACAGGGTCGGCTTCAGAGGGTGGCCCGCAAGCTTGCGGACGCAGGAGTGAACATACACTCTTCCTGGGCTACCGCATTCACGGGCAAGACGGCTACATGCATCCTGCTCACGTCCGACGACAAGAAGGCCATTGCAGCGCTTGAGAAGTAGGGAACATATACGCCGCTCGCCGAGATGAGCCTAGAACACCGGCCCAATTGTTCGGGGCATATGAGTTTTGCGTTCTCTCTTAGCGAATACTCGTGGAAGAGCCCGACCTGCCGTGCAGTGCCCGGTCTCGGTCGGTACCCTGAGGGCTGAAACCGGCTACAAATGAAGACATGATTTCCCGATAACGCGTGTTTATCGGGAGGGTTGGCTGCGCTGGATGAGTTCTGCCCGCAGTGGGACGGCCGCTACCCGATGATCGGGCGCAGCTGGAAAACCCGCTGGACCGAGATTGCCCCTTTCCTGGCGTACCTCGCGGAGATCAGGAAAGTGATGTACACGACCAACGCGGTTGAGTCGCTGAACTACACGCTTCGCAAGGTGACCAGAAACCGTCTGTCTTTCCCCACGACGGATGCCGCGATGAAGCTGGTGTACATGGCCCTTCGGATGCTCTGGAACGTATCTCGTACGACAACCAGAAGCTCCCGCCACTCCTCTGGAGGCATGCCGCGTGTGGGACGATATCCAGATGCGGGGAAAGCCGCGAAAACCTCACCACAGGGCCGCCACGAGAGGCGTTTCGCGGGAACTGGGCTGTTGCCGGGTTGTGCCCTTTGCGGGGCCCTTGACCAGAAAAAAAGTCGTTTGACTTTGCTAAAATCTACAACGCATCCGTGCGAGGCCTGCCGTAAACCTCCCCCAGTTTCAGATCCTTGTCGCCTATTATTTAGAGGCTTCTTCGAGCTTCTGGTAGGCGTCGGTACCTTTCAGGGCTTCGTTGTCTTGCGCGTAATCGAAAGCTATCTTTCCCGCACTGTCTTTCGCCTTCGCGTCCGCGCCCGCTTTCAGCAGCGTCATGGTCACCTCGGGGTTCTGGTTGTTGCTGGCAGCACCGATCAGGGGAGTCCCGCCGGCCTTGTCGCGAGCCTTCAGGTCCGCGCCGGCCTTCAGGAGCGCGGTGATCACGTCAAGGTTCTGGTTGTACCGGGCGGCGTACTGCAGCGCGGTTGCGCCGTAAGTGGTGTCCTGCACCTCGATTTTCGCGCCAGCCTTTAGAAGCGTGGTGATCACCGCAGGGTTCTGGTTTCGCGCAGCAGCGTAGATCAGCGCGGTCCAGCCGTCTTTGTCCATAGCGTTGATGTCCGCGCCAGCCTTCAAGAGCGTGGTGATCACCGCAGGGTTCTGGTTGTTCCAGGCGGCCCACATCAGCGCAGTCTCGCCGTTCTTGTCTCGAGCGTTGATGACCGCATCTGCCTTCAGGAGCGCGGTGATCACCTCGGGGTTCCGGTTGCCCCCGGCTGCGTACATCAGCACAGTCACGCCGTTTTTGTCCCCGGCGTTGATGTCCGCCCCGGCCTTCAGAAGTGTGGTGACCACCGCGGGGCTCTCGTTGAACTGAGCTGCGGACATCAGCGGGGTCGAGCCGTCCTTGTCCCGAGCATTCACGTCCGCACCTTGGCTGATAGCGGCTTGTACACTCTGAGGGGTTCCAGTCTTTGCAAGATCAAAGAAATCCGTCGTTTGTGGATACGTCGAAGCCGCCAAAAGAACTGCAAGAGATACAGCGACACCGATTCGCTTTTTCATTCTGTTCCCTTCCAAGGCTTAGACGGCTTTGACGGGAAACCTCCCAAAACCTCTTGCGTGGTGGGCCCAACAACGAACGCACGAAGAGCCCCGTGTGATTGCACCGCCCCGGAGCCGATCCCTTCGCGTTTTCTTAGATTGATAAGCTTGGCTCATTCCTATCCCCGGCGGCGTGCCGCCAATGATGAGCTTCTTCATCTCTTCTACGTTTTCCTGTACCGGTGGTTTCGTCAAGATGATTCACAGTCAGGTTATGATAGAATCGATTTGGCGATATCAACTGGTAGAAATGTGAGAAGAGCGGTGCCCGAGGGTCAGTGAATGAGCGGGGAGACCATGGCTGTCTATGTCTGTAAGTACTGTGCGAAAAGGACATCCAGAACACTTTCAGGGTTTTGTTCCAGAAGTCCAAACAAGAGCCATGAGCTCATCGTCACGCAGAGTGAGTATACCTGCAAGTACTGCGGGAGGAAGTCGAAAGAACCGTTTTTCGGTCCATGCAAGACAAGCCCCCATAAGAACCATGAGATGGTTGGGTGATGCATCCCTGCGGCACGCCTCTTTTCGTTCCATGGGCGAGGAGCAGCGCCTATTTCTTGCCGTGGGTTTTCCTGGGGCATGCATACTTTATCTGGCAAATCGAGGTGCATCGCTTTCATATTATTGAATTGATCGGGGATTACAAAAGGCGAGATGAATGAGATGTTCAAACGTCCTCGTCGAAGAGATCAGATGCCGGAACAGATGGTTTTCACCAAGTCTCAGGTGTGGGCAGCGTTGCAGAAGGCGGTAGCAGAGGGGCAGATCGACTACATTGCCTGCACATTCATCAGCTACCTGCTCGACAAGGGAAGACCGTTAACAGTGGAGCAGGCGAGGGTCATCGGATTACCGGTCCCCATGTTGAACGGGTACGCTGGCGAGCAGAAGACGATTCGAATTGAAGAGGACAAGGAACACCGATGATCCGCAGGGCTATGTAGCATTAATCATACGTAACATCGAAAACATCAGAGACACGGCAGAGAGAGGAAAAGATGATACTCAAGGCGGTTCGGGTCTTGCACATCCCCTATTCTGGCCGGATGAATATGAAACTCCAGGCCGTGATCCTCCTTGGACTCCTCGTCGCCGCAAGAACCTTCGCCGAAGAGAAACAAGTACCGCAGAAGGATGGAGCTTCTGTCCCCATCCTTATCTTTCACAGTGTCCGGCCTTACCGGCCCACGGACCTCAAGAGGGTGCGGAGGTATATAGCTACCCCAGACACCCTTGACAAGGAGCTTGGGTACCTCAAAGAGAATGGGTACGTCTCGGTCAGCTTCGACGATCTAACGCATAGGCTCTTATTGGGCACCCCTCTGCCTTCAAAGCCGATGATCCTCTCTTTCGATGATGGCTGGGCGAGCCAATACGAGTACGCTCTGCCTCTTCTGAAGAAATACGGCTTTAGCGCCACCTTCTTTATCTTTACCAACGCCATTGGGGTGAAGAGCTTCATGAGCTGGGACCAGGTCCTCGCCCTCAAGGAAGCCGGCATGCAAATTGGCTGCCACTCGAAATCCCATCCGTTTCTCACTCGGATCAAGAGCGAAGAAGCCCTCCGCGAGGAAATCCTCGGGGCCAAACAGATCATCGAGACTCACCTGAGAGAAACGGTGACAGCCTATGACTATCCCTTCGGGGTATACAACAACCACATTATCGATCTAGTGAAGGAAGCCGGTTTTGTCTGCGCCCGCGGCACTGCCCCGGGGATCTTCCACACCCGCGACGAGCTTTTCACCCTTACAGGTCTAGGCCAGACTGCGAGCCTCAAGATGCTTATTGGCGCCCTCGAGGAGTATCAGCGCGAGACAGGGCTGCTAAGGGTACCGCTGCGCTCGTAGAAGCCCCGATGCCGACGCTCGGCATGGAAAGGACATGAATAGAAAGTACCTGTTCGTTGGGGGAACCCAGACTCATGGTCGGGCATCAGCTCCATCGTATCAGAGCGCTCAAAGACGTAGGGGTGTATGCCAGGACCGGGGATTTAGGCGGGTGGATTGAAAGCGAGGGCAACCTATCTGAGACGGGAGACGCCTGGGTCGCTGGTGAGGCGCGGGTGTATGAAGTAGCGCGGGTTTCTAATGATGCACTTGTATTCGGCAGCGCAATTGTAATGGGCAAAGCGCGTATATCGGGTAACGCGCGAGTAGGTGACAAAGCTATTGTCTCTGGCGAGGCATGAGTCTCAGAGGACGCGTGGGTGTCGGGTTGCGCACGGGTGTTTGGAAGCGCAAGGGTGGGAGACTCGGTGCATCATGGAAAATTGCTCGAGAGCGATCGCACCCTCCCGCTGAGCGACGGCGACTCTCAGAAAAGCCGTATCAGCGCGGTAAAGCCAACCCACGGCGTCATTGTCGCGACGTTCTGCAGATCCCAGATCGATTGGACGGGATAGAACGCCGCAACGCCGATGGAAATTGGCCCAATATTGATGTCGGCGGAGAGCTTCAGGTTGGCCACCGAGCTTGCTGTGACTGCAGGCCCACTCGTTGGTATGAAGAAGTCTGGACCGATTCCCGCTCCCAACCGCAGGAAGAGGAGGTCAAGGGAGAGCCCGGCATCGGTGAGTGCCTCGATGTAAGAAGGATCCGCGGCAGAGGAAGACAGGTAGTCCAAGCCGGTGAGGCCGACCTGGAAGACGCTGAGGAACTTAAAGCGCGTTTCAAGGCCGAAAGTGAAATTGTTCGAGGTGGAACCCATCGCGGCGATGTTGCCGTTGTACAACCCGATTCCCCCGAGTTGAAAATCAGCGTAGGTCAGAACGGGAGCGAGAACGATCACGAGAACAAGAAGCGCCTTCTTCATAAGACTCCTTTGGTGCGCGTGACGGGCAGGCGGGCGTCCGGAGCGCGCAGGAGAAAGTATTGAGTCAAATCTCGTGTTGTCAACTCAGGGCGGGCCGGCCTGAACTTGCAGTTCCTTGGTTTGAACCGCCTCACAAGGTTAGAGACCGAGTGATTTCTCGATGACCTGGGTGATAGCATCCCTGATGCTTGTGGTGGTGGTTTTGGCGAGTCTGGGTTTTTTTGATTTTCGTATGTCACCATCGTCAGACCTGCAGAGTTCCCCGAGCTCGTTATCCGTTTTTTCCTCTGGGTCCTTCACCTTCAACATTCTCACCTCTCCTTAAACGACTCACGTCTCCGTCTCAGTAATCACGATGTCTAGATTCTGTTTCTCCGCTAATGGGCGGCGATCCGCCCGGATGCACACATCTGCCGTGCTGTGTAAGCGTGAGGGATCGCTCATATTGCAAAAATCACACCCAGGCCGGCAACGAAATCCGGCCCCATCTGTCCGACATCCAATTGGAGACCCGCAAACCCCATGAAATTAAAGGAAAGGCCGGTTGACCAGTCGATGCTCCACGCATTCTGGGGGAAAACCGACGAGCCTGCGATGACCGGGCCGCTGATGATGCCGTCATCGTCATAGTAGTTTGCATTCATGTATCCAAAAGGGCCATACCCAACGGCAGCATCGCAGGTGACGAACTGGCCAAGGTGAAGATGCACGGTGCCCATGGCGGCAAGCGCCCACCACTCGGCCTGGATGTGGACTTCGTCATCGGGGTAGGAGTATCCCATGCTATCCGTTACACCGGGAGCGCCGAGATCCCAAGAGGATAGGGCGATAGAACCCTTTGCCGCGATACCAAGCTCAAGAGGCCATCGGCGAATGGCGCGGTATTCAACAGCGGCAGAGAGTATCACATCGGCTGAGCTGTTGTTCTGAGAGGGAACGGTAAAGCTGGGAGCAGAAAGCCCAAACGTCCTTGAGGTAGTTCCGTATTCTACGGCGATGGTTGCCAATAGACGACCACAGAAGGCTGGCAACGCTCCCAGAAGGAAAACGACAACTGAGGCCAGCGCCACGAGAATCAGTTTTTTCGTTGCATGCTCCCGGCTTTTCATTACTAGTTTCTCCTGTTGCCTCCTGGGATCAAGGGAGACTGCGAACTGGGAGCGACAGGAGCGGAGCGCGCCTGACTGCTGGTCTCAGGCGGCCACCAGGGGGGCTGAACGGCCGATCCGACATGACCCGCAGCCGGCTGTCGTGGGATCATCTGTTGCGCTGAAGAATTGTTAGACCTCGGATAGGGGCTTTCGATGGGTCCTTCTCTGCGTGCACTTGGGGAGCGAAAGGGTTCGTTTCCCGCTCCTTGCGTCTGGGGTGAGAAGGATGGTTGCCCGACACCTCTTCTCGGGTATCCAGGAGTCACGACTCTGACTGGCGAGCGAACGGCGGGAGCCGATCGTCTCAGGTTGTCTATTGTTCCTGTGTCAAGCGGTTGGCCAGGATGAGCTGCAAGGGCCTGCTGACGAACTGCAAAGGGGACCGACTGTGGTGCCGGAGTCAGCCGGGCCACCACCGGCCGAGACATTACCGCAGCGGGCGGCTGGACGATGGGGCCATGAGAGGCAAGGGAGCCTCCTAAGAAGCTCTCCTTCTGAGGGACGAGGGGCGCAACAGCTCCCCGCACCGGAGCTCCACTAAGCTCGTCGTTGGACAGCAGAAGCGAGGCGCCCGCCACCGGCTGGCCTCGTACAAATGTCTCGTTTGGTACAACAGTCACCGCGCCAGGAACACTTCGGTTCACGTAGGCGAAGTGCTCCACGTCAATATTGTGTAGGCGCGTGCGGTCGGTGCGGTAGGGCGGAATGTAGGGCTCATGAGGACCAAGAGGAAACCAACCGATGCTCCCACCGGGGGCCTGATTGGGGTGCCACCCCCCGCCGCCAACAAATGTAACTATCGCAGGCGCATAGACCGGGTGGCTGTGATGAGCCCCCGGCACCCACACCCAGGCCTTGCGGCGAAAGGCCCAGCGGCCATAGTGGAAGGGGGCAAAGCCCCAAGGAGCGTCGTCGATCCAGGTCCAGCCCCAGGGGTCAACCCAGACCCAGTGACCGAAGCAGTACGGCGCCCAGCCCACAACCACCACGGTCGGTGTCCACACGGGTCCATAGTCCTGGTCATCACTCCAGCTTCCGTACTGGTCTAGGTCTTCGACCCCATCAGTTTCATCACGAGGAACATATTGCGCTGAGGCTACTTGGTTCTCTTTCTGATCCCGTGCCTGGCACCACCTGTCCCAATCATCCAGCGGGGTGGCGCTTGCGACCTGGTAGGTGGGAGAATCGAGTCCCGTGATTGCAGCCGTTTGCCCAAGACGCAGAGGGAAAACCGAGCTGCCCGCGGTCACTTCGATCTCACCTGAGCGCACCGTGACAGCCGTGTCTCCGCTTTGTTGAACATCTATTCGATAGGTGCCGGCTCGAAGCAGCGAAAGGCTTGCGTTGGGGGTATCCACCTCGATCTCTTCCGTGGGACCCAGGTGACGAAGTCGGAAGTTCAACGACCCCGTGGAGAGACGAATCTGGATTGTCTGGTCGTTCAGGTTCAGGAAGGAAATCTCTGTGTTCGAGGCAAGACGGATAGCGGTTGAGCCCACGTGCACCTCGGCCTGCCCGTCCTGGTCCGTCCACAGATGGTCCCCGATTGTCAAAGGATAGTTGAGGGTTGCGGGAGCCCACTCGTTGACGCTTTCCGGGTGAAACGAGACTGTCCCGCTCACGAAGTTCAGACGGCCGACACGATTGGGAGGATCGCCCCAAAGAGATGAGACACACGCGAAGGACCACATACAGAGGATAAGAAGACAAAGCCGGATTGAGGTTGACTTCATGGTATCCCTCCGAGCGGATGCCAACCAGAAAGGGACGCGCGCGTGCTTCAAACATGGGGTCCGAGTCACGCGAACGCCCCGACCATCCACTCCCTCAAACCACGCTTTCCTCGAGGAGAAGAGGGGGCACGAGTCTCACTCGGTGGGTTATCTCTACTCTTCAAAGATATTCTGCGGTACAGGACCTGTCAACGGCTGGCGAACAGATCATCTCCCAGGAAAAAAGCGATTTTCGCTCAATATTGCGCGAGGTTGAGCCTCCAATAGACGCCGGTGCCCTTTGTTCGCGGGAGCCGCCATATCCCCTCAGCATCCAGTGTTTGTAAAGGATGTCCTTCTCACGGTTTCGGGTAGGGGAGGGCCATGGATCTCGCCGTCGTCAAGGAAAGGGCGTGTCGGCGGACCAAAAAACAGACCGAGCTACTCAATTCGTTTTGGAAAGGAGGTGTGCTGAACGCGACTGACATATGGGCCGGAGCTTTCCAGCGATCAGGCGCCCTACTGACAAAAACTTCCCACCCTATCTCGCCTGATCGCCAAGTATGATATAAACTTTGGATTGGTGACGAGGGAGAGGAACATGAGGGGGAGATTTGGGGTCTCCATTCTTGTTGCAGCCACTATATTGTGTCTATCGTGCTCGACTGCCACGACCGCCAGCAATCAGACGACAGCTAACGTTATAGCCAACGAAATTGTCTATGGAACTGAAAATGACGAATTGACCTCCGCTGCTGCAATAATGAACATGGGAGACACTGACTCCAACCCGACTACTGAGACAGGCACGGATGTTTTCTCTGGCTTGATCAACGGCACTGCTACCGTCGCGCACAACGTTAGCTGGCTCGAAACTGATTCGGCAGGTACTCCCTACAACCGGACCTTTGCTTTCAGCGGTACGCAGATTGTGACTTTCTCCAACTACTCTAACGTTGCTGGTAGAGCTATTGAAAGTGGAACTGTCGCGGTTACCATCGCGAGTGGCACCTTTGAGAGCTCCACCCCTGGGGCAAACCCCTCCCCTGACGTTGGTTCGACGGTTACGAACACGGAGACAGATGTCAAAAAAACCATAACGGGCACTGTTACCGGAGAGCGAAACGGGAACACCTACACCTGCGTCTTGGATTTAACCGTCGATGTAATTTCGCGAGTCACCACCTGGACGTTGGGTTCGAGTAGGCTCACGAATCCTTCCATTCAAAGTCGGGACGTGACGTTCACGGGGACCGTGGAGGTCAATGGGATGACCTTAACAAAAAACACCACTACCCTCAACGCTGTTGCTCCACAGTAGCGTCAGCAGACTAAAAGGAGCAACGTCTCGTGCATTGGTTCATGCGCGCAATAAACGATACCGTGGAGGCTAGTGTGAGATCTCCGCTCTTCAGGGCGATGAATCCGGAACAAGATCGCTCCCGGCGCTCTTCAGCGAATCCGGGGCGGGAAAAAGGATCGTGTTTTTCGTTAAATCGAAGTAGGCCCGTTTCACCCGACCGGTCGAGCGTCCGCTTCCCTCGAGCATCCCCATCCAGTCACTGTGCCACCGGAAGAATACGATGTGCCTGATCCACGTGTCTTCCAGGTGACCGCCGAAGAGCGCTTTCAGCCAGCCGTCGATCTCTACGAGAATGCTACCCTGGGTCAGGACGAGGTCAAAGGCTTCGCCAGACTCAGCCGGGGAGCCGGGATCAGCCCAGGGCGATCGACGCACGTCGAAGGACAGGAGCCGGGTCGAGGTGATGCGCCCGGGATGGTAGAAGAGAATTGAAAAGGGGATCGGGATGACGACGTCGTGCTGGAACTCGAGCGCGATCATGCGATCAGCGGATTCAGGATCCTCGTGCTGGCTGACGCGGGAAATGAGATCGAAAGGGACGCCGAGGGTGGATTTGAACTCGACAAGGATGGCGCGCATCTCTTCGTTGTCGAGGTCCATTTCCGCACCGATTCGAATGATTCCCAGGATGTAGGCGAAGAACGTGTCCTTCACTTCGGAGGCGGGGAGGCTCACTTCTCTGCCTGGAGGTATGGCCGACTCATGATTCTGAGCGGAGATTCTCGCGCCAGTCAGACAAAGGCATGCCGCGACAAAGACGCCGCAAACTCTATTATCTAGACTGAACTCAATCATTTGGCGTGCCTCCTGTAGAATGTCCGACATGCGCGGAGCTGAGGTCCTCGAAGCGGATCATCTCCATCATGTTGTTACTGTCCCCTTCCAGCCGCAGAATAGTATCCAGCGTCGCGGCCACATTGATCGATACTCACCCTGACAACTCGGAGATCTCTCGTCATGTTAAGAAGATTTAACCTAGCCACAATCGAACGGCAATCAGATGAGGCTTACCATCACTGCAACTATGAGAGGAAGCGATAAAAGGACCACAGCGGCTGCCGAGAGTGTGCTTTCCGTATATCTTAAGGAAATCAATAAGGTCCCTCTTCTTTCCAGAACGGAAGAGGACTCACTTGCCCGCCGAGCAATAAAAGGTGACCAGCTCGCCAGGGAGAAGCTCATCCAGGCCAACCTGAGGTTTGTCGTGAGCGTCGCAAAGAACTTCCACGCGCTGGGCCTTCCCCTTGAGGACCTCGTCAGTGAAGGCAACATCGGGCTTATGGCGGCGCTAGAACATTTCGATCCTGAGAAAGGCTACCGTTTCATCTCCTACGCTGTGTGGTGGATCCGCCAAACTATCCTGAAGGCTATCGACGAGAAATCGCGAATGATTCGCCTACCCCAAAATAGGGCCCAGGAGCTTCTGCGGATCGTGAAGGTGCGCGAGGACCTCCAGGGAGAGCACTACCTGAAGTCCGAGGCAGAAATGATAGCGCAGAGGCTCCACCGCGACCGCGATGGTGTGGTAGAACTGCTGAGTATCTCCCGTGAGTTGCTTTCCCTTGAGGCCTCCTCTTGCTCCTCTGAGAATGATTTCTCGCCTCTTGAGGACCTCATCGAGGACAAAAACAGTAGCCCCCCGGGGGAGATTCTCATCTCGAGCGTCCTCCGAGACGACATCAATTCCGTCCTGAGTTTTCTCTCGAAAATGGAATCGGAGATTCTCCAGTGTCGATTCGGACTCAACGGCAAGGGACCCATGACGCTGAGAGCGGTAGGCAGCAAATACAAGCTCACGAAGGAAAGAATCCGCCAGATCGAGAAAAAAGCAATCAAGCACCTTAGGCATCCTTCTTGCAGCCATCTGCTTTGGGCTTATCGTTAAGAGGGGCGCCAAATGTAGGCTGCTAGCCTTTGGAGATCAGGCCTATCGGAGGCCAGGGAGCTTTTTCCATCACTGGGCGGTGTTAGAGGCCCTCAAGGAGGTGGAAAAAGCGTCGAAATGTTATATGTCGAAATGTTATATAATGTTATATTGTCTAACATGCGAGGGGAGTGGTCTGCAGCCTTAGCGCGCGTTTTTTCCGTTTCGTGAGCCGACCCCAATTACGATAAGCTCTCGAGAGGACAAGATCACAGGCTCGAACCACGCTCAAGCGCTTCGAACTTTGTGTACTTCGAAAGAAACGCGAGAGAAATTTCTCCAACCGGACCGTTTCGCTGCTTAGCCACGGCTACCTCGCGCACTTCCGCTTTCAGATCCTCCGTGTGGATGAAAATCACCACGTCCGCGTCTTGCTCTATGGAACCAGACTCCCTTAAGTCAGCCAGGTTCGGCCGTTTCCCCTCTGTTTCCCGCCGGACCTGAGAAAGTGCAACCACGGGAATGTTCAGGTCCCGAGACAAAGCTTTCAGCGATCGCGACACTTCCGCAATTTGTTCGTGCCGTGGCAAGTCCCTGTTCTCTGTGCTGATCAGCGTGATGTAGTCAATGAAAATGATTTTCACATCATGATGGCTTTTCATTCGGCGAGCCTGCGAGCGCAAATCCATAAGCCTAAGGTCAGGAACGTCGCTGATGTATAATGGAGCTTCATACAACCTCCCGGCGGCTTCCGTGATACGGCTAAAGTCCGCGGGACTTAACATTCCGGTGCGCATACGTTGCGAGTCGAGCCTCGCCTCCATGCTAAGAAGTCGTTGCATGATCGCCATGCTCGACATCTCGAGGGAAAAGAAGCCCACTGGGGTCTTGTTCCGAATGGCCATGTTTGCAGCAACCGTGAGAGCAAGCGCGGTTTTCCCCACCGATGGCCGTGCCCCGATCACAATAAACTCCGAGTTCTGGAACCCCATCGTTAACTGGTCCAGCTCCCTGAACCCCGAGGGGATCCCCGTATATTCAGTCTTCGAGTGGTAATGCTTCTCAATGGCCTCGAAAGTTTGCTTGACAATCTCCTTGGCGGGAGAATAGGTCCCGGTTTGGTTACGGTCTGAGATCTCGAATATTTTTCTCTCCGCTTCCTTAACGATGACACTAGTTTCAGCGGAGTTGTCGTACGCCTGAGCAGTTATCTCTTTCGACGTGGAATCAAGCATGCGACGAATGCTCGACCCCAGGACTATGCGCGCGTAGTGTTCAACATTTGCGCTCGTCGGGACTGAAGATGTCAATCGTGATACGTATGAGGCGCCCCCGCATTATTCTAGAGTCCCGCGAGCTCTCAGTTCTTCGGCAAGCGTAACCAAATCGACCGACTGACCGCTGCGGTACATGGAGCTTATGGCCTCGTAGATCTTTTGGTGCGCGCCCTTGTAAAAGTCTTCTACGTGGATCAGGTGCTCGATGGAATAGAAAGCTTCCGCGTCAATCAATATGGCACCGAGGGTAGCGACCTCCGCCTCATCGTTGTGGGGAGGAACTCCATCTGGTAGCCCGCGTTCCATGACCTTCTTCTCTCTCCAAGCTGCCCTTGATCAGCATACATCAGTTTTGAGGAAATGTCGGTCTGAGACAGCAAAGGCGTTGTACCGCTCACCATCCCAACATCCAAGTCGCACTACCGTTCTACCGTTATGAGAATGCCCGTCAGATAGTCACAAGACGGCTTTCGCTATGCAAGCAGTGGGGATGTTATATTGGCTTCGGTTCTCGCTTTCCTTTTGCTAGAAACCAAAAAGAAACGCAGATACTCTCCTGGGGTAAGGGTGTTATACAACTTTATATTGTCTAAACCGCGAGGGGAGGAGTAAATGGACTCGCCTGATCAGCTGAAACCCAAGCACGCAGGGGCCGCTTTCATAGCTGCCCGTATCGCTGAAATCGCAGAAAGCCTCCCAGAGCTCGAGGAGCTTTCCCCGGAGGCTGCCACGCAGATCATGCGCCTTGCGGTGGTCGATGAGCTCAAGGACCAAGTTCGCCGCAGGGTGGCCACGGAGCGCCTGGACTGGAAAGCCGAGCGTGCTACCTTCATATCGGACAAAGTGTCGGCGCGCACACGGGTTGTCTACGACCGCGCCTCGACTCTCCTTGAGGCCTGGATGACAACTCACAAGCTTACCCCCAGCGACCTGACCCCCCGGGAGGCCGATGACTTCATCCGCGAGCTTCGTGGCCGCCAGGGACGCGACGGAAAGCCTCCCGATGCCGACACCGTGCGCCTGGTGGTCTCGGTGGCAAGTTCCTTCTTCACATTCCTTGAGCGACGCGATGCGACCATCCGAAACCCCTTTCGTGGAACAAAGATCCGCCCACGCTCCACCTGGCCCGTGGCCACAATCCCAACAAAGGAGGAGCTGGCAATCCTCGTCGCCGAGGCCCACCCCGTGCTCGCCGCCGCGCTGGCCGTGGTGGCAGAGACAGCCCTGCGCGTGGGGGCCCTCCCTGCCCTCTCCATTCACGAGGAAGGCCGCTACTGGACTGTCTCAAAGGGAAAGCAGGTCGTAGGGCCAGATACTCTTTCCAAGGAGGCAAAAAGAACGATCCATGCGGCGCGCCTTGACCCACGGCAGCCCTTCTCCCTGGCAAGCCTTCGACGAATCGGGTGGAAATGGAAAGATCAGGCGCAGACGTCTTCAGAGGGTTTGGTGATCGTGCGGCTTCAGATGAAACTGCAGCGGCTGTGCCAGCGCCTTGTAGCGCAAGGGAGGATCCAGGCGGTCTATAGCTTTCACGACCTGCGCCACGCCTTCGCCGAAGCGAAGGCCGCCAATGGCCTGAGATGGCTTCAGCGCAGGCTGGGGCATGCGGCAATAGCGATCACGGAGAAATACTTGAGGAACACCCTGGCCCTGGATGCAGAGAAGCTATAAGGCTGGCTGCATCTTAGGTTTCAACGAATTCAAACGTTCGGCGTCAAGCCCCATCTCTGCCGTCGAGCGTCGGACTCCCCTACCCCTCAAGAAACCCTCTGATAGTCTGGGAAAGCAAGACGCTACGCTTCAGGAGCCCTCTGCTACGGCGCGGACAGTCATAGGCGCGGCTCGATCTTGCCTCCCTGCCTTTTGATAGGCCCGGCTGGGTTTCGTCATTACCACCCGGGCCAAAGTTTTTCTCTCCTCCGGCGCCTTTCAAGATCCAGGTCTATCCAGTATTGCCCTTACCTTTTGAAGCAGAGTTGTCCTATCAAATGGCTTCTGAAGTAATTCTACCCCCTCTTCCAGCACCCCGTTATGTACGATCGCATCCTCGGTGTATCCTGAGATGAAAAGCACACCTACGGCAGGGAATCGCTCCGTGACCCTCCGCCCCAGCTCTTTGCCATCCATGCCTGGCATGACCACGTCGGTGATGAGAAGGTCCAAGGCACCACTCATCGATGAAAGCTTCTGGAGAGCCTCCTCGCCGGTGGCTGCTGAAGAAATGGAGTAGCCCGCCGACTCCAGGATCGACTCAGTGAGGCTGCGAACCGCCTCATCGTCTTCGACAAGCAGGATCGCCTCGGTCCCCCGAAGGGGGCTGACACGAGAGTTCTCAGACCTAGGCAGCTGTTGTGGCTGGCCTTGTGCGCGCGGAAGGTAAATCTTGAACGTCGTGCCTTTGCCAACTTCGCTATAGCAGAAGATGTAGCCTTCACTTTGTTTGACGATACCGTACACTGTGGAAAGGCCCAACCCTGTTCCCTTGCCCTTTTCCTTCGTGGTAAAGAAAGGCTCGAAAATCTGCCTCTGGGTATCTGCATCCATTCCGTGCCCTGTGTCGCTGACTGCTAGAAGCACATACTCGCCTTTCTTCACCTCAACATGCTCGTGTGTGTAGTCTTCAGCCAAGACGACGTTTGAAATCTCAATTGAGAGCACCCCTCCATCTGGCATGGCGTCTCGTGCGTTCACCGAAAGATTCATCACAACCTGTTCAATCTGTCCCGGATCCGCTTGCACACTCCAGAGGTCAGCGGGTCGATGAACGTGAACGTAGACATCCTCACCCAAGAGACGCTTGAGCATTTCCTCCATCCCTAGTACCAGCTCGCCAAGGTCAAGGATACGTGGCTGCAACATCTGCTTGCGGCTGAAGGCCAAAAGTTGCGAAGTCAGCGTCGCGGCACGCCGCGTGGCGTGTTTGATCTCGCGCAGATCGTGCTCGAGGTCCTGGTCAATAGCGCTTCGCGCCAGCGCCATCTCGCTAAACCCGTTGATCACAGTGAGAATGTTGTTGAAGTCATGGGCAATTCCCCCCGCAAGCCTCCCAATGGCTTCCATTTTCTGCGCCTGCTGAAGCTGATCCTGCAGCTTCTTCTGTTCCTGCTCTGCACGCACACGCTCGCTGATATCCTCGACAAAACCCTCCAAAAGCTCTCCGCGTGTTCCTTCGACTTTACCAAGCATACGCAAGCTTAAGTTCGCATCACCGAGCTGGCCGTTTTTTTTGCGAAAATGGTGAGAGAATGCTCGCCACTGCCCCTCGGCGCGAATGACTTGCTCCATTACTGCTTCTCGATCGCGTGGCTCTTCGTAGAGCACCTCGCCGATGCTTCTCTGGTTTACCACCTGCATAAGCTCTTCAGGAGACCCGTAGCCCATGATCTTGGCAAAGGCAGGATTCGCACTCAGCAGTTTCCCATCGAGCGTTGACGCAAATACTCCAAACGGAGCGTTTGTGTACATGGAGCGAAAGTGCTCTTCACTTCGCGCCAGAGCGTCCTCGGTGCTTTTGCGTTCCGAAATATCGCGCGAAATACCGAAAGTACCGATGATGGTTCCCTTGGAGTCCCGAAGGGGCATTTTGGTTGTTGACACCCAAGAATCAGCATGCCCGGACCAGGTTTCTCTCTCCACTGCGTCGATGATGGGTCTTTCCGTTTGAATTATATTCTGCTCATCGTTGTAGGCCTTTTGCGCGTGCTCGCCAGTGAAAAAGTCAAAATCCGTCTTCCCGACCAGTTCTCGCGGATCACTACACTGGAATACCTTCGCGTGAGCCTTGTTGTTCAGTACAAAGCGACTTTGAAGATCCTTGAAGTATATGTAATCAGGGATGTTATCCATCAGAGTGGAAAGGAAGGTGTGTTCGCTTTCCAGCGCTTCCTGGGCTTTTCTCAGCTCGCTGATATCGCGGCTTATGCCCACAAGACCCGTGACATGCCCCTCAGTGTCCATGAGGGGGACTTTCGTCGTAAGAATACTCTGGCGCGCTTCTCCAGTACCGCGGGGCTCCTCTCGGTTCATGATTCTGCGGCCTTCCCTGATGACCGCCTGCTCATCTGCGTGATATGTGTCCGCTAACTCCTTGGGATAGAAGTCGTGGTCGTTTCTGCCGATCAAGTCTTTCCAGGAGGGCGCACCCATCATTTGGGCCACCGCGCGGTTTGCCACCATGAACCTGCCCTCGCTGTCTTTCATGTAGACCGCGTCGGGCAGATTGTCGATCAGGGTGAGAAACAGCCTTCTTTCATCTTCGATACGCTGCCTGAGGCGGGCGTTTTCCGTGATGTCCTGCACCGTGCCAAAAGTGCCCACAAACTCTCCCTGCTCGTCGCACTGAGGCACCGCGGTCACCTGAATACGCCGAAGCTCTCCATCGGTGCGCTTGATGCTCAGCTCATATGTATCTCTTTCTCCCGCTTGGCGCCGTGCTGTTTGCAAGCGCACACGGAAATACTCTTCCTCGCTAAGGAACTCCTTCAAATTGCGGCCCACAAGGCTACCCTTCTCTACCCCGAAGGTCTTCTGGGCCGCTGGGTTTGCAAAGGTGACCAATTCCGACGGGTCAACGTTCAGAATCCCCATTTCAAGGTTTTCAACCAGCGAGCGGTATCGCTCCTCGCTTTGCTCCAGAGCCTTCTGAGCGGCGCGTTCTCTGCTCTGGTCTCGAAAGACAAGGACTACCCCTTTCAGTACACCTGCCTTATCACGAATGGGAGCACCACTGTCAGCGATGGGCCGCTCAGTTCCATCACGAGCGATGAGAAGTGTGTGATTGGCCAGTCCGACGACCACTCCTTCGCGTAGCACTCGATTTACAGGGTTTTCCACAGTGTTGCGCGTTTCCTCGTTCACGATACGAAATACCTCTTTTAAAGCCTTGCCAGTCGCATCCGATTCGATCCACCCTGTCAGTTTTTCCGCCGCCGGGTTCATCCGCTTTACTTGTCCATCTGCATCCGCACTTATTACTGCATCCCCGATGCTGTAGAGTGTAGTGTGTAGCTCCTCCTGGGCAGCTTGTTGCTCACGGAGCAGGATCTGACGGCGACGCCACTCAAGGCCAAAGACGCCCCCGCCAACTAGGAGCAGCAGCGCAATCGCTATGATGCTGGCAGCACCCGACGGGATGAACGCTTCAACAGCTAATTTAAAAAACTCACCCACGGTCGTTCACCTCCTTGCTACGCAAGGGTCTGTCTATGCGATTCGGCAGAACATCACCCACGGCAGGCCGTGATCATCATCAGGATCGCCTCCCCCGCTTTTTCTGTCGTAAGAGTGAATGTCTTTTTGGCTTCTGTAGTGTGCGCAAGGCTTATCGTTTTCTCGCTTAGCCTTCCGTCGCTGAAGTGCGTGAACACAACTGCTTTTCTCATCTCGCACTGAAGGCAAACAGAGGCTTCCCCACAGCGGCCAGGCAGGGATGCGTAGCTGCATCCCAGGGCTTTTCCGATTCTCAGCCCCACAACATCGTGGATGAACAGCATTCTGCGAAGCTGGCTGTTGGCCAATAGCACAGTCAGATCGCCAGCGACAAGCGCAGCTGGCGTGTTTAGCTGCTCCAAACAGTCGGAGAGTTTCTCATCGCCAGATGACAAAAGATTGTTAAAGCACACCTCACAGACCTGGACCAACAGAGAATCGTCTTTCTCATCTAGATCCCGCCAGCAGCGGGAACAAATTGCCCGGCACATGTTCTGAATCAAGAGATTGTAGCATAAAACCTGCGTGTTGCCTCATGTGTAGCCTATTTATTGAGCCTCGCGATCTTTCAATCGAAACAAAGCCCAGCGTGTCTGAGAAAGGACTGCAGGAGCTCACCCTGTGAATCGATTCGGGAAGCCTTTACGTACCCCTTGAATGCCTGCAAAGGCTTGAGATGGCTTCAACGGCGGCTGGGGCACTCGGCAATCGCGATCACGGAGAAATACCTGAGGAGCACCCTGGCCGTGGACACAGAGAAGCTCTGAAAAGGACTTGCTGCAGCACGAGTGTCGACGCATCTTCAAGGTAGCGGGCCCTTGTAACAACGCATCCGCGAGGTGCCTGCCGTATCTTTTTCTACCCTGTCAAGGGCGGACGAAAAATACACATTTCTGGCGGACGAAAATGTCACACTTCGCCGGAGTGGTCAGCCCGAAGACACCTGTGCCTCCTTCACCTTCCTACGTGATCGGACCATAGAGGACTCATCGGCGTTGGCTTTCAACGACTGCCATAGCTCAGTGTGCTGGCGCATGCGGTAGGAATTGCCGCGGATGTTGACGATGTGGCAGTGATGCAGCACTCGATCGATGAGGGCGGCTACCATGACCTCGTCTCCGAAGACCGCGCCCCATTCCTCGAAGCTCTTGTTCGAGGTCAGCACCGTGGAAGCACGCTCGTAGCGGCGGAGTTGATAGAACAGCATAGCTCCGTTCTGGCTGATGGGCAGGTAACCGATCTCGTCGACCACCATCAACGATGGGGTACTGAGCACCGAGAGGCGATGCTTGAGGCAGCCAGCTATGCGCGCCTCCTCCAAGGAGCTCACGAGATCGGCGAGAGTGCTGTAGTAAACCCTCCGTCCTCGCTGGGCTGCCGCTATAGCCAGGCTGATCGCAAGATGAGTCTTGCCGACCCCAGGCGGGCCCAACAGCACCACGTTTTCCTTGCGCTCCACGAAGCTCAGCTCCGACAAGCTCTCGATCTGCTCGCGCTTGATGGAGGGTTGGAAGGAGAAGTCAAACTCCTGCAGCGTCTTCACAGCCGGCAGCCGTGAGGAGCGCATCGCAGTCTGGAGGCGGCGGTTGTTCCTGAGAGTAATCTGGGCTCCCAGCAGTTCCTGGATTGCTTCTGCCGCGCTCATCGAGCCGCTGTCAGCCTTCGACAGGACCCCATCGACCGCTTCCAGGGCTCCGGGGAGTTTCAGGTCAGCCAGCATCGCCCGTATCACCTCGCGTCGCGAGACAGGAGTGGTTTTCATCAGCGACTCTCCGCCAAGTGCTGGTAGAGCCCCAGCGGCCTGCGCTCCACCTCAAGCCACGGCGTCCCCCGATGCGTGGGCTGAGTCGAAGGCCTTGGAAGCACCAGCGATCGATACGGCGCAGCAGGCACAGGGTTTAATGCAGCTTTTTCATCGCGTTGGAAGCGGTCAATCGGTCGTTCTCCGGTCGTTCCGTGGACGCGAACGTTGGCTGTCTTCTCCAGCCACTGATGGAGTTGGGCATCCAGATCTTGGTCGTTAAGGAATCCGCGGCCGTAGAAGAAATTCTCTCGCACGTAGCGGATCGGTCGCTCCACCTTCCCTTTGGTCTTGGCCCGATATGGCCGACAGACGCGCAAGCGAAACTGCCAGTGATGAGCGAAGCGCAGGAACTCAAGATTCTCGACGAGTGAACTGCTTGGCGCGATGTTTATACCCCCCCGTTCAGCCCTTCTCGCTCTACTGGAGCTTCCTATAGGCGTCGGTGTCTTTCAGTTTCTCGTTGTCCTGCGCGTAATCGAAGGCTGTCTCTCCTACACTGTCTTTCGCCTTCGCGTCCGCGCCCGCTTTCAACAACGTCATGATTACCTCGGGGTTCTGGTTGTCTGCGGCGGCAGCCATCAGGGGAGTAAAACCTGTCCT
>Ga0187881_10002038_pt1 | contig 19880 bp, 26 predicted proteins | sample June2016WEW_19_1_2_FD_133017 | JGI IMG/M metagenome (GOLD analysis project Ga0187881, IMG submission 133017) | Peatland microbial communities from SPRUCE experiment site at the Marcell Experimental Forest, Minnesota, USA - June2016WEW_19_100 | ecosystem: Environmental > Terrestrial > Soil >...
GCACGTCGACCCCTGGTGGCCCGTAGTCCTTGACCGCGTAGATCCGCACCACCTGAGAGTCGTCCCTGTATACGATATTGGTCAGGCTGTCGATCACCGACCGCACGAGCTTGTCCAGGTCGGGCTTGCGGTCGGGCCAGATGCGGAGCGCCCGCTTCTTCTTTCCCCTTCCGATGGTGTTCGGCCGGCTGAGCGGCTGCGGGAGCCAGAACTCGAGTGATACGGACACGGGCCCGTCCCACAGCTCGGGCGGGGCGTGCGGCTGGGCCACGTCCGCGACGAGTCTTCGCCAGGCTGCGAGGCTCTTGTTGTCGCTCGTGATCACGGCGTGATGGCCGACCACGAACCCGCGCGCGCTACCCTGCGGAACTGGTAGACCCCTGACCTCGAACCGAATCTTCTCTCGCAACTCACTCACGCTTCTCGTTCTCGGCAGGCGGTTTCCACCCGGGCGGGGGGCCAAGCGCGTTCAGGATCTCGTCGAGGAGCGTGAGGAGGGGCCGGGCGCCCTTCGGCGAGTTAAACTTGAAGTCGAGTGTCACCCCGCCGAGGGTTCCATGGACCTCTATGTTGGAGCCCATCTCGTTCGGAAGAATCGTCACGTCCCTAGCGCTACTCCCTGACGCGAGTACTATCCCCGAGTCCTTTTTGCGCGGCATAGGTAGGCTACCGATAGGTAAGGTCGTATTTAGGACTTCGGAGGCGCCGGGCGGTCGGCGCACTCGGTGCCGCACACGATCTGCTCGAGGGTCATCTGTCCCCTCAACGCCTGGAAGCCGCCCTTCGATCGCTTCCCGCCCCAACGGTTCTTCGGGTATGGGAACTCGTCCCGGATACGCTCCTCGAGGCGGCGGATCCTCTCGCCCACCTCGGGGTACGCCCGGCGTATCGCGGCGGCCTCGCCCCGGCGCGAGAAGGCCCCGCACAGACAGTCGCCCGATCTCCCGAGGGACAAGTAAGCCACGCTCAGAGGCAGTTCGTTTCGTCTCAGGTACGAGTTGACGTCCGCGTCGAACCAGTCCTGTATCGGGTTCTCGATCCTGATCCCGCCGTTGTGCCGGAACCCCTTGGCGATGTTCAGCTTGCGGCGCGCGGATTCGTGCACGCGGACGCCGGACGCGAAGACCGTCTCGGGTCCGAGATCCTTGCGCGCCTGGATGATCGCCCGCTCCTTCAGGTAACCGTAGGCGAGGGAGTGCCCCACCAGGTCCTTCGGGAACCCGTACTTCCCGACCATTGTCTCGTAGGACATTGGCGCCGTGAAGACCCTGAGGTCCCATCCCCGGTCCGCGCACACCTTCTCGACAAAGGGACGCGCATCCGGGCACGCGATCCCGGTGTCGATAAACACAGCCCCGGCGAGCCGTCCCTGGGACGCGAGGTACTGCGCGGCGCACATCGAGTCCCTGCCCCCGGAGAGGAGACACCAGAGCCGGGCAGGGCAGGTCTCCGAACTCATGGGACGGTAAAGGCGTCCCGCTGGTGCTTGTCGATGGGCGACACCCAGTGAACCTGCTTCGTCAGGCCGAGCCGGGGGGAGTCCTTCAGCAGCGCCACCGCCCGCTCAACCACGTTGGTGTTGTCGATCGCCACAACCCCGCCTGGCGCTATGAATGGGACCAACCCCGCTACCTCCTGGACCACATTCGTGTCCTCGTGCTGGCCGTCGACGAACGCGAAGGACAAGAACCGGCGGGACGACGGGTGCTGTGTCCCCCGGACCCACCATCGATAGGTCGGCAGGACCGACGCGATAAAGTCGCCCGCCGTCATGCGGAAGAACGCCGAGCGGGCGAAGCCCGCCAGGACCGTCTTCGCCTCCGTGTAGTCGCTCTCGCCGTACACCTTGTCGGTGAGCTCCGGGGTGTAGAAGGGCATCATGCCGTAGGGGTCCACGCTGATCACAAGGAACTCCTTCAGGCCCATCGCATCAGCCAGGGCGCACATGATCGCGCTCGTCCCCCCGCACCGGACGCCGATCTCGATTGCCGCGCATCCGCCCGTCTCCCCGGTCGCCTCCATCGCGTCCGCGCACCATCGCGCCACCACCTCGATATCCTGGGGCGCGTCGGTGTACTTCGCATAGTTCTCCACGATCCCGTGGATTTCCGCGTCCGTGACCGTCATCTTCCCGCCGCCCGGTGCTGTCCCTGCGACTTAACGGTCCCCCGGCGCCGCTCCGCCTCGCGGTGGATTTCAAGGGCCAGGAAGTACGGCCCGATACCGGGGCTATCGGGGCGGATCGGCGGGATATAGACGTTCGGGTTCTTCCCCGATCGGGAGACGAGGATCATAGCGGGAACTCCGTCCAGCGCCGGCCGTCGAGGACCGCCTTCTCGTGCGATCGCTTGTCGGGGTGACCGCCGAGCTGCTTAAGGAAAACGGGCACCTTCGCCCGTTGCGCCCCCTCGACGAGTGCTCTCGCGGTGCGCTCGTCCATCGGCCGGCAATGGGGCCCGCTCTCCCCTCCCACGATCACCCACTCGTAGAAGTTCAGCACGGTCCAGTAGTACTGGGACACGTTGGTGACGTCGGTCTCGAGCCACGGCTCCGCGGAGAGGAAGTGGACGCGGGCCGGGACCTGCGAGATTAGCGCCCCGCGCTCGAAGGCGAACTGGTGGGTCTCGCCGCTTGTTCCGAGCCAGACGTTCGGCCACCCGCGGCCCCAGTCTGCCGGGAGATGACCGTCGATCCGCTCGGGACGCTTGGTGAGGATCTGGTAAGTGTGCTGAGGGGTCCGGCGTATGACATCCCACGCGTCGTCCCTCCAGGGGTCCGCTTCCTCGATAAAGAAATCCGAGATCGAACAGGCGAAGATACGGCGAGGTTTATGCCACCGAAGAGGAGCGTTGAATGTGGCGTCGGCGGCGCGTCGAACCACACGAAAGTCGCCACCCATTCGACCGTTAACGATCCTCTCCGCGTAGCAGTTGGCACAGCCCGAGGAGACACGCCGGCACCCTATGAAGGGATTCCACGTCGAGCCGGTCCACTCGATCCGCGTGGACTCACCCACCGTCGAGCGCCTCCTTGAGCACCCATCCTTCGCCTGATCGCTTGAGCAGACCGCTGCCGAGCATCCGACCGACGGTCGCATCGATGGCGGGCTTCCCGTGGCCTCTGTGCATGAGGTAGGGCGTGAGTCGATCGAACTCGATAATCGTGTCCCCCCTCTTCCTGAGTGTGTCCAAGAGCGCATCGTACACCGCGTCTACCTCTTCTTGGGAGGGGGCGCCCGGTGGGGGCTTGGGAACCTCTTCATCCGCGCCCGTGTCGCCGTCTCTGCTACCGACACCGGCCAAGGCCTTCGTGGGGCGTTCCTCTTGGGTCTGCGGACCCCCCTCGTCGCCGGTTCTAGCCGGTGCCCTCACATCTACCCCTAGTTCCCCACCCGATTTCCCCAGGACAAGAGCGGACCCACCGGCTAGAACCGGCGACGAGGAGCCTGGCCCCTCTCGTGAAAATGCCGTCGCCGGTGCAAGTGGGGGTTTGCCTATGGTTTTCTTAGGTTCGCCCCGCGTAACGGATTTCCGGATGGCCGCATCGATGTCAAGCACCCCTAGAACCGGCGACGCTACGCGTTCTCTGATCCCGGGACGTCCCCACGTGTTCTTCCCATTGACCATCTTTCGCTCGGGACGCGACATGGGGAAGGCATGCGTGACGTACTGCCCGAAGGCGCGCTCCTTGAGGGGATCCCGGTCCTCGTTGCGAGCCCGTTCCACATGCCACTCGTACAGCCGGGCGTTCGTGACGAACGCCCCCGGGCAGGGCTCGAAGTCGTCGAGCAGCTCGGCGCGAATCGGGTCGGCGCGGCGCCGCCATTCCTCCTCGCCATCGGAGAACAGGTTCTTCGGGTCGAACTCCGGCCGAGACCTCACCCGGGCCAGCCCCGCGAGGGCCAGGTTCAGTATCCCCGGAAGCTCCGCCACCAGACGGTCGAAGAGGAGGGGATCGCGCCGCGGGTCGTCCTTTGGGAAGACCTGCTCGAAGGGCATCACCACCGCCCTCCGCCAGAAGGCGTAGGTATCATCCTGAGTCGGCGGCGTACGGTTCGCCATCGAAACCAATTTGCCTCCGAACAGCAGGTCGAACGGGTGCTGGTGTTTCCGCTCCACCGTGAGCGTGCCCCCGCCTGTCAGCACCTTCAGAACGCCGGTCGCGGCGAGCGGCTTGTCGTACGGCAGGTCGTCGCAGAGGTTGACCAGACGCCCTTCGAGCTCGGCGCCGGCGAACCGATTCGACCCGATCTGCTGCAACGACAGCGTCGACACCGCGTCCTTGCCGAGCAGAGCACCCAGCACGCGGCCGTAGGTGGTCTTCCCATTAGCGCCGTCCCCGACCAGTACGAAGAACAACTGGAAGGGGTTCTCCCGCCAGAGGCAGTAGCCCATCAAGTCCACGAGCAGCTCCCGTCTCCGCTCATCCGGCATGACCTCCTCGAGGAACTGGACGAACCGGGGGCAGGTCGCGGCCGGGTCGTAGGCAACCGGAAGCCTCCAGGTGAAAACCACATCGGGCGAGTGTGGACCGATCAGACCGCCCCGCGTGTCGAGGACCCCGTTCTGCAGGCACAGCAGATCGGGGGGGTTGAAGTCCGTTCGACGGCGGTGTAACTCGGAGGTCGCCGCGACCCCCTTCACGACCTCTTCGCGGAAGGCATCGACCGAGGCCTCACCGACCGTCCGGAAGGCGTCCTCGGTACGACCCCGTATGAAGGCGCGGGCCATCCCGTTGTAGTAACCGCCCTCGTACCGGAGCAGCTCGAAGTTCGAGCCTGTGGAAAACGTCCCGCGGTCGACGGGCACCACGAATCGGTCCGACTTTCGGAACCACGCCACAAACGCGGGATAGTCCGGCTTCCATTCGCCCGTCTTCTGGTTCTGAGTGAAGAGTCCCTGCGGGATCGGTACAGGGGGCGGAAGCGCCGGCGCCGCCCGGACGGAGGGAACAGGCGGCGCCGGTAGCGGAGTCGGCGGCGGCTCGCCTGGAGGGGGTGGCCGTCCGTACTTGACCAGCGCGGATCGCGCCGCCTCGATGATCTCCTGCTCGTGCGCGTCCGCGTCGTCGAGAGCCTCCTTGATCGCTCCCCGCACCTGGCGGACCAGCGTGTCCTCCCCGATCCCCGCGATACGCGAGGCGAAAGATGCCGCGGTCTGGACGATGAAGTCGTGGTGCCGTCCGTGCGGGATCTTCCCATCGCCCCCCACCTCGAAACGCCGCCCCTCGGGCGAGTGTGACTCCTCTATGACCTCCAACAACCACGGCGGCGGCATCGGAGGCTTGACCACGGAGGGCGGCACGACCCATGAATACGTCCCGCCGGAATGGTGGAGCGAAGGGGGTACTATCACATACCCGCCGTCGCCGCGCACGTCCAGTCCGGGTCGGAAACCGCCCGCGTTGGGTACCGTGCCACCGGGGTGGGCGAACCAGAAGTGACGACCGCCGCCGCCGGTCTTGACAACCGGATGGTCTTTGAATCCGCCCCGTTCGGTGATGAGAGCCGACAGTGATTCGTCTCCGCCGTGCCGCGGGTCGATGTCCAGGACGATTATCCCCGTAAGGATTCCCGTCGGGACACCGATAGGAGAGTCAGGCCAGTTCGTCCACCAGTAACACACGGTGTCGGAGTCCAAGCTCGCGTCCTTGAACCCGTTCGGGGTACGGGGATGTTTCCCCGGACGTTTGCATGCCGAATCCCGGCACGAGCAATGGCCTCCGATGGCGCTGTGGAGAGGGAATACTGGCAGCCCGGCGCGGACGTACTCCAACGCCGCGTCGAGCAGCTCGTTCATACTTGCTCACACGGGGTGCCGAGGTGGAAAGGATGGCCGCAGAGGTCACAAGGTGGGAGGATACCGCCGCATGTCCAGCACGGGACACCCGGTGTCGTCTGAACTGCAACATGAGCACCGCACTCCGGACACCGGAGCGGGCGTGAGTCTACCCCATGCGGCAAGGCGGAGGACACGGAAGCCCCCGAATCACGCCGGCGGGGTGTCGTAGCTCTCTATGCTGACCGGAGGTAACGGGGCCTCGCCGCGCATCTTGCGGATGTCGGCGGCGATGCGCGCGTCGACTAGGCGCGAGACGCGATCGGCCGCCTCCTCGAGGGACTCCCCCGGCTGGACGTAGTCGCGGAGCTTCACCTCGACGTTCCGGTATCCGGGGAGACTGACCAGACGACCGATGTGCGCGAAAGGCGCGCTATCGGAGATGTTCGGCGGCGGCGTGGACTGCTCTTCAGAGGACGACGACGGCGGCATGGGCGAGCCGGGCAGGGGCGTCGCTCTACATTAACTTCGTGTCCGGGACCAAATAGGAGGGAGCGGTCCGGGCCCATGCCACCCGAAGGTGTCACTTCCGGACCGTCCCGGGGCCAAAAGAAAGAGATACTGGGCGGAATATATAGTTGCCGGCAAGCCTCGTCAACCGGCCGGGAGCAGCGCCCGCATCAGCCGGCCCCTGGTGAAGAGGCTCAGGACGATGCCCGGGTCCGAACGTATGAGCTTCCGTGTCACGCGCCGGCGCTCGCGCAGCGGGTTCACCGAACCGTCGGAGGGAAGGTCGATGTCGCCGAGAAATCTCACGAGCCGTCCGAGCTCGGCGTCGTTGAGGCCGTAGACGATCTGCTTCAACATCCACCTAGTGCGCAGCTCGCGGACCAGCCACCCGATCTTGTCGGGATAGGTCTCGGGCGCGTCCTCGACGACTGCGTGGGCCGCGGCGTCCCCGCTGGCGAGCGCGCCGAGGATCCCCCCGCCCGTGAGCGGACAGCAGAGCCGGGCCGCATCGCCCAGGAGGAACAGACCGTCGCGTTGGAGCACCTTCGACACGGGAGCAGTCGGGATGATTCCGCCGACCCTGTGGTGCACCGAACCCGCGTACTCGGGGTGCGCGGCCAGGAACCTCGTGAACCAAATCCCAGCGCTGTCCGGCACCGCGCGCGGCGTCCCGATGCCCACGCGGACATGGGGCAGACCATTCTCCGTCGACGGGAACGCCCAGGCGTACCCCCACGGGGCGACGCGGTGACCGAGCCACATGCGGACTTCCCCTTGCGGGTGTGCCGCCGGGCGAGGAACTGTCACCTCGACTCCACCGTGCGCGTCCTCCGGCCCGAGGTCGTGCGCCAAGCCAGCCTGTCGCGCGACCCATGCCTGGAAGCCCGTCGCGTCGAATACGTAGCGCGACCGGAAGACGCGATCCGGGTTCCTCACCGTCGACGACCAGACTCCATTCGACCGGACCGAGCGCATCACCGTCGAGTTGTGGAAGGACAGTAGTCCCTGGGCGACGGAGGCACGCTCCATCCGCGCGAGAAGGTCCGGCTCTACCATCGTGTCCCCTACCTCGCCGAGGAGCCCGCCTCCGAGCATCGCCTGCTCTCCTCCCGGCCCGATCACTCGGAAGGAGGTGATTGGTGTCGACTCCCCCATCACGGGGAGGTCGAAGCGCTCGATCCAGGCGCGGGCGAGACCGCTCGTCGACTGGGGCGGCCAACCGGGCCGGGTCCGGCGGTCGACCATTGTCACGGAGAAGCCGTGAGCGAGGAGCTCCCTTGCAGCGATCTGTGCGCTGTACCCACCGCCGGCGATCAGGACATCCGCGTCGAGGTTCACGGAAGCCTCAGCGCCCGGAGCGAGTCCCATAATGGACTCGGCTCTGGCTCATCGGGCATCTGAACGTGCCCGCCCGTTCGCCCGTCCGGACAGAAGTGGTCCTCTGCGAATCCTAGGTAACAGCGTCCACAACGGAGACACTCTCCGCACTCGCCAAGACGGTGACCGCAGGGCAGTATGGTCGAGGCGTTTCTCCGGCGCCCCATCAGAGGTCCGCCCCCCCGCCAGTCCTCGATGTCCCGACGCAGTAATGGGTCCAGCCAATGAAGATGGCCTGCCCGCAGCGATAGCACTTCCCAATGGGCTTCGGAACGCAGGTGTGGGTCATACCTGGGAACATCGCCACCCCGCACAACGGACATACGACCAGAGTCCTAAACGGGCCTGCGCTCATTGATCCGGTGCCGACCGGCGCCCAAATCATCGGAGCCCCTTCACCCGGTGAATCACACGGGCGACGAAGGACAACGCCCCCACTGATTCGCCCACTTCGCCCATGCGGACCGCGAGCCGGCGTAGCGCCTCATGCTTCCTCAGGTCGTCCCCCATCTCGGCGACCGCGAGGAGGTCCTCGCACAGCACCCGCATCGAGACGATGTGGGAGCGGCAGTAGGGGCAGGTCTCGACCTCCTCGGCTGCACGCAAGGTCCACACCGCCTCGTTTATCCATCCTACCGAGGACACAGGTGTGGCCGTCGGCGTGAGTGCGTTCTGCGACGAGGGAATCGTGGTGACAGTCACTGTCTCGGGGGAGCCCGTGGTCGCCACTGAGACCGCCATCTATTTCTTCTCGGGGCAGGGAATCTTGCGCTTCTCCGCCTCGATGCAGTCGACCATCTTTCGGAGGTCGATCTTGGGTGCCGGTCGCTGCGGAGAAGCCTCAAACACGCCGGGTCATAGTCTCGGGAGATTAAATAACCCCGTGGCCTTACCCAAGCGTAATGGCGACACCCACCCCACCCCCCAAGCCGGGGCAGCGCATACCCGTGACCGAGGGCATGATCGCCGAGGCCAGGAAGCGGACCGACTACATCGTCACGAAGAAGAGGGCGGGTCTCGCCCTCCACAAGATAGCGGCGAACACCAAGCTGCCCGTCGGGGCCGTCGAGGCCGTCCTGCGCGAGCAGGGAGAGTTGCCGCTCCCAGGGTCGCCCCCCAGCTCGCCACTCCCGCCCCCCGCGCCGGAGGCGGCGCCCGTTCCGCCGCCGCAGGTCCACGCACCCCCGCCAAGTCCACCCTCCCCAGTAGGCCCGCGCACCGAGCCAAGTTCGGGACTCGGGAACACGGGGGGCGCTCCCGCCGCCCCCGCCCCGGGCGCGACGCCCACGCCGCTACGCCCGCAGCAGGCCCCGATCAACCCCGACGACGGGTACTCCCCGGCGAAGGGCTACGGGGGTCCCGCGTATCCCGAAACGATTGCGGCTCCGACGCAGGGGGTCAGCTTCGGGGGTGGCGAGATCGCTGGCGCGGCCGTGCCGTCGCCCCTGTCGGGGGCCTTCGAGATTCCCGACCTCTACCTGACGCTCAACTCGATCCTGATCGAGAACGGGCTCACGCCGCGGTTCGCGCTCGGAATCGTTCGGCAGTTTCGTCACTATCCGCCCCAGGAGTACCAGGCGCTCGAGCGGCTCCTTGCGATGGGCGGTGTGAACCCGCAGGCACGGAACCTAATCACCAACTCCTATCGTCTGGAGACGAAGGACCTGAACTTTCCCGAGGGGGAGGAGTCGGAGTCGGCCGGCACGACATCGCAGAGGGTCGACCAGGCCATCAAGGCCGCAGGGGTCGGAAAGGGAGGAGACACCGACATCGACTCGGAGATCGCGAAGATCCAGAAGGAGACCGAGATGATTAAGCTCGAGGAGGCGAAGCTCGCCCTGATGGAGCGCCGCAAGGCGCTTGGCCTCACCCCGGGTACGGGAAGCGGGGGTGACGAGATGATGGACATAATGGTCGTCATCAACGGGGTCCCGGTGCCGCGACGGATCAAACCGAGCGAACTCTACCTCTGGGCGCCGTACATGGGCAAGCCCAACCCCCAGGGCGCGGAGACGGACCCAAAATACGCGGCCCTGGAGAGCCAGCTCCGCGAGGAGCGCGGCCGACGCGAGGGTGAGGAGAAGGCCCGCGACGAGGCGTGGCGCAAGTCGATGGACGACAGGCTGGCGACCCTTGCCGCTGGCGGGGGTCAGTCCCAGGAGCGGAACGCTGAAATCACGGCATTGCGTGCCGAGATGCAGAAGGACCGCGATGAGCGATCCAAGGAAGAGCGTGACCGGCTTGCACGCGAGCTGAGGGAATCGCGGGACGCACTCCTGCGCGTACAGAGTCCTGATTTCGCCACGAGCGTGCTCGACGCCCAGAGAGCAGGGGCTAGGAAACTGGGAATGGTCGACAAGAGCGAGGTCGGGCTGTTGAACGAGGACCAGATCCAACTGGAGGCCCAGCGGAAAGCGGCCATACGTAAGGACGAGGCGCAGGGTGATCTGCTGAAGCTGGGCACGGAGGCGATTCGCGACCGTCCGAAGATCGTGAAGGAGCTCGTGGACCACGGCGCTCCCGACATGCTCATGAAGACCGCGAAGGGTCTCCTCAGTGTTCCCGGCGAGGAGGGCGCGTCGCCCGTCGCGCCGACCGAAGAGGAGCTGGCCGCATCGGCGGCGAGCCTGGAGCGGAGCGCCAGGGCACGCGGAGAGGCGGCGTCGGCCGAGGGCGGAAGCATCGAGCAGCGCTAGGCGTGCGGGTCGAGGACGAGCATGCCGAATATCGATCACCTGAAGAACGCCCTCGCGGAGGTTAAGGCCTACCGGGAAGGGACGGCGTGCGGTTACTGCGTCGAGGTGGCGGACACGGTGGCGGATTCCATCCTCACGACCATCGAGACCGACGCGCTTGTCCACGAGATCATCCGGACGAAGGACGCCCACCCAATGGCGTCGAGGCTGCCCGAGATCCAGCGTTCCCTCCACGAGACGCGGGACCTCGCGCGCAGTCAGCTTGCCCCGGCCGCGATCCCGACCCCGCCGCGTGGGATAGACCTCGGCATCAGGTCGACCGTTCGGTCCCTCCGCGAGTCGATTCCGAGGCCTCGCGAACTCCTGCCTTTCTAGCCCGGGAGATCCGATGCTGGGAGTGGGTGCGGGAGGAACGGCACGGGTTAGGCTTCTCCACGAATCGGTAGACCGGCTCGCTGTGGAGATACGACTGACTAGGGAGGCGTGGACCAAGACCCCGAGTGCACTGCCGAAGGACCTGAGACCGGTGCTGGACAGGCTGGCGGCGGTGATGGAGCAGGCGGTCGCGCAGATGCAGAGGACAAACGAGCACCTCGCGCGACTCGCGCGCACCCCGCTACTCGGCGCCCTCGGAGGCGGGGCGCAGCAGGAGATCGACCGGCTCGTTAGCTCATCGGAGAGATTGGTCGAGGCCGTGAGGGAGATCAGGAGACTGTTCCCGTGAGCGTGGGGCCCGACCTGCCCGTCGTGATGTCGTCCAGCGGAAAGGGCGGCGTCGGGAAATCCCTCCAGTCGATCGGTATCACGGCAGCGATTGCCCGCGAGATTCCCGTCGGACTCCTCGACATCGACGTCCGGTCGCCGAACCTCCCGTACATCCTAGGACTCCCCGGGCGGGTGGAGACCACTGACGAGGGGAGGCCGATCCCGAACTACGCTAGGCTCGGCGGTCGGGACGTCCCCGTGTTCTCCTCGTCGTTCATCTTCGGAAGCGGCACGTCGATCACGATGCCAGGCGAGCAGGTCCGGTCGACTATCAAGGACATGGTGTACGACGTCCTCTGGCCGGAAATCGATGCGCTAGTAATCGACGTGGACCCGGGCCCCGGGGACTCCCTGGCGGCGGTATCGCGGGTCTTCCGCCACACCTCGGCGTACATCATCTCGACATCCGACCCGAGCTCGCTCGAAGACTGCGCCCGGATGATCGACGCGTGCCGGAACTCGGGTACGGTGGTCCTCGGGGTCGTCGCCAACATGGCGGGAACGGAGTGTCCCCACTGCTCGGCGCGCCTCGTGTGCGCGGACTGCGGGGCCGATGTACCCTACGGGGACCCGACCCCAGTGGTAGAGCTGGCGCGGCGCAGTGACGTGAGGTACATGGGCTCGCTCCCTTGGAACCCGCTTTTCCGCACCGAGCCGGTCCGTATGGTCGAGGGCCGGCACCGGGCGATCTTCGACGACATGGCCCGCCAGTTTCTGACCTGGAACTCGTTCTGGGAGTCGTGAGACCGGTGCTCGAGAGCTTCAAGAGGCGCTTCGTAGACCGGTACGTGGACCACCTCCGGGCGCGCGCCGCGAAGAACGCCGACAAAGTCCGCGAGCTGCAGGCGGAGTCGAGCCGGCTGGAGGAGCAGGTGATCCGTTTCGATGTCTTCTCCGACGATGTTCGGCAGCGCGGCCTGGTCCAGCAGGAGGTCTACTCGTACGTCGTTAAGGTGGGAAGGGACGGCCATATCGCGGTCCTCCCGGTGAGTACGAGGCACGATGTCCGCGTGATGACGGACGTCCCGACGCTCTGGGGGTTCTCCAACGGGAGGATCGACCTGGCGCTCGCCGGAGGAGGCCGGAAGAGGGTCGACCCTTTCACGCCGCGGGACGCGGTCAGGCTCGGTCTCCTCGAGACCGACGGGTCGGGCTCGGCCCTGAAGAACTTGTTCCTGCTCGAGCGCCGCGTGCTCCCGACGCTCGCTGATGAGCTCAAGCTCCCCAAGCCCCCCGACCGTTGAGGACCCGCTCGCCGGGCTGCCGGCGCCGGTCGCGGACTTTCTCGCCCACAAGTCCGGCCGGTCGCCGAATACGGTGGCGACCTACCGGAACGTCCTCGTTGGCTATCTCGTGTGGAAGAAGTCCCACGAGATCGACGAGCGGAGCTACGACCGTTACATACTCCACCTCCGCACAATCGGCCGCCGTCAGAACGGGATCGCCCTTGTGGCGACGGTTTTGAGGGAGTACGCGAAGCGCACGAAGCTGGACACGGAGGACTGGCAGATCCCTAAGTCGCAGGCGGTCGCGGTGGGGCACCTAAGGAAGGACGAGATCGCGGCGATGCGGAACGCTTGCATGAACGGCTCGCGCGCGGAAGAGCACCTGTTCGTCTTCGATTTCCTGGTCGGATCGGGCGTTCGAGTCGGCGAGTTCCTCGCGCTGCGCTGGTCCGACCTCGACCTCGCCGGGGACAAGACATGGAGCGTGCGCGAGGCGAAGGAGAACAAGACGCGCACGGGGCTGTTGACGAGGGACGCGCTCGGCGCGGCGGTAAGGTACCTCAACCACCGATACGACGCGCGGGTGACGCCGGCGGAATCGCGTCAGCTCTCCGACAACCTGTCGCCGATCCGCACGCGCTCGGCGATCGACAAGATGCTCTCATCGGTGGCGGACCGGGCGGGCCTCGCGGCGCGCGGGGTGCACGCCCACATGCTGCGGCACACGTTCGCGGTACTCTGGTTGGAGAAGGGCCTCGACGTCCGCCGGCTCCAGCTCCACCTGGGCCACTCCTCGCTCGAGACGACGGCGCACTACCTCCAGCTGGTCGCCGGCGAAGAGATGAAGAGGCTGCCGGACATGTCATTGTCCCGGTAACTTACCGATAGGAAAGACGATGCTCCACGGCCAAAGTCTAAATATCGCTCCGACTATCCAAGCACTAATGCCAGCGCTGTCGGATGTGACGGGTAAGCTCGTCTACAAGAACCGGATTGAGAGTGTGACGAAGACCTTGGTGAGCGACGTGAAGGACAAGGGAGTCCTCGCGGCCGTGATCGGACTGGGCGAGCGATTCGGTTCCAACAACCGTCAGTTCGTCCACGGACTGGGGATCCTGCGCTAGGCCCGTTGGCCTAGCTTTCGGAGGCGAAAGAAAATGCCCGGCATCCTCGAAACCATCCGCGGCCGAATGACCCACGCCACGTCGGGCGGACTCCTGTCCGGCCTCGGCGGATCGGGCGGGTCCGGCATCCTCTCCACTCTCACCGGCCCGTTGCAGGCCCGCCTCGCGACGGCCCAGGCCGTCAGTGGCGGTCCGATGGCGAAGGTCCAGGCGATCCTGGCGGGATCCACGACGGGACTCGGCGTCCGATTGAGGACGTTGAACATCGGCGGCGGCGCTGCGGCGGCCGCGGCGGCACCGGCCGCCACCGATGCCTTCCAGGTCGCGGGCGCGTCCCGCATCTACTCGAGCCCGACTCGCCCAGCCGGCATCGAGTACAAGTAGGCGGCGCCACCCGAACCCCTTCCACCGATAAGAAGGAGCGACACGAGCATGCCGACTTACCCCACGAAGCCCCTGGTGAGTTTCGTTGAACAGGTGGTCTCGGCGATCGCCCCCGCGCAAGCGAAGTACCTCGAGGCGCGGGTCGCGGCGTGGCAGGGCGCCCCGACAGCCCAGGCCGGCGCGACGGCCGTGCTCAGCACGCTCGGTTCCCGTATCGGCGCGGGGAGTGTGGCGGCCCAGGTATACCCGAAGGGCGTCCGCAACTACCAGCTCTACCCGGTCGGCATCACCGTCCACTAGCCCGCGTCAGCGGGCGTCGAAACCCTCGTCTTCCAGCTTGAGCCGGTCCATCATCCGACCGAGTTCGGCCTTGTCGCGCCTCGCGAGTTCGAGGTAGAGGCGCGCCACGATCCGCAGCGCCTTCCCGTTTCCGATCCTCTTCCCCTGGCGCCGGTGCAGGTCTCCCTTCACCTGTTCCCAGATACCCGAGGTATCCGGGTCGATCTCGAACCGGAGCAGTTCTTTCTGACCCATCTTGCCGGAACGACCGGACGGTACGCATCCCTTTAAGAGTTGGGGCGTGTTTGTCCCGTGCGATGCCAGTAGAAGCCCCGTATCTACAACCGCCGGTCACTCCGCCAGGGTCGAACACCGCCGTCATCAACGGCAACTCGCAGATCGCCTCGGTCACGCTCTCGCAGAAAGAGCAGGACGTCTTCAAGCGGGACATCTCGCGGATCGCCGCGATGTACGGCCTCGAGCGCCCGCTCTACGACCTGCTGATGGCGGACGCCGACGCTCTCATGGCGATCGCCTCACTGGCGAAGGGCTCGATCGGGACGAACCCCACGTTCACGGGAGTGCTCGCGAGCGGCAACGAGATCGGCATGCAGATGATCCGCGCGCCGACCGTCCTCTCGAACAACGCCGTCAACAACGCCGCGGCCACGGTCCCAGTCTACTCGTGGGTCCAGACCTACATCGCCTCGGGCTGGACGAACATCTTCGGGTCCGCCGCCTCGTTCGTCGACCTGTCCTCGACGGGGATCGCCACCTACAGCGTCACGAACACGCAGAACGTCGTGATGCTCGCGATCATCGGACTGATCGACCCGACGCCCTCGCCGCAGATCCAGGAGGTCCGGTTCCACGTCCAGAACGTCGACTACCCGGTCGAAGCGATCGCCTGGGAAGAGGCCACCGACCTGTACTTCGCGCGGCTCCAGGGGATCTACGTGATCCCGGTCAACGGCCGGTTCTACATGCGCGGCAACATCCAGCCCTCGACGACGGGCGGGATCGACCAGACCGAGCTGTTCGGCCTCGCGTTCTCCACGGGGAACTACCTGACCTACGAGTAGGTCGGGCGCCAACGGGGAGGAGACGAAAACATGACGCAGCCCGACACCGGCGTGATCAACGAGTACTGGGTCGTCGAGACCTTCACGAAGGTTGGCCTGATCGGCAGCTCGGCGACGCTCAACTCGACGAAGAAGACCCTCGTCAGCGAGGCGATCTTCCTGAGCGCGTCCGGGACGATCCAGATCGTCTCGGCGACGGTCCTGGCACACAGCCGCGGCCAGCCCGACCAGGGGAGCATCGGCGCGACCCTGATGGCGACAATCCCGCCGCAGCAGTTCATCGCCGGCTTCTACGGCCAGGGCGGCAGCCTGGTGGGCACGATCACGGGAACGGCGATCGCGACAATCCAGGCGACGTTCCTGCTCCGGGGCACCTGAGCGGTCCGAGCGCGGCCCGAGCCCAACCCCTTCCTTCCCTTTCTTTCCGAGCCGTAGCGGCGGTCACCGGCCGGGGATCAGTCTTCTCGTGTCGAGGCCATCTCGGCGCCTCTTCCACGCATCGATCTCCCGTCTCAGATCATTCGCCGGCATCGATGACACGAGGGAGCGGACGAGTAGGATCGCGTCGTTCGCGCTGAGGGAGCTCCCCGCGAGTTCGGACAGGTCGCCACGCAGCGACAGGAGAGCCTTGCTGCCCTCCAGGCTCAGCCTCGGGCGAACCTGCGGTTCCGTCGGCACCATCGGCACCAATGGCTCCGATAGTATAAACCCCCTCGGTGCCAATAGGCCGCCCGATGTCGGGACACGGCAGGGACTACTCGGACCTCGAGGGAGTCCTCTACAAGGAGAACGACTACCTCCTCCTCGGATTCAACGGCGGACGGACCTACGTCCCGCTGCAGGTGATCGCGCGGATCGAGACGCCCTACCTCTACGACCCGATCGCGGAGGGGCAGCTCTCCGGCCCGCTCGCTGCCTCGACCTCGACGAACGGCATCACGGGCAACACGTTCCAGACGGCGCTCCAGCTCGGGTCGTCGAACGTCGTGGCGAAGCCGACCGACATCTTCGACCTCTCGCGGAATCCGGCGTGGCTCTATCAGATGTTCCTCGGCATCGACCCGCCGTGGCTGCGCGTGTTCATGCAGCAACCGTTCCGGGTCGACCAGCGGTCGCTGCCCATCGTGTACTACACGCCCAGCTACCCGCAGGAGGGGTTCTGGGACGGCTACATGAGCCCGCCCGAGCGGCCGTCGCGGAAGACCCAGATCATCGTCCCCCCGGGACTCTCGATCGCGCTGGGCTACGCGAACATCGAGCCGGGTCGCGCGTACCCACTCCTCTATTTCTACATCAACGCCCTCAATGTCGCCGTGGTGACCGACCCCGAACTCGCCTGGGAGATGCTCCAGGTGCCGGGCAAGGCGAAGATCGTCACGGTGGCCGGTCTGGCCCAGGTCCAGTACACGCCGGAGGCCTACTACGGCATCACGGGCTTCCCGCTGACGACGGGGAAGGGCGTGGCGGCGGACAAGGCTGCGGTGGCCAAGGGAGTCGCGCAGGTGAACACGCCGATTGCGGGCACGGTCCCGGTGGGGTGAGAGATGCCCGAATTTCCGTATGAACACCGGCAGTCGGTGACGACTGTCCTAGGGACGGCGGCCGCGACGATCCTCCCCGCCACTCCGCCACAGCAGTCCATCGAGATCGTCGAGGTGGTCGTCACGGTCCTCGGCGGGACGGTGGGCGGTCCGACCGTCGGCGGGCGCCTGATGCAGTTCGCGACCCTCCAGGGCTACTCCAGCTTCGGGACGACCACCGGCACGATCGTGGAGCCTTTCGACGCGGCGCCGGGCTTCCCCTTCCGGGACGGCGACGGGAAGGCCCCGATAGCCTACGTCAGCCCGGGGAACTTGCTCTATGGCGTGGTCGACTCGGGATCGGTGACCGCGAAGGTAGTCTACCGGCCGATCTACAAGCGCGGATAGGAGGGTGCGGGGGTCTTAACTCCCGTGCGCACTAGGGGTTCCGATGAGTACCGCATCCCAGGAGCTCGCGAACCTGAGGGCGGCGCGCGCGCAGCTCGCCGACCAAGTCGCCGCGATGCGTTCGGGCTTCGCGAGCATCGAGCAGGCGCTCCGCGGCGTGGCGCAGCAGAGGACGCAGGTCGCGGGCCGGCCGTCGGGAAGGGCGATGATCCGCAACCTCGACGCGGTGATCGCGGACGTGCCGATGCCCTCCACGGACTTGGGTTCCGACGGCCTCCTCGCCCAGTACGGGAAGACCGGCTTCCGCGAGCGCTCCTTCGACACGGTGGTGCCGGTGACGGCGCCGAACCCGATCAACGATACAGGCAACGAATACGACGCGGCGGGAGTTTACGACGCGTGGATCCTGAACCCGTCCATCGACGCGAAGATCGACTTCGACAAGCCGCCGAGCCAGAACACCCCGTTCATCGCCGCGAGCACCTTCATGAACTTCCAGGTGAAGAAGCAGAAGGTCTACTACCTCGCCCAGAACCCCGGCACGGTCGGCGTGATGCAGATCTGGCTGTTGCGCTTCAAGGTCGGGTGAGGCCGTGGTCGAGTTCCTGATCGTCGGGAGCGAGAACATCGCGGGGAGCCGGATCATCGTGCCGGTGGCCTTCGCTACGGTGATCGCGGGCGTGGTGTTGCCGGTCACCGGGACGGTGGTCACCCAGGGAACGATCTCAGTTGGCACGGTCGTCGCGCAGATCGGTACGGTAGCCGTCAGCACGGTCACGAGCGTGGTGGCGCTCGGGACGATCCAGAACGCGCCCATGGTGACGGTGCAGGGCACGGTGACCGCGGCGATCTCGGCCACGCTCGAGGTCGGCACGATAGTCGTGGGCGTCGAGGGATCGGTGGTGGTCGCGACGATCCTCAACTCGCCGATGGTCACGGTCCAGGGCACGGTCACGACGGGGGACATGGGCACGGTCGTGATCGGCACGGTGCTGTCGCCGGTAAATGTGGGCTCCGTCACGAACATCGGGTTTATCGGTACTCTCCAGAAGGTCTTTTCGATGGCTATCCTTCCATTCTCACCTGGATTCGGGACGCTCGGTACAATCGTCGCACCTGTTGCATTGGCGGGCGGGGGGACGTTGGCGACCCGGAGCTACGGGGCCACCACAAACGTCAACGCGAACGCCACGGTGACGGCATCTGTGGCTGCCACCCTGGTCGCGGCGACGTTGCAGAACCTCGTGGTCGACGCGGTGTTCGGAACGATGTACCCGACGGCCGGGAGCGTCCAGGTCGCGGTGCTAGGCCTGGAGCCCCAGACGAGCCTCCGGACATCGACGGTCGGCGCGAGCGCATGGTACAGCGGCACGGTCCCGGCCGCCCTCGGGTACCACGGGGCGTTCGTGGGGCCCCTGGGCCAGAACGTGGTCGTGAGCCTGAACATGGTGACGGGGACGGCAGTGGGCGTCGGCGTCACGGCTCAGCAGAGCAGCTGGGGGTGAGCATGCCGCTGACGGTGAACCCGGCGGTATTCGACCAGGGCGTGCGGAACATCCAGGCTGCGGACCTCGTGCCGAGTTCGGGAGGTCAGGGCCTCGCGCCGGGGGGTGGCGTCGGGTTTCTCACGGTGGACAGCAACGGTCTGTCGACGCCCGGCGTGACGATAGCCAACAACGGTGCCGACTTCGGGCCGGACACACCCGGGACGACGACGAACGGATTGAAGGAGGGCTTTGCGCAGGGAGCTGGTGTATGCAAGGTCCGTGTGACCGGGTCGTTCACGATGAACGCCCAATGCCGGATCCCGCCGAACAGTTGGATCGAGTTCAACGAGGCGACGGTCATTATCGCAGCGTCGCTCGCGACGAGTGTCTTCGGCGTCAACGGGAACACGCTTTTCACCGGTACGGTTGCGTTCAACGGCGCCGGGGGGGGCACGGCGAACATCTTCTCATGCGGCAACTCGAACAACAATCAGTTCGCATGGCACTGCACGGTAAGCGGCCTCTCCCAATCGCCGGTGCGCTACCTCATCCTCACGGGTCAGGTGGGAGGAACTGGTGCCTACGGCCTTAAGATCGAGGGTAGGACAATTACGGATGGATCCTGCGTGGTGCTCGCGAAGGACTGTTCTCACGTCGAAGTGTCCGGCGTGGTGAGCCAGCCGGGCGGATGCACCTCTGTGCCTGGCGATTCCATCGTGCGGGTCACCAACGACGGGGCCGGTGGAACAATCACGGGTATTGACATCCACGACATCGAGGTGGACGGAGGGGGTTTGAATTTCACTTCCGGCATAGTCGGAGTGGTGACGGGGACGGTTCCCGTTCACGAGATATACGACGTTGCGGTGAGCAACATTCTGATGCGGAACAATACGACTGCGGCGACGAACTTCACTGCAGACGGGGTTGACATCAACGAGTGCAGCTACGTGACAGTGACGAACATCGTCGCTGAGAACTTGGGGGGCCTCGCGCTCGGCATCACCGCGAGCTATGCGACGGTATCGAATGTTTTCTATTTTAACAGCGCCACGGAGTGCGTGGCGGTCGGTGATCCGACTTACCAGCACGAGAACATCACCGACGTAGTCGTATCGAACTGTATCTCGGTGAACGGGGGCCAGGGATTCAGTAACGCATCGTCGGCCGGATTCGGCGTGTACACGACCGCAACCTTCTCGGTGGACCGGGTGTCCTTCTCTAACTGCACCGCCCGGGACACCA
>Ga0187881_10002042_pt1 | contig 19861 bp, 16 predicted proteins | sample June2016WEW_19_1_2_FD_133017 | JGI IMG/M metagenome (GOLD analysis project Ga0187881, IMG submission 133017) | Peatland microbial communities from SPRUCE experiment site at the Marcell Experimental Forest, Minnesota, USA - June2016WEW_19_100 | ecosystem: Environmental > Terrestrial > Soil >...
GCAATTGAAAGTAATAGCAGCAATCCCTTAGCAATTGAAAGTAATAGCAGCAATCCCTTAGCAATTGAAAGTAATAGCAGCAATCCCTTAGCAATTGAAAGTAATAGCAGCAATCCCTTAGCATATGAGGAAGGGCCTGTACCGTTCGGGGTGATTCCGCTCGCGTCCCTCGCGAACACCAGCCAGGGTGATGCAGGGATTACTGCGTTTGTCGCATACCTGCGATCTCTCGCGTCAAACAACCTGTTCGAACTTGCCCAACACGGCTACGATCACCACGATAATCATGAGCTCTACGGTGGGCAAGTACCGAGTGAGTTTCGAGGGATGCCATACGACCAGCAATACGCGGAGATAGCGGAAGGAAGGAACTTAATGCAGAGTGCTTTCGGCACCGCGCCGACAAGCTTCATCCCGCCCTACAACATAGGCGATTACAATACTCTTAAGGCACTCGCTGCGCTCAATTTCACGGTATATTCTTCCTGCCCCGGAGACGTCCAGCCAACGATGCAAGACGGCCAGCTCAGATCGGAAACCCAGAGTATTGCACTGCCGGACCTCAGAGGAAACGCGAGCGCAGTCCTCCAATTGTTAATCAACCAGACCGCGCCGCTGCTCAGCAATCCAAACGTCCAAGACATCGTGGTCGTATACCACTACCGGTACTTTTCAACTGGACCGTATGGTGACACAGTAAATTCGACAAAGCTTGGAGTATTAAGGGACTACATACAATACTTAAAAAATAACGACGTCACTTTTGCTACGTTGACCGGAACCCACCCTGCCTCGCAAATTTTCGCTTCTTCGTCAAACGCGACGTCGCAGGTTCTTGCGCCACTGCAAACTGCGCGGACTGGATGGCTGTGGGCAATGCTTTCGCTTGCTGCGCCCGCAGGTGTGGTTATATTTTTGCGGAACTTGCAAAAGCAGGTTAAATGATTCAAGCACTGTGCCGAGTGCGTTTATGCGCAACTCTGCACTGCCGACGCTTACCAAAAGGCGCTGCGCGTGAAAGAAGCTAGCCACACGCGCCGCCACAACACGAAAGTGACCGTTTCTCGTTGCGCGACAGCGACGAGCAAACCTGAATGCTACGAAGTTCTTCTGGGCCAGATCAGATAAGCAATCGCCGTACGATCCATCCCGCGCGCCGTCTCTGAAGGAGCGAGCGCAAGCCCTTTTTGACTGCGCGCTGATCGCTACTACAAGCCGAATAGAGACTCCTGACGTTGTTTTGCGCGACGATGTTCATAAAACGGATTTCTCATGCCGCGCGCTTTTATAGACTGAGGCGCTTACGAGGACATTACTAAAGGCGCCGCTGAGAAAGTAGTGACCGCGCGCCGTTTGCCACATACAACAGGAACACCTTGTCGAGGACCGTCAGCGCTGATAGGCAAGATCGGTCATTGGGGCCGCACCTGGTACAGGTCAACGCCACTCGATGAGTAGATCAAGTTGAAATACGGGGAAGTTGCAACCCGGTTCTGGGCGTTTTGGTATGCACCAAACTGCGTCGCGTACAACGTTTCAATAAATGCGCCGTCTCCGCGCGTAAAAAACACATAAGATGGCCCTTTATTCAAGAGCTGGGCTTGTAGCGACGCGTTCACTGGTCCTTTGTTTATAAGCGCATCAAGTTTCAGAATGCTTGCGCCAGAGTGATTCTGTAGGCTGAAGTATCCTGAAACCGGAAAAGCCCCGGCATTATAAACAGACGCATCGCTTACGGTCTGATTAAAAAAGTCATAGCCTGACATTTCGGACGCACTCACATAGTCGAAGCTTTCATTACCATACGCGATAACGACGTGTAAGATCGGCCCGGCGAGCAGAATTATGACCACTGCTATCTGCACCACGCGAAAATTTGCGTTTTTCACGAGGAAATAAATGAGCGCCGGAAGTACCAGCAAGAAACCGCGGAACAGCAGCTCTCCGCCATACCCAGGCAACACGATTATAGGTGCTGTGCCAATAAGCAGAGCAATAAAGACTGCGTCTATCTTTTCAACCTTCCGAGTCCGGATATAGCGATAGATGAACCATGCTGTCCCGACAGCGGCCACAAATAATGCCCAAGAGATACCTACGTTTGCGATAAACGTGTGAGTCGCGCTGCTAACAGTTCCTAAAACACTTGCCGTCCCCGCGACAATTCCTGGCTGAACTCCTTGCGAAACAGCTGAGGGAAGACTTTCTGTTATCGGTTGTGCCGTCTCAATGTGGAATATGTAATCAAAAAATGCAGCAGAGCCGAACAGCATCCAGCCGACAAAACCCAGCACGTAGGGCGGCACAAATCGATCGAGTCTCACCTTTGCAACGACTCCCGAGGAATACGCCACTATGAAAAAAAACACGAGGAGGGCAAAAGAGGTGAGGAAGTGCGTTATCACGAGCGACAAAAAAGTGATTAACAGGAGGAATGCGACGGCCACCGAGGGGTACTGAATCGTTCGCGTCGGTGCGCGAATCACGTGGGCGAACAAGATCGCCAAAAATGCGAGAAAGAGGATGTACGCCACTGACTCAGAACTCAGGTAGTCTTGCCCGACATAATTCATTATGTAGAACAGGAAAAGCGCGAGATAGGTTTCCCTCTTGCCAAAAAATCCGCGGTAGAGAGCGAAGAGGAGAATTCCATACGTTACTTCCATGAAGGCGACATAGTACCTAACGAAGACGAGCTGTGCCTCTGAGGAGGCCAACACCTGGAATGTCGTGGAAAAGAGTGCCCAAGCGCCTGGCCAGTTAAACAGCGTCGAAACGTTGGGATTAATCGTGCCAGTGGCCGTCACTATGGAGGTAAGCCCCATGACGGTGTACGTCGATGTAAACCTCGGAAACGGCTCGATCAGCGCCGTCGTGACAAAAAGAAACGCTATCAGAAGGGCGATCTGACTCACAAAGAGTGCATCTCTCCATCGGCCTTCGCCTGGTGTCGCGAGGTTGACGACAAACGCGATGCTCAGGATAACGCTTGCAAAATAGAAAACGGGAGGGAGACTAGCGGCCAATCCGAAGCTGCCGACCTGCAAACCGCTCAATTGAATCGGAATGAGAGTGAACGTCCACAGCATCCACGACAGTGCGGTGAGTAGTGCTGTTGCAAGCAGTTTCGTCTTCACAGTTACTGCCACTTCAGTATCTCCAGCCTTAGCTAACCGTTCGGCGAGAGCGAGCACGCCTATCGAGAACCAGATTCGTTTCGCACAATGTCTCAATGTGCTCATAAGCTTTGCCATCCAAGGTTTCAGACTGTTACGTGCAGTCCCGGTACGGGTGCGCTTAGGGAGGAACAAGACAGCCGCCTAGATAGCAGATCAGCAAAAGGGGAGCGTAAAAGCGCCGGCGTCCACCATCCAAATGCATCAATTTATCTACCTAAAAAAACAAACGGCCATCACAGCGCCCCACAGAAAGGGCCATGCGTAAGCAGCGCACTAACATCAGAGGAGTCGTCCGTGGACGTTAGCGTCATAGTATGTGCATATTCGCTCGAACGGTACGGCCACCTGCTCGACACAATCGACTCCCTCGTTCATCAGCTGCATCCGGTCGTCGAGATTGTTGTCGTCATTGACAAGAACACAACCCTTTACCGCCAGTTGGCTTCTGATACGGAGGCATACGGCTGGCACAACGTGAAGCTCAAGTTCAACGAAGAGCTCAGCGGAGTGTCCTATGCGAGAAACGTGGGGATCAGAGAAAGCAGCGGAGATATCATAGCGTTTATCGACGACGACGCAATCGCTGATCCGAAGTGGGTGCAGGCAATAGTCGGGTCTTTTGTAGGTGATGAGCGCGTGGGCGCGGTAACAGGGTTGACGGTTCCACGATGGGAAAGCGATGGTTCGTGGTTGCCAAAGGAGCTGTATTGGATGATTAGCTGCTCGTACGTCACCGCAACAACGACGTACGAGGTCGAGCGCAGTTTCGGCATGAACATGGCCATCAAACGGACGGTGCTTGACCGCGTCGGACTCTTTGACGAGCGCCTCGGGTTGGTTGGAAAGAAGTGGCTTGGGGGCGAGGACACCGAGCTCGTCTGGCGGGTGAGTAAATCAGGCTTCAAAATCCTGTGTAATCCTGATGTGAAGGTCTTTCACGCGATCCCGAAGACCCGGCTCGAAATCGACGCTTTGCTCAAGCGGGCGTTTGCCGGCGGAACGTCAGAAGGAAACATGATAAGGATTGCCAGACGTCGCGTCTCCCCGAAAACGAGGCAGCAATACCTTTCGACCCTGCTGTTCGAATTCTTGCCCACAAAAGTGCGCGATGCGATCACCCAGCGTTCCCGCGTTGCGCTTAAGCAAGCGCTTCTCGTCGGCATGGTCCTCGTCTTTTGGGGATTCGGCTTTGGTTACGGCTACGTTGTTTAGAATCAAACGGCACAGAACGTTTAACGGTTTGGCGGGTGCTGGACCCGGAAAGAGCGCGCCTGAAAAGCCCGGCGCACGAATATCGTTGAAGGCACTAGGGCGCTCTGATAGCGGTACGAACCCACAATAGCTATATATCGATGACCCCCATTGAGTCTGCGATCACACGTCAATCATCAACCGCTAAGGAGCATCCGCAAAAGACGTGACACGAAGTAATTCAAGCATCCTTGACGCAAGACACCATACGAGCCCGGGAGATGCGCCTTTTTTCCAAGTTTACTTCGATTTAGCGCTTATTTTGGTCGTTATCGCTGCAGCGGTTATAGTCTTCTTCGTTCCCGTCGCTGACATCGCCCCCGCCCGTTTGATCGCAGGCCTTGCTCTCATCTTTTTCATCCCAGGCTATGCAGTGCTCGCCGTCATTTTCCCGCTGAAGGCTGACATTACGCACGTCGAAAGGGTCGGCTTTTCGCTCGTCTTGAGCATCATTATCGTGGGTGGCATGAGTTTCCTCGCGAGCTACACCCCACTCGGCCTGCGAGCGGCGCCCGTCGTAGCTGTCGTGTCAATCTTAGTGCTTGTGATAACCGTCAGCGCCTACGTGCGGCGCCGCTCGCTACCCTTGGAGCGGCGCTTTGCCATCTCCGTTCCTCGCACTTCAGGGGCAAAACGAGCGCCCCCATGGGGAAAACTAGATGGCAAGCTTGAAAAAACGCTTGCTGTCGTGCTCGTGCTTGTCTCAGTAGTCGCTCTATCTGCAACAATCTATTTGATCGCTGCGCCGACAGGGGGCGAGGCGTACACAGCGTTTTACGTTCTCGGTCCCGACGGTAAAGCTCAAGACTATCCCTCTCAGTTTCGTTTGGGAGAGGAACAATCGGTGATTGTCGGCGTCACCAACCACGAGCAGCGCGCCATGGACTACACCTTGGTAACCACGTTGAGCGACAACGTCAGCTCGAGCACGCTCTCCACCGAGACACTCCACCTCGCGAACAATGAAAACTGGGAGCAACCTATGAACGTACGGCCTGACCGAATCGGCGAGGACATGCAGCTGAGCTTCCTCCTGTATGGCTACAACGACACAACACCATTGCAGACGACTCACCTGTGGGTAAACGTCACTGCGTGAGCGCCGTGTTCAACTCAACGCTATAAGCGTGGGCGCCAGACATACTTAAGTATGCGATCGTCCATGTGTCGTCGTGTCATTGGCCTCCGTCGCGGTCGCCTCGGTGCACGCGCTGTCGATCGCTCCAACTACTACGGTTATAGAAATCAGCTCGATTGTGACGATTGCGCTCATGCTTCTTTTTTTCATACGAGCGGCTCTCGTCGAGACGCCCTATTGGAACAGGCACCTCCAGACAGCCTACGTCGTGTTCGGAGTGCCACTCGGTGTTTTGTTTCTCGTCGTTATTTTCGTGAGATTCTTGCCAGTGCTCACGAGGCGATAGGCGATGTATGCGCTCTAGCGAGGAGAACGCTTAAGAACTAACGTTGAATAGGCGTTTGCGAGAGCGAGTTCGTTAGTGCCTGCAAAGAAAAGGCTCTAATGCAGCCTATCCATGTAAAGTCCGCCAGTTACGGCAAACACCCTGAGCCTGCACAAACCCAGCTACTGCTTCGCAACGCAAAAAAAATCGTGGCGCGGAAAGTACCGCCGGGTCAGGGATCAAAGCCCAACGACTAGCGGTTTTCCTCCGTCGATGACGTGAGTGACGACACCGAGTGGAGAAGTATCCCCGTCACCGCCATAAGCGTCCCAACGACGGTAAGGAGGATCATAAGCATCGCCGGCCCAAACACGACCTTCCCAAACTTGAGAAAGTCGTTTATGATATAAACGCCAACTGCCAGCCCTGCTGCGATGAGGCACGCGCCTGGAGCGGTGAACGCGAGCAGGGGGTTCTTGAACTCAGCGTTGCGAAACACGCCCGTTAGCACCTGCACGCCGTGCCGCACGGGATGCACGGAGGAGCGTCCCACGTCATAGCGAACTGTCACTCCTACCTCCGCGATCCGCATTCGCGCCTTTGCGGCGTCCATGAGCATCTCACTGTCAATCGCGAGCCTGTTTGAGTTGAATCTAAAATATGGCACTGCTTTAATCGAGAATGCGCGAAACCCGCTCTGCGTATCGGTGATGCCCACATCCTTGTTGAGCGCAAAACGCGTAAACTTGTCGAGCACAACCTGCCCAAATCTGCGGTAGCGAGGCGTGCCGTGGCCGTCTCCGTCCAGGTAACGGCTCCCGTTGACGACGTCGGCTTCGTTACTTAGCAACGGTGCCACGAGCTTCGGAATGTCATCAGGGTTGTGCTGGCCATCTCCGTCGAGAATAACGATGATGTCGGCGCGCTGTTGGCTCGCGTATTTAAAAAACTCGCGTAGCGCAGCTCCCTTGCCCCTGTTCGCCTCTTGCACGATCACTTCAGCGCCGGCGAGACGTGCGACCTCCGTCGTTTTATCAGTTGACCCATCGTCGATGACGACGACGTTATCCGCGTATTGGGAGGCGCGCAACACAAGACTGCCAATCGCCACTTCTTCGTTGTAGCACGGAATGCCAACAATGACCGTCGAGCGGTGCGAAGTTGCTGGAGAAGTCTCCCGTGCCGCCTTTACATCCTGGAGATCCTGCTGAAGTTCCGTGGAGGCCATTGCGCTCGTATGCCCTTTTTGAATGTACGTAATGTCGGGGCTCGTGTCATAAAGGTTGCTGTTTGGGTCCCGACAGATCAGATCGCTGACGAAATTCCGCGCTGATTGGCGCGAAAGCCCTATCCTTACGTGCTCTTCGGGGCACGAGAGGTCTAGCCACGAAACAACAGCCGTATCTACCTCCTACCATTTAAGCAACGCATAGTCGGGAGTATTGGTGAGCCATAAGGACAAGGTTTACAACAACATAGGTGCTCAGAGTTACCAGTGAACGCGCAACACGAAATACGTGCGCCTCGCTGCCTTTTGTCACCGAGACCGACACGAGCGCGGTGAATCGATGAAGATACTAATCATTACGGCGAACTACGATCCTCGCGTCGGCGGCGTCGAGGTTGTGGTCAAAGAGGTTGCGGAACGGCTTGTTCAACGCGGCCACGCGTGTACTCTTCTAACACTTAATCAGTGTGCCGTGCGAGAGGAAGAGGAACTCAACGGGGTTCATATCAAGCGGTTTTCTTCGCGCATTAGTAAACGCCTGTTCGAGCTCAGTCCCGAAATGCTCCTTTACTGTGTGAGAGACCGGCGCGCCTTCAATACGTTTGACGTAGTCCACATCCACAACTATCACTCCTTACTAAGCTTGCAGATGACGTTTCTCCTTACGGACGTCGTTCGCACGAAAGGGAAGGTATTTTTCTCACCGTACTATCATGCTGAAGGACATACAAAGAGGGCTAGCGTGTTGCTTAAGATTCTGCACCCGTTTGGACGATGGATCCTTCGACAAGTCGATGCGTTCATCTGCATATCAGACTACGAAGCGTCATTAGTTCAGCGTGATTTTTCGGTCCCTCGTGAGAAGGTGTGGACTATTCCGATCGGCGTCGGGAGGATAAACGGAAAAAGAAAAGAGAAAGAGAGAGGAGGACCTATCTCACTGCTCTACGTTGGGCGCGTTGAGAAATACAAGGGAATACAGCACATTGTAGAAGCCATGGCAAAACTCAAGGAGGTGCACAACGTCAATTCATTGCTTACAATTGTTGGCGGGGGAGATTACGCACACGAGCTGAGGGCCACCATCAAACGACTTGGTCTTGAAGGCGCCGTTAGATGGCTTTCACGTCTCCCACCAGAAACACTAGATCAGGAATACGCAAACGCAGATATGCTTCTCCTGCTTTCGAAGACGGAATCGTATGGGCTTGTTGTTGCTGAAGCGCTCGCTCACGGAACTCCGTGCATTGTAAGCAAATCTTCAGCTCTTAGTGAGTTTTTGCAAGAACCTGGCTGTTTTGGCCTTGACTACCCGCCGAATGACGCAGCTCTTGCCGAACTGATACTAGACGTTTACGCTCGCGACGTCGTCGTAAGTCATCTAAGCAGAAAGGTGCGAATATGGGACGACGTAGCAGATGACTACGAGCGCGCGTATCACAATGCAACGACGACTTAGTTTCGATTAGAGCGATCATTCACAAAGGCAAAGTCTTGGCGGCTCTTTTCAGGTATTTTTTTGTACGATGCCATTTACCAATTCCCTGAGTGAGAGATATGAACGTGCTCAAGCGATTATCCCATAACCTTTTTTGAATCATATGGCAGCTCCACACGTGAGTATCGTTATCTTAAACTGGAATGGGAAGGGCATGCTGCAGGAATGCCTGCGGTCAGCCAGCAACCTAGAGTATCCGAGCTATGATATCGTGGTAGTAGACAATGGCTCGACTGATGGCTCACAGGATTTTGTTCGACATGATTTCCCTGAAGTGCACCTTATTGAAAATAAGCGAAATCTCGGTTTTGCCGAGGGGCAGAATACTGGCATTCGGTATTCTATGATGAGCGGGGCCGACTTTTTATTCATACTTAATAATGATATCACACTGGATAGAAACGTGTTACGGGAGCTGGTCGCCGCTTTTGAAGAGGATGCGTCCATCGGGATTGCCGGACCGATTCTGTATCACGCGGACCGCCCAACCGTTGTCCAGAAGGCAGGTGCCATGATTTCGTGGCGTACCGGACGTACACCCTATTTAAGCGCAGGGGCGCTAGATGGCGCATTATCCCCCAAGACGATACCAGTAGACTCAGTGGGTATGTTTCTAGCTAAACCGGCCTTGTTTGAGCGAATTGGCTTTTTTGATGCCAGGCTCTTTTCCTATTGGGAGGACACCGACTTATGCTTGCGTGCAAAGAAGGCCGGATATCGTGTGGTCTGCGTTCCCGCCGCCAAGATATGGCACAACGAGGGGTCCACAGCGGCAAAGGTGCCCGGCTTGCGAACGTACTATCTTACGAGAAATCGATTTTGGATGGAGAGAAAGTACGCCTCCTGGGGTGCACGAGTGCTATTCTACCTAGTTTTCTTTCTCGGAATATTTTGGTTCAACGGTCTTCGATTCCTACTCGTCGAAAGGAGCGGGAACGCTTTCCGCGCTCTTTTAAGAGGCACCCGTGACGGATTGTTTCACGATATCTAGCGTCGCTGCCGCCGAAACGCATGTATCCACTGTAAAGGTTGAGACGTTAGCGGAAAAATTATGCCCAGCAACAGTCCGCCGTCCATTCCCATCTATTTATCGTGGTCGCCGTGTGTCTCCAAAGCACGCTGACAGCGAGGACCAACGTAAATGGTGTGTGACACACGTCCATCGAAAAATAGCGAAGCCGCGAGAGACAGATGGGGCTACAGACGGAGATCTGTTCACAAACGCAAATCTCTGGCTGCTATGCAGGGCAAAATCATGCAGCCGCTAATGATCATCAGATTAACCAGCAGCTATTCATTGGAAGCTTTTTTCTGCCCGCGAGTCGTTATATCATCCAAGAAAGGCACGTCTAGAGCCAAGATAAGCTCGTCGCTTAGCAAACTACACTGCTTTGCGATGTAGCCTGAGGTCGATTTGGTCAAAGTAAGCATTATCGTACCGACGTACAACCGAGCGCACCTTGTGGGGCGGAGCATAGAGAGCGCGCTCTGTCAGACGCATCGAGATTTTGAGATAATCATCATCGACGATGGATCGACGGATGAAACTTTCGACGTCGTGAAGCCCTTTTTCAAACATCCGCAAGTGCGTTATTTGCGCCATGAAAAAAATAAAGGCCACCAAGCCGCACGCAATACCGGAATAAAAAACGCAAATGGCGAGTATATCGCATTTCTAGACTCAGATGACGTTTGGGTTCCTAAGAAAATCGAATTACAGCTAGCTGCATTGACCGAGAGAGACCAGCCCTGCGTCGCGCTGACTGCCATGTGGTGGATCGCAGGAGATGCTTCAAAAAAGAGAAAGTACTTGAAGAAATACGAAGGCTACGTGTATCCAAAAATGCTTACTGAACCTGGGCCAAATTTTTGTTGCATGTTGGTACCAGCAGAGTGCCTTGAAGAAATTGGCTTGCTGGACGAAAGCACACTCGCGCTGGCAGATTGGGACACTTGCATATCCCTCTCGAGGCTCTATGAGTTCATTACCTTAGACGAACCGTGCACGATATATTACGGAAACCAACCAGATTCCATTTCAAAAAATGCCCTGCCAAAGGCGCTCAGCTGGGTGCACATCGTTGAGAAGAATCAGGACGACATGCTGCGACTTATCGGTCGGCGCGGTGTGGCGAGTCACCTGAGGATAATCGCATTCCTTTTCGATGCCGGAGGAGACTTCGCCCGCTGCAAAACGTACATGCTGAGAGCGCTCAGAACTGACGACAAAAATCCAGCGTTGTTTCTTCTAGGACTCTCGACACTGTTCGGAGAGAGAGCGTTTCATTTTGCCAAACGCATTGCCACGCCGATCTACGAACGCTTGTCGCCCACGCCACCGGAATTTGGAGGGTAGTATAAGTTCAGAATTTGATGAGGGGTGCAGCAAGTACTTATCGTAATGTGCGCCTTTTTGTAGCTTTGCTAAAACACAGTTCTTCAGACAAATGATTTCGGTAATTTGCGTCTATGACGACGACTGGATATTACAAAACTGCTTACTGAAGAGTCTCTCAGAGCAGAAAGTCGTCTTTGAACTGATAACACTAGACAACAGAGAGAACCGATTTGCATCTGCAGCTGGAGCGCTTAACTATGGCGCGAAGAAAGCAGCGGGAGACTACGTACTGTTTGTCCATCAGGACGTCGATCTGTGTTCGGATTCTTGGTTAGGCAGCACTGAAGATATATTAGAGGCCATCCCAAATCTCGGAGTTGCAGGGGTAGCCGGGGTAAGCGAAAACGGTGCCACGCTACAGGAAAGGTGTAGAAACAGAATAAAGCAAAGGCCGGAAGCGGCAACATGGGGAAATCCAATTCGAGAGCCTGAGTTAGTGCAAACCCTAGATGAGTGTTTGGTAATAATTCCTAAATCTGTATTTGATGTCACGCAATTCGATGAAGCTGCTTGCAAAAACTGGCATTTGTACGGAGCGGATTACTGTTTGAGTATTAGGACAAAAGGATTTGACGTCTATGTTATTCCTCAATTCATTTACCATCATGGACTTGGTCATTTGACGTCTGGTCGTCCGATTGCATCTAATAGTGGTCTGCCCGCCGAATATTATGACACACTAAAACTTCTCATGAAGAAACACAAGAACAATTACAAGTGGATACACACGTCGTGCGGCTCCTGGCGCACGCAGTATCCACTCGTATTACAACACGCTGAAACTGCCCTGAAGTGGAGCCTAGGCCGACCGCGATAAATTTCAGGCATTGCGATATTGCTGAGGATCGAAAATCTCATGTTCTTTAATAATGAAATTATATTGCAGACACCAAGCCCCAAATAACGTGCTGATCTCCGAAATAACGGCGTGAAGGATTGAATGGCTGCCCATGAAGTGTCGAGGGGGCGCTTCCAAGCGACCAATACGACGCCTTATACGCGAGTCTCTGCTGTGCTCCGACGCAAATAAGCGACATTTAGGAACACATGCGAGCAGCTTGGAGTACTGGAAGCACCGAGTGAAGAAGAAAGCCGCGCTGTTCTGTTTTCTTGATCTATCAACTTAACCCTACAGTTATTAAATCACGACCGGGATAGCGGGCACGTCGATTTAGCTTGATCCGTTGCACAGCGACCCTCACGCTTGATTTTCTAAGGCGTTGTCAAGTGAACGAACTGCGATCATTCCGGCCCTTTTGCGCAGATTGAAGGAATAAGAATAAGATGAAATCATACAACTGTAGTGTCACATGCTATTTAGAAAGAGGACGCACTAGGAGATGAGCACTCGCCCAAGGGTCGTTATAGTCGTTTTGAATTGGAACGGAAAAGAGGATACCGCCGATTGCATAGACTCGCTGGCAGCGATTACGTATCCTAACTACGCAATCTTGGTAGTCGACAACGGTTCCACGGACGGATCCGTAGAATTCTTGAAAGAGCGATACCCCCATCTTGAAATCGCCGAGAACAACTCGAACTTTGGATTTGGTGCAGGAAATAACGTCGGAATCGAAATGGCCCTTAATACGGATTCTGAATACGTGTTGCTTCTCAACAATGATACCATCGTCGACAAGCACTTCCTCGATTATTTAGTGGACGAAGCCCAGAGCGATGATCGGATCGGTTTCGTCGGGCCTAAGATATATCGTCTGTACGAGGGCGAGAACCCGGAATACGCCGTATGGAATACATTCAGATGGAAAAAAATGCGTTTAGACGCTGTAGAACGCAAAACACTTTTACATTCAGCCGGCGGTTCGTTTGACCCGTGGCTCGGACGCATACGCCACAGAGGCGCAGCAGAGTTTGACAAAGGGCAGTATGATGAGCGGAAAGCAGTTGATTTCGTTGAGGGCTCGTGTATATTAGCAAAGAGGGAAGTAATCACCAAGATCGGGCTTCTCGACTCCGCGTATTTTGCTTACTTAGAGGACGTTGATTGGTGCTTAAGAGGCCAAAGTTCAGGGTTTACAACGATCTATGTTCCGCAAGCAAAGATTTGGCATAAGACGGGCAAATCCAGCGCCCATCCCATCAGAACATATTACGTAGCAAGAAACACATTCTGGCTGATGCAGAAAAGAGGGACAACGCTGCAATATTTGGCGTTCCTTCTCAGCTTTATGTCAATCAAGCTACCTTTAAGCCTCATCATCATTGCGGCTTTCCAGAGAGATAACGCAGCCTTAAAACCATTCGTGAGAGGGGTGTTGGATGGGCTTAGGGAATCCCCCTTAGGCGGTCAGGATGCGATGTGTGTCCTTGGATAAGTGCGCGACCCATCGCACGAACATGCATCGTGCTAACTTTAGAATAAGGTAGCCTAGCACCCTCGAGTTTTTAGCTGCCCGTTAACGGACTGGGGTGTTGCTTTCGTTGAAAGACGGGAGTTTGGTCCCCCCATTTGAAGCGTGGCCCCTCACGCCTTATTTGAAGGCGCGGAACCCGTAAGTGCACTACTATTTGTCAGCAGTTAACGGCACCTCTCCAACCGCGAATCCCGCTGAGCCGGGATTACTACTTAAGCCGACACCGATATACAGCAGCCTATCGCGAAACTCCTGCGGGTAAAAAATCCGTCGAGCATCGACCACGATGGGCTGCGCCACGTGTTCGATGAAGTCGTCGGCCGTGAGGGCTTTGAACTGTTCCCACTCGGTTATGATGATACAACAGTGAGCACCAGCAAGACAATCCGGGATCGAGTCTGCACATTCGAGCGCTTCACATCCAGTGAACGAGGTCTTCTTCACGACAGGGTCCCGCGCTGACGTGCACTTCCGCTTCAAGAGCGCCTTAGCGATTTTCAACGAGGGGGCCTCCCGCACGTCATCAATATTCGGCTTAAACGCGAGGCCAAGAAGCGCTACCTTTTTGCCCTTCGGCTTGCCGAGCTTCCCAAGTGCGAGCTCACCGACGTGAAGCGCTTGGGCATCGTTCACAGCAATAACCGCACGCAACAGCGGTGTTTCATAGCCGTGAAGGGCTGCAAACGCCCGCACGGCTTTTACATCCTTGGGTAAACAGGATCCACCAAACCCAGCCCTTGTATTAAGAAACCTGGGATTTATCCTCGTGTCCAGCCCGACTCCTGCCATCACGTCTGACACGTCGACGGCAGACATCTTTTCACAGATATTGGCGATCTCGTTCGCATACGATACCTTCGTAGCGAGAAACGCATTGCTGGCGTATTTCACCATCTCCGCCGATTCAAGGTTCACCCGGAGCGTATGAACTCCGTGCCTGTAGAAACTGTCAAACAGGTCCTTGAGCATTTTACCCGAGCGCCCATCGTATTCGCCAATCACAACGCGATCGGGATACAACGTGTCTACGATTGCCGAGCCCTGTCGCAAGAATTCAGGATTCATGCACAACCCAAAATCGGGGCCTGCGCTCAGCTGCGCAGTACTCTCAAGGATAGGTTTCACCACTCGTCCCAGGGAGGACGGTGCTTTTTACGACGACGAGATGGTATGCATTTTTTGTCTTGAGTGCGTGGCCGATCTCCTCGCAGGCTCGAACGACGTGGCGGAGGTCTATTTCTCCGTCTGCAGTCTCGGGAGTGCCCACCGTGATAAACGTCGCATCAGTTTTGATCACCGCTTCATCGCGGGTATCGACCGCACGTAGCGCTTTAGACTCAACACTTCCCCTGAGCATTTCGTCGAGTCTTGGTTCATAAAAAGGCGCCCTTTTGGAATTGATCGTTTCGGCCTTTTCTTTGTCGCGAGTGGATGCAATGACGCGGTAACCACGTGAGGCAAAACAAATAGCGGTGCTCAGTCCCACGTATCCGGTGCCAACGATCGATATTGCCTGCATACATTTTTAGGTTTATTGAGGCTTGCTTAAAGCTTGTGCAGAGGAGGTCATATCAGCAACAGGACCTCCCCCAACCTGTTGGTTGCCTCGATCGTCGCTCGCGCTTTACGCGAGAAGGCCCATCCATGCCCACACAACGTTGCGTGAGGAAATAGCGCCGTCATCACGGTTCTGCGAATGACCACCTAAAGATCGCGAAAAGACACAATCTAGTTACATTCTGGCCCTGACTTCCTTTCAACATCTTGTTATTTGCAGAGCTTTTCCATCAGATACTGCCCTATTTCTCCTCGCAAATCAGCCCTTTCGAGAGCAAAATCAATGACTGCTTTTTATGTAGTCGATTTTGTCTCCAGCGTCATACCTTGAACTCTCGATCACGTGCGCGAAGATATCTCGCTCGTGAAGGAGTGAGCGAATGGCGTCAGTAAGTTGCAGCTCGCCTCGCGACGTGCGGGCAACGCGTTTGATGCAATCAAACAGATCTGGTGTCATCACGTAGCGGCCGACTATGCCCAGATTCGAGGGCGCTTCTGGCAGCGGTGGCTTCTCGACGACGTCACTCAATCGATAAACGGATTCGTTCATTCACTCTCCTTGAATAATCCCGTAGTTCGGAATTTTGTGAGGTGGAATCTTTTCCACCGCGATGAGGGGACTTTGCCAGGCCATAGCGCGATGACAATTTCGGCTCAAAATTCGGCGAATTTACACACTTTCAACACGATTTGCGAGGCGGCTCTAAAACAAGACTTATAGGAGGATTTGAACACGGGCGAGAGATGGTGGGTGACTTGCCGTTCCTTATCTTCTCTCAGGTGCTCAGAAGGTTGCGCTAAAACCCCAAACCAGTGGGCTCAACGGTCCCCACGGCACCCCGGCAAACGCGACTTTGCACATGAAATTTAAGCCGCGCTCTTGGAATGTACTTATTGTCGCGTATGTTGTTAGCTCACCACTCTAAATTCGCGCCCTAAAAGCTCTTCAGCTGACCCCAACCGCTGTCCTGCAAAGACTACCCACCAAAGAGCGTGGTACGGTTAGAAGCAGAGTTGTTGAAGCGGGGCATGGGAAGTCAGAACGCAGAAGCAACTGCCCGGCAGGGTGTGGTCGGATAAGCCGTCCGTGAAATGACCGGGCACTGACAACAGCAGCGCGCAATGACATCCTGGTATGCACCCAGGCCGGCGGCCCATAAAGTCACATTCCTGGAACGAGACGTCGTAATAAGATTGCTGGAGCGACACGAGTGAGTTTTATTTATTTAATTTTATGAAATTTAAGGTATAATTTATGGGCATGGCACTGGTTCACGAATTAGATTACATTACCACCTTCGAGTATTGCTGCACGTGCTCATTTCGACCTCGTTAAGAAGCAATACGCAGTTGCGCTGGAGTTGCTAGCGCTATGTCTCTTCACGGGTAAATAGGGCCGCTATTTTTATGTCTTCTTTTTTCAATTCGTGCAAGACTTCATAACCTTCGCCAAGAAATCCGAATGGCGTTAGATGTGCGCGTTTTCTCAATTTGTTGCTTAATTTCTGATGCTTTATGCTGTATATGGGATCTTGGAAGGCAGAAGCTTTAAACCCATATGCCTCGAGTGTGCATAACATCTCATCGTATGCGCTTTCAGGCATTTTATGAGGATGCAATTCCATTAGTATCTTTAATGCTCTGCACTCCTTGAGCGCGTTTAACGCTCCTTTCAATATTTGGTGCTCGTGTCCTTCTACGTCCATACGAACTAGGGTTGGACAACGCTTGACGCTCTCATCCACAAAGCTGTCTAATGTAGTTAGCAGAACAGTTTCTTTTCGCGTGATACCTTTATTCGAGCCTTCTGACAATGATGCACAATTTCTCCTCTCTGGAATAAAAATAACATCCGTGCCACATTTACTACTTAACGCGCACTTAAACAGCCTCACATTCGTGCAGTCATTTAAATCAACATTTTTTTTGAGGTAGTCAAAATTTTCACCTACGGGTTCTATTGCGTAGATAGATCCACTGGGTGCTAGTTTAGATTCAAGCAAAGCATAATAGCCAATGTTTGCTCCTATATCAATGATAATATCGTCTTCTTTTGTAATCGTAGTCATCAAATTAGTCGTGTATGGCTCTCTAAAACCATAAAGGCATAATTCCCTGCTTAAACCCCTGTCGTGCGGATTTAGTTCCATTAGGTAGCGACTGTTCAAGATCTGAATCTTGGCGGTTTGACGGTATCTGCGTAGGACACCATAGCGGAGCTTATCGAGTTGCCAATAAAAGTTTACATACAACGACATATACAATATCCGCCAAAACAGTAATCTAACGCCATTTTGGCTAACAAATGCCCTTAGGCTAGAGGGCGTCACCGGAGTATTCGAGACATAATCACTCAGAATTTCTGTTGTTTCCATCCTACGCTGCATCGGCACTTACGAGAATTTAAGTTTTTTGAAACGTATTAAGCGATAAACCTGCAAATGGAATGACGAATCGACGTCGTGTGCGTGTTGTGTTTAGACCAATGACTGCTCAATGGTAGATCCTCTAGTGGACTTAAACGGCGCTATTCGTAGCGTCTACTTTGCACTAACATTATTTCAGAGAAGCTAGTTTAGGACCCATACTACTCCCGAATAAGCTTATCGTAAACGAGTCGTGAAAATCGCACCATTTCTTTAATATCCCTGTCTATAGTCTTTGGTTCTAATGTGCTAAAAAGTGTAATTACACATGAGCAATTGAGTCAGGATCGTTTGGCAGGACCAAAATGCCTGCTTGAACTGACCATAAATGGAGAATGCTACTTACGTTTGTTCTTATAAAAGACGTCTCAAAAAACTTTAGCTTCTACCCTGAGAACACCTAACCTTCACGTAGAGATGGGCGAACAGATTCGTTGCCGCATCATAATAGTGGGCGAGTCCCTCTTCTCCCGAATATCTGCATGAAAAGGCCTTTCGGTGCCCAAAAATCCCAGATCTAACGTCTACGGAATCCAGATTCTGAAAAAAAGTGACAGCGCCAGCACAATCAGTACTAAATATACCAATATCTCACCAGAATCCTCAAGCAAATTCGTCGACATTTGACTACTACGATTATTTATCGCGTATCTTCATGAGTTTATTAGCTAATGTGCGCTGATTAATATCCAGCTGATTTTCCGTCTAGGATGCAAGTTAAGATGGTATCGGCGTGAACAGGCCATCGATAAATCCTCGAACGAAGTGCCGGATATGACCGAACTGACGCGCTTTTAGAAGCCCGGGAATGCTGTAAGCGGGGTACAAGAGCAAAAACGAGATCAATTGCGGGACTCGCGCGTGCTTTCTTGCATTAATCACCCAGTTTCTGTGAGGGTAGTATTCTTTAAACTGCTTTACTTTTGAAGTCGATGCGTGTTTTTTGTGCCAAATCTTACCATTAAGGTCGCATACGACTCTATACCCAGCTCTGCTGATTCGCACGCACCAATCAAGATCCTCACCATAGCAAAAATAGATTGGATCAAGTTTTCCCACTTCTTCGATTATTTTTCGTTTGATCAAAAAGCACGAGCCCGACACAAAATCAGCGGGCAAAAGCTCGTCCACAGCAAAATGTTCGATCTCAGCGTCTTTTTTTCCCTCGTTAAGGATCGTCATTCTTCCTGTCCAAAAATCAATACGCGCGCCTGTCGACTGGATGACATTTGGTTCGTCGTACCAATATATTTTCGGGCCAATGACTCCAATACTGGCATCCTTATCTGCAGCGCGTACGAGTTCCGTAAGAAAATGTTTATCGACGACAGTATCATTGTTCAAGAGCAGCACATAATCAGCAGATGCTTTCAATGCATAGCGCATCCCTATGTTATTTCCTTCGGAATAACCAAAGTTCTGTTCGTTCTGGATAATGACCAACGATCCGTTGGACGCTTTATTGGCACGCTCTCCACCTAGTTTTTTCGATAGAGTCGCTACTTGCATATCTTCGGCTTCACGTCTCGTATAATTTATAATGTGCACAGGTTCGATTTGACTGTCGTATGGGCGAGAAGCCGATTCCAGTGCTACTTTGCCTCTTGCGTATGCTGTGATTCTCGCTAGTGAATCATCCTGTGAATCATTATCAACGATAATTACGTCATAGTTTGGGTACGAAATAGTATAGAGTGATTGCAGACATTTTACCGTATCTTCTCCGCCGTTCCAATTAAGAATTATGATAAAGACCTTGGGCCACTCGACACCATCCATCTCATCCACGTTCAATTGTGGCACGCTATCAAAAGGTTTCCTTGGGCTGCGCTGCCTCGGTTTTCGAGATGCGCTTGCTGTAATCATGAAATATCACCTGGATCCGAGGATCCTTCGCCGATAACTGTCAATATCTGTCTCGCTACCTCGTTTGAAGCGTCTTCCACGATTATCAGCTCTAAGTCGCCGTATCTTGCGCTAAAACGCCTTCAATCTCGGCGAGAAAGTTCACGTGATTGTGAGACTTCATGAGTACGCTGACTAATGGCATTGTCGATCAGCGCCAACGTAAGGTGTGCCTCGTCAAAGCTTCCCCGATAGGTTCACTTCTATCCTTTAAGTCCGTAGCTCACAAGTTTAGCTGTTCAATGCCTTTTTGTATGATGCATTGCGCAATGAGATCCTGACGCCTTTTATTTATAACGCAAAGATATGGATTGCCAGCGTGACCTGGATCATCCCCAAATGCACTAGCAATGGAGCCATCAAAAAGAGCGTAATACTCACGCTTTCAGCCGAGAGTTTTGATCCCTACCGAAATCATTAATGGAGCACTTCTTTCCATCTCGATTTGCGTTTCGCATGATGGCATTTCTTGCTCGCATACATTGCGTCAATTTCGAGACGCAGCTTGTCGAGGATTCAATTTGTCTAGGTGGTATCCTCTTCTTCGACAACACGATTGATGTGCCGCATCAGTCTTTTTCCGGCTTTCTCTGCAGTCCAGAACTCCTCAATGCATTCGATCGCTTTTTGAGATATCTCCC
>Ga0187881_10002052_pt1 | contig 19794 bp, 23 predicted proteins | sample June2016WEW_19_1_2_FD_133017 | JGI IMG/M metagenome (GOLD analysis project Ga0187881, IMG submission 133017) | Peatland microbial communities from SPRUCE experiment site at the Marcell Experimental Forest, Minnesota, USA - June2016WEW_19_100 | ecosystem: Environmental > Terrestrial > Soil >...
ATCCGCGCCGACGTTGATGCCCGCGAAAAAAGTGGATGCCAAAATGATGCCCAGCAACAGGGCTATAAACAGTGGCCACGAACGAACCAGCCGCTTAAACGTGTACGAGAACGACAAGTTTAACCAAATAGTAGTTTCACCTATTGCCAATTTCAACGTTTTGGTTCAACGCGCGCTTACGCAGAAGACCATTTAATTGGGCGTGCTACTTATATGTAGAACTGAACATTACTTTGGTTGGGTGTCAAACTTGAGCAAAACAAACGAATCGAAAATCCCCAGAAAAGGCGCCCTTATTGCTCTCGGAATAATCTCCATCGTTCTAGTAGCCATCTTGGGCGGTGTGATTGCAGAATACACACTGATGACAAACGACAAGAACAACACAATCTCGACTCTAAACAATCAGGCTTCTCAACTAAACTCTACGATAGCAAATCTTCAAGGCCAAGTTGCCTCTGCCAATTCCTCCATCAGCGCGCTGACATCAGAGCTTACAAACATGACCAATAAAGTCACAAACCTAACAAGCGAAGTCACAAACCTAACGAGTGAGGTTACAAATCTGACAAGTCAATTGGCCGCGTTCCTTCCCAACGATTCAAGCACGTACTTCGCCATTTCAGACCTGGCCGGAACCTATCTAACGATAGGAACCGCATACAACGGCTCGGGCAGCCCGCCTGTTTCCGTCCTGTTCAACAACCTCGCGTTCAACTGGACACCGGTCGGAGGAGACGCAAGCAACGTTAGAATATTCATTCTGGGAATAACCTACCCCGAACAAACTTGGTGGCCAAATCTGACCAAAAATGGCACCTCAACTTATACAGGAACGATAGAGCTCGGATCCCCAGTGCTCATCGAAAAACAGGATAACGGAACATACACCTTCCCAATATTAGTAGACGCAGACCAAGCCAACGGAACGATAACGCTAAACTTCAACGCGACCATGCCGGGGGGCAACTTCATCTGGGTGGGACAGTATGTTTCCTAGTGTTTAGCACGCGCCAGCACGCACGAAACTTCTTCCGATACACATAGAAAGATGATTACAACAGAAGAATGGTCATCCACAAGACCAAGTCAATAATGAAGTCTAAAGCTCTTTTTTGGAACGCTGCCTAGGCAACATGGACACACATGTGGATCCATTACGCGGATCCATTACATCAGATGTGTGTGAAAAAAGGGGAGGGGGCACCCCCAACGATTTGTACATTGTGATCCAAGTGCCTTCGCCTGGTAATCGTCAAACTTAATAGTTGAATTAGCCTATGATTCAGTTAGGTATGCTGTTTGGGAATTTTGTCTGTTATTGAAGAATTTCTCAAGCGAAGTGATGAATTCTTAAAGAATTTGATTGACGAGAAGGGTCTGACCGATTATTTTGTTGATGCCAATTTGGCCATCTTGTTGCTTTCGGCTGTTTACGGGGCGACTATGGGAACTTGGGCCGGCGGGTTGTCGATTCTCTACAGTGCATTAAAAGTTCCGATACTCCTGCTCATCTCTCTTTATTTAACTGTCCCGAGTTATTATGTGCTCTATTCGCTTCTGGGCGGAAAGCGAACATTGCGTCAGACCACTATGCTCTTGCTGTTCAGTTTCACCGTGATGGCGACGGTTCTGATTGCCCTCGTTCCCATAAACCTGTTCTTCGTCATCACAACCACGAGATCTTCTAACACGTACGCGTTCATGGTTCTTCTCAACATTGTAATCTTCACCCTAGCCGGCTTTTTCGCGCTCACCAACTTTGTCAAGGGCGCCAAAGTGCTGTACGGAGAGTCTCTAGAGAACTGGAAGCCCGCGTTCCTCCTCGGAAGCCTAATCCTCATGATTGTCGGAACCCAGCTGGCATGGGTCCTAAGGCCGTACTTTGATTACTACCCATGGTTCATAAGGCCACTGGAGAGTAATTTCTACACCGCCATGGTACAACTGGCTTCGCAGTTCATAGGCACGGGCGGAGCTTATCTCATCGCCGCTGTTCTCGTCATCATCATTGTTTTGCTGTTCGTCACTGCCCTCGGACAAGCTGCAAAAGAGATGCCCCCACTGCCCCCACCTCAATTAGAAAAGACCGAAGAACCCTCCAAACAGACTATGGGACCCGAAGAAGCCGACTTGACTAAATAGCACGCGCAATGCAAATGATCACAAATTCATAAATGTTATCAAGCCTCCCCAAACATCAGAACAAGAATTAAATAAGAGCGCAACCTAGTCTAACATGCTGAATCTTGGAGTCTGAGGTAGGTAAAGCATGGAGATAGATGAGATTTTCAAACTCTCAAGAGAGAACGCTGAATGGTTGAAGGAAAACTATGAGAGTCTAAAGAAGAAATACGACAACAAATGGGTCATAATACAAGAGAAGAAAGTGGTGCACAGCAGTAGCATGTTCGATGAAGTAATGAAAGCTGCAAGGAAATATGACCCTAAAACTGTGATAGTCGAGTTCATGCAAACACAACAGATAGCAATGTTCTTCTAGTCTATGGTCAAGAGGGGACGGCCATCAAATTCCGTGGTCTAGTCATTGACCGTCGCCCAACGATCCAAGTTCTGGTGGAGATTCCAGCTTTTCACAAACAGAGAGTCATCAATTTCTTGGTGGATACAGGGTCTGTTTTTTCTGCTATAACAGAAAAAGAAGCAACTCTAATGGGAATAGAGTGTGCAATTCTGCCAGAAGCAAAGGGGGACGCCATAGGGTTCGGTGGATTCTTCAAGAACAGAATGATAAATAGATCCGTTTTCCTTATCTTCGATTCTGGCAAAGAAAAATATAAAATCAACTTTAGCAGTGGTCTTAAGGTAATCTGTGTCCCATCTGATCTTGACCAGGAAGACAGAGAAAGGTACTTCAGATTAACGCCTTGCGTTCTTGGGATGGATGTCTTGCGATATTTTGAGACACGCGTGAGCAAAGACAGAATAGAATTGGAGTTAATTCCTTGACCTGGCGCGCGTTACTGGAAAAGCTACGTGGGTCAGCGAAAAACTATCTAGACGATTCTGTGGGAAGCTGTTTTTGTTTCTGTTTTTGTCTTCCTCTCAGGTAGAGTACCGTCAACAGTATGGGCAGGATTATGGTGACGATGGACAGTGAAAAAGTGAGGATTGGGAACCCTGGGGAGCGGCCTAAGGCGTATACCATGCCGTCAGGTCCTCCGTCCACGTAAATCAATCCATCAGCCACGATGGGAGGGCCTTCGAATCCGGGGCTGCCTCGGCTCCAAACGATAGCTCCAGTAGTAGCGTTAAGGCCGTAAATGGTTCCATTAGCTCCTGCAAAGACAACGTTTCCGGCTACGGCGGGAGACGTAACGATGGAAGCGAAACCGAACTCACTTATCCAAACGGGGGCACCGGTACTGGCGTTCAGACAATACAAACAATCGTTAACGGTCGCGTCGTCGCCGTCAGGTGCGAAGTAGACAAGACCGTTAACAACTGCAGCAGACTGCGATATCATGTTAACTGCTGCGTATTTCCAGACGAGCGCTCCAGTAGCGGCGTCCAAACAATAGAAGTTGCCGTCCTTTGACCCTGCGTAGACCAGGCCGTTGACAACGGTGGGGGAGCACGGCGGAGAAAGGCTTCCAAACTCATAATTCATATCGGGACCCGTCGTGTAATTCCAAGAGAGCGATCCATCCGTGGCGTTCAAGCAGCAGATACTGTTGTCGCAGAGTGCAATGTAGAGCCTGTCTCCAACGACGGCGGGGGAAGACATAGGCCCTTGCACTGCCAGGTTTTTTTCCCAGACGGTGGCGCCCGTGTCAGCGTTCAGACAGTAGACGGCATAACCTCCAACGTAAACGAGGTTCCCCAAGACGGCTGGAGAAGAGCCTGATGAGCCTGTTTCGGTTTCCCATATGAGCGCACCCGTTGTGGCGTTCAAAGCATAAAGATAGCCGTTGTTCGACCCCACAAAAACAATGTCTCCTGAAACAGCAGGAGTATCAGAGATCCAATTTTCAGGGGGAGAACTCTGAGCCCCGTCAGGTATCACGTATTTCCAAACCAGCGCTCCGGTAGCAGCGTTCAAACAGTAAACATTCCCATAGAACGATCCCACGTAGAGAAGGTTGTTGGCAACGGAGAGATATTGAGTCCAATCGTTTGTATTGTAGCTCCACAACGTGCTGTTTGTTGCTGGGACGCTTGAAGTTGAAACTCCCGTGTGGCTCACGTCATGATTAAACATCGGCCACCAATCCGTACTCGAAGCCTGAGAGCCATCGTTTGCTTGGACAAAATGAAACGAGAAGGCAGTTATGAATAGGCTGAAAAATAACAATGCCAACAACGCTGAGAAAAGGATTCCTTTCACCCGTTTTCTCCCCTGTTAAAGATTATGGCGCCTAGGAAATCAAATTTGTGGTTTCCGCGGAGCTGTTGCCCAAGCGCGATAACGTGCTTCTTTCGGGGTATGCCAACATTTTCAATTACCATTAGTCACAAGACTATTCTATTTGATTCCACCGCGCACCGCTAAACCAGTGCGTACAGCATTATCCTTCCGTTCTTCTGATATACTCGATTTTCTGTTTTGTCCTGTTCTCTACCGACAAAGCCGTTATGAAAGGTTCCCCAAATTCATTGGAAACCTGCTCCCTCTCAGTCCGCAGCAGACCCTTCTTCTCGACAGTAAATGCGCAACCGCTGAAAAGGCCCGTTATAGCTACCTTGTCATCCCCGGCAACGTCGAGGTCGGCCAAGTACTTTACCAGAATGCTAGTGCCCGCATCGTCTTCGAGATAGAAATACGTCGCCGAGGCCATCGACTCCACAGTTTTTGGCCCGCTCATGAAACCCCAAGTCTGCACCGTCGTCTGATCCGTCTCATCGATGCTGACCACACCCTTCACTTGACCCTCGACACTCACGGCTTTTGTATGGTACTGCTGTTGATGATGAAGAAGCTCGAGAACGCTTAACTTCACAGGCGACAATTCTGATGCCATCTTTCCTAGTTCATTCCAAGCGAAAGCTGGAAACTTCATGCTAAAATCTTTTGTTGACACGACAAATCACCCGTTAATTGCATCATCCGTAGAACTATATATAACTTCAAGCACGCGCTAAGCCAAATTAGCTCAAATCTCAGGCGACGCTGAACGCAAATTTTTAACCTACTCATACAGGCTCAATTGATTTTGGGAATATGGATGTCTTAGTCAGCCAAGAGCGCGTGCTGTTCAAGAAACGGAAGTGAATGAAAAATGGGCCGGGAGAGGTTTGAACATGGCCTAACTTGGAGAGGTCTCCCGCACAATTCCCTTTTTTTGTGTACCCCGCTGATGCTTTTAGATACAGAGTCAATGAATCGTTGGGCGTGGTGGGCAATTGAGCATAGAGGCGCGCGACTTAGAACAGTGAACTGCAAGGATCAGAAGTCTTATATTTAGAGCATTGGAACAACCAGTTTGGCGAAAAATCATGTTAAAATCTGAGAATTCAACTCCTATGCCTTCCGCACCTCCTATTCCTCCCCCATTAGGTGCAACGCCCAAGAGTCGTATGAAGCTTATCATTGCTTCCATACTCATAATCGTCGTTGTCATCGCGGCCGTTCTAGGTTTCTGGCTGTTGAGATCTGGAGGAGGAAACCAGTCATGGATTTTTAAAGGGGCCTACGCGAACTTTCAGGGACAGGAAACACTAGCAGGCTTGGGTTACACTCTGAACATGACGATTCACATGGAAGTCTTGGGCTTCAACAGCACGGAAGTGGAGATATTCTCAAACACTACCTCGGAAACAGGGTTAGGAACGCCCTTCAGCTACAATTATACATCGTGGATGCTTCGCACCAGCGCTAACGACTTCAACGTCGAAGGCGGAAATTTGACTAACAGCTATGACACAACCGTCACATTGAGCAACTTGGGGAAACGCAACTGCATAGCCTATGAATACTCGATCTCGGGAATAAATGAGACCATGACAGTATACGTTGACAAAACAGTAGACTTTCCAGTCGAGTGGAGCGTGACCTCCACAGGAACCCCCAGCCTCAACTTTGACGTCACTCTAGTATCAACGAACATACCTGGCCTGTAGTTGACGCGTGCTAACGCTCCCTTCCCTTAACTCCGCTCTCTCAAAATCCTGTCTTCTCCTCGATGGCCAAATGCAGAGGCATCAGGTACTTTGCAAATTGATTTCGGAGCAACCCCGCGGGCTAAGCCTTGTGGAAAGATCTTTCATATCAGCGCAAGCCGTACTGGTTTTAGAACAGGCTGTTCTAATGCTTGGCATTAAGTCGAGGCAAGACACATTAATTATTCGAGGTGCTCCGAGAGTGGTTCCTGTTAGGGAGGCACAAAAACGTAGCATGTTGATTGTAGTTATTGCCATCGCATCAGCTTTTGTTGTGATCGTTCCATTGTTTGGCGTGTTTGGTTTTCCACTTTATCCTGTTCCTGTGCCGGTGACCGTTGATGAGCTCAATGCGAATCCAGGCTTCTGGGTTGGAAGAACAGTAATTGTTGAAGGACAAATCAGATTCATGCTCTCAATTCCGGAAGACAAACTAAAATTTCTTCTCGTGCTTCGTTCGGAAGATGGAATCATCGGAATTGACTTTAAAAACCCAGGCTTCAGCGTGTATGACCAGAACGTCACAGTCATAGGAATAGTCAAACGTACGTTGATCTATGAAGCGTACTATCTGGAAGCCTATGTATTTTTCAAAAAGTAGGAAGACGGGTCGAAACCGTGCCTAGCCCTCGAGCGCGCCTGGTGGACTGGTAATAATCGACCTTCTCACTCATTAGCGCTAGAAAATTACAAAAAACTACTAAACTCTAGCCCCGAAAAAAGTGGGGGGTTTGGCCTAGACTTTGCCAAGTCTATGCGTAGCGCGTGCCGTGCTAGGCGTGGCTTTCGAAGTTTCTGGCTACCAGTGTGACGTCTTCCATGTTGACTGTGCCATCGCCGTTGATGTCTGCAGCAGGGTTCCAGTTTGGACCGCCTGGAGTAGAGCCGAATGCTCTGGCAACCAACGCAATGTCCCTCAGGTCGACTACTCCGTCACCATTGACATCGCCCAGAAGTTTGATTGTGACGTTCCCGTCGGAGAGTGTGGTCGAGCCCGTGGGTATCGTTGCGACTGCTGTAAGCGTGTAGTTTTGGTAGGGGACGCCCTCAGTGTTCCACGTGAATGTGAACGTCAAGCTCTGTCCAACGCCCAACGACAGTCGGTACGTGTTCACGCTCTCGGCGGCTGTCACGTTGTAGTAGACGGTGACTGACACGGCGGGTTCATTGAAATCTCCGACGTTCTTGACCGTGACGTTGATTGTGAGTGTTCCTCCTCGGTAGACCCATGTAGTGCTGGCTGTTAAGTTCGTCACCATGACTTCATGGATACCAGTCTCGGAAGCGCGGGCGCTAAAGAGGGGCAAAACCATCAACAACAAAAGCAAAATCACTATTGAGCTAAGCTGCTTCATTTCTCCTTTCTCCGTGCAACAAATGATGGACAATTCAAAGAATTAACATTTGTGGAACGCTCTTCTATAACATATTACAGCACAGCCCACGCTCTTGAGCGCGCTTTCCAAGACTCACAATGTTTTAGTCGCTAAGGTACGGTACTCTGATTAGAAACACCTGTCGTAATGTTGAGAGCTTGCGTTTTGGCCCCTTATTCCGGTTGCGCGCGCAATCAGTCTGCGCGTTGCGCCAGAACATCTTTGCACAAGTCTTATCTGTTTGTTGAACTACGTATAAAATGGAGAAGGGGAAGATGCGGAAGGTATTTTCTGGATTAGTTATGCTTATGCTTCTGGTCGGCACGTTAGCCGCGGGGTTTAAGATTCAACCAGCAAGTGCGGACAATGTTGATTGGTGGCCAATGTTTCATCACGACCTCAGCCACTCGGGAACTTCAACATCAACAGCCCCAACCACAAACAACACCCTCTGGACATACACGACAGGCAGCTATGTGTGGTCCTCTCCTGCCGTTGTCGGCGGTCTCGTCTACGTTGGATCTGCTGATGATAAGGTATACTGCCTGAACGTTGCTACCGGATCGTTCGTCTGGAGCTACATGACAAATGGCTCTGTGTATTCTTCTCCTGCCGTTGTTGGTGGCCTGGTCTACATAGGGTCGTTGGACAGGAATGTCTACTGCCTGAATGCAACTGACGGAACGTTCGTCTGGAGCTACACGACAGGAGGCCCGGTGGAGTATTCTTCTCCTGCCGTTGTTGGCGGTCTGGTCTACGTAGGATCTTATGATTATAGGGTATATTGCCTGAACGCTGCTACCGGAGCGTTCGTCTGGAGCTACCTGACAGGCAGCTATGTGTGGTCTTCTCCTGCTGTCGTTGGTGGCCTGGCCTACGTAGGATCTGCTGATCATAACGTTTACTGCCTGAACGCCGCAACTGGAGCGCTCGTCTGGAACTACACCACAGGCAACTGGGTGGAGTCTTCTCCTACAGTTGTTGGTGGCCTCGTCTACGTCGGATCAGTAGATAATAAGGTATACTGCCTGAACGCTGCTACCGGAGCCTTCGTCTGGAGCTACTTGACAAATGCCACGGTTCAGCCTTCTCCTGCCGTTGCTAGCGGCCTAGTCTATGTGGGATCTAATAATGATAATATTTACTGCCTGAACGCTACTACCGGAGCGCCCGTCTGGAGCTACATGACAGGCGGCTATGTACAGTCTTCTCCTGCCGTTGCTAGCGGCTTAGTCTATGTGGGATCTAGTGATGATAATGTTTACTGCCTGAACGCTACTACCGGAGCGCCCGTCTGGAGCTACATGACAGGTAACGTGGTGCGGTCTTCTCCTGCCGTGGCCAACGGAGTAGTTTACGTAGCATCACAAGATGACAATATCTACGCTATCAGCAGCGGTGTTCTATTAAGCGTCGGCTCGAACGTCACGGTTTCTCCGACAAACAACCTTAACCTGACCTTCGCGAACGTTACAGCCGCGGGCATTGCAACCGCGAGCGGAACGCCGACTGTTCAAGCGCCCGTTCTGAACAACACCGTGGGATTATACTACGTCATCAACGTAATGGCCAGTTTTTCTGGCAACGTGACGGTGAGCCTAGCCTTTGACGGGTCAAACATGACGCAACAACAGAAAAACAGCCTGACTATGGTGCAGTACACGCCGATAGTGGGCGACGTCCAATCCCCGTTCGGCACGGTTAACATGAGGGACATTGCGTATATTGCAAGGCACTTCGGGACAAACTCCGCGAGTCCCAACTGGGATCCCGTCTGTGACCTCAACAGTGACGGCAAAATAGACATGAAAGACATGGCCTTGGTGGCTAGGCACTTCGGGTTCACCGCCAGCTGGGTAATCATCACCACTTACGTTGACACGACGAGCAACGTCATATACGGAAGCACAACCCACTTCTCGTTCATAGGAATACACTCGTGAAATGCAGGAGGAACACCCCGCGCTGCAAACTCTTAAGAGTACGCGTTAGATGTGTAAGATTGCCGTTTCCGTGGGCTGGGTTGATTCTTGAAGAAGTCTTTGGTAATTCTCGGAGCTGGATATGGCGGTTTGCTGACAGCGGTTAAACTTGAAGAGAAAGCAAAGCGTTTGAAAGATGTAGAGATTGTTCTCGTTGACCGCAATGATTATCATCAGTACCTGCATCTCGCCTACGAGATAGTCACAGGCGTCAAGAAAGTCTCCGATCTCACAATACCATTGTCCGAGTTGTTGAAGAAGCGAAAAATCCGGTTTCTACAGGCGAGTGTATATTCAATCGACTTTGCCGACAAACTAGTAAGGACCGACAAGGGCGACTTGCCCTACTGGGAACTCGTAATCGCGCTCGGAAGCGAACCGAACTATTGCCACATCAAAGGGGCTGAAGAACACTCCTTCTGCGTCAGCTCTGTAGAAGCAGCCGCGCAAATCAGGGACAACCTCAAGAAGACCCTCGCTCAGAAAAAGAAAAACACGATCGTGGTCGGCGGCGGAGGCTTCACCGGCGTCGAGTTGGCAGGAGAAATCGTGGACGAACACAAATGCTGCGTCACGATAATCGAAGGCTCCAAAACCCTGCTTCCAACATGGAACATCCCAGAATTCTCCAGAAAAGTAGCCAACGTCCTGACCGAAATGGGAGCCAAACTCATCCTCGGCAAATTCATCGCCGAAGTAAAACAGGACACCGTCGTCTTGAATGATGGCAGCCAAGTTGAATGCTCTCTCTTCATCTGGACCGGAGGAGTACAAGGCTCCCATGTGACCGGCTGCAGCGGCATGAAGACCGAGAAAGGCAACAGGGTGAAGATCAACGAGTTCTGCGAAGCCGTCGGGTTTCCGGGCGTCTACGTAGTGGGCGACTGCGCCCTCGTGGTTGATCCCAAAACCGGAGAAACTCTTCCTCAGTGCGTTGAGATTGCCCTGCAACAAGCCGAAGTGGTAGCCCAGAACTTGTACGCGGATGTAACAAAAAACGAAAGAACCGTTTACATCCCCAAGTTCAGCGGGTTAATCCTAGCCGTGGGTGAGAAGTACGGCATTGGAAAGATTTCCGGAGTAAAGGTAGAGGGGCGACTTGCCCAAACGATTAAGACAATGATCCATCTGCGCTACGTCTACGAAATAGCCGGCCTTGGAAAAGTACTCAAAGAAGCCACATAGATGAGGCACACGCCAAAATCTCAATTCCCGAATCCAAACTGGATTTTTATGTAACTTGAGACTAATTTGCAAGTGTGAAAATGAAAGCCATTGTGCGCACACGGTACGGTTCACCGGATGTTCTTCAACTCAAAGAGGTGCCGAAACCAGCTCCCAAGAACGATGAGGTACTCATAAAAATATATGCGACAACAGTAAACCGAACAGACTGTGCCTTCTTGAGAGGTAACCAATTCATTAACAGACTTGTCAGCGGCCTCCTCCGACCGAAGAGAACGATATTGGGGAATGAGTTCGCCGGAGAAATTGAAGAAGTAGGCAAAGACGTCAAATCATTCAAGAATGCTGACCGTGTTTTCGGATTCAGCGGACTCAGGTTTGGCGCCCACGCCGAGTATATGACCATGCCCGAACAAGGCATACTTACTGCTATGCCAGCGAACATGACCTATGAAGAAGCCGCCCCAAGCACCGAAGGCGGACTCTATGCACTCAACGATATTAGAAAAGCAAACGTTCAAAGCGGACAAAAAGTCCTGATCAACGGCGCAACGGGCGCCATCGGTTCAGCAGCAGTCCAGCTTGCGAAATATTACGGTGCGGAAGTTACAGCGGTGTGCAACACCCGGAATGCAAAACTAGTAAAATCTCTCGGAGCCGACAAGATAATCGACTACACACAGGAAGATTTCACAAAAAGCGGTCAAGACTATGATTTTGTTTTTGACGCCGTTGGCAAGAGTTCATTTGGCGCCTGCAAAAAACTGCTAAAACCAGGCGGAATTTATTGCTCAACCGACCTCGGTTTCATGTCGCAGAACCTATTCCTGACACTATGGACCTCAAAATTCGGCAGCAAAAAAGTCATATTTCCAATCCCAAAAGAACGAAAAGAAACCATCCTTTTCTTCAAAGAACTAATTGAGGCGGGAAAGTTCAGACCGATAATAGACAGACGCTATCCGCTGGAACAAATTGCCGAAGCCTACAGGTATGTCGAGGCAGGCCAAAAAACAGGAAATGTAGTCATAATTGTGGGACACGATGACAGAACCTAATAAAGCAACTTGTGCGGCAACACTGATTTCGGAACACGCACAATCAACATGGAAATTCACAATGGTTTGTCACAATGCAACATTATAATTAATGTCACAAACGTAGAGGCGAGGGGCGAAACGCAACATGGAAACCTTACAAAGCAACATTACATTGCAACATTATCAGTCTTAGTGACTTGTTTAGGACACAACATTTATAGATGTTTTCTGAATCAATTAATCAGTTGATTAAAAAAGCCTTTCTGCATCAGTTAATCAGTGAATTAAAAAAGGGAAAGGCTCCAAATTCTCCGTTAAACTTTTACGGAAAATGTTTTATGCTCATTACAACATATTAGCGTTTGGTGTCTAGGGCTCGTTCAAGCACGGGTACTCCGTCTTACATACGGGGCAACTATGCCAACGGGTGCAACCCTAGACACCAATTATGTCGGTTTGTGGTGTTCTGGAAGGTCGGTTTACTTCTGGTTTACTTTGCGTTTACTTTCTGTTTACTATACCTACAGCGCGCGCTATTCTTAATAAGTCTTACTAATTTCTGAACAAAACTTTTTTCCATGGAAACTGTTTAGTTTTTTGTTAAGTTTTTGGTTTGGAAAAATCTTAAATCTGCACAGCTTAGAAAGTAGAATTGAGAGAAAAGGTTTGGTTCCAAACAATGAAGAGACCAAGATTATTGATGAAGTAGTGGCGTATATCAAAAAGAAGTATGGCAAATATGCAACCATTAAATTTGAAGTCTTTGAACCACTAACTCCAGAGTGGAAAAGTAAATTCAAGCATCCTCTTGGCGGATATGCTTGGGGCGACAACTGGACTAATTTTCATATTAATTTAACAAGATGTAAAGACAAAAAAGCGTTCTCTGAACTTGTTTTCCATGAAATCTATGAAAATATAGTCCATGCTGGACATGAAATAGTTGTTCCAGAAGAAAGACGATATATTGAAGAAGAATTGAAAGTCAAACTTGATAAATGGGAACCTCTCCAAGATGAAATGATTAGAACACTTTATTATGTAGATAAAAAAATGTTAGAAGATTCTTTCAAAAATTGTGGAGAACAATCGAAAACTCCACAAGAGATAAATCAACGAGCAAAAGAACTTGGGTTTTTCTAGTTTTCGTCATGCGACACAAAAGGCTCTAGTCAAGCTGAAAAAAACCAATACCAAAAAGCCTATTATCTGAGGGAAAATCATAGGTTTTACTAGGTAGTCATGTCCCGAACTAAAAAACTCCTTACCATCGGAATACTGATTACAATAGTAGGTGTGATAGTGTACTTTTCTCCAACGATATCGTCCTATTTTCAAAGTTCCTCTTCTAATTCTTCAAATAATCCTAGTGCTTCTTTCACAACACTGATGATTAGAGCACCGTATAGCGGGCATGAAGAAAATTTTACCACTGTTGACTTCGGTGACACGGAATATAATTTTCTTTATGGTTCGGGATGGCTTGCCGTTTATGCTCCTCTTCAAGCAGAGTATCCGATTTCATACCCAGAAGTTGGGGACACTTACAACGCCTTTGGTTTGGAGATAAAAATAGAGAATGTCAGTTCAGACTATCTCTCCGATTATGTCATATTTGGAGTCAAACCTACGGTCACTAATTATATGTATTCTACATACCGTTACACAGAAGTTAATCTCACTCTTGAACAGAGTCAACCAATTCAGTATGGAACAGTGCCTTTAACGAACTACAGCGTAACAGTGAGTATTAGTAGTGGTATAATCAACGAAACAAATCAGTACACATTTACATACACCAATGCTCCCTCTGGAACCTATGGTGCAACATTGGTTGTGAGTAACTCTTCTCAATCTAAACAATATGAGGCTTATGTTGGGTCATTCGTTGCGGGGGCTGAAACAGATTTCAATATTGAAATCGGAGTTTACAAAGCAGATGCAAATAATATGATAATCTATGTGAAACCTCTCTATTGACTCTCTCGGAAAACGGAAAACCAAAAAGAGGGAAGAAGGGTAAGGAAAGGCGCGCGCTACAAACTAGGGGGGTTCAAAAATGAGGGAAAAGAATGTTAGCTGAGAAAATTCTAACGGAAAAGGAGCAAGAAGACCATTTAAACAATAATTGGAAGGTCAACCCAAAGGTAACCTTTACATTTCCAGAAGGGCTAAGAATACGGACAGGGCATTTGCTTGAACGCATTGTTGTTAAGGATTCAATCGAGCCATCAGTCAATTATTGGAACATTCTAGATTTTATTAAGTTTCAACATGACCCTGATAATCTTTGGCTAAGAATAACATACTATCGCTATTTGAAAGACGAGATTGTCAGAACTAAGAAAGGTAAAATCACAAACAAAAGATGGATTTTCGCTGGGCAAACATCGATTTCAGACCCGATAAGTGCATTTGAGAGATTGTTTGTGAAGGCAATAAAAGAAGACAAAAGTGGAAAATGGATACGACCTCTTTTCAAAAATATCATGAAGGAATGCCATAAGGAATTAGAATAGGCTTATAGAATAGAAAAGGCTCTTAGTCAAGTTGAAAGAGGAAAGTGACCGAGCGAATTAACAGCTTTTGTTAAGCCACTAACCTAAGATTCCCATGATGGACCCACACCATGAAGATAGGGACCGTATTCTACTGGTTTTCGTCCATCTACAGACAAGCGGGGGAGTTTGCGGCACGGTTTAGGCTTGTTTTCCTGTTCTGAGCCTGTCGGACGAGTTCGACCTATGGTATGTAAATCATTATTTAGTTGTTTATTCCATGCTTTTGGCTGTTATCAATCGAACAAAGAACGAAACCATGCTTTATTGGATTGTCCTACCTAGTACATAGGCGACTTTTTACGGATGGTATTTTTAGAATCAACAATTTAACTCTTTGAAAGGGCGCTTATACTCCACTTTCTACAGAGCCTTTCTACAGAAACTTGGATGCTAACACTTTTTGTTCTGGCTCTTGACCATGCTCAACCGTTGAATCTGGGTTTAGTGTCGAACCGTCCTCTAGGCTCAAACCGTGTCTTAGGTGCTGTCTCAGTGGCTTTCTCTGGTGTGCTCTGATGTTGATGTAAGTGGTTTAGTATTGCTATAGCTGTTGGCTCTCTAGGACCAGAGTATTGGTCGAGAGTTGTTAATGATGTGCTTGACGGACCCGAAATTTTTCGTTTTCGTGGTTTGAGTCGTTGAGCTAGTGAGTAGAGTTTCGACTTGAATAAGTGTCGTATGAATGTTGCTCGGTTTGTTGTGTCGGCATGAACACCGACTTCGATTAGAACTATTCCGAGCTTTTTGATTTGTTGCTTTATGAAATCGGAGAAGAGAGCGAAGCTAACCACGAGAACCCAGAGCAATTTGTGAAAAGGGTCTTTCCGCTTGAAATAGTCGAGTTTGTTGAGCATTATTTTGTCGTTGAGGAAAGTTGTTTCTTTCGGATTGGTGCACTCGATTAAGGTTTTGTCTCGAATTACACCGTCAACAACATTATGATTGTCGTTCGGGTAGATTGATGGATTAAAATTGTTGTGCTCGTACTGAGAACCCAGACCGCGCATTTCGAAAAACCGAGCTATGTACTTCTCAAATGGAATTCCGTTAAGATACAAAGCTGTGTCCATTGTCGTTTTCTATCCATTTCCTAGCTTGTTTCACTATAATAGACCAATAGCACCGTTGCTTTTAAGCTTTATGCCAGAATTAAGCTATTGATTAAAAAAGCGGCATGTATTGTTGTTCTACAGCTAAACCGACCTCAATTTGCGAATTAATCAATAGCTTAAACTTTTGGTCAAAAAAGCTCTCTTCAACGGGGATTTGGTGAATGGACAGAAGAGCGGGGCGATGTGAAGATTTGAACGAAGCTCAAAGCCTAAACAAGCTATCCCCGCTCTAAATGGACATCTAATGCTATGTGCATCGTTGCTTTTAAGCTTTATGCTCTGAGAGGCTCGAATTCTGTCTTATTCTTGAAAATAGGCTCATTTTAAACACTTTTTGATATGTAGAAGCGAAAGCTTTAAATACCCAAATTGGGCTTAATTATCATAAATAGGCGATAATCATGACGGAAAACGACAAAGTAACGACATTCAGCCTCTATTCGTCCGATGCGGAGATTATCCGCAAGTTCTTCGGACGAACACACACCGACATGACTCAAGTTTTTCACGAACTAGCGGTTGAGCTACAGAAAGCAGATAACGATTTAGATTCTGGAAAACTTTTGTACTTGTGGTCTTGGGATGTCCTTCACGGCATGGTCCATCTTTACATCGGGAAAGCTCCGAGAGTATGCAACATAAGTGACCTTTGTCCTACTGCACAAAAGTTCTATCGAGCACAGAAAGAAAAAGAAGATGCAGAACTTAAAGGTGAAAAAAGTTGAGTGACGAAAATAATCCGAAATCCGAGAAGAAAGGCTTACACATAACTGTAGATGACCGTGCGCTCCAAATCATGAGTGATGCAAATTCCGAGCTAAAGCAAGAGAACAAGCAACTCAGTGAAGCTCTAACTCAGAGTGCCGAAGCTGAAAAGGTTTTTGACGATTTGAAGAATCGACTCAAATCCGACTATGCCAAATTGGGAGAAGTCGCTCCCGACATAAACACGAGCGAAGAATTCGATTTAGCTATTCAGCAACTCGGAAAACTCAAACAGTCGAAAGTCGGTGCACCGAGCGGCACACCTAACACTCTAAACGAGCGGCAACTCGGACGCTCTCAAGACAATTCGGACCTCATGACTCGGAAATTTAATTCTCCCGAAGAAATGATTAGCTTTCTCCGTGCTCAGAAGACGAAAGAATCTGAGGCAATTCTAAACAAGATGTGGCAGAAAACTCTTGAGGCTCAGAAAAGTGGAAATATTGACCTCACTTACAGAAGGAACCCGACTGAGGAAAAAGGCGATGGAAATCCCGTAGAAAAGGTAATTAGCGGTGAAATAGACAACTCGGACGAATCGGAGCTAGAATCTTGGGGAGTTCGCAAAAAGACGCATAAATCGAAGATGTCACACACCGATAAAGAAGGTAATCCGATAGGACAATCTTAGAGAAGAAAGTTAAGAAACTAACTATCCCTGTCATCTTTCGAAGAGAAGCTCTGAATCACGAAACCCTAAAAACAATCTCAGCTTACTTCGAGTCGAGCGTCACTTTTGAAGTCTCGAAAGACGAAATGTACGAGAATCACACTCTCACGCTTTTGCTGGGTCACAGTGGCTATATTGATAGTGCCGAAACACCGCACTTACAAAGAATGCTCAGAGTTTTTCTTGAGGACGGAAATGGTTCGATTCAAGAAATTTCTTGGTGTGCTATTCACGGCAAAACAGAAGGTGTGAAGGTCACACGCTCAGAAGAGGAAATCAAGCTCACACCGAAACAAGTAGTCGAGAAGCTCAAGACGAACAAATACAAATTGTTCGATAACGAGAAGCTTGAGCTTTCAAATCTAGGTTAAAGAGGTGATATGTACGAGCAACAATAACGAAACGGGAAAAGACATCGAGCTAAACATCGATGAGGTCAAGCGCAAACAGAGAGCTAAGAAAGAACCTCAGAATCCGATAGTGGACGAAAGACTTCACGGCGGCGATAAGATTCAGCAAATTGACATCGAGAAAGAGGTTAGCTATCCTTTCACAGATGTGACGAAGCAAAAGAATCGTCCTAAGAGAGCACCGAGTCGGACGCTCCCGTGGGAGACAGAAACGAAAACTGAATAAAATCAGTACGAAGACACGAAGGTTTCTTCATGATGGTCGTATTGACAGTTTCGGACATGTTTCCTTCGTGCCTTCTTAATCACAGTAATTAAAAGGTGAAAAATATGGTGAAAAGAGTAACGAAAGAGCAACAGAAAAAGCTCGAAGACGAAGAAAACGAAGAAAAGATAGAGGTCACTATTCAAGAAAACAGTGAAATCGAAGAATCCCAGAGCACTAGCGAAATCGACACGAAAGAACAAATCGAGCAAGAGCTTGACTATCAGCAAGAGCTTGAGAAATGGTTTAAGGACCTAGAGCAAAAGCATCCTATCGAGTATGTGAACGAGCTTAGAAAGAAGATTAACGCTCAGAGAGAGCTTAAAGCATGGTTCGGTTCTGAGCAATGGCTCAAGACTTTTAGAAACTTACAACTCAAGCAACTCGAAACTATCGACAAACAGAACGAAGAAATCACTCAAAAGGTATTAGAGTACACCGAAAAATCACAAGAGCGTATCGAAAAGTTTCTTGAAGATTTTGACGCTCGTGACGAACAGCTTAACAAAAAACTTCTTGGGTTGCTGGAAAGAAGCGAAGAACGAGATAGAAAATATTACGAACGACTCAACTCAGATTTGGATTTGGACATTAAAAGAGACAGTGAATGGTCCGAGAAAACCCTAGAGCTTGCGAAGTTGAAAAAAAAGGTTTACGAAGCTCAACTCGAAAACGAAAGGCGAAAGTAGAATTGCCTTACTGTAGCTACTGCAAAAGAAAAATTCCGAGACATCTAGCTACTTATGTTTCTGGAAAAGTCTTCTGCAATCTTGACCACTCACAGAAATACGAGCGAAAGCAAGAGCGCATTAAGAAACGACTCGAACGAGAAGCTCAAGCTCAACGAGAACAAATGAGTATTCTAGTGTGGACGGGAGAAGATTGAGAACCGTAACATGTGCCAATTGTGGAAAAATCTTCGAGACTACTCAACGCAATAAGAAGTTTTGCTCAGAAGCATGTTCTCGTGACGCTTATGAAAAGAGAATCCGTGTCGAACCGCTTAGTAAAATCTGTTTGTGGTGTAAACAAGAATTCAAGACTCATGCACCGTTCTGTCGTTTTTGCTCGACTGAGTGCAATAATAGCTTTCGGTCCGTCCGAGACTCAATCATGAAACGCTATAGTTTCGAACCTCAGAATCGTGACCACGAGCTTGAACGACTCGAAAAAGAAGGAAAGAACTATGTCGGAACAAATTAAAGTTCTCAAGTGCTCAAGATGTCATCGAACCGTGACCGTGCCTTCGAGCTACGATTTCAAGACTTGTGCTGAATGTCGAGCGGATATGAAAAGACGCTACGAAGAAGACGAAGAAGAGCTTAGTGAAGAATGTCGAGCTTTCAGAGAGCATCCAGAGGACCCTTTCTTATACGATTCTCACTTACCGTATTGTAAGAAGTGTAAGAGATGGTTAGCTAACCGTCAACGAGCACAAGAGGAAAACGACTATTGGGCACAAGAGATTCATAAAAGTCTGGGTGAATGCGGGGGAGAAAACGGTTTAGGTTGGCAAGATTGTACGGACCAAAACGACAAAGATATTCTTGACGCAATCGGACCCAAAAAGAAAGAGGGAGAAGAATAACGGTCACGAGCTTAGGGTTTGCTGTTTCACCTCACTTACTTCTAGGCTCAAGACTTTTGGCTCGTAGTTTTGGGCGACATCTACGAGCCACTATTAACAATTGTTGTTTTCACAGTCACGGACGGACGGTCCGAGCAAATTGAGGATGACTCTTGAGGTCACTACGAGAATCCCAAATCTCAAATCAGTCATGTCAAGAGGACGAACGGTTAAGTGAAGAGTTACGAACTTCACAATTTAACCGACTCGAACCGCTCTCCATGACACTTAACGAAAAATAGAAAAAAGTCGGAAAGAAGAGGGAGATAAGGACCGCTATAAATCATCTTCGGGGTCGGGGTCTTCGTCATCGAATCCTGTTTCGTCTGGGTCCTCTGGCTCTTCTTCGTTCATGATTTCACCGTCCTTCTAGGTGTTTTAAAGCGTCTTGTTGATACCATGCTTCACGGCATTCAAGACGGCAAAAGTCGAGCGTTTCGGTTTTTCCGTCTTCCGTGCGTATTGTGTAATAATGCGGTTTGTCGATGTCTAAGAGTTTTCCGCAATGGTCACACTTTTTCATTCTCATGCTTATCACCTTCTGATAGGAATTCTCTGAGTATTTCATTCTCCCTTTTTGTCTCTTCGATGTGTTTCTTCATTGCTTCCTTACTTGGAAATACCACCTTTCCAGACTCGAACTTATGCTCTTCAAAGTTAACCTGTCTTTTGGCAAGAATC
>Ga0187881_10002055_pt1 | contig 19755 bp, 21 predicted proteins | sample June2016WEW_19_1_2_FD_133017 | JGI IMG/M metagenome (GOLD analysis project Ga0187881, IMG submission 133017) | Peatland microbial communities from SPRUCE experiment site at the Marcell Experimental Forest, Minnesota, USA - June2016WEW_19_100 | ecosystem: Environmental > Terrestrial > Soil >...
CCCACAGGGCCCTTGTGTACGACATGGTCATCGATCCCCTGCTCTGCCACGCCGACCAGCACTACGCCCGGGTCTACTGCCGCGTTAGGATATCTCCGACCGAGGCGAACGCGTCTCTCGACAGGATCGGCTACCTCCTGCACTGCTTCAAGTGCGGTCACAGGGAGTCCGTCGACCACACGAAAGAGACCTGCCCGCTCTGCGGGGGGAGGCTCAAGGCATCCGGCCCCCTTTGGGTGGGCGACCTCTACGAGAAGGCCTTCCTCGACTCCATGTGCGAGGCATCGGCCTCCCTTGAGATGAAGAAGTACGACTCTCTGTTCGCCAGGGCCCGCGAAGAGATCGGCTTCCCGCCCTTCTACTTCAAGATACCCTACTTCACCGATCAGCTGGGCGTCGCCAGCTTGAGCCCGTCTGACCTCGTTGAGAGGCTGACCGCGGCCGGATTCCGCGCCGTCAGGTCCAGCGTCGACGGTCAGGGTGTAAAGACTACTGCGAACGTGGAAGAAGTGGTAGCCGCGCTCAGCTCCAGTCACCCCATGAAGCCGAGGCACACCAAGTAGAGCTCGCTGCTCGCCTTCCTGCTGGCCTCGGGCTTCGCAAGATCCGTGCCCTTGAACCTGGGCTTCGCATACCGCACAAACTCCTCCGTGAACTCCCCTTCGAATATCTTGAATACGCCGTTCTTCCCCTGCTTTAGCACGCTGCAGGCGATGTCGAAGGCCGCTCTGGTCATGTCGATTTGCCGTCCGCTGTCCACCTCCCACACTCCCATCATGGTGGGTGAGAGGTCGGAGAAGACGGCGTCGGCTCCATCTTTGAGCTTCGAACGTAGCTCGCCGGCCGCGTCGGGGCTGGTGATGTCCATGATCAGCGTCTCCACGTTGCCGGAGGGGGGTTCGACGGGGTTGATGTCGATCCCTATGACCCGCCCTTTGGGCCCCACGCGCTCCGATTCAGCCTGCAGCCAGCCGCCCGGGGCGCTCCCTATGTCAAGGATGGTGTCGCCTTCATGGATGAGCCCAAACTTGTCGTCCAGCTGGATGAGCTTGTACGCCGCCCTGCTGCGGTAGCCCTCTTCCCTAGCCTTGCGCCGGTAGAGGTCCCGCTTAGCTTGAAGCGGGCGCATCGCCGTTTTTCACCTGGTACTCCAGGTTGAACCAGTTCTCGATCTTCAGGCACGTCAGTGGGCTGACCTCCCCGTCAATGAAACATCTCTCTTCGTCGGGACACCTTATGCATGGGGCCTCCTCGATGCTGCTGGTGTCGATCGGTATGACGAGGGGGAGGAGTTTGTAGGTCCATCTTCCCCTCTCCAAGACCTTCTCCCTGTTTATGAGCTTCCTCTTCTCCAGTCGGGAGGCGATCCTTGAGCCGTCCCTGCTGGTCAGCCCGAGCACCTTCCAGAGCTCGCTCTGAAGTATCCCCGGTTCGCCGTTCTCTATGACTAGCCGGTAAACCTTGCTGATGAGGTCTTCATCCGCTTCTTGCAAATGCACAAATCCTCCGGGTTGGCCTGTACGAAATGATCTGAGCGATTTCCCTCCTAAAAGCTCTTTCTGAATATGACTTTAGCTCATGCAGAGTGTACCTTCACCGAGATACTGTAGTTTTCGAAGAGCTCCTTGCAGCGCTTCCTGATGGTCACTTCGGTGATTCCCGCCGCCTCGGCTACATCTCTCTGAGGGAGGTGCTCGTTGAGGAGGTTGGCGGAGACATAAAGGAAGGCCGCGGCCAGGCCAGCCGGCGACCTCCCACTACTCATCGAAGCCCCCGACGCCTTCGTGGCCATGTTGATGGCCAACCGCTCCACCTTCTCGGGCATCCTCATCGTGGAGTTGAGGTTGTTGAAGAGCTTGGAGATGTGGTTCTGAATCGAGGCCATAGGGACGCTGCTCATCTCCATCTCCTTCACCATCTGCCGGTAGTACTTCGCCACCACCTTCTTGTCCAGATACGACTTATCGGCCACCTCCGCCAGTGACCTGTTCACCTCGCACTTCCTGCATGCCAGATATATGGCCGCCGAAGCCACCCCAGCCACCTGCTTCCCCCTAGACCTGCTGTGGAGGGGGGTGCCGCAGCGCGGACAGAAGGGCTCAGTGGGATACTCCTTCCCGCATTTCACGCAGTTGCTCTTCAGAGAGGTTCCGCAGTAGCGGCAGTATCTCTCGTCGACGCTCCCTCTCACGCCGCACTGAGGGCACTTCCTGACGATCTCGATTCCGCAAGTCAGGCACAATGGAATCTCCGGGGGCTGCACATCCTCCCTGCAATGACGACAGAAGTTGGGCTTCGAATACTGCCTGAATACGTAGGCGGCCGTCTCCGACACGTTGCCGGGAAGGTTGAGGCCCACGGATATCTCATGGATCTTCTGGAGGACGTTCGACATGCTCCGTTCCTTGCTGTCGATGGTGCGGAGCCTGAACTGCCACGTCTTCATCCTTTCAAGCTTCGCCCGCTCGTCGCCGATTATCCTGTTGCCGTGGGAATCAACTCCACTGCCGTCGATGGTGGTCGTCAGGCCGAAATCGTGGAGGGTATAGGTCAGCGGGGCCCCCACCCGGCTCTTCTTCATCTTGTCTTCGGGGTCGACGGCCTTCCACTCGGGACCTTCGAACTCCACCTCATCAAGGAGGACGTAGCCACAGGTCGGGCACACCACCTCGCCGGCGGCCCTGTCGCCTATCAGGGGCGAGTTGCACTGAGGGCACTTCGACGGCTGGGGTTCGCCGTCCTTGTCTAACCTCGTCCTCAATTCCTCGAGTACACCTTCTCCCCCACTAATCCTTCGATCCTGTCAGTGTGGGGTGTCAGTGATGCGTAGGCGCCCTTGACTGGCCCGAAGATCTCGGTGACCCTGCCCACCGAGCGCCCCTTGAAGTCGAAGAGGACCTGTCCTTCGTGGGGTTCCTTAGTCAGCCTCACGATGACCATGCCGCTGCGGGCCTTGCGGATGATGGTCCCAATCTCCTGCAAAACGGGTAAGGTGCAGGCGTGCGCCGTATTAAGCTTGCCCTTGGCCCAGATCAACGTTTCTGCTGGGCCCTTCCTTCGGCCATGGCCTTCGCGAGGGCGAGAAGGAACTCCTTTTTGCCCTTCTTCTTCTCCACCTGTATGTAACCGGAGGGCTTCGTGGGCCTGGTCGGGTGCCGGGCCTTCTCCACATGCGGCTCGTATCCCAGCCTCCTCGCGGCTGCGGCCAGCTCATCTATCGTGGGGTTCTTGGTTGCTAATGGGAGGCTCACCCTCCTGCCGGACTCCCTGCTCAGGGATGAATCGAAGTAGTCCAGCCAGAAAATCTGCCTTCCGTAATCCTTCATTAGCAGTGCCGCGAGCGGACGGAGCTATATTACTTTTGGATGAGCACTGCGTTGACCACGCCGTCCTGCGAAGGCCTCGACGTAACCCTGGCCCTCCCCGCTTCGGTCTCAATGACCGCTCCCTTCGTCATGACGCCTCGCCTCTCGTAGTCCCTGTTCGCGGAGTTGCTCAGGACTCGGGATATCTTGACCTTCTTGGAGGTGTGCGTGGTCGGGTCCATAACGTTGACGGTGTCCATGCTCACCGCGGTGATCTTTATCTTCCCTCCCCTCACACGCCTGGAGCCTAGCTTCCTCGCTCCCAGGACCGTCTCCGTCGAATAGCCGTCCTTCTCGTAGTTTCTCCTTCCCCTGAACGGGACGCGGCGGCCCCCTGTGAGCTTTCTCTTCCTCAGGTTCTCCATTGGCTTCTGCAAAGAGAGCTTCCCCTTTCAGTTTCCTAGGGGTCATTCGTCGCACATTTAAGGCTTGCCGGATGCCGCGGGCTCGAAGAGGCCGTCGAGCTTGTGCTTGATCGAGGCTGGATCGGAAGGGAGCCCAAAGTACTCGGAGAAGTAGCTCGTCGTCCTGTAGAAGTGGTTCTTACCCTCCAGCGTCGAACCGATGAACCCCATTGACTCGAGTATCCTCAGGTGGGTGTAGACCTGCGAGCCCTTCTTGCTGGAGAGCTTGCTCCCGCTCACAGGCTGGAAGTAGGCGATCATCGTGAGCGTCTTGAGGACGGAGCGTGTGAGAAGCTGCTGCGTAGCAAACTTCTTCGCCACCGGGTTGAACTCCCTCCGCAGCTGGAGCACATACCTTCCTTCCCCCACCTGCGTGACCTCAAGGGCCCTGAAGTTCCCGTTAACCCGGGCCGTGATTCGCCGCACCGCGTCCAGCGCCTTCCTCCTCGACGTGGTGCCCGCCGCCCGGCAGAGCTCGTCCAGCGTCAGCGGCTTCCCGGAGGAGTACAGCGCGGCCTCGATGAGCGCTTCGACCTGCTCTTCAGGCAAAGGCTTTCCCTACCCCCACCAAGCTGAAATCGTAGGCGTCCTGCTCCTGGAGCAGGACTATCTTCCCGGAATGGGCGAGAAAGAGGAGCACGATGAAGACCCTGGCGACCTCGATGGCCCCCATCCCCTTCGTGAGCTCGTTGAAGCTCGTCGGGTCGCTCCGGCTGAGCCCTGCGAGGAGCTCATCCGAATACTTTCTGAGCATTATGGCCACGGTGTCCTGTTCCATGGCCCTGTCCTGTAGGCCAGGCTGGAAGACGCCCTCCTCGATGGGCGAGGACGGACTCTTGGAGATCTCTTTCATAAGAGACTCGAGAGCAACCACTAGGTCGTCGAGGTCGCTCACGGGCGCATGCAGCCTGAAGGGCATGTTCAATGCTTCGACGGGCTCCTGGAGGTCGGAGGGCCTCTTCCTGAAGGTGCGCTTCTCGTCGTAGAAGAGCCTCTCCACCTTGAGCTTGTAGATTATCGACGAAGTAAGGAGAGCGAGGCCGCCCAGTCGCATGTCGAGGATGGGTTGTTTCCTCAGATAGAGGATGAATTCCTCAAGGAGGAGCTGGATGGAGATGTCCCAGGGCCGCTGCTTGGTCGCCAGCTCAGGGTTGAGGAGCAGGCGGATCCTGTCCGCGGGTGCCTCTCCTTCAGGCGTTGACCGTCACCTCTGCGTTGGAAATGTGGCGCACGACGTTGCTCGCGCCGTTGATGCCGTAGACGCCCACCATGTTCGTAGCCTGGCTAACCATGGCCTCCTTCAACGAAACTATCACAATCTGGGACTTCGAGGACCATTCGGCCATCAGCCTCCCTAGCTTATCAGCATTGACAGCGTCCAGGGCTGCGTCTATTTCATCCAGGAGATAGAAGGGCGAAGGATATGCCGACTGGAAGGCGAGGAGAAACGAAACGGCGACCGTTGCCTTCTCCCCTCCGCTTGTGCTGCTGGACTCTCTGGCGGCCTTCATAGGGAACTGGGCCATGAGGAAGACGCCCCCTGAGAACGGGTCAGCTGGATTCTCCAACTCCATCCACGCTGATCCTTCCGTCAGCTTGGTGAATATTCCCCTCAGCTCCCTGTCCAACTTCTCATATGCTGCCATGAAGGTGTTCTTCTTCTCGGCCTCGACCTCCTCGATGAACTTCACGATGGCGTTCCTGTCCTTCTCCAGCTCGTTCCTGCGCCTCGAGGCCTCTTTGTATGACGTAAAGGCCTCCTTGTAGCTTTGGTCCGCCAGCAGGTTCACCATCCCCTGGAGCGATGCCCTCTCCTCTGAAAACATGGAGAGGAGCATCTCCGTGTCGGGATGGAATTCGACCTCTTCCTCGACCCCCAGTTCAGCCATCCCCTGCTGCGCGTTCTGCCTTTCGTTCCTGAGGCTCTGTGCCGAACTCTCGATCCGCAGCCTCTCCTTCTCCAGCCTGATCACCCTCTGCTGGATCGACATGCTCTCGTCCCTTACTCCCTTCTGCCTGGCTTCGAGCTCCTTCAGCCTGGGGAGCGCCTGTTCGCTGTCTTCGCGTATCTCCGCCTCCCTCTCGGAGAGTTCCTTCTTCTGTCGTGTCAGCGCCTCGATCCCCTCCAAGACTTTGGGGAGGTTCTCCTCGGCCTCGCGGATGTCCTCCCGGGCCTTCGTCAACGAATCTCGCATCTGTGAAGCCTTAGGGTTGAGTTCGCTGTTAAGGCGGGTTTGCAGCGTCGACAGCGATGCGTTGATGCTTAAGACAGCCCTGGCCGACGACTCCTCCGAACGTGATATCTCAGCCAGTTCCCCGTCAATCCCGCCCACCACCGAACCCAAAGACATGAGGCCCAGCTGCGCCCTCTTCTCCGCCAGCTTCGCGGCCTTCGTCCTCAACCTCGGAAGGGTCGCCCTCGCCTTGTCTAGCCTCTTACTGAGCTTCGCCACCCCCTCCTCCTGCTCCTCGATGCGGCGCCTTGACGATTTCTCCAGTCGCTTGTAGCGCCCCACCAGAGGCACCAAAGTCCGGAGCCGGGACTCGGCGTTCTCCAGCCTCAGCGCGACCTTGAATTTCTTCTTCTCGAATCCTTCCTGGCTCTGGGCCAGTTTATCCAGTTCCTTCCTCTTGCGGTCAATGGAGATCCTAAACGCCTTGAGGGATTCCTCCACGTACTTGAGCTCATCGGGGTCGCTGATTCCCAGCTGTTTTAGTGAAAGCTCGCTTACCTTCCCCGTCTCCAAGGCCCTGCCTCCGGCTTCGAATAGGTCCCCTTGGATGGTGACGCACCTTAAGCCTCGCCGCGAAAGCGGGTAAGCCGCCTTCGCAGTGCTGCTCAGGACCGTGTTCCCGAAGACGAACTCGATGGCGGGGATGACGGCGTCTTCGCATTCGATGAAGTCGCTCAGGCGACCCATCACGCCTTCCGAGTAAGGGATGCGGAGCGACGGCATGTTCCGCAGCTCGGAGACGGGTAGTATCCTGATGCGGGCACTCCTCAGCCTCTTCGACAGCGCCGCAAGCTGCAGGAGGCCATCCATGTCATCCACCACCATGGCCGAGAGCCATTCCTGACCGGCCGCCTTGACGGCCGAAGCATACTGCTCCTTGTAATTGATGTTCTCTGAAAGCCTTCCACGGTAGCCCTCCACCACCCCTGACCTGGCCAGCTCCTCCACCTTCTGCGAGTTGAACTCCCCCGTCAGGAACTTCTCCGCGATTTCCCTTCCTGACTCATACCTGAGAATGGTCTGCGTAGCGTTGGAGAGGATACCGTCGGCGGCCCTGATTTCAGCGGCCAGCTTCTCGTGCTGCCTGAAGCAGGCGTCGGTGTTGTCGCCCGTCTCCTTGAGCAGCTCCTTGGAGCTCACGATGTCGGCGCCCAGCTCGGACAGCTGACGTCTCATCGTGTCCACCATGCCGTTGACCTCTTCGTACTTCTTGACGAGCTCGTCGTGGGCGCCCGTCGCCTCCGCCAGCTCCACCAAGAGGGACTTCACCTTCGAGCTGAGCCCCGAGACGGCCGCGTCGGCCCTATCCTTCCTTTTCCCCAGGTGGAGGTCTTTCACTTCGAGCCTCTGCCTCCTAGCCTCTAGCCTCTCCCTCCTCCTGAGGAGCGCCGTCTTGCTCTCCGCTTCGGCGCGGCCGTCGTCGTCGAGCCTGCGCAGCTCGAGCTGGTAGCCTGCCACCTCCTCCAAGATAGAAGAGGCCTCCTTCTCGATGGCTCGGACCATCCCCTCCAGATGGCGCGAGGTGTCCTTCTGTGACGAGCCAGTGAGTTCGTACCTCCTCTTCTTCTCGAGGAGCTCGCTCAGCTGCGTGTCGATCTTCCCTATCTCGAGCCCCAGGTCGATGAGCTCCTTGCTGGGGACCGATACCTTGGCGCCGTAGTAGGCGTCCCGCTCTCCCTCGATCTCCTTCAGCGAGACCTCCATCTCGGCGATCCTGGCCTTCGCCTGCTCCTGCTGGGTCACCAGCTCGCCCGCTTTCTTGGAAAACAGGTCCAGCTGGTTGTCCATCTCGCTTATCCTCTTCCGAGCTATGGCCTTGCGAAGCCTGCTGACCTCGAACTCCAGCTGCTTGAACCTGAGCGCGTCGTTCCTCTCCAGCTCAAGACGCTCTATGCTCCCCCTCCTTTCGTCGAGCTTGGCGAAGGACACGGCGAGCTGGTTGTCGGCGTCCCTGAGGCGTTCCAGCGCCTCGGATTTCTTCTCGTCGAAATGCTTCAAGCCTATGGCCGACTCTATGATCTGCCTCCTTTCATTGGGATGCAGTTCGGCGAGCCTTCCGATGGCGCCCTGGGGTATGACGTTGAGCCCCTCGGGGGTGATGTGGGCAGCCCCCAAGAGCTCGATTAGGTAGTTCCTGCCGATCTTCTTCCCGTTGATAAAATATGCGTTGTCGCCGTTGGGCTTCAGTTCCCGTACGACCGTAACCCTATCGTCATCTATCGCTAGGGACCTGTCTCCGTTCTCAAAGGTGACGGAGACCCTCGCCAGGTCCGTAGCTCCAGTGCCGGGGTCGTAAATGAGCCCGGTCATAGAGTTCTGCCTGAGCGACTTGGCGCTATTCTCCCCCATGGCAAAGCGTATCGCATCGATGATGTTGGACTTCCCTGACCCGTTGGGTCCCGTAATGACGTTGAGGCCCAGCTCAAGGCTGACCGTCACCTGCTTCTGGGGGAAGGACTTGAAGCCCTTCACGGTCAGTTTGCTGATGTGCACCAAGCTCGTTGCGCGCTTACGGGGGAATCAGCCTCCACGGTATTTAAGCTGTAGCCGCGTGACCATTCCAGAGGCCGGGGACGAGACGATGGAAAGGATAATAATGGTACCGCTTCCATCTCTTAGGTGAAACGCTATGAAGGTCGACTACGCCCGTAGGCACAGCCGCGTCCTGGGCTATGCCAGGAGCAAAGGCTTCGAAACGGTCCTCGCGGGAGAACCGCAGAATATCTACTACCTCACGGGTTTCTGGGGAGAGGCTAGCGTCATCGTCACGGGGGACGGCGCCTGCCTCGTCGTCCCCGCCCTTGAGCTGGAGCGCGCCAGGGCTTCGGCGCCCGACGTCCAAGTCATCGGGGGGGAAAGGGGGGCCGACCTCATGAGCAAGGTCAAGGAGAAGGTGGGCACCAGGAAGGCTCTCTTCGACGATGTCGACGTCGTTACGTTCAACCGCTTCGCGTCCTTCCTGCCGTCGGGCCTAGTGGCTGACCCTGACGTCATCTTGCAGAGTCGCGTGGTCAAGGACGATGTAGAGGTGTCGTTCCTGGTGGAAGGAGGGAAGGTCATGGACAAGCTCTATGGGATCACCGAGGAGCTCCTTTCGCCGGGTGTGGACGAAAGGACCGTCGCCGCCGCCATCCTGGAGGAAATGATACGAATGAAGGCGGATCCTCCCGCCTACGCCAACACGTTGAACCCGCTCATAGTGGCAGCAGGGGCGAACGGCGCCCTCCCACACGCCTACACCAGCGAACGGAAGGTCGAGGAAGGCGACTTCGTGGTATGCGACTACGTCCTCAGATACGGAGGCTACGTCGTCGACGCCACGAGGACCTTCGCCATCGGTTCGGTCTCCGACGAGATGAAGAGGTCCTATGACGCCGTCTTGAAGGCTCAGCAGGCGGGGATTGACGCAGTGAGGATCGGAGCCAAGACGGACGACGTGGACAGGGCCGTCCGCCTTCATCTGGCGAAACAGGGCCTCGAGGAGTACTTCGTCCATGGCACTGGCCACGGCGTCGGCCTGGATGTCCATGAAGCGCCCTTCATTAGGCGGGGTGGCCAGGAAGTCTTGAGGGAGGACATGGCGGTGACGGTGGAGCCGGGCGTCTACTTCAAGGCGAAGTATGGCGTACGCATCGAGGATTCGGTTGTGGTGAGAGAAAGACCGCTGATCCTCACCCACTACTCGAAGGCCTTGACCTCCCTCTGAACGACACGACGGACATTTATATCGGTTCTAACCGCTTTAAAGGCGATATGGAATACAGGAAACTGCAGTCGCTGGGCGGGGGCACCCTGTTGGTCTCCCTCCCGAAGGCGTGGGTGGTGAAGAGCCACCTGCAGCACGGGGACGTCGTGGGCCTGGAGGAAACGCCCTCCGGCGCCCTTCTGGTCTACCCCAAGGAGGTGGCCAGCCTCGAAGAGAAGAGCTACGTCTCGGTCAAGGCGGCCGGTGAGGACCCCCAGGCGGTGGTCAGGGACGTTACCGCGGCCTACCTGCTCGGCTATAACATCATCAACGTCTCGGGCGACCGGGCCCAGGTGGCAAAAGTGAAGAAGTATCTCAGGGAGTCGGTCCATGGCCTCCTGGGACTCGAAGTCGTCAGCGAGGAACCCGTCAGCCTCACCCTGCAGTTCCTCATAGACTTCGACACCATCCCCCCGGAGAAGCTCTACCGCCGGATGAACAACCTGGCGAGGAGCATGTACGTTGACGCGCTGGAGGCCGCTTCGGTCGACGATCAGTCCCTGCTGGACGACGTGATGCAGAGGGACATCGAGATAAACCGCCTCTTCTTCCTGATGGTCAGGCTCCTGAGGAGCACCATGGCTGACACCCGAATGGCCGCAAAGCTGGGGCTGACCAACGTGCAGTGCCTGGACTACCGCCTGGCCTCACACCATGTGGAGCTCCTCGGCGACCATTCCTTCGCCTTGGCCTCCCGCCTGAAGCCCCTCCTCCCTCTTGACAACGCACGGGCGCGAAGCCTGGCCGACGCCGCGTCCAGGCTGGCCGAGATACATGACATGGCCACCTCCTACTTCCTGGGCGGGAAGGGGACGACCTATCCCTCCTTCCTCTCCAAAGCCAACTCCGCGGAGGCTTCTTTTGAGGAGATGAGAAAGGACGTGACGCTGGTCCAGGTCGCCGACAGGCTGGAGGACATTCGACGCCTCCTCGTCGACATAGCCGACCTCGCCGAGATGCTGTATCCCTTCGTGAAATGACCTCGGGAAAGGGTTTAAGAACATCTGACCCGCAGTGGTTCTGTGCAGGAAGACATTTTTCAGAAGCCAAAGTTTGTCTTTGTGACCGGAGGTGTTATGTCAGGCCTCGGGAAGGGTGCAACAGTCGCCTCGACGGCCAAGCTCCTCAAGCTCGCCGGTCTCAAGGTGACCATCGCCAAGATAGACCCCTACCTTAACGTCGACGCTGGAACCATGAACCCCCTCGTGCACGGTGAGGTCTTCGTCACTGACGACGGTGGAGAATGCGACATGGACCTGGGGACCTACGAGCGCTTCCTTGACGCCAACCTGACCCGCGAGCACAACCTCACAACCGGCCAGGTGTATCAGGAGGTCATCAGGGCGGAGCGCAGGGGGAACTACCTTGGCAGCTGTGTCCAGATCATACCCCATATCTCCGACGAGATCAAGAAGAGGCTGCGGCAGCTGGCCCTTTCGAGCGGCGTCGACATCCTCCTGGTGGAATGCGGAGGCACTGTGGGCGACATGGAGAGCCTCCCTTTCCTGGAAGCCTTCCGCCAGATGAGAATGGAGGAGGGCCCAGAAGGCACGCTTTTTATCCACGTCACGCTGGCTCCCACGCTCGATCCGGTGGGCGAAGTAAAGACCAAGCCTACGCAGCACAGCGTCCAGGAGCTGCGGAGGATCGGTATACAGCCCGACATCATTGTGGTCAGAAGCGCGACGGGCCTCCCTCCCGACGCCAGGAAAAAGATATCGCTCTTCACCAGCGTCGATGCAGACGCCGTCATCTCCAACCCTGACCTCAAGTCGGTCTATCTCTTGCCCACCGTCCTCGCCAAAGACGGGATTATGAAGCCTATCTTCAGGAAGCTCCAGCTGCCGCCTCGCGAAGTGAGCTGGGGGACCTGGCCCGCCGTGATTTCAGGGTTCGTCGAGTTCTCGCGGACGATGAAGGTGGCCATGGTGGGGAAGTACGTCAATTTGGCGGACAGCTACGTGAGCGTGAACCACTCCCTCCGCCATGCCGCGGCCAATCTCAGGGTCGGCCTGAATCTCGACTGGATCGACTCTGAAAGGTTCGAGAAGGAGAGCCCCGAGTGCCTGAAGGACTATGACGGTGTCGTGATCCCCGGCGGGTTCGGCAAACGCGGCAGCGAAGGCAAGATCGCAGTCGCCGACTACACCCGCGTGAACGACATACCCTACCTGGGGCTCTGCTTCGGCTTCCAGCTGGCTACAGTCGCCTTCGCTCGTTCCGTAGTGGGCCTTAAGAACGCCAACTCCAGCGAGCTGGACCCCGACACCCTCGAGCCGGTCGTGGACCTCCTCCCCGAGCAGAGCTCCGTCCGAGAAATGGGCGGCACCATGAGGCTAGGAGGCCACGATATCACACTGAAGCCGGGCACCAAGGCTCGCATAATCTACGGCAGCGACGTCATCAGGAGGAGGCATAGGCATCGGTTCGAAATCAACCCCAAGTTCCGCCCGCTGCTGGAGGAAAGGGGCGCCGTCTTCTCTGGCTTCAGCGACGGCGGCCGGAGGGCCGAGATACTCGAGCTTCCCCAGAAGAGGTTCTACATGGCTACGCAGTTCCACCCTGAATTCTCCAGCCGCCCGGGCGCACCGGAACAGGTCTTCCAGTCCTTCATGGAGACGCTGGTCGCGGGGTCGGCGCGGACGGCCTCCTGAGAACGGCCGCGACCCCTTGGGTAAGGAACAGCGCGCCTACTAGTCCGAAGACGAGCTGGGCGACGTTCAAGGGAACCTCCACGAGAGCCGCCGGTACGGGCACTCCGAGCAGGGACACTTCGTACGTGAAATAGCCGGTCACCATCTCGGCTCCGCCGACTACGATGCTCAAGCAGGTCCACCCCAATCTCGGCTGCGACCTCAGCCCCCTTATGGCAACGAATAGAGACGCCAGGGCGCCGGCAGCGAGCCAAGCGTCAAAATACGCGCTGTAGGAGTATCCGCCGGCCAATAGATGCCCAAGGTCCGCTCCGAGGTAGAGCTGGCCCGTGTAGTAAAAGGAGGCCATGGAGGCGACGAGGAAGAAGAACACAACGCTCATCGTCACCGTCAGCGCCCTCCAGTGCTTCTGGATGACCGTCGAATCGCGCTTTCTGTATAGGTAGCCCACAATCATCCCCTCCAGCCCCTTGATCACCAGCGTCCCGGGGGCATAGGAGAAGTAACCCAGCAGAGTGTCCGAAAGGGCCGAGCCTACGCCCCCGGCGAAGCCCCCCACGACGGGGCCCGTGAGCACCGCCGCCGTGTAGACCATCATGTCACCAAGGTTGAAGTATCCTTTCGTGGAGGGGATTGTGACCGTCAGCACGCTCGTTGTGGCCGCCACTAGCGCCGCGAGCATAGCTCCATACGCAATCCTCGCTACCCGAGTGCGCGGCTCGAACATCCCGCTCATGTCCGAGCGGCCGGACCCTCCTTAACTGTTTTGTGGCCACTGCCCGACTACTCTTTTAAGGAGGATGTAGCCGATGAAGGACGCTTGTCAGAGGTGAGGAAGGCGGCGCAGGCCACCGAGCTCCTCCAAATGGAGGACTACGTGCTCCTCAAGGAGTTCGTGCGCGCCCTGAAGAACTTCGACAGGGTGCCTTTGGGCGTGATTGCAGGGTTGAGCGCCCAGCCCTTGGAACGGGCCGAGTTCCACCTGTCCAAGCTGGAGAAGCTAGGGCTAGTCAATGGTGACTCACAGGGCTACAAGCTCCTCGGCGAAGGCCTGGACGTCCTCGCCCTTCATTCGTACGCGGAGGCCGGCCTTCTGTCAAGGCTGGGACCGTCGATAGCTATGGGCAAGGAGTCCGATGTCATCGAAGCCTTGGACAAGGACGAACGGATCTTTGCCCTGAAATTCTTTAGGCTGGGGCGAATCAGCTTCAGGGACATCAAAAGGAAGAGAGGCTACGCCACCGGGGAGGAGCACGCATGGCTGGCGGCCAGCATTCAGGCAGCCGCCAGGGAAGCGAAGGTTCTAAAGAGCCTCGAGGGAGCCGGGCTACCGGTCCCCAGGGTCAGGGATTTCATCTACCACACCGTCTTGATGGAGATGGAGCTGGGCATCCCTCTGTACAAGGTCAGAGCGCTGGACGACGCTAAGGCGGTGCTCTCCTCTATCATCCTGGCCATCGAAGGCTGTTACGCCGCCGGCATCGTCCATGGAGATCTCAGCGAGTACAACGTTCTCCTTACCGCCGAACACCGGGCCGTCCTGATCGACTGGCCGCAGGCCGTCAGTATCACCCACCCGAACGCCCGCGACCACGTCAGGAGAGATGTGAACAACATCGTCAGGTTCTTTAACAGGCGATATGGCACGGCCTACGACGCAGAGGCCGCCATAGCCAATATCCTTGACGGGCCGGTCAGATCTTGAGGGCTTCTTCAACCATCACGAAGAGGACGTTGTTCCCTCGGATGACCACCTTTCCATAATTGGTCACCATGGAGCCGCCACCGTCGAATTCGGCGGCGTCGGACAGGAAGACGTTCATGTAGGGGTCGATGTTGACCATTACGCCCCTGTACTCCTCGGAGTTCTTCAGCCGGACCCTCACGGGCTTGCTTATCGCCTTCTGCAGAACCATCAGTGGTTTCTTCATGGATGAGTTTCCCGTGAGATTGTCGCTCAAGCTGCCAAGAGGCAAAACCCACGCAGATAAAAGCCTTCTGTCCTTCGCCACGCTTCGCATGTGACTTCGCCCTCGGGAGTCGGCAGGCACATATGTTTTTAGCCTCGCTACGTGTCAGAGCCATCGGTCGGGAGGGAGTGCGTTGAGCGAGAGCGACGATTCGTCGGGCGCCTTCCCTCCCTCAGCGTCGCTGCATCCTGCTTCGGTGTCTCCAGTAGCGAAGCTCAGCACGGGATCCCGGGCACTCGATTCCCTGATGGGTGGGGGTATCCCCTACGGGAGGCTCACCGAGATCTCTGGGGAAAGCGGCACGGGCAAATCACAGCTCCTCTTCACGCTGGCCGTGAATTTCCCCTCAAATGGGGGAAGGCTCCTCTTCGTCGACACGGGAGGGACCTTTCGGCCGGAGCGGATACACCAAATCTCTTCGCTCAGGAACCGTGAACCCGAGGCAGTCTTGGCAAACATCGACGTACTAGGCGCCAGGTCCGTCGACAAGGTCGTTTCCAGTGTGACTTCGGCATTGGCGAGCGGGGCCTATTCGGCGGTAATGGTGGACTCACTTAGCGACCTCTTCTACGGTGGGAGCGAACTCTCCAGGGACACGGGCCGCCTTTCTCTCTTCTGCAGAGAGCTGGCCTTCAACGCCCTGACGGGAGGGACTCTCATCGTCGTCACCAACGGGGTCCGCTACAACCCCGACACGGACACTACGTCGGCGCAGGGATTCGACCACACAGCCGCATATATACACACCCGTATTAGCCTGAGCAGGAACGGGGGGAGATGGCTTGCGATCGACCTTGAAACCCGAAGCAGGGCGGAGTTCGCCATCGGTCCCGGCGGGATAGTGGACTTCTGACTTGAACGTTGACGACGGTTTGCTGAGGGAGTGGGTCGAGCTGGCCAAGGTGGACCGGGAGTCGGCTCTTGCCAAGGTCGCTGGCTCTCAGCTCCCACCAGACGAAAGGCAGGGGGTCACCATGGCGCTAAAGGGTATCTCCAACTTCGAGCAGAACTCCGGCGACGGACGGTCCAGGCCCTACACCGGGCAGCTGGAAAGGATACAGGGAGGCGTCCTGCTGGACGCCATCGACCAGGCCTACGTCAGGACGTGGCTCCTCTACGCGCAGGGGCTAGGCGTGGTAAAGGACGAAGGTGGCGTAAAGGGAGAAGATCATGAACCAGAGGAGAAGATACGTCCCGATTCCCTGGGTGTACAGTTGTCTCTCAATGCCTACGGTATCGGCGACGAGGGCTCGGGAAAGCAGGACGCTGAAAAGATAGAACACGATTAGGACGGTCAGGCCTCCCGACGGCTGGGAGAGCATGCCGAATGTCTCCCCTGAGACAAGGCCCGCCAGCGTAGCCATAGCGCACCTGCCCCAGTACACTTTATCTAGAGGGGCCATACCTACTGGGTTTTGCGGGGGTTGGCTCTTCTTGGACTTGGGAGGCTTGGAATTTGGGTCCTTGGCAGGCAAACTCGATTCGATCCTAGGCGGGTATTACGTTAATAACATTTACCTCACCGGCTCGTCCAGCGTCATCGTCAAGCTTCACAAGAGCGACATGCCCGAGGCCTCCCTCATCTTATCCCCGCGAAGAGGCGCCTGGGTCACCGCAGCGGAGCTTCCCAGGGCTCCCGCCGACAGCTTCGTGTCCAGTCTCAGGGCCCGGCTGATCCGGGCCAAGTTCGTGGCTGCTAGGGCGCCCGAGGGCGAGCGGATGCTCGTCCTGACGTTTTCGCTCCTCGACGGCGACCTTACCCTAGTGGGGGAGTTCTTCGGCGCAGGAAACATCATCCTTCTGGACGCCCGGTCCGTCGTGCTCGCCTGCCTAAACACGTTGGAGGTGAAGGATAGAGTCGTGAGGCCAGGCATCAGATATGAGCCCCCCATCTCCCGGTCTCTTCCGCTGAGCAGGGTCGACGGGACGGAGCTGAGACGGGTCCTGGCCCAGGACGAGCTTGTCGAGCGCCTCCTCGGGCGCGGAATAGCGATACCACGACGCATAGTCGAAGAGGCCCTCAGGCGCTCCGGCATCGCCAAGGGTAGGCGCGGTTCCTCCATCTCCGAATCCGAGGTGGGCCTGCTCGCCGACGCTTTTGCCGCCATCTTCGCAGAGTCCGCGAAAGGTGAGACTTTCGTCTACCTCTCCGGGGGCTCCCCCATTGAGGTTTCGTCGGTCCGACTCGGGCTACCCTCCATCACCGAGAAGGCATACTCTAGCATACTGGCCGCCATGGACGAATTCTTCACCCCCATGGTCATTCAGGGGCTTGCGTCGGAGAGTGTCAAGACGGCCTCAGATGACCTGAAGAAGCTCGAATCCAGCATCTCTTCGAAGAAGAAGGAGTTGGAGGCCCTTCATGCGAGGTCTTCGGGTCTTAAGGCCGTCGCTTCGTCACTCATGGCAGGGTCGACGGACTACGAAAAGGCCGCTGCCGACCTCAAGGCCATCTCATCTGCCTACCTTTACGAAAGGGAGGTCGGCGCATGGTCCTTTGCAGGGCGGCGCCTCCAGATCGCATCCCCCTACGCCCTGGCGTCGCACATCTTCACCGAAGCCAGGGAGATGGAGTCCTCCGCGGTGAAGCTGGAGGAGGCCATCTTGCGACTCGAGAAGAGGAGGGAGGAGCTCTCTTCATCCATCGACAGGGAAAAGGTGGCAAGGGTCTCCATCAGGCAGAGGAAGGAGAGGAAATGGTTCGAGAAGTTTAGATGGTTCTACACCTCCGAAGGATACTTCGCCATCGGGGGTCGCGACGCTGGCAGCAACAGTATCCTCGTTCGCAAGCAGCTGGAGCCGTTGGACCTGGTCTTCCACACCGAGATGCCGGGCTCCGCCTTCTTCATACTCAAGGGTGGCCAGAAGGCAGGGGAAGGTAGCGTAGAGGAGGTCGCCGAGGCCACCGTTTCCTATAGCAGGGCCTGGAGAGAAGGCCTCACGTCGGCCGATGCCTATTACGTCAGGCCCGAACAGGTGCTGAGAGGTGCGCCCTCCGGTCAGTACCTCCCGAGGGGCAGCTTCGTAGTCGAAGGGGAGCGGAAGTATCTGAAGGGCGTCGAGCTGAAGGTGTCGGTGGGTGTGGGCCTCTTGGACGGCGAGCTGATGCTCTTCAGCGGTCCAGCGACCGCTCTCGTCAGCCGCTGCCAGCTGGTGATAGAATTGGTCCCTGGCCACCTGCCGACGCCCGATGCCGCCAAGAAGCTGAAGAGAGAGCTCGCGGAGCACCTCGATGGCGAGCCCAAGGCCTTCGCCGAGAGCCTTCACATCGACGAATTCGTCCGGGCGCTCCCCACGGGGAGGCTTCGCCAACTGCGGGTCCTGAAGGGTATCCCTTCCATCAGCCCCGGTGAGGCCTAGGCTCTGTTCGGGGAAAACCGTTAAAAAGAGATAGTCTGGTGTACCCATCCGTAGGGCAAATGGCACTGGTACGGCACATCTCGCTGAAGATTTTCGTCCGGGACGTCATGAACTCCCCGCTGGTGTCGGGTTCGAAGGAAGATACCATCTCCGACCTGGCCAAGAAGATGGTGGAGTCCAATGTCGGCAGCGTCGTGATAATCGACGGCGACAAGGTCGAAGGCGTCGTGACGGACGGCGACATGGTCAAGAAGGTCGTCTCCAGAGACCTCCAGCCCAGCGCCACCAAGGCCAAGGACGTGATGTCGACGCCCCTCTACACCGTCGACGCGTCAAAAGAGGTCACAGAGGCGGCCAGGATGATGCGGAAGCTCGGAATCAAAAGGCTGGGCGTCGTTTACAGAAACAAGGTCGTGGGGATAATCTCTATGTCGGACATCCTCAGCGTGACGCCGGAGCTGGTCGACATTGTTTCCGAGAAGGCACGGATCCTCACGGGGGAGAGTCGCAGGACGCCTGGCTTTGTATCAGGCTACTGCGATCTGTGCAACCAGTGGTCCGACTATCTAGTGGAGATGGACGGGAAGTACATCTGCGAAGAATGCCGCACTGAAACGCCCGAGAAGCCTTAGAGGGAGAATCCCTCAGGGGCGTCGACGTTGTCCATCAGATTCATCGCCGACGGGATGCTAGGCTCGCTCGCCAGGAAGCTTCGGCTCTACGGCCTGGATGTCACCTACTACCCCGATAAGGGGGACCTGGAGCTGCTGGTGCTCGGCAAGGACGAAGGCCGAGTCCTCCTGACGGCGGACGTGGAGCTACATGGGATGGCCCGGCGGAGGGGTCAGCCCTGCGTACTCATCTCGAAGAAGGGCGACGCCGCCGTGGCCGCCCAGGTATTCAGGGAGACGGGACTGAAGCCTACTCTCGACCCGAACGGCTCCCGGTGCCCGCTCTGTAACGGTGAAGTGGTCCCCGTCGAGAAGGCGAAGGTCGGATCCCAAGTTCCGTCGGGTGTCTACGCACGCCAGGAGAGGTTTTATCAGTGTGGGTCTTGTCATCACATGTACTGGGAGGGCGGTCACTGGTTCCGCCTCACCCGGTTCGATGAACAGGTCAAGGAGGCTTTGAAAGGTTGACGTCGGAGGACTACTCCCTCGAGGAAGGGACCTATCTGGTGAAGGCGGCCAGGCATGCCGTAGAGTCTCTACTGAAGGTGCCCGGACAGGTTCCCCCTTCGACGGCGTCCCCTCGGCTCCGGGAGAAGAGGGGAGCCTTCGTCACCATTCGCTTGCATCCGGCCTGCGAGCTGCGCGGCTGCATCGGGAGGCCATATCCCAGCGAGGCCCTGATCGACGCCGTGAAGGAGTCCGCCGTTGACGCGGCGGTGGGCGACCCACGATTCGAGCCCGTCACGCCTGACGAGCTCTCGGGATTAACGTTTGAGGTGAGCGTCCTCACCGAGCCCGTCCGGCTGGAAGTGACGTCGCCAAAGGATTACAGAAAAGAGGTCGTCATAGGCCGGGACGGGGTGATCGTGCGGTGGAGGGGGGGATCGGGGCTGCTCCTGCCGCAGGTCCCTGTCGAGGAGGGCTGGGACATCGACACCTATCTTTCTTACGCTTGCATGAAGGCGGGAGCCACACCTGACCTATGGCTTTCACATGAGGTCGGGCTTTCAACATTCCAAGCGATCGTATTCGAAGAGACCGCCCCCTGCGGCCCGGTAAGGAAGTTGTCTCTTGAGCCCCGGTAGCAGGGTCCATTTCGGGGTCTATGGCTCAGGGCTGGGCCACGTCTCGAGGTCCTCCATGGTCGCCAAGGCCCTGCTGCCGGAGGTTTACAGCTACTTTACCTGCTGGGGAGAGGGGCTCCAGTTCCTCCTGAGACAGGGGCTTCCCTCCACGGAGGTCCCGCCCGTGGACGTAGAGTGGGGCGAGGCCGGTAGGATGGCCTTCAAGAAGACTTTTCGCCGGTTCCCCTACGCCTATGTGAACTTCGCTCGCCAGACCGTGCTCGAGCG
>Ga0187881_10002074_pt1 | contig 19628 bp, 17 predicted proteins | sample June2016WEW_19_1_2_FD_133017 | JGI IMG/M metagenome (GOLD analysis project Ga0187881, IMG submission 133017) | Peatland microbial communities from SPRUCE experiment site at the Marcell Experimental Forest, Minnesota, USA - June2016WEW_19_100 | ecosystem: Environmental > Terrestrial > Soil >...
AAGAGGGAAAGTTGCAGATATTCCACAACCAATCATTCGATACATCGGTTCCCTTTCTGCTAGCCAACCCCGAATATACAACCGAGGATCAAATGTTTCTAGGCTCAATAGGCGAAAAAAAACGCCCGGCTCCTGATTTCTTCGAAGCTGCCAAGGTGAACTTCCTCATCGATCGAATACAAGCCTCAGCCACGCAGATGTGATTCCAGTGAAACATCTACTGGTCGGGGATAATGCGTTCATAGGACACAGCCATATGTCACAAACGATGGCGAGACAGAAAGTACTCAGACTGGAACACGACGCAATAGTGAGAGTCATCGAAAAGGCCGTCTCTTGTGGCGCAACTGGTTTCACTTTTTCTGCACATCCCACTAACTTCCAAATCTTACGGAGTCTCATGATGTCCGATAATATTGACTCCCATTTCGCAATATACCCTGTCTTACCTTATGCAGCTCGCTATGTTCGGGCCATTAACGAGAAGGGAATTATCGGCCTTATGACCGACGTTTTTTCACAACTCCCGGTTGCTGAGAAAGCTAAACTAATCGTTCATGGCAGCATCTCCACCTTGACGCTCAACCCAATTGGAGCAATGATGGCTTACATAGACTCCGAACTATCCCAGATTCCAAGGAACTCCAATATTCAGAGTGTCCTACTGCACGAAGTTATCACTGATCTTGGGATCAGTTTCGGAGCGATCGAGATGTTTGAGTCGTTCATTCGCCATATCAGAGACAAATGGCATGCTATGCCGGGATTTGTTACACGCAATTTTCCAAAGCTTGTAAGCCTTTTACATGAAATGGATTGGCCTATCAGAGACATCCTCGTAATGACGCCATTCAATTCAATCGGTTTCCAAATGAACCCCTCAAAGCAATCGTGTGAAGAGTGCCTGTCGAAGATGGAGAACGGGAACGTCTTTGCTATGAGCATCCTTGCTGGAGGATATCTTTCTCTGACTGAAGCTGTAGCTTACATTAAACAGCTTTCGAATTTATCCGGCATAGTTGTCGGAGTGTCGTCTTTATACCATGCAGAGAGAACATTCATGAGCCTCCGAGAACTCGACTGATGAATACCAAGGCATGAACGAGAAGGGCATTTTTGGAACTCGGGGAGAGCTGTTTAATCAGGTTTCCATGTCGACCGAGCCAAATTAGTGATTGGGGGTGGCACGTCGCTTGCAGGGGATCCTATTGGCCTTATGAAAAGGTATTTAACTATGAATTACCGCGAGTCTCTAGGGAAGCAAACATTGTCAGCGTATTGCTGCATGACGTGGTCACTGACCTCGCGGTGAGTTACCGATCCGCAGATGTAGACTCTCATGAAATAGGTGCGTACTACCGTCGTAGGTTCGGCGTAGATTCTGTCTACATCCCTTATGGCTCCGAGGACCTCGTGACCTGTAGAACCGAGAAGTACCCAGATGTTTTCATAGGCAACGACTTCGTGCACTGATACCGTAGTCTAGGCTGGTCGAGAGGATGAGAAGGTGAGGATAGCCTACCTGAACACGGAGGGGATCCCTGCCCGATATCGTGGGTTCGAAACATGCGTGGAAGAGGTAAGTACGCGGCTGGTGAAGATGGGGCATGAGGTTACAGTTTATTGTGCTTCCAATTCCAGTTCGAAATACTCATCGTATAATGGTGTACATTTGATTAATGTTCCTCATTTTTCAAAGAAATTTTTCGACTATCCTCTCCGACAAATGTTGTCGACATTAGATGCGATACCAAAGGGTTTTGACATTCTGCACTATTATGGTACCGACAGCTCGATCTTCACAATTATTCCCAGACTACTCTCACAAAATGTGGTTATGTCACTCGACGGCCTAATTTGGAATAAGTCGAGCTATCCTCGATGGGTCCGTACAGTTCTTCGCGGTTCAGCTTGGCTTCCGTTATTTATCCCAAGCGCAACAATAGTGGACTCAATCCAAGTCAGAGAGTGGTATCATAGAACGTACGGAAGAGCGCCAGTATTCATTCCATACGGAGCCAACATCTCACCCAGAAGACCAGACCACGAAGTTCTACACAGATACAACCTAGAAGAAAATCGATATGTCCTTTTCGTGGGCGTCTTGGTGCAGGAAAAAGGCGTTCACCATTTGATCCGAGCATTCAACGAGCTGCCACAATTCGAAGGATTCGAACTTGCGATAGTTGGTGGTGACCCGTATGCATCTGAGTATGAAAGATCGTTGAGAAGGCTCGCCAAGAATCGTGTGAGGTTCTTAGGGCGTGTCTATGGTCGCGACATGGAGCACATATTCAAGGGAGCGTATATGTATGTTTCAGCATCCGAGCTTGAGGGGACTTCTCCCGCGCTCCTATCCGCCATGGGTTTCGGGAACTGTGTACTCGTCAGCGACATCTCAGAGAACCTTGAGACAATCGGAGACTCCGGAGTCCCCTTTAAGAAAGGTAACGCTGAAGACTTGCGAAAGAAGATGTCCTTGCTGCTTTCCGACAGTTCTCTCGTGACAAAGTATAGGAGAAAGGCAGTTGAGAGAGTTGCACAATTCTATTCTTGGGACTCGGTAACCGACCGGACGGAAAAGCTATACATGTCCGTTCTAGCTGGGGACTCAGGAAGTTAGGAGACGAAAGGGACGAAGACGATTGTAACGGGTGCCTCAGGAGTGGTTGGCACTGAGCTATGTGACGTTCTGAAGAGGAACGGTTACGAGGTTGTGAGAACCGACGTAAACACAACCGAAGGCGCGGTGCATTTGGATGTTCGCGACACGTCACATGTGATTAGTACTGTGACTGGGGAGAAACCGGATTTCGTGATCCACCTTGCTGCAGAGACGGACGTAGACCGATGCGAGGTTGACGTCGACCACGCCTATAGAACCAACGCCCTTGGAACATGGAACGTTGCTCTGGCGTGTCAGAAAAAAGATATTCCAATGGTGTATGTGAGCACGGCTGGAGTTTTCGATGGGACAAAAACCGAATCCTACATCGAATTCGATGACCCGAACCCAGTGAATGTCTATGGCAGAAGCAAGTTGCAAGGTGAAAAATTCGTGACCCAGCTTCTCTCGAAATTCTTCATAGTTAGGGCCTCGTGGATGATCGGCGGAGGCCCGAAAAAGGACAAGAAATTCGTAGGAAAAATCATACAACAGCTAGATAGGGGGGCGAAAGAATTGAAGGCTGTTACTGATAAGATTGGAAGCCTCACGTACGCCCCAGATTTCTCTGAATGCCTGGTCAAGTTAGTTGAGGGAAGACTCTACGGCACGTATCATTTGGCGAACAAGGGAACCTGCACGAGGTATGATGTGGCGAGACACGCCCTCGACCACCTTGGCAGGAAGGATGTCGTTCTAACGGCAGTCACTTCCGATGCCTTCGTCCTACCAGCACAGAGAGCCAGATCAGAGATGTTGCGCAATTACGTCCTAGAGCTCATGGACATGAATTCCATGCGCGATTGGCAACACGCACTGGATGACTACTTGGACAAGCACTTCGCTTATGCATGCCACGCCTAGGCGAATGAGCACATCGGATCGCGAGACCCTGTTCATCGGGAGGCCACTTGTGGGGATGGAAACGCTCAAATTTGTTTTCACGAGTTCATTCTATCCTCCATACCACTTAGGGGGCGACGCAAATCACGTTATGTACCTCGCTGAAGAACTTGCTAAACGTGGAAACGAAGTTCACGTTATCCACAGTCTAGACGCGTATCGTGTTAAGAGAAAAAGTATCCCGCAGAGTTGCGAATCACATGGAGTAATACTTCACACGATCGAAACTCGCTTCTCGCGAAGCGCTTATGAGGCATACGTCTTCGGAGATTCAAATCGAGTCACGAATTGTTTTCGTGCGACTGTTCGCGACGTCAAGCCCGACATAGTGCACCATCATATGATAACGCTCTTAGGATACAGGATTCTCAAGAAGTATGGTAACTACGTGAACCTGTACACGGCCCATGACTATTGGCTCATATGCCCCCAAACCAACCTGCTACAGAATGGCCACAGAGTCTGTGTCAAACCCTCATGCACTCTCTGCGGACTCTATTTACGACGACCCCCACAATTATGGAGATACGCATCGAGCTTTGAGGATGCCATCAACCAAATTGACATGATGATTGCTCCGAGCGATTATCTTAGAGAGAAGATAACTAGTAAGGTCCCTATTAGAGCAGTCACGATTCCTAATTGCGTGCCAAGCCCGCCCGCACGAATCTCGTCATCAGGATATTCCGGGTTCATGTTGTTTGCCGGAATGCTGGAAAAACACAAAGGAGTTCTGGAACTTTTGAAGGCCTACAAAGAATTAGGAAAGCAGTCAAAACTTAAGCTGGTCATTGTCGGTGACGGTACGCTGCGCCAGAAAATACGCGAGCTAATCGAGCAGTTCGGCCTTTCCGACAGGGTCTACGTAATGGGATGGGTGGATCGTTCCTTATTTTATGCTCTATTGAGGGATTCTGTGTGCCTCGTAATTCCCTCGATTTGGCCCGAAAACGCGCCTCTTGTTGCGCTGGAGGCCCTATCGGTTGGCACTCCAGTCATCGCATCGAACCTAGGCGGGCTCCCAGAGATTGTATCGCGCTTGGACAACCAACTCGTTTTCTCGTGGGAGCATGAGGGAGAACTTCTTCGAGCGATTGACTACTGCCTGAGCAACAACAATCATTTGAGACAAAAAGCGCAGCAAGTCTACCTGGAACAATACACTACGGAGTCGTATGTGAAATCGTACCTTGCACTACTTACCAGAATTATGGAGGGCACCATATGAACAGCATGAGCCGAACAAAATCGAACCTTCGCTAAGGAGCATCGACTAAGCCATAACGAGAGATATCACCAACTCAAACCAAATAAACGAAACCTTCCGTTCACAGATATCTGACGTAACAATACACCTGGCTGCATTAACTAAGTGCAATCAGGGTTGCCGAGAATCTGATCCCACTGAGAAAGCGGAGGACTCCAACAGGTAATAGTCATACCGTCTGCTTGACAGTCCGTGACAATGTTATCGGCAATTAAGGAGTTCGTAGTTTGACCAGCATAAATACAGAGATTCACTAATCGAAAAGTCTGGGGCGCAGTAGTGTTAAATTGAGCGCATTGCTCTTGGAGCGTGTTGCTGTACCTATCACTCATGATTGATCACGGATCATGTCAAACAATTCTACAACCTGAAAGTCAACTACTCGACCGTTCTAAGACGGATTCAGCGCTACAGCGAGCTAATGGATAAATACGCCAAAGAACTAGTTCCGTTCATACGCAACGGTCGCTTGTAGCGCCCGCGCAAGATTGTTCTAGAACTTATGGGGGACGTGTAATTCTTAATGATATGCAAGAGATATGAGCCTCAAGCAATTTCGCGAAGAGCCAGGGTCGGCGGTTGAACCATTCACCCAAAGTCGGTACACATGAATCATCTCCATAAGAGGCTTGGAAGGTCTCCCGAGAATTTGGATTCAGTTTATTGCAGAGAAGCTACTCAGAAACTCTCGCACGAGGAGATTTCAAAGGGCGATAGATCTTGGGTTGGCCGCTAAGAGTCATCAATCGTCTACGTCAGGTCAAAGGCGACGCATACTACTATCATATCAAGAGGAAACTTACTGATATCCCCCGTTTTACTCCTGGACGAATGTCGGTGTTTGGATGGGATTTGGAATATGTTTGTCCGCGTGCACTTCTCTCCGGTCTAGACACGTTGGTCCGAAAGCGCTGGAATGACTTCCGCGCGAAAACAGAAAACCCAACGATTCTGGACTGCGGCTCTAACATCGGAATCAGCGTGCTACACTATAAGCGACAGTTTCCAGAAGCTAGAATTGTTGCCTTCGAACCTGATCCCCATATCGTACCTGTCCTTAGAAGAAACCTGGAAAGAAACAATGCTTCTGACGTTGATATTGTCGAGGCAGCAGTGTGGACAAGAGATGGAACAGCTGAGTTCTTCTGTGAGCCAGCTGAAGGCAGTAGTTTGGTGCGTCGACAATCACGCTCCGTCACCGTCAGGACAGTTGACCTTAGACGTTTTCTAGTCAATCCGGTCGACCTAATCAAAATGGACATCGAAGGGGCAGAGTATCAAGTCATCCCCGGCATTGTCGATAACCTCGCTGTTGTGAAAAACTTGATAGTTGAATGCCACATTGAAAATGACGACATGCGTCCGTTCTCTGATCTGCTCAGGGCTTTGTCGTCGGCGCGCTTCGTGGTCGGTGTCAACTCTTACGGGAGGTGGCTTGATCTGCTCAGGCAACCACCCAAATTACCCAATGACTTTGATCAATATGTACTCGTAGCTGCGTGGCGCAACCATCCCGTCCTAAAATGAGCATGCCCGTTGCGATTCATCCGGTGATCATTTCAGACAGGAGCAATGCTGGCAGGACAGAAGAGCCCTTGAAGCAATGAGATAGCAGACACCTGCAATCTTGACATAGGACAGGGACAACTGGGCATTTTGAGCAGATATTAACGAATACTGACGACAACTGCCAGGTCCAGTGTCACCCTCTAGCATTGCTGGCCTCAGATTCGGGTGTTTGAAACCCTCAGCTATGTAGGAGGATAACAACCGAAGCAAGAATCGTTTGCTGTTGTGGAAATCGCCACAACACTTTTGGTCGCAGAGATGCACAATCAACTTTTCGTCAGCCAGCATTATGAAGAGCAGCGGTTTCCATATAGATGCTGATGAGCTTCTTGATAGTTACATTAGCATCGAAACTCTGTCTGACTGTCATCCTACCCCGCTCTCCAAGTCTTCTTGCCGTTTTCGGATTATCTATCAAGTACTGTACCGCCTTTCCAAGTTCATGATAGTCGCCTGGAGGAACAAGAATTCCATTTTCAGCATTCGTCACAATCTCTCGGTATCCCTCGATGTCAGAAGCAACCACTGGAGTTGCACAGGCGAAAGCTTCGGTACATATGTTGCTAAAAGACTCCGAAAATGAAGGACACACACATATCGAAGCACGCTGATACCATCCTACCAGTTCTTCCCGACGAAGCCCGCCCAAAAACATGATCCTATGCTTATGAGCGAGTTTCTCCTTCAGCTCTAACAGAGTCCGTGAGTATTCGTCGTTGTACGATGGTCCGACTATTGCGACAGTAACATGGTCCCGAAGGGAGCCGAGCGATTTTAGCAAAACGTGAACTCCCTTGACATAGGCCAATCTGCCAACAAATAGAATCAGTCCGCTCACTCTTTCCTTTTCATTTGGCATGAAGGTTTGCAAATCGATTCCGGTGTACAGGAGCCGCACTCTTTCAGGCACTATTCCAAGCAGGGTTAGCAGATTGCATGTGTTTTTGGAATTGCCGATATAGATATCCGCAATCTTCGCAAGCAACCTCTTCAAGAGCCCATTGTTCCGATATGAATCGAACGTGCTAGGAAGTGTGCGAGCATGAAAAACCTTGGGCCTATTAACGAAATGACATAGAACAGGGAAAGTCAGGTCAACGTCATCGTTGAAATGTAGGACGTCATATTTGGCAACCTGCCTAAGAAAGCGGGGGTTAGGTAGGACATGGAGTTTGAAGTCGAATCTGAGTCGAGGAAGACCAAGAGCAGGAATTCGGAAGACTATATGGCCTTGATCACGACTGACATCCGATCGCCAACCTGGTCTCCACTTTCGGCTCATATTGAACGTCATAACGTCAGTTTCTAAGCCGCATAGATTCAATCCTATTGCCAACCGCTTGACATCAGTCTCAGCTCCTCCAATAATCGGATCATAGGATGGCGTTATCTGCAATATCCTCAGGGCCCTCACCATCTAGGAAACGACCTAGAGTCTGTCAGGCTTTAGGACTTACTCAACAGTGGGACAAACCACACCTAAGCTCAATTCATGAAGATAAAAAGATTGCAACACATTGGTAGCAATGTCGTTTCTGACGGGAATGAAGCTTGCACCGGCTTGAAGGGTTTGGAGGTGGTCGACGGCGATCGATAGGAGTGAGGCTCTTGGATAATATGCGTGAATGATGTCAAGGATTGTTCCGTTGCATGCCCCCAGATCCGCCGCGACTGAATCTTCTTGGATTACAATCTTGGACAACATCAATCTTAGATAAACAAGTTTGCGTTGTTGATAGTATGGTTACATGGAATTTTGGTGACGGTAATCTGCTGAGATCACTCCTTTGCTGACTGGTGATCGGATGTATTGTCTTCCCAGTCGTCTTCCGAACCTCAAGGCCGGGTTATGCTCTCTCTCGAATTCATGGAATAGTGCAGTTCGCTGGCCACCCATTCTAAGGCGTGGCGAGGATGAACCCTGCGCCATTTGAGTAGATTGTGTTCTGACTAGCTAAGAGATAATCGACATTGAGATGAGATGTTTCGGATTGGTATGTAGGACCCGTTAAAACGTGTTCGACACCGTCGAAGTAACTAATGTAGGTGTACAAGCTCGTTGCAGAACTGCAGAACGCTCCTCCTTCCCCATTAGGATACAACAGCGGCGTGGAGGGGGGGAGGGACATTAATGCGTATGACTGCAACTCGTGGTATCTAGCCGTCCGATCGGCGCAAACTAGGAATGCGTTCGATACATATGTGGACGTCCACCTAGCGCTCGCAACATCTTCATCCGGAATGTAGGCAGAATAGAAGCCCGCCTTAATACTTACGTCATCACTGTAGCGCATTCTATTGAAGCCTAGCGAGATTGATGTTGGTGGACCACCGGCGATTTCCCACATAAATCCGACATTGAATAGGAAATACATGACGATAACAACCGATACAAAAATGACACTCATGTCGTGTCGAGAAAGTCTTCGAACATGCAGGGCGGGCAGACCTCCTGATAACCCTGTGGCGGCTCTTACAATCCATTTGAAGACTACCACGCCCCCGACAATACACGCAGGGGCCAGAAACAGGAGTGTTAGGTGATACACTCTGCTGAGATCAAGCCCCGCTGCGAAGTTTGGCAGAAAGACCGACAAGACAAGGGTGAGCAAGGCCAGTAGAGTGAATTGAAGGAATATGTCACCAAAGACACGAGATTTGCGATTTCTCCACAGCCAAAGAACCCCTACCAATATGAAAAACTGGACAGAGTATTCAACGAGTCTGTGGAGATCATGCAAGGGACCAGGCAGCCAGCCAACTCCGAGAGCCGCTTGCACCTGCTGTGGCCTTGCAATTGGGTTAGAGAATTGGGTCAGGATTCCTTGATACACCGAGGCACCAAATCCCCCCAGGCTGTAGATCGACGCACTTGAGGATCCGTACACATACCATAAGAGGGCGAAGACCACGAAGACCAGCGGGAGATTTGGCATCGGAGTCGCTTTCTTACGAAAACGTAGGATCAACCATGAAATGACCACGAAGAACATGATTATGTATGCCGTAGAGTAGTGCGAGATAATCATTCCGAAAATCAAGATTAACAAGATCGACTTTCCGGTCAGCGTCTTCAAACGGTTCTTAAGGATTAGCATTAGAAATAATGCAACTAGTACCTCGGCTATCTGTTCCCTTGCAATTGAAGTGAGGTCCGCGTAATACGCTTGGTAAGACATGAAGAAAAATACTGCGAGGAGTGCTTGTTTTTTCCCGATGTGAGGTTCGAACGCCGAGTAGAGAACAACCGGAACTAACGAGAAGATCAACGGATAGATTATCTTGAACACCGACACACCGTCTACTCCGGTCACAGCGCTGAGAATCACAGGAAGTATTGTGATGCTTAGAAGCGAATTGTATGGGTCGGATTCTGGATAGGCTGGATTCCAGTGTCCGCTGTTGTTTACAAAGCTGAAGAAATAGTATTCGTGGTTAATATCAGAGCCGACAAGATTCGGGGATATCAGAAGAAAGTGGTATAGCAAGGAAATTGAGACAGACACTATCAGAAGGGGATACAACTTGGACGGCACAAGCCTTTCCGAGAGGCAAGCTGCTAGCACTTGGACGGCAATCAAGAACATGAGCAGAAGCAGAAGGAAGTGGCCCGTGGCACTGGCAGCAGTGACAGCTCCCCAAATGGCTAGAATAGGGAGAGCCGCGAGCAGAAGAGCAACAGGGGCTGCATATGGCATGGGCTGACCCTCATGATTCACTTCATTCATATAATCTCACATTCTCCGTCACGGGGTTTTCGGCCTTTCAAATACGCCGAATATCGTCAGTGCTGCGATGAGAAATGGGAGGAGGCAGTGTCACAAACAAGGACAAGACTGGCATCAGCGCAAGATATGTCTTGGAAAATTCTTTCTGCTGCAAGATTAACTGCCCACCCAGCCACCGCCATTCGATGGTTTAGTTAGCCTCATCGAAATTCTCCGTTTCTACTTGAAGCAGCCTAGCCCATTTTGCCCAGTCCATCGTTAGTTCCACGCCATCACGGACAAACACTTCTGGTTCGAATCCAAATGCAGACCTAGCTCTCGCCGACGAGAATGATGATCGGCAAGCAAACACTTCATACAGACCCCTTGGAATGGTTTCATATTTTTTCAATATGTTCAGGTTGGGTTCCTTCCTGCGGGCTTGCGCTAACACTTTTTCTTGCAGCCTTTGTCGCTTCTCGCCTTTCACAAAATCCTGCCCAATCTTTAGGACAATTGGAATCCTCGCAGCAAGGCCTAACCCTTCAGGAGAAGACAATACCTCACGCAAGGTTGAGTATGAGTCTCGCAGAAGCATTAGGGATTTGTGCACCTTTTGCACGAGGAGCGGTTCCCCACTCATCTGCAGAGAACTATGGAGTTGGTTGGCAAAAGCTCTTAGGTATTCAAACCAGTGGACTAGTTCCAAATCGTTGTTGATTATGAAGGGTTCTCCGCTTACCACATCTCGTTCAAGACAAAGAAGGATCGCTTGCACTACGTCATCAACATATACCAGGTTCGCTAAACTATCGGAGCTGACTCCTGAGATTTGTCCGTTTCTTACTCGTTCAATGATCTGAACCGTCCAGTCGCTAGAATATGGGCCATAGATCAGTGTAGGCCTCAAAATTGAGGTTAAAATAACTCCGGCATATTTCCTCACAATTTTCTCAGCTTCGAGTTTGCCGCGAATGTACGTATTGCGGGTAGACACAGTAAGAGACGTTTCGTCGACGAGGTTCTCGTCATGCTTGAATCCATGTATGGCAGCTGTACTAATGTGTATGAACCTCTTTACTCCGTGCGTACATGCTGCCTCTAAGAGGTTCCGTGTCCCTTTGGCATAAAAGTCGACGACCTCTTTCTTCCCTAGTCCCTTGTCCCTAGAGCAGTTGATAATTACATCACAATCTCTAACCGCTCTTGAAACCTGATCAAAGTCGAGGACGTCACACTCGACTAGTTCGATGGGAAGGCGCCCGAGCCTAACGCCACTATAGGCCTTGTGAACCGTTGCTCTTATGTTCAGGTTCAGATCCAAACTCATCCATTCCGAAAGGCGTGCGCCCAAGAACCCGGAAGCACCGACAATTAGGATTCTGTTGTAGCGCGACCCGAAACTGAAGTGTCTATTCGATTTGAAAGCATCCCACCGCAGATTCATATCCAGTCTGCGTGCATAGCACTGTTCGATAAACTCAAGAGCTTTTAAAGCCTCTTCTCCTTTTGTATAGTCATCGCGTGTTGGGTCAAGCAGGGCCGCAATCTGATCAGCGAAACACTCGCTGTGTGTTATCTTGCCCGAGGACTCGAGTCTGCCGTTGAATCCTGATCCTTGAAAAGTGATGCCGTTTAAGTCGGAAAGAGCGACTTTGATCGAGCTATCCTGTCCACTTATGATCATGCAATTGTGGAGTCTTCTAGTTCGGCTCAACGATATTTTGCAAGGAACCCGTCTTTGATCTTTCGTGAGATAACATTGTATCTCCGAATTCGATTCGATTCGACCTAAACCATCGTCCTCGTAATGCACGAGGTTCATTTCGCAATTGAAGAGCCAACGGATGAGGTCAACTACGTGAATGCCTGTGTCGATCAGAACTCCCCCGCCTGACATGCGCGGGCTGAGCAAGAACGAACTGCTGGACGGCCAGTCGAACACGAGTCCTTCTTCGTAGGTTATACCTGCCAACGCGCCTAAACTATTCCGATCAATAAGCGACTTAGCGATTCGATAACTATTGAATCGACGTCTCGGATGACTGATAGCAAGCCTTGCTCCTGTTAGTTCACGCGACCTGAGCATAGACTGCGCGTCAATCAGACTCGTCGCTATTGGTTTCTCGCATAAAACATCAACACCCATTTCCAAGAAATGAGTCGTGACTTCCGCATGAAGAGCGTTAGGGACAGCCACGATAACAGCGTCAACATCCTTTACAGAATGGTAGTCGGTGGCAATCTCTCCTGTGCCATAATCGTGAACTAACTGTTTTGCGTTGTCTAGATGTTTGTCTACAAACCAAGTGATTGAAACATCACGCATGAGTTTACATGCTGGAACATAGTGTGTCTTGCTAACGGCGCCACAACCTATCAGCGCAATTTCTTTCATTTTTGTGCTCCTGCTTGTACGCCGCATGTAACTCATTGTAGCCCATTGTCGTTATGCTATAAACACATAGCACCCCACGTCACTCAAGCTTGAACGTGAGAAGGGATTAGGTCGACGCGGGGTTTCGTGAAGTTCGAGCGTGCGGCTGTTTGATTGGTTCTTGGTGACGTCTTCAGCAATTAAGAATTGTCTCATAGAAGCTGCGCATCATTGACGATATCCGGATCCAGGAAAAAGTCTGGGCTCGCTCTCTCATCTCGGAGCCCAGTTTACGGCGTTCATCGTCATTTTCGTATAACCATATAATCTTGTCGGCCAAGTCATTTGCATTACCAGGGTCATATGTTGTCGGTACGTTCCCCATATAGAACCGAGCTGACTGAAAGTTCGGGCATATGACGGGCACGCCACAGGCCATTGCCTCCAACATCGCATTTGATGCGACCAAGTCAACAAGCGGCAGGATCATAAATGAACTTCGCCTGTAGTAGCCCAATAACTCCTCATCGGTGATTCCATGTTTCACTATGACATTGTCAGGCCCGCTGGTCGGTGCCTTCGAAACCAAAATTAACTTTAAGCGTGGTGCTTTTTCACGTACAATCCTCATTGCCCTGATGAGGGTCGCGGGATCCCGCAAATAACTACCAACACTGATCGCTAACTCATTTGATCTCTCGTCTTCACTCGGTGAAAAATATTCAGTGTCGATGCCATGAGGTATCAAAGCAATATGAGTCCCCATGAGGCTACAGGATGATTTCATATAGCTAAGCAGGGTGGGTGAAAGAACCACTACACCTGCCAAATTATGAATTGCTTGCTTCCAGAACAAGGGCATTTCAGCATTAAGAAGGCGTGGAGGTCTATGGAAAGTAGCCACTATCGGACGACGATGATGTCCTAGTAACGATAACCAGAGGGTATTTTCCCCGTAGAGATGATGAAGCAATCTCCCTTTTCCCTTAAGCGCCGCCTGTTCCGCATGCAAAGACAGGTATGATTTTGACAGTAGACGAGTTACTCGAAGCGGGTAGGAAAGTTTTATGAGTTTAGGGAAATCAGGTACATAATAGACGTTTGATTTCCCCAAGTAATTGACAATGGCCTCATAACCCGAACGTCGCATATGCGTAGTCCAGCCCGTCGCATGCGGCTGCCCATTCAGGTGTGGAGTGAGCAAATCTACATCGAATTCTTCTGGCATTGTGGATTTCACAAACTAGAGTCAAGATTTTCAACATTCGTCATAGCCATGGTCGGAGAATTCTCGGGAATATGCCAAAGACGTTTTCGCGCACGGCTTTTCAAGTATCGTCGTGAAACTAGGGCTTGCGTTTGGTTAGAAAAACTTACGAATAATGTCTGTACTAGGCTGGTTTTTTCAATCGGAGCAGAGTACAGAGAGATACGTTCGCCTTTTGTGATAAGCTTCTTTCCAAGACGCAACCCGCCAAACCAGGCCCGTATTGCATAGGGCAATTCTGCGGGGTTCCTCTCGACAATGAGTCTTATTACACCGATGATCACGACGCTGAAAGACGTATAGAGCAAGAGAGCGCGAAACCTGCTATCAGAGGCAACGATCAATGCTACCCAAGCTCTATTAATTAGGAAGGTTAGAAATGCGCTTTTTGAACTAGCGCGACCAACATGATAGCCAGCAACGGTATCAATGCAAACGCATTTGTATCCAACTTCCCAGAGTTCGAGGCCTAGGACATTGTCGTCGCCATACGAAAAGAAATCAGGTTCGAAGAGTAGTCCACCGTGACGATTGATCTTCTTCACGGCTTCCATTCTATATACGCTGAAACAACCTGATGTATAAGAAACCTCGTGCAAAGGTTCAGTGACAGCGGTAACTGCTAAGGCCTCGTTTATCTTGAACCCGCAGTTGTCTATGGACCCTTCCATGGAGAGAATTTCCCCCTGTATAGCCCCTATCTCCGGGTGCTCCTCCATAACTCTGATAAGTTGTCTCAGCGCGCCTGGAGCTAGCAAAAAGTCATTGTTCATTAGTGCAAAGTAGCGCACAGAATCGGGCAGCCTTTCGTAGCCAAGATTGTTTCCTCCCGCATAGCCCGTGTTGATTGGACTTCTAATCGTCTTCGCGTTCTTGACAACGCCTTGAGATATTAGCTCGCACAATCTCTCATACGAACCGTCAGTGCTAGCGTTGTCAACCACGTATACATCCGTCCGAATTCCACACAAGATTCCACTAGTTGACATCAATGATCTCTGGGCAATCTTCCAGAATCTTAACGAATTGTAGTTCAGCCAAATGATTGCGACCTCAGTTTCGGGCATATGAGTCCCTGATCATTTCGAAATGTTTAGCTAGCCGGTGAAAAATGTTTCTGCTATTTAATCGAGCCTGCGAGACGTTACTTACACGTCGATTTTTTTGGCGTCTTCTGATGCACCATCTGCCCAGTTTCTGCTTGTTTCTTTCCGTGTCCTTTCGATCGTCTTCACTCTTCATCTCATTAGCCCAGCTTGTGCGAAATGTTTGAGTTCTGCAGGCGACCAAATGGGCATATCACAAACGTGATATACGATTACGTGTGCCGCGCAAGCAATGGAAACAATAACTGTCCGCAGCGATCTCCTTGAAGGCACTCTCAAGGGTTTTGCCTACTGAGCATGAACTTTCTCACGAGCGTCGCTGAAGAGAGCCCGATCGTGAATATCGTGAGTGAGATCACGATCGGGGTGAGTCTGATGCCCAATGGCGTGTAGTTGAGTAGGAGCCCGATTAACATAACGATTATCAAGCTCAGTCCAACACTAAGGACGAAACGTTCAATCGCGTCCAACTCGCGGCCTTTGGGGAAAAGAGCCTCTACGGTCACATAACCTGGAATGAAAAGCACAAACACTGAACCAAGTATCCATCGCAACAAAGCTAGTGGGAGCTGGGACGGAACGGTGTAGATCACAAGCACCGTCATCAGCGACACCGCAACCGACATGTAGAACCATACGTTCCTCTCCCATAGCACAAGATACTCTCTCAGAGACCTCACTTGCGGCGGGACATCTTCAACGTCAACCTGACCCCGCTCAGCAAGACGCCACACCAGATCAGCGACCTCAGTGTCAGTTACCGCTGAGTTCTTAGCTCTAAGCGCATCCATTAACGTTGGGATGGTCGTTGTGCCGTTCTTCCTCAGATAATCAAGCGCCTGGTCGTGTAGGTTTCTAGTTCTAGACAAAGCGGAATCCAGCTGCTTAGCGTTCATAAGTGATAGAATCACCATCTCGAAGCAAGGCGCTCATCCGACCCCTAGGTTGGTTCCAGTTCGACTCGTGAAATTGCGAAGTGGCCACGGGCACGAAAGCTTTGGCACCTTGAAGTGAGAAAGGTAGTCCTGTTTATAATGTGTTAGGAACCGTTAGAATACAGACGAGTCTTCTCTTAGCTTTAGTTTTTGAGTCCGGTTGCATTGCGTCTAGCAGATAGCACCAAGACGTGAAACAACCGCTACAGTTCAATCTAGGGTCGATCAAAGGAAATACGCTGGTTCTCAACATTAGATGTCTGATTACTTGCGCGAATCGGGCTCGTTGAATTAGTCTAGATCAAGATCGGCTCATTCTTCCTCTCTCTCCTTGTAGAAGCTACTCAGTAATTGGGTCGGAGGTCAAAGTTCGTCTTTGCTGATTCCTGATCAGGCTTGGGGTGGAGGGGGAGCGGGGGTCGTCATGTTGAACCAGAGTTGAAGCCATGCCGTGCGATGTTCTCCATTGCTGTCCCAGCCGAATGTGAGCATGTTTGTATTCGTCTGCCATACCCAGAGTTCGAGGATCAGTCGGAAGTTGTAGCCATTATTGGCGGACCAATTGGATATGTTGTAGGTTTCATTGTTGACTTGTATTCTGAGAATATGTATAGATCCAGCTGCCGTGGTGGCGTTGGTTATGCTCCAGACAAATGGAAACTGCCAAGTCCCGTTGTCCAGAATGAATTGGTCGAAGGTCATCAGTTCCGGTGCAGAAGATGGTGCGTAACTTACGTTATCAGGGGCGCTTATCGTTTCGTTTGCTAATTTCACTCTTATCTCAACCAGTTGCACACTTCCCATGAAGTTCGTTACGGCAACATTCCACGAGATAGGTGAGTTTACGTGAAGGTTAGGGTTGTTCTGTGGGTAGTAGTCTGCCGCAAGTCCGTTCGAGCCGAGTACATAGAACTGGAAAAATCGTTCCTGTGGGCGTGGCGCGGTTGCCAAGAACATTGTCGTTTCCGAGAGGACTATGAGGACGATGAATACCGCAATTAATGTTCGTTTATTCTGTGTTGATTTGAACTTCATGTCGGTTTAACCTTCATCTGGAAAGTTCGTTTGATTCGATATCTCTTGTAAAGTTCCACGCAGAATACGTAGGCGAATGTTCCGACAACTGCTAGAACTAGGCCGGTGGCGTACGTTATGATCTTGTTCGTGTAGGTTCGTTGGGCTGAGGTAATGGTTAGGTCGTTAGCCTGATTAGTAACATTGGTCAGAATTTGGTTTACGCTTGATAATATGGCATTACGTTGTTCGGTTTGATTGGTGGGAAGGCTAGACGCTTCTCTGTTTAGTTCAAGCGCTTTATTGAGAAGGGCTACAAGCGGAGCAGTTTCATTTGCAGTAGCGCCCGCCGCTTCCGCGTTATTTACGGCCACAATGGCTTGACCCAAGCTTGGTTGTAGGGGCTGGTTGATCTGAGCTACTGGATACGGCGGGCTTATCATGGTTACCGCGACTAGGATTGCGATGGCAAGGATCAGCCAAACCGAGGCTCGTGTCATCTTAGATTCAGTGAACCAGTGTCTCGCCAATCACATATAGCGGTAGTGGATTATTCACTTGAGATAGTCATCACGGAACTCTAACCGCGGCGGTGGTATGGCCTTGGCCAAGGAAGCCCTGCAGCTGTTCCATTACAGCCGACTAAGAGGACGACGGAAAATTTGATCTAACGTGCAGAGGAGGTGAACGAATGAATCTTTCTCACCCATTACGAGGCTTGAACGGGAAAAAAACCGGGGCTGAACGTAGAAGTAAGATTGGGAGCAGCTTTCCAGCTATAAGTTCAACCTCTATTGTCCTGAAACAACGAATGTAGTTTGGGAAGTATGATATTGGCAGTAGAAGGTTTCTCCTGGTTGCAACTCGAATGAATACCGTGAGTTAGCGGAGGGGCTGTTGATGCTTATGACTTGGGTTCCGTCAATTTGTATCACAAGCGTATAGGCTGCCGTATAATTTCCAGTCACTACCATAATCGTTTTCGGTGATTCCCAAACCGTCATGGCGGTTTTGTTCACTGGCGTAGACGCGCCGCCGCTATCAAGAATGTAATTACCGGAAGAAACAAAGGGAGAGGCTATATGACCCAGGGAGTTGTAGCCTAGATTGTTGAGGATCACGAGGTTGGTTGCAGTTGGAGCACTGTTTGAGCAACTTGCTGCACTTATCGGATATGTTGAATTTCGAAGGTCGTTCCCAGTAATGTAAGCGCCTATCGAATTCACTCCAAGCATTATGCCAACAATTCTTGTAATCGTGTTTCCTTCTATTGTTGCGGAAGTCCCGTTGTCAAACATGCCAGCGTAACCGCAGGTTAGGGCTGCTTTGATGAAGTTGTCTTTTACTTGACAGTTGCTACAAGCCGTATCTAGTTCTACACCTAAACCACTAGTAGAGTTGAGTAATGTGTTTCCAATAACCTGTATGCCTGCTCCGTTCGCGTACAGTAGCCCACCACCTTGAACAAAATTGCCGCTGATTAGAGTGTAAGGTGCAAAGACGTAGATGGAATCTCCAGTTAGCTTTTGAATCGTGTTACCTAAAATTTTAACATTACGCGAGAAACTGTCAACATGTATTCCGCTGCCTGTTACGGGATCAATGAAATTATCATCCATTGTTAATCCGATGGTGTGATCCGCGAGAATGCTGTAAGTGCCAGTCGCGTGAAGTTGATTTTGTGAAACAATAATGTTACGATTAAATGTTCCACCACTGACATCAATTCCAGCAAAAGCCGTATTACTAATTTGGTTTAGGGAGGCGGTGACATTGATTGCAAGTCCATCATCTCCTATGTCAATACCGAGACCCGTATTACCGCCGTATGGTGAAATGCCGAGGTTTACGTTCCTAATTGTATTCTCGGTGCAGAGGGCGTCGTATAGTGGAGTAGGCCCCGTCTGGCCTGACATGCTTACGCCAACATCGCTTGCCCCATCTACGGTGTTCCCTTGAACTAAGCCACCACTTCCTACACCCCCCTCAAACAGAATGCCGTCTGCATCATTGTTCACCGCCCAGTTGAATAGAACTTGGTTATCGTTACCATGAGTTACAATCCCGTCTGTTTTCGCGTCATGTTCATACACGCGTTGAATGGTGATGGCATTCCCTATCCAGTAGATGCCATTACAACTGTTAGTGCTGCAAGCACCATTCTGATTTGCTCTATTACCGTCGATCTGTAAATCATGGATGTTCCAGCTATTCGCATTTAGACCACCAATTATCTCACCATTCAAATTTACTCCCGCTTTCAGAATCGTGCTGTTTCCTTCACCGTGAAGTTCGACATTCGATATGCCCGTTGTTCCAATAGCCGCAAAATTACCGCTACCTATATTGATTGTCTTAGTCGTGAAAGTGTAGGTTCCTGCTTTGATGAAGATTTTTCCGCCATTCGTCAGGTTCCCTATTGCATCGTTGATGACCGCAGCTGCGTTCGCAGAATAGAATAGGGTTTTCCCAGTGCTACAGTCCTGCATGAATGTGTAGCTGCCATTGATACCCACTTGAATCGAGCAAGAATTTGACGTTGTTGAAGTGACCGATGTCGTTGTGGCGCTCGTTGTGCTTGTGGTTGTACTTGAGGTTGTGGTCGTGCTGCTCACGCTTGATGTCATGGTAGTGCTGTTTGTTGCAGCTGTCGTGGTTGAGGTCGTAGTGGCACTCGTAGTTGAATTCGTCGGTGTGGTTTCAGTCGTTGAAGTAGTGGTCGAGTTCGTTGGAGTAATTTGAGTCGTTGTAATCGTCACGGTCGTACCCGTAGCCGTCGTAGTGACTGGATCGGTGTTAGTTGTAGATTCGCTCTGAG
>Ga0187881_10002079_pt1 | contig 19593 bp, 24 predicted proteins | sample June2016WEW_19_1_2_FD_133017 | JGI IMG/M metagenome (GOLD analysis project Ga0187881, IMG submission 133017) | Peatland microbial communities from SPRUCE experiment site at the Marcell Experimental Forest, Minnesota, USA - June2016WEW_19_100 | ecosystem: Environmental > Terrestrial > Soil >...
CAATGGATGATCTAACACGTCATGGCGACGCCGACGTTCACCTTCGACCAAAAACTGAAACTTGTTCACAACCTCGGCCGAGACCTCGAGAAGACCGAAGTCAAACGCCAGGCTGAGCATGAATAAACAAGCAAACAACGATAAACCTAAGCGCTGGTTGGCACAACATAGCTGCGTGATGCCTTGTCAAGATTTCACGTCAATTTGGAACACTCGTGGATCTTAGTTTTACTTAGTCTTGGTTGCAGTCGCTTCTCTTTCGTCTGCCGCATCCGTGGCGTCTGATTCAGGGTTTCAGGCTACCACAACATCAAGCCTATCGTCCGTTACTTGCACCTCATCAATCACAATCACAACGGATAAGCCCTCCTACGTCGTTGGCGAGCACGTCAAACTTTCAGGATTTATCACCAACGCATATTGCGGCTTCTATTGCCCGCAAGGAGCCACATGCGACATTGTGCTAGGCATATCGTTGATGGTCGAAGACCCCTTTGGCCGAATAGTCTATTCGAACAGCCCCAGCTACTTTGACCCCCTTTCCAACTTTTCATACAGCAACGACTTCATTTTGCCGCAGAACGCCACAGCGGGGATATACACCGCTTCGGCTATGCGGTGTATGTCAATCTCAGTATGTTCGAATGGCGAAGTTTCTTCAACAAGCTTCTCAGTTCTGACCTCTGCTGGAAGTGCCTGGACAATTTCTATTTCGACCGACAAGCAAACGTACCAGACGGGCGAACCGATTTACATCAACGGAACAATCACCGGTGGACCCACATGCCCGCCGACATGCAGCTCTGCTTGGATAGAAATCACAGTTTGGACCGCCAACGCGTCAGGAGTGTCTGGCTGGTTTGGGGATCTGGGCATCCCCATAACGAACACAACGACCTACCACTTCCACGCAACGATAAACACGGGATTGTCAGCGGGCGCGTACACGGTCAATGCAGAGGCTGACACCACCGGCTATCCAACCATTCATGGAACCACCAGCATCACGGTAGAGACTACCACTTCCGCGACTTGGACAATCTCGGTTGCAACTGATAGGCAATCATATGGTCCAAGTGACCGCGTGCACGTGACAGGGCGAGTCGCAGGAGGTCCTTCACCTCCAACTTGTCCAACTAACGCTACTTGCGACTTCGTGCTTCCAGTAAACGTTACGATCAATATTAGGGATCAGAACGGGAACCGAGTCTACTCTACCGAATTAAGTCTGCCCGGTGGGTTCGGTTGGCCTCCATACGACTTCCAAACCGACTATGCGCCAACATCGCCGATGACCCCTGGCCAATATACTGTTTCCGCCGAACTTTCAAGCTTCGGCTTCGAAAAATCTGTTCCGACATGTACAATCTCTAATACAATCTCTAACACAATCTCTTGCGGTCCGATACAAGCGACAACTAGTTTTGAGGTGGTAGGGAGTAGTACGACATCGTACACACCTTCAACAACCGGGCCTCCCCTAGTTCAATCCACACCCGGCATACCGGGATTTCCCATTGAATCTATTCTTGCCGGACTTGTTGTGGGGTTCATAGCGCTCGCAGCACTGTCCAAGAAGAAGACGAAGACGTGCTAAGGAATTCGAAATATCAATTTGCCATCGAGCTACCAAGAGTCGAGGGTCCGTTGGAATGCTTCCTCTGAGGTGACCGAAATCTAGCCGCTCACGGCTGAGTAAGCCTTTGCAGATCCATGAGCGTTTTTGTTGTAACTCTTGTGTGACTACTCACGAGCCGAAGCAACCATGGTGCGATTGAATCGCCATCTATCGCAGATAATCCTAATCTGCACTAATCTTCCATCACATTCGAAAAGCCAATTTTAAAGGGTATATATCCCATGTTTTGGACCTTAATCTGCACTTACGGTTCGCAACTACAGCAGGGACCATCTGAGGAAAGCCCCTCGATACTTCTTCCTATGCTGGTCTTGTCCATGTGTCAACTTACCCTAAATGAACAACTAAGGGTACGAGTGCACGGTGGTTTCCGGAACCGTTAGGGAGTCTATCCGCGTCCCGAGGCCACTCAGAGCTGTGGTTCTAGGTTGCCGCTTCCCCGGATATGTAATACCTTGACGCCTCTCTTCACTAAAGTGCCGCCGACTAGCTGTGATCTGTGACAGTCCTGTGGGTTCTCTTCGCTGCACATGATTGCCGTTCGTTGGTGACTGGCAACTTCCAATAGTTCGTCGATCGCTTTCTGAAACCAGTTCTGCCGCGCTACCTTGTCGTAGTCTACGACTGTCAGCGGGTCTGTCTTTCTCTTGCGCTGCGGGTTGGATTTGTAGTAAGCCGGATCGTCAGGACGGCCGCCTAGGTGGTTCCCGGCGTATCGGTACTCTATGCCGAGTTTAGGGACGGCTGATTCAAGGCTCTTCTGGTTGAAGTGTGGAACCCACCGGCTTCGCGGAACACTGCGGACGTCAACCAAGACTTGGATCGAATACTCTTGCAGCAACCCCGCTATCTTGTCGAAGGAGGCATTGCTGTGCCCGATCGTGTAAACCTCTGTCATCGCAACATCACTTAAGGGGGCATGTACGGCCATTTTTCGAGCCTTAGAGTTGTGTTTCTGAGCTGCGTCTCTAGGGCCCTGACCATTTGGTTGCTGATCATACGGTCGGTGAGGAGGATTCTGTCGGTCTGTCCTGGTACGCCTCGCCTTTGCTCTGTCTGGACTGGGATTTTGTATGTCGGTATGTTATTCCTTTTGAGAACCTCAAGTATACGTTTTCGTTGTCTTTTTCCGTTTTTCGGACCTTGAGCGATCAGCGTTGGCAGAGGATATTCCTGATGCCATTTGCCATCGAATACTCTACAGCCGTAGCGGCTGTAACAGCCACATGTGCAGCGTTGTGTGCCGCCGGTTTGTAAGAAGTGGAAGGGCACTTTGACGTTGTCGCACTGGTCGCGGATCTCCTCGAACCACTGTTTCGGTACGCCGCCTTTCGGTCGTGGATCACGGGGGTCACTCTCGCCACCTGCGAAAGTCCAATGGATTTTTGTGCCGAGTCCGTGGCTTTTGAGGTCAGGCAACGGTGCAAGGAGTGGCTCGCAAGAGATGAACCGTTGCGTGGTCTTGATCGTGTTGAGCATGTCCATCCTCCAATAGAACTGTGGAGATTCCACCGTCGTCCCCAACCAGACATGCGCAAAATCGTGATTCCACTCGGTGTCCCAGTCGTCTGGCAGACACTTCTCCGGGTTGGTGAAAACTCGTGAAATTCTTTTGGTAAGAATGTGGTAGCGGTGCTGTGGGGTGGCGCGAATGACTTGCCATGCTTGCGCCCGCCACGGGTCAGCGTCTTGATGGAAAAAATCCGAGAGCGAGCAAGTGAATATTATGTCGGGCTGTCGCCAGTGCATCGGTGGTGCGTCTTTGATGGTTGATCCTGCGTAGAAGCCTTTAGTGGGCTGAACGATGTCTGGTTTGTATTTCGATCTCCCTCGCAAAATTCTGTAGATGTAGCATCGTCCACAGCCGACCGAAACCCTCGGCGGCGGGCATCCGATAACCCAGTTCCACGACCTAGAACTCTTGGGGGCGAAGTGCTTGCGCTTCTTCTCCACCTGAACCGTCGATTTGGTTCTCGACTGGAGAACCTGGATAGTGCTCAAGTCGCGCGCCTCTGTGTTTCTTCGTTGTTGGGATGAATAGGGTTGTGTTCCCTTCCTTGCTGTTTGCCGGTAACGCTGTGACAGGTCATCGGCTCGAGTGCCCTCTGGCAAGCTCCCACAGTCAACTCTGCTAGGCTCTTCAAGACTGCACCCCTGGTTGACTGTAAGAGACTGGGACCTCAAGAAACCTCAAGGCTGGAACCTGGAGGCCCAGTGCCGCCCGCCGGAACGCACGAAGACCAGTCTGAGAATCCTCAACCGGCACACGAAACAAGTGACCGGCAAGCCAGGTGAGAAACGAGTTCGCCACCCGGTCACGCACCGACACTACAGCACTTGGCAGCCGCCTGTTCCCCAGAACCAAATCAGCCCGCCCCTCAATAAGGGGCAAGAGAACCTTTCGAACATCAGCCGGATCGTAACATCCATCCGCATCAAACAAAACCACAAACTCATCGCCCACCATATCCAACGCCCGACTAGGCGCCTCACGCACAACAGCAAATTCCAAACGAATATCTCTAAAATCCTTCAAAACGTCACAGATGATATTGATTGCCTGCGCTGGAACCACTCGATCATCGCGGACCCCCAAAATCACCGAAACCTTCCTCACGGCCTCTCCCCCTTTCTCCTCCGCCTCGGCTTCGCCGGACGAATCCCAAACGTCACGTCAACCTTCCTTCCAGAAACAAGATCAGTCACCTTGAAAGTCATATCCTCCACCCGAATCAGCCAACTCAGGACGAAACAAATACAGCCCATAACTCCCACCCATCTCATCCTTGCCCTTGAACCAGAACACAACCTCCCTCTCCCTATTCCGCAACAGCACCCCACCCACAGGCTTGAAACTCAACTTATCACTCACAAAACCAACCTCATCCAGTACAAAGGAATCTCGCGGATAAACATTACTCCAAACCGGCTTTCTGCTACTTTATACTACTGCAATCTTTATCAGCCGGCTAAGACTGTGGAGGCAGCATGAGAAAACATGGAGCTTCTACGCTCGGGAAGGCCGCTATAGTTGTTGGAGCTGCACTGCTCATGTACGCGGTCGCCGGAGCTTCAGCCGTTACGTATCCGCAATACTCCGTCTATTACGCCGCAGGCGCGGCAGGCATAGTAGCTCTGGTACTTGGATTCGCACTTGGCGCAATCCGACTCGACAAGTAGGATGCCAATCGGATGCTGAAACTCAAAGTTGAACTAAGGCAAGTCATCGCGCCACTCATCTACGAGGCACTAAGGACCTCATTGAACAGCTTTGCCGAAGAGCACTGGCGGGAAGCAGACCGCAACAATCTGACGTCCATAACATTCCGCAGGAGGGTGGCTGAGCTGGCTGCCGCACACTTCGCACAACGGAAGGGCTTGGTGAAGTGGCGAGGAGTCATCAACCAAGACACAGCGAAACAACTACTGGTCGAAATCACACGACTAAGATTATCACTCTATAGAAGCCACGCGAAGACAACCAGCATCTACACCCAAGACATCACCAGGCTAGCCCAGCAGCGCCGGAACACACGCCGCCCATGAGCGAGTGTCGCTTCTGCTTCCACCAGAAAGGCGCCCCCGCGCACAAGGATGCCGGGAAAGCGCACTCCCGCTGCAGTTGTAACCACTAACCAGCCGGTACGGTCGAACAAGACGACCGACCAACATGTCCAGTTGATGCGACAACGACAGCCAGCCGCAGCTGGCGACAACAACAATCACCCTTCAACCCCAATGATGCTTCCCGGGCTTTGGTGACAACACGCAAGACAGGCTAGGACAGCGGCGACCACGGGCCCTATCATTAGCCGTCAAACTCGCCAATCCGCAAAGGTTGTTTTAGGACAGCGCGCGGGACAACGGAAGAGTCAAGCGACAACGTGCTGGCTTCGGAGATAGTAGCAGACCGCCATTCTCCATGCAACCACTAGGTGAACGTGAGAGTTTGGCTTACGAAAGGTTAAGTTGTTTTACGACGTGGATCTAGGGCCCTGCCAAGTCACGTACGTTGTCATGTGACGGATGGGCATTACAGGCCTCGAATCGAGTCACGAAACGAGGCGTTCCGATAGGGCAGCGTTCTCGCTGAAGTTCTTCGATGCATGACAGCATGCTGTCCACCGCCGAAACCGCATATGTTGTCACTGTTGTCGCTGGCAACGGTACTGCTTGACAATTCAAGCAGGACGAACTACGAAGGGCCACAGCATTCTACGCCGCGGCAGCATGTTCGCGCTCGTCGCCTTAACCGCTTTCAAGAATCCATTCAACCAGCAACCGTAGTCCCCGGAAGGTAAGAAGAAGAAACCTGTTGCACTGCTTTGCCAAGCTGGAGCCCTAAAGACAGACTTTCTGAACTGCCGAATTTGCCCACCGACGAACTTCTGCGAGAGCGAACGCCCGAAACTCAATCGGAACTGAACCCGGAGTAACCAAAAGGAGGTGAACAAATATTTTGATGCAACAAGTAAGATTCCGACCTGATAAAGAACGAGAGTTTGAACGGGATTTTCTACGCTTTGCGTCAGACCGATACGAAAGCAGAACAACGAAGACCTGGACTGTTGCGGTCACTCACGTCCAGGATTCAGGGGATTGGATGGATTTGTACGACATCGCTCGGTATAGCCACCTAGACCCCGGCGCATGGAATACCAGCGACGCCTACAGCTTGACGTGGGATGTCCCCACTCGGAAAGGGTGGCAGCATCTCGACAGCATGTCACGCGGACAGCTGGTGAGAAGGATGCAACTGAGCGGGTTTGGGGCGAAAGCGGCGAACTGGGCCGCACAATTTGACTTAGCAACCTTGCTTCACGCCCCACTCCTCCACTGCCTGGGCGCATACTACCGAATGCCCGCCTATCCTGTCTACGTTTTGTGCCACGAGGTCATGCACGTCATAGAAGACTGGACGGAAAAAACGCTTGTCAGTGACGGAGTTCCACCCGACCAAGACCGTGAAGTGATTGTAGCCCTCAACGCATTCGTCGATAAGTCCTGCGGGTGGCCAGCGATCCAACGGCTGTACCTGTTCTGAACGCCTGAAAGTGACGATAAAGGAAATACAGATCATGGTCGAAAGCAGGAGGTGGACTGATTTTGAAGCAAGATAGGTTCAGCCGAGCGAGACCGCTTTGGGATGCGGTGGACATTGGAATAACGGCCAGCGAGCTGGGGCGCATCAAAAGGATGGGCGGAAACCTGGACCAGTGGATCTACCGTCGCAGATTCACCTGCCCCCTTTGCAACCAAAACGGTGCCACGGAAACATATCGAGGGGACATCTACAATGAACCAATGACGATACTATGCGAAAAATGCAAACTTGAGCTCGACGACACAGCTACCTCGCTTGTGCAATACATGTCCTTCGTCAGTGAAAACTTTCGAACCCTGAAAGGAAAGCCCGTCACGGTGCAGAGGGTTGCGGGAATAATGCTCTCCAAGTACTTTTCTCAGGGAACCGCCGGCTGGCCGTGGATGCATATGACAATCGAACAAGTGGCTTTGAAACGATCTCTCAACTGGAGGCGCACCGAACATGACACCCCCGGATCCAGCGCAGTCTACCGGACACTTGCGCAGGCAGCAGCCGCAACCCCAAGCCAGCACAATGAAGTGGTAGCCGCACAGCTATACCAAGCCGCACCACGCAGGATAAAGCTACTGAAAACCACCTAGCTCCACACTCTTAATCAGCCGCCAATTTTCGGACAGCCAGCGACCGCAGTCCACCATATTTGTTTGTGGGCGAATCCGACCGTCTGTTTTCTTCATGGACTAAGGTTCGTGACGGTGTCCGTACGACCCGACGCCGCGCGCCCGCACCCGTAAGAAAATGCGAACTCCGAAATGACCCCAGTTTTTTGGTCAAACCCTGTTGAACTGACTGAAACAAAATTTGGAAAATAAGTTGGAGGTGAGTTGAGAAAGATGAAAGTCGTTCAAGAAGGGCAACAAAGCGTCCTCTCAAAAATGACCTGGAGGCACCCCTCTCTTCACGGCCCATGTATGGTTCTAAAGACCAAAACCGTCGAAGTCAAAGCCCTCGGAGACCCCCCACGACTCAGGTTCTTCCTGACGCGAAAGCGGCGACGAGCACTACTCGTGACAGTACTAAGGCGCGAAGATGCGGGGCCATGGCTTCCTCCCTCGGAGGCGTTCATTCCGGTGCCCCGATACCAGTTAGATGTCCCGTCGCAGGCAGTAACGTTGAGGGGCGGTATGTGGATCGGAGACAGGGCAGTGGCGGAGGACGCAGCCCGGAACGAGGGCCTACCGCCCACTCTAATCAGGGATATCTACCCCAAGAAGGGCCGCCCCAACCCCACGGCACTGAATAAAAAGTACCCCGAATGGCCGGTGGTCGGAGTCATCCAGGTCTATTTCGCCCTCCAAAAGTTGGAGCGCGGAAGAACGGACATGGTTCTCCTGTCGGGGTCAAAGAAAGCGCCGGTCATTGTAGCGCGAGCCGGAAAGCCGCTCGATCCTGAAGCCTACTCTCCCAGGTCCCCAGCTCTTGTCTGGTGGGGGGGCTCGGGAGCCCGGACGGGTGTCCTGAACTTCGACCTGGGCCCGCGCAGCCTACCGAGAAACAACGCCGAGGCAGCAAAACTCTTCCGCCTACTTGACCTAGACACGGGACTGCTTAACACAATCCTCGCCTAACCAAGCAATTCGTGAAGCACAGCCAAACCTACTGGAGACCACCGCTTTCTAACTTGCTTTCTGAAACTCTCGAAAAAGTGGAGGTGATAAATTGACAACAGTAGTAGTTGACGAAAAATTCGACCGCTTTGCGAACGACTACTTCCTCTTCCTTGCCCTACGCTACCAGCTTGACCCGAGACGCATCAAGATTGTCCTCCTCGACGACCGCAGCTGGAAGACCACGATGCCCGCCCAACTTAGACGCGCAACGGAGGGCAACCCGCAGCCCCAACCAATCACCCTCACACTACAGTCAAACACCGCCGGGAGGCCGAACGAAGACGACAAGAAGATTGGACTGGAGTTGGCGGGCTTCACTGAAGAACAGGCGGAAGACCTACGACACTACGACGCCGCCCTCTTCCTGAATTCCGACCGACCCGCAAGGATGAAAAAAACAGGCGAAAAGCTTCTCTGGAACATCGTCATCGCCCACCACGTCCTGCACATGGTCGAGCTCATGACCGGCCAACGAATAATCATCGAGCCACTGGACAAGCACGACTACGAGGAGCGCGAATCCATCAAACATTTCAACCGTTTTACGGCGTGGGTCGGGGGACCCGACACGATGATCGACAGATACGTTCCCACTAAATGACCCCTGTTTTTTGGTCAGTTAGTGTACCGTATCGTATGTTGGCAACCGCGTGGTTGCGTGTTTTGTTGCCCGCTTTTGATTCATGGGCTAAGGTTCGGAGGGTGTCCGCAGCCTAGGACGACCGCGCTTAAGGTCGAGTGATCAGGCTAGTCACCAGCTCTGAGGCGAGAGGTACCGACGCACTCGGGAAGCCTGAGACGAGCTGGGTGGCTAATTCCTTCCGTTCCGATGTTTGTGTTTAGGTGAACCAGGCGTTTCGCAGTCCGCCCCCTGGGGCAGTGAACGAAGTTCCTACTTCGCTCCGGGGAAGGATTGGCGCCTGAGAGAGTTTTCTAACTTTTAATGCGGAATCAATTCGAACGAAAGAGTAGAGAGTACGACGAGATGCTTCCTGCCCCAGACGTATCAACTGTAACTTTTCCTCAGCAATTGCACACTCTTTTTTCGTTACTGAGCGAAAGAGTAGGAAAGAACGCGTCGCATAGAAGGAAAGGAGGAATAAAACGGCAGGAAAGCTCAATTCTAAACGCGGAATAGGTGCGCACTATTGGTATCGGTGTCAACGTGTGAAAATGCTGTAGTAACTGCTTCAGTCCAGCATGGTGAAACCCAAAACTGAGACCCAACCTGAGACGATGCAGTCAGTGGAAGTCACGCAAGGCAAGTGCTTCTCAAACGCACCGTTTTACAGCGTTTTGGGGAAAAAAGCTGAAGTGCTGCGGTAGCTTGCGCACTGTTTTTGCTACGCTAGCGTGAGCTATCGGTCGCGTCCAAACTGGGTAGAGGTCTCAGCAATCGCAAGGTCTAGTCTTGAATTTGCAGCCCGGCCACCGCTCCCACCAACGAGTCGTACTCGACCTTCACAAGATCCGGCAAGAAGCGGCTTATATCTGCTGTAAACGGATAGATGTGTCGAGTAATTGGGTGACAGCGCAAGTGGCGAAGCAGAAGCAGGTTCAGAAGCAGCTCACTTTAGGAACTGGAAAGATTAACGTGAAGATAATCAAGAGCCGCGGAAAAGAATACCGGCAGAGGTGGATTTACATTCCAGCAAAGTTGGTCGACAGCGGCAAGTTTCCGTTTAAAGACGACGAACAAGTAGTTTTCGTAATCGACGAAAAAAACAACAGAGTCGTAATACAGAAGCTCACGCCCCAACCACTCTGAAGTCGCTAAGAATCATTAGAACCGTTCACGGTTGTTCCGAACTTTTCGGCGAGTTCGAGGGCTCTTTTGACCTCGTAGGGGTCACTGATTACCCGTCCGGCGTCCGCCGCCTCTAGGGCCTCTTGGAGGTGGGTTACGGCGTTGGGATGTGTTGGTGCGGTGTCATCTGGGGTTAGGATGAAGATCACATCATCTTTCCAGAATACTCGCCGTGCGCTTCTTCCGTGCTTTGCCTGTCTCCATGCCATGTCGACGGGTTCGCGTTCGTGTTCCGGAAGGCTGCGGTAGGTTGGGATTTTGAGTAGAAAGATAATCCGCCCGCCGGTGGTTGTTAGGGATTGTTCGAGGTCAACGCTTGCGGTGGTGGCGGGTCTCGGTTTCACCGGAGCTGGCGCCGGTGCTAGAGTTTGGTGTGATCTCTCGACCCCGCTGGGGGGCAGTATTTGGATTGGGGTGTCAATCCTTGCGCCTTTGCTCGGATCGGTGTGCTGATCGGGGGTTAGCTCCTGCATGTGGATTACGTCACATCCACTGGCTGGCGACTGTGGTTTCGCCAGCCAGAGTCGAAAGTTGCCACACTCAATGAATCGTCTCGCTTCCCCTTGAGCTAGCGGGGAGTTGAAAATCCACGACACATTCTCGTTCAGGTAATCCTGCAAGGTTTGGTCAAACTCCTGGTCCGACTCGACCACGCTACTCCACACACTTGGAGCTATCCTCAGCCGCACACGACCACCCCCTGCGGCAGCACGCTTCGTTTAGAATTTGACAGGTTCAGGGTACGCCCCAACTAGGGCGTCTCCGTCATGGCGAGCTTTCAGTCACCTATTGCCGGTAAAGCCGTAAATAAAGTTTTCGGAGGTGAGAATAGAAATTGGCCACTTGCGCTTTTGGTTGTGGGACCAAAGCAACGTGCCCTGCAGCATTAACTGCTGCTGGCTGCACTTCGTTCTACACCACCCAAACTTTGACGGACCGAAACCAACTGGAACTCCGGCGATCTACTATCTTCTGGATGACTAACCGGACCGGCCCCCCATAGCTCGACACTTTCAGCCTCTTTTTTTGAGGTCTCTTAATCTTTGCCACCACGTTTAGTGGTAAATTATATTACGGCATGAACTAGGCTTCCACAACTAACCAGCCGAACAGCCTTTCACTTTGGGATTCGCTTTCTGCTTCGCTTCCTTTCTCTCGCTTTACGTAGCAGCCGACGCTGCCTACCCCTTTCACCAACCCAGCAAAGCAACCTCCCAGCCAAAGCACCTTTTTACTTTGCACCCGCTCCTTCGCTTTGCTCGTTCGCTTTGCGAGTCTAGTTTTCGACCGCTTTGCTTGCTGGCTGCCCTGGCTGGCTGCTCTGCGTTGCAGCGTGGTCCCGCAGCCAACCTCATCGTCTCGCCCAGCCCCCCTATCATAACACTCTTCGCGCACACGTCACGTGCCACATGCCGCATGTGGACGCTGACGACGAGCTGACGCACGTACACACGACCCTGACCCATTTGGGGCCCGAATGATGAATGTCGGAGGGCCGAGCTGGCTGCGGTGGCTGCCTGCACAACTCCAACTCGAACGCTGAGGTGGGGATGGTTAGGCTTGGGCTCCCCCGCAACTGTCGCAAAAGCAGTCCCCTAGGAGTCCCGATGTGACCATGTTATTCTTCTCCAGTACATGGGCCACCGCATAGCCAGGTAGCCAGCCGGCCTGCCGCATAGGCTGTGAAACCGCCGCCGCAAGTACTGTTCCACTTTTCAAACACTTTACCCGCACCGCGACGGCGCTTGTGATCCACTTTTGTGCATGATTGGCCGTGGGGCTCCGAGTGTGCATTCCGCCGTTTGGGCTGTACTCGTCTTATCCTGCCCGGCAACAATTCCGCAGGTGAGTAACAGTTCAGTTGGTCGGACGACGCACAATGATGCATGCCCGTACGCTGCTTAACCCCAGCACTTTACGTGACGTGCGCGTGGAACGTGAGATTTTGCGCGACATGAGCGTCAAATCTCCACTCAGTGGCCCCATTTTGTAGAGAGTTCACGTGACGTGCGCGCAGATTCTCACGAAATTTTGCCAACTGTGACAGATTATACGCGACATGCGCGTGGAATCTCGAAATCCACGTGACGTGCGCGCAGACCCTGTCCGCAGAACGTAGCATTGGATAATGTGCCTGTTCCTCGGCTGGAGGTTGAGCCGACGTTAGTTTTGGGACGCTTATCGCTGTGGAATATTTGACTGGAGTTGGTATACCTCCGCCTCTAGCTTTTGCAGACCTAGCCTTCGCGCAGCGCTCACACGGCGATGCCCATCACTTTCCACAAAGTACTCTCCTGCATACTCGACGAGGCTTATCGGAGACTGACTGCTTTCATCAGGATCGAAACCACGAACCTTGAAAGATTCGACTAGCAGCCTGTCTCTTTCACCCTCAACGAAGGGCATCCAGTCGGGTCCAAAATCTCTGCCATGGCCAACGCTCCCGACAATCTTCGACACCTGTACCGGCAGCAAACCCATAGGCACCATGCGAAATTCTTCCTGCCAGTGCGGCCGTTCCTCATCCAGATCACGCAAGTGCGCCTGTATACCTCGAGGCTCTTGACGCGAAGTGAAGTGAAGTAGCTCACGAATCCAGCGAGGTTCATTTACCTCAATCTCGATACAAGAAGGGTGACTGCCATCATGCCTTACCGTGATACCCAAGTACGCCAGACGTATCTTAAACGGCACCACCCCCTCCATGCCCCCTGCCGGAATTGCAAGATGATAGCTTGCAGCCCCACTCCACACCTCACCGAGAAGGCTACGCAAATCCTCCTTCAACAACCGGCTATCCACCGGCGAGATGCAAAACAGGTCAACGAGCGACAGAAGGTTCCCAGCAACAGTCTCCTTGAAATCATCGAAATCAACGCGCCCTCTCCCTCCAAAGAAATCAAGCCTACCCGTCCGCGGCTGAAAGACCATCCGATACTTCTTCCCAGGCAGCCTGCAGACCAACATCCCGCTGCGCAGCCTCCCATTACCCGCAGCCCTCCAACCACCAAAACACTCCCGCGCCCCCTTCGCAATCGCATCACCCAACCAAACCGGCACATGACAAAGCCCCACAACACGATGCGCGCTCGGCAGCAACCCACCGTTAACAAGCTGCTCAAGCACCCGACGATTGTCGGATTCAGTCGCGTTAATTCGCTTCAGGACGCGGTGTTTGATCTGTCGGGCCTCATTCATCTTCCTCCTGAAGTCTGGGCCCTTCACGGGCAGATGGAGCTGACCGCAGATTGCTTTGGCAACCTTCAGAGGCCTTGAGTGAGGGTATTTTCCAAAGTACCTGTTTGCTTCTCCCCCAAACGTCTTCAAGTCCTCCAACGTCAACGCAACCCAACATACCTGTTAACGGGGTTTTAAAGCGGGCACGAAGGGAATTCCCCGAATCCCATCCTTGCACGAGGACCCCGGCCTCAAGGATTGAACACGCGAGCAGATCACTTTCGGTAACACGACTCAGCTTCTGAAACGAAATCGTGACTGTTACTCAAGAAATCTTAGGCCGGTCACGCAACGTCTATTCCACCCGTGATAGGAGAACCTGTCTGTATGCGGTGCCAACGATGCTGCACATCGGCATGGGCAACAACAAGATCGACGATTCAGTCGGGATTTTCGACCTGCCCGAAGTCACCACATGTCCAGGGGCGGGCGAGTGCGTCAACTATTGCTACGCCATCAAACAAGCATGGTGGGGAAAGGGATACCCGACCGCCCTCAATCGGACTGACAACTGGAGAGAGACGTACAAACCCAGTTTCGTACACGACATGGTCAATCACATCAAAAAGCACAAGATCAAAGTCTTCCGGCCTCATATGAGCGGCGACTTCTACGATCAGGATTACGTCGACAAGTGGGCTCTGATAGCAAGAAAATGCCCGAAAACAGTATTTTTCGCCTATACGAAATCGCTCAACCCGCACATCAACCTCACACCACTCACAACCATACCAACCCACAACTTCACACTCATCTACTCGGAGGGAGGAAAGTACGACTCAAAGATCAAAAAGACACAGGACAACTACGCGACCGTGAAAGGAACAATCAACGACAAGACCATCGCCAAGGGCGAGTACGTCTGCCCCGACATCAGAAGCAGCGGCAAGAAGACCGAAAAGTACTGCGGCTACAACTGCGACTACTGCACCTCCGACAGAGACACGAAGCTGACGAAGACGCACCAAATCCGCGTCGTCTTTTACCAGAGAATGGGCGGATGGACTGGTACGATCCTGTTCCCACGACCCCCCAGCCATTTGATTCGCTCCCTGCCACCGCTGTCCGGAGCACCGCAAACTCGAAAAACCACACAACCCACAAAGATCGCTTGGCCTAGGAAAGTGAAAGGCGGAGATCCAAAGGCGTACCGCGCGGAGCTCGCAAAAGCAGTGGAAGCCGCGTTCGCGTACAGACACCTACTCCTAGCAGGCTTCACCGAACAGGACATCCTCCAGCGTACCGGCCTGGAAGACCTAAGCGAACTTCGCAGAGAACACGCGCTCAAACTAATGAAAGAGAAGGTCGCAGCGGAAGAGGCACCTCCCTTCGTGCTCCTCCACAAGAAAAGAAAACGACACGGCGTAAAGCACGGGCCACGGCGAAAGTCAAAATCTGCATCGCGAATCTTCCATGAGTCATAGAATGATTGCGGGTCTGCGCGCGCACTCTCACAATCCTTAGAACGACCACCTGCGCTGGAGCCATCGGATCGATTTGCGAGCTGCAAGACTCTGGGAGGACTTCGCAGGTGACCCGGCAATCATTCGAACGTATTTCGTCTTGGGAGACGCATGCGATCTATACCGGGAAGCCTTGCGGTGTTACCAGGCTAAAGCACACATGGCCACCTGCATGTGCGCAAGAGCTTCGATGGAGGCGGCCCTCCACGCCGCCCGAAGGACTAGGAACCTGAACGCGCCGCGGCTTCACGGCCCAAAGAGTGCGCACGTCAGCCTGAGCAATACACAATGGTGGTGGCTGGTACGATGGGCGAACAGGAGCGGGCTGTTGGACAGAAACCTAAGTGGGCGGGTGAATCGAGCACGAAACTTGGGCAACCTCGGAGCGCACCTGGCGCAGAAGAAAGCTCGCGCCTACAGAGAGCAAAGGAACGCCATCTGGTTGAGACGGAACATTCAGCTATGGTCGATTGAACTCTGGCCAACGAGAGGCGACGCCGCAAACTCACTCCACACCTGCAGAGACCTAATACTACGCATCGCCACGCAACGATGGCCATAAAGTATCACGCACTAACTGCGGCTTTGCAGTATAGTTCCTCTGCTTCGTGCTTGGTGTTCTCAAGAATCTTCGGCAGTTGATAGGGGCTCCTGCACTCCTTTAGAATCCACCTGCCGTAGCCGGCGTGGTGATTCACGGCAGAAATCCACCTCTGCGGCAGGCTTCTTCGCCCTATCCTTCTCGCTCTCATACCCTTTGACTTCCAGAATCACGTTGATTTCTGAATCGTCCCTCAGCTTTAGCCGAATGATGAAGTCCGGATAGTATGAATGAACCTCATGCTCCCACTCGTACGGAATGGTGAAGTCCAAATGGTCATTCTTCACGTACGCCACAACATCGGGATTCTTGTCGAGCGCGTTGAGATACGCTCATGTATGTGGAGGGAAACTGTTTCCACTTCGAACGAAGGTCGTTCCAATTTTCCCGTCCAGATGAGCTGAGGGTCCAGGTGGGGGTCGTAGTCGTAGTTGACCGGCTGTAGTGGCTTGTCATTGTAGATGGCAAGTCCAGCGTCAGGAACGTTTTTCCTCTTTTCGCGGTTATGCCTGTAATCGGCAACTGTAACCGCAGAAGTCGAGTTTTCGCGGCCGCGCTTTCGCTTACTCGACCTCGTTTCGGTCTTGTCCGCTCTTAGCAATATCCGTCAACCTTCATACCGCAGCCTCATGATTTCTCACTTTCGCTCCGGAGTTTTGGCTTGGCCGAAAGAGTGGTGCCCCCGCAAAAACTAATCAATATCGCGGGCTGAATACGACGTGATTTTGTTGGCAAAAATTATGGGGAGAGTAAAGGCAGGCGAGGGATCGCTGATTGGAAATTCAGGCGAACACTACGTCATGGCCGAACTGCTCAAACGCGGTATCATCGCAGCTCTCGCCCCACGAAACGCCCCCTCATTCGACATTTTGGCGACTAAGGGAAACCACACCGTCCGAATCAGGGTCAAGACAAAATCAGCGGAATACCGAGAATGGCAGTGGATGATGAAAAAGGACGGCTCCATCTTCCGTGATCTCTCCACGGACGGAGACTTCTCAGTTCTGGTAGACTTGGCGAGGGAGACCCAGAACATGAAATTCTACGTGGTGCCCACCCACAAGCTCGACGCCTGGCTCAAGGAGACTTTCGATAAGTGGGCAAAAACTCTTGGAAGGAATAACCGCCCCCACGACAAAACAACTCCGAAAAGAAACCTGAACCAAGAAACGTACGGCAAGGAGCTAGCGAAGTATCTCGGCAACTGGGAAGAGCTAGGTTTCCCATAGCCCCGCACAGGGAAAATTCTGAATGCGCAGAAGAAGGTCGCGCGACTGAAACACACTACCTCCGCAGTAGAGCACCCCAATCTGAGTGCTTGAGAAGCTGGCGCCTCCTTCGCTCCACTCCGTCTATCGAGTTGAGCTTCAAGACTTCAATGAAGTGTCTGCCGACCGGTTCACATGAGGCTCAAAGCACGCTCGACGCAACGGTTGATTTGGACGACAACCGTCTGGTAAACGGCAAACAATATGCTCTATTTCTGAGCGGCTGTAAGATTAGCGAGGTAGAAACAATGGACAGGCGTCGAACCCCGAAAGCCTTTTTCGACATCCTAGTGCGGCGCTGGCAGATGGAAACGGCAAATCGAACTCTCTCTGGTGAACCCATCGACCCCAAACTAGCTCAAGCCACCATTGACAGAGAATTCGCGTGGAAAGATTTCTGCGACTCAGAAGAGCTACTCCTAGGAGAAGAACTTGCAAGGGAAATTCACTGGGCTTTGGAAGGAATGGATTTTGCGAGGTTTCGTGCCGTAACCTTCAACTTCAGAGAATTTCCTAAAATAGTAACCACGCTTGGAGCCGTCGTTCCTGAGGATTTTATTCCCATAAGAATGAATTATCCGCTCCATAAGATAGAGACGAAACAATATCGTGCTGCACTTGTCTTGTTCACGGTCGCCGAATTCTACCTCTGGATGGGAGCTATATGGGATCGAATGGGACAATTCCTAAATCTGTTCGCATTCGGCATTCGAAATGTTACGAAGACTAGGGAAGGTTGGTGGCAAATCTTCGGTAGATTCCGTGATAACTACGGACATGTGCGGGCTTTGAACGAAGATGAGGACTTCAGGTCGCTAGTTGAGTTGCATCAACGGGTTTACGCGAAAATATCTCTAAGACGAAACCTCCTAGCCCACAGAGGGTCATTGATAGGACGCATTCGAGCTGGTGTTGAGACAGATCCGACGGCTCAGCGTGTCTTCCACCGATTTATTCTCGGCAACGAGGATTGGGATCTATCGAAGATAATCCCTGAGAACGAGGAGTTAGCTGGAAGTTGCTTTGAAGCGTCACAGAGGCTGTTTGCGTTTGTGGGTCATTTTCTGTCTTGGCGTCGCGAGGCCCAGCTTCGAACCAGTTGATCCTGACAGATGAATGTTCTCTCACTTTCAGGTGGTGGCGCACATACACCGAAACCCCCTTGTTGAAGCATCGACGACAAAAGATGTTATTGTTGTGAGATCATAAATGAACGAGCTAGCTCGGAGTTTAGTCTCTAGCTTTGTGAGAAGGCGGTGGTTCGTTGTATTCAGCGCATCTGTGGCAGTTACGGTCTTTGGGTCTTTCATAGGTGTAACCCTCTGGTCCCTTTTGTTCGGTCCCGTGGATTTCTTATTTCCTATCAAAGTCGTCATCTTCCTCGGATATTGCGGCATGCTTCTTCACATTGTCCGAGGGGAGAGGGACATGGGCGGACTAATTTTCGCGAGTGTTGAAATCTTGGCGATAATCGCAACCGTGGTGAGGCTACTTCCATTGATCTTGGGATTTTATCAGACGACCATGTATGTGTACCTTGGAGGAACTCTTGGGATAGAAGTTAGTCTTGTTGCTGCACTAGCTCTAATCATTCCCTTACTCTTCCTTGTGTTTGCCGGCCTCGCCATTCCTCTAGCTATCGAATATGGTGGTCTAAGAAGGCCGAGTTCTTGCGGCAAAACCCGTGTGGTCCTAGCAAAAGCCCCTCCCTCAAGGGAGGAGTTAGATCGTCAGATACGTGAGATTGGAGATTTGCTAGATAAGATAACCAGCCCGGCAAATGAAAAAACCCAGGAAACTGAGTGAGATTCATTCGCGATACTGATTGGCGGTCTGATAGCCGTGGGAGAGAGCCTCGACGAGTTGTCCGATGCCTCGAATTGGATCGTCATGACTTGATTTGATCTCAAGCGCCATCTTCCAATGCTTTCCCAGAACCTCACCGTCGACAACCGCGTTCCCTGCCCTGACGCCAGTCATGTTGACTTGGAAGCCTTGATTTCGAAAGTGCCTGCCGATCGCCCACCGCAACCAGCGTTCATTCGTCATAAGCGGGCCCCCTAAGACAAATCCATACGACGCGTAGCTAATTATCGGCAACTCAAATAAGACACACGCACCGATAGAGGGCACAACTCAGGTGGCTCAAATGGCTGAGGATGAGAAGACCCGGCAGGAAAAAGCGGATGAGTTCCTGCGGGGCGGTCGGCTTGTCTGCCTGCAGATGGTCGGCTACACAGCAGCACAGATCAGCAGACTAGGCGACCTAGCTGCAGTCCCGGCGGAAACAATCCGCAGCCTCCTCCAGCAGAAAGTGGAGCTAGCGATCGCAAGAGCGCTCGGACAGTCCCTACAGAAACGCCGCCCGAGAATCAAGAAAACGGGCGGAAAGAGGCGACGCCGGTGACCGAGTCCCTCGTCCCGTTCAAAAAATGGGTGACCACGAACGTTGACCCGAACAACGAACTCCTCGACGCAGTCAACATGGAACCCGACCAGGTGGAATCGATGATCGAGGTTACGATCAAGATCGCCTCCTACTATAACGTGATCGAAGCCAAGGCAAAGCGCATCAGACGCGGCACAGTCACATAACAGAGGGGCAGGAAAAGCGGGGCGAAAACGGTTCATTTCCAGCCCATTCAGGAGTCGCCCCTCTGCCATATGACAGAGGGTCCCTTCGGCCCCACCAATCCCTCCCGCGCGCCTGCGCGACGTGGGGGTGACGGGGGGGTCTATAGTTTTGTACGCGCATTCTCGTGGGGGAAGGGGAGTTGTCGTCTACTGCCTTACCCCGCAGTTCAGGGAAGTTTCAGTGTTCACTCCCTGAGGTAGGCCGAGCCCGCCGAGCCAATCCGCAA
>Ga0187881_10002082_pt1 | contig 19577 bp, 17 predicted proteins | sample June2016WEW_19_1_2_FD_133017 | JGI IMG/M metagenome (GOLD analysis project Ga0187881, IMG submission 133017) | Peatland microbial communities from SPRUCE experiment site at the Marcell Experimental Forest, Minnesota, USA - June2016WEW_19_100 | ecosystem: Environmental > Terrestrial > Soil >...
TATTCCGTGGCAATAGCGTTCGTCGTAGCCACCTCTGTGAACTATCTGCTGAGCGCTTTTTTTGTTTTCGTGCGAGGTAGACATTCACCGAAAGTGGAGATCTTCCTCGTCTTTTTTGTGAGTGCAATCGGGCTGGGTTTGAACTCTCTTTTGATGTGGATACTGCATGGCAATCTCAAAGTGCCTGGCATGCCTGCCAAGATATTGTCAACTGGTTTGGTCTTTATCTGGAACTATTTTTCTCGCCGACTTTTCATTTTTCGTGCTGTTAGCGATGCCAAACAGTAATAAGGAACAATATCTTGGCTCGGATCAAGAATACTGCTGAATACGACAAAACTTTATGCCTGGGGGGAATATGGCGGCAATTCTATTCACGGTTGCCTTTCTCTTATTATTTCTTGCTGATATAGGAAGCAGGAAAACCGCAGCCACCCTCCAGCAATTGCTGGTTTTCTTTGTAGAATCTCTTGTTCTCTTTTCATTATTCATTTTGCTGACAACCGAGGTATTATCTCTCTTCGGAGCAATCACGTATGAGTCTATTGTTATTCTCTATTCGCTCTTCGTTCTCATTTTTCTTACTGTGAACATTGTGATCTGGAAGGAAAATCACAACCGCAGCGCTTGGCTCACAACGATAAAGCTCGGCATGAAGAAATATGGCATGCTTTTATTATTCTTAATCGCTTTTTCAGTGATTCCACTTTTCCTGTCATTCATTCTGTATCCGCCAAATAACTGGGATTCAATGACATATCACCTCAGCAGAGTTGAGCATTGGATTCAGAGTGGAAGCCTGAATTATTACCCGACAGATATTGACCGCCAGTTGTTCTCTCAACCCTTTGCGGAATATATAGTCCTTCATTTAAGATTGCTGGCACAGAATGATTTTCTGTCTGCGCTTGGTCAATATGTAGCTTTTTACGGTACAGCATCATTGGTCTTTCTTATTTCACGATTGTTTCTGAAATCCTTGTTTCTCTCAATCATTAGCGCGGTTCTTGCACTTTTTGTGCCGATGGGAGTTCTTCAAGCGTCAAGCACACAGACAGATCTTATTGCGTCTTTCTTTTTACTGGCATTTGTCTATTTTGGTCTAAAATCAACTAGAAACGCGATACTGGATATCCGCGCGCTGTTTTTTTGCTCGATATCTCTTGGAATTCTATTCCTCACCAAATATAGCGCGGTTCTCTTCTGTGTGCCGTTCGTGATTTGGTATTCATTTTCTCTTTTGAGAAAGAAAGCTTTCAAGAGCGTATTCTTGGCTATTGGGATGGTTGCCATCTCAGTGATGCTATTCAATATGCCATTCCTCTATAGGAATTTTATCGCTGCAAGGTCCATTTTTGGTTCAAAGGATCTGGTCTCAGAGACGAGGAACGACGGGTCCTTGATAGAGGCGGCTTTCTCAAACTCCGTCAGGAATTTTGCAATTCAATTGAATACGCCGATAGATGTCATAAATGGCTTTAATACAAAAGTGACAACTCGACTCTTAAAGCTTTTTGGAATCAATGCCAACAATTCTCAAAACACATGGCCTGGCACTTTCTTTGCTGTGTATAAGAACACAGGGCACGAAGATTCCTCTGGGAGCCTTCTTGCTTATCTCATTGCACCGTTCTCCTGTATGGCTCTCCTGGTTTCCAGGAGGAAGCTGGGAACAGGGACCAGGGCATTGGTCGTTTGCCTCATTTCTGGATTTGTTCTCTTTTCCGTCGTGCTGAAATGGCAACCTTGGGGCGCGAGACTCATGTTGCCCTTTTCAATGCTTTGTTGTCTTGTCATAGGTGCAAGCTTCGCCCAGCTTCCCAGGCGAATCACATTACTAGCCGCAGGGGCATTTGTGCTGGCTGGGTTGCCTTTCGTCTTATTGAACGCAAGTCGACCGTTAGTTTCAGTTCATCTTCGACCGTTCGTTTCGGTTCATAGTGTTCCAAGACCTCCCTATCATCGATATGAGCAATACTTTGTGAACAAACCAGGAGACTATAAAGATTTTGAGCAGGTTCTTTCGCAAGGTTATGCTGCGTTGGAACCCCACGCACTCCTACTATCCACAGGCAGCGATTCTTGGGAATATCCACTGTGGGTGTGGTTTCGACTTAATAGTCATAAACTTCCTGTCATTTATACATCTTCGGAATTTGCAAGCTTTGTACCGCAAAATGCAACGGGTCATGAAGAAGAACGACCTGACTGGTTTGTCTCAATTGGGGGAAAAGATCCAGGAGCAGGATGGGAACTATTCAGAGAGACGCCCACTCTGAAGCTATTCTTCCCCAAATCCCAACGTTAGTAGATTCTTTCCTGCGTTGTGGCACATCGGAATGCTCTATTCTGCAACTGCTCTTGCGTCAAAGGATTTTTCTTCTTACCTTGTAGGGAAAGACCGTGAGCATCGTATTTCACGTCGATCTGGACGCGTTCTACGCCTCAGTCGAACAGCGGGACGACCCCTCGCTGGCGGGCAAACCGGTCATCGTCGGCGCTGCCCCGGGTCACCGGGGGGTTGTTTCAGCGTGTTCCTACGAGGCTCGGCGGTTCGGCATCCGTTCCGCAATGCCCATATCCCAGGCATATCGGCGCTGTCCGCAGGGGATATTTCTGCCGGTGCGGATGGATCGGTACATGGAGGTCTCGCGGCAGGTCATGGGGATCCTCCAGACCTATACTCCCCATCTCCAGCAGATATCGGTGGACGAAGCCTTCCTGGATCTCAGCGGAACGGAAAGGCTGTTCGGCCCGCCCCTTGATACGGGGAGACGGCTGAAGAATGAGGTGAAAGAAAAGACCAGGCTCGTGATCTCCGTTGGCATCGGTCCCAACAAATACATTGCCAAGCTGGCCACGAACGCGGGCAAGCCGGACGGACTGGTCATGGTTGGCGAGGCTGACGCCGAGTCGTTTCTCGATGGAATTGCTCTTTCCAATCTCTGGGGGATCGGAGAGAAGACCCTGCAACGCCTGACGGAGCTGAACATCACCTCCGTCCGCCAGCTGCGGGGATTCGCGGAAGAGGAGCTCGCAAGGCTTGTCGGTCAGGGCGCGGCGGCTTTCCTGGGCGCTGCTGTCAGGGGACGGGACCCCGGCATTTTTTCAGAGGAGCCGCGCAGCAGGTCGCTTTCCAGTGAAACGACCTTCGAAAGGGACAGGAAGGACCGAAGCGGGATCGAACGTGTTCTGCTCGAGCTGTGCCACCAGGTGACCTTCCGCATGATCGAGGAGGGGTGGAAGTCGAAAACAATCGTCCTGAAGGTGCGCTTCCACGACTTCACCACCATCAGCGCGCAAAAGACGCTCAAGCACTGGATCTCCTCGGCAGAGGAGCTCGATGAGGTGGCCCGTGAGCTGCTGGATTCGCGCTGGAATGGCAGCACTCCGATCCGCCTGGTGGGGATAGGATTTTCCGGCTTGATCCAGGCCGAAGCGCAGGATCAGCTGGAGCTCTTCACCGATGAGTTCTCCCGGCGAAAGAGAGTGGAGGAAGCCGTTTTCAGGATCCGAAGGAAAATGGGCGACGTCACCCTCACAAAAGCAAGCCTCATGGAGAGCAAGACACAGGCACGCAGACGGCGCGCCGCAAAGGGCAACGCTCCCGAGGGGCAGCCCCCTACCAGCTCTTGAGAAAGTCCCTGGCCTTCTGCAGGTCCTTGACCTGGCTCGAGGTCAGGCTGGAGAGATTCTCCATGGACGACACCACGTCCTGGACAATCTCCTTGGCCTCTTCGGAGTCAGAGACATTCTTCAAGTCTACTGCCGCCTCGTAATAGCATGCTTTCTCGAACGGGGTTTTTGCGGCTGCGTACTTTTCCTCCTTCTTCTTCTGCTCCGACAGTCGATTGGCTGCCGACCAGCCCCGGTTATGGAGGGTCTTTGCCAGCTCCGTGGAGAAATCATAGCTGCTGTTTTTTTCCTTCCCCTCTGCAACCTGCGCCACGTTCAGGTCAACGGCCTTTCGGCCAAGGGAGACGGCCCAGTCGGTGTTCCCGAAGGAAATGGGCCAGCCGGGGAGCTCCCTGTAGAGCTGACCAAGGACGAAATACGCATCGGAACGGTCTGGATTGATGGACAAGACTTTGAGCAGAAGGTCCCTGATGGGAGCGGCCTTCCCGAGGGCATTAAAGACCCCTTTCACCTGTCCCCATCGTCCGATGTTCGCGGATTTCCAGAAATAACCCAGGTCATTGTCGGGGTCTGCCGCGATTGCCTTGTCTGCATACCCCTCCCCCTCCACGAAATACCCGAGCACCTCGTCGGTCGGCTTCTTTGCCTTTTCCGCGAGGTCCCCAAGCTCTATGGTTTCCCGGGAGACGCGCCAGTACAGCTCAGCATTCTCCTTGCCGCTCGGCGACTGCGCCACGGCATCCAGGAGCAGGGCTTTCGCGTCCACGTATTTGCCCTGGTCATGCAGGTCATCTGCCTGAGCCGCCACGTCGGCGAAATCCGCAAGGAGGAGCGAGACAGGGAGCAGGAACACGAGCGCGAACGCCAATGAACGACGCATGTGAGTTCTCCTGTGGTGCTTCGGCTGCTATCTGGTCGCCTTCACGGCCCGAACCTTCACGCTCATCCCGAGCTCAAGCACGTAGCTGACGCCCGGCATGACTTGCATATCTCCCAGCTGCACATTGAGCGCCCCGGAAGCAATCCTGATCCTGTGCCGCCCAGGCTCCACCGGGATTCGCTCCATCTCCCTGCCGGGATTCGCCAGCCTGCCGTCGATGAATATCCGGACCATCGCCTGCGGGTCATTGGGATGCATGTCTGGGTCCAGGAAAGACGTGGGAACGACAAAGCTCAGAGTCGAGGGCGGAATTGCCGGCCGCAGCGACGCGTTTATAACCAGCGGTTTATCCAGCGACACCGTTGCGACGTAGTCCACAAATCCCTGAGCCGACACGCGCACCGTATATGTGCTGGGAGGAAGGACCTCCGAATAAGGAACCGGTCCTTTGGCGACATCATTTACAACCACAACGGCCTTTGCAACATTGGAGTTGACCGTCAGCTGGTAGCCAAGTGGATTCAACACGACATTCAGCGTCAGGGGCCCGGCGACGTTGACCGAAGCCGTATAGTTCTGGTAGCCGTCCGCGGCCACCTGGACAGAGTGCGGACCCGGTGCAACCACGGGCACCCCCCCTTGCACCTGCGTCCCATCAATGAACACCGCCGCGCCGGGAACGTTCACGTTGATCGTCAGCGGGAACCCCGCCGGTTGAATGGGCTGGGCCTGCGGGTTGGGCTGCGCGGGCTGCATCGGCTGGGCCTGCGGGTTGGCCTGGCCGACCGGCTGAAGGTTGACCGGGAAGGCCATGTCCCCGTTCACCACGACTCGCCCGCTAAAAGGAAAATACCCATCCGCCATCACCTGGATGTTGTGCGGGCCCCCGGTGACCCGCGTCTGGTTTGCCGGGAGCTGCTGGTTGTCGACAATGATGACGGCATCGGGCACATTCACGACAACGGTCAGCATCCAGATCCTCTTGGGCGTGAACTGGGCATAGGCCGTTCCAGCTGCAATCAAAACGAAAACCGCGAACGCGAGGGTCGAAAACGATCTTTTCATGGCGCGGATTATACTCCGGGGCTGAGGGTTTTCAAAGGGTTTTCGTCAGGTTCGCAAGAGGAGCCCGAAGTGTTTTCTGCAGACCCTTGACAGGCATTCCAAAATCGGTTTCCCTACGTGGAAACTCGATGCTGAAACAGTTCCATGCGCTGAAAGGAAATCCGTCATAATGAAGCACCTGCGCGTCGTCCTTTTCGTGGCGGTCGCGTTCGGCCTGGCGGCGTGCGCCAAGCCTCCCCAGGCAGAGATAGATGCGGCTCGTTCCGCCGTGCAGACCGCGGCGGAAAGCAGCGATGTTCTGACATACGCGCCGGATTCGCTGCGCGCCGCGCAGGAGAAAATGGATGCGCTGAGCAATGAGCTTGCCGCCCAGGAGAAAAGATCGCCCGTTTCCCGAAGCTACGACGTTGCCAGGAGCCTGGCGGAACAGGCCATCTCCGCCTCCAAGCAGGCCGCAGCCGACGCTGAGACCAGCAAGGAGCAGGTGGCGAAGGATGCAGCTTCCCTGATTGATAAGATCGGCTCGGAAATCCCGGACTTCGAATCAAAGGTTTGGACGGCAAAGAGAGTTCGAGGAATCAGGTTGGACGCAATCACCCCTCTCGGACTCGTGGCAGATCAGGCCCGTCTTGCCCTCGACGACGCCCGCAAGGATCTGGATTCGGGCTCGTTCGCCGCAGCCAGGGCAAAGGCAATGGCCGTGGGAGATTGGCTCTCCCAGGGTGAGGAGACTATCACCGAGCAGACTCGGATCGCCAAGAACAAGTAGGGACGCGGAAAGACCCTATCGCGGCCGGCCTGGGGTTTGCACTTCGCTCCGCAGAGGCTTCCCCGCTGCGCCCAGGAGCTTCCAGATCCTGGCGCGCCTGGCCAGGAAATAGGACGCCCAGACGGGCGACACCCCCGCTTTCCCGTCGGCAAGATCGTCCATCTTAGACACGACAAGCTCGCCTTTCTGGTTCTGGTAGTCGGCAATGGGAATGGGCTCGGTGCTCACGACGGATGCGCCGCCCGTTCCCGTTGCGACATCGACGCGAAGCATGATGGAGTCGCTGATAAGAGCGCCAACCCCGTCCGGGTCCGGAGGGGATTGCCTCCAGGCCATGCCCGAGATGAAGTTCCCCATGGAGTACATGATGAGCCTTGTCGAGCCGCGGACAGTGACCAGCTCGTATTCCTGGAGGACGTGCGGGTGGTGACCGAACACGATGGTCGCGCCGTTTTCCACGAGCGTGCGGAAGAAAGTCCGCTTGACCGGGTCAGGCTCCTGCACGTATTCACGGTCTCCGTGATAGGAAACGATGAAAAGATCGAAAAACGGGCTGACCTCTTTCACCAGCGCCGCGAACTCCGCGGCTTCCTCCGGGTCATCATAGTCCACCACATGGACGTAGCGGCTGCCGCCCGGCTGGTTGAGGAACTGCGTCACGGCAATGAAACCGATGCGCACGCCATTCACAGTGAGAGTCTCGGGCATGAATGGGCGGCGTTGATTGCCCCTGATCCCCGAAAAGAAAAGCCGGCCCGGTGACTTGTCGGCAAGCAGGGTGAGGGCGCGCACGCTCTGGAGCACTCCCTCCTCCCCGCCGTCGAAGGCGTGGTTGTTCGCCGCGGAGAACACATCGATGCCGGCTTCCACGGCAGCGCTCACGTAATCGAGGTGCGCGTTGAACAGGGGATAGCCGGACACCCCTCGCGTGGAGTTCACGGGGAACTCCAGGTTTGCGAAGACAAAGTCGCTCCCGGCCAGCACATCTGCCACTCCGCTGTAGATGTCGCGGTAGTCCGCAGCTGCAAAAAGGGCGGGATGCGCCATGAGGTCCCCGAGGAACGTCAGGCGCAGGGTCTTGCGGGAGTCCGCGGCGCAGGCGCCAGCGAAGGAGAGGCACACAGCAATGGCCAGCACAATGGCGCGGAACCCGCCGCGAACGGTGCTCAGCGTCCCCATGGCGTTCCCCAGGCGTAGAAGATATGCCGTGGCCAACGGCGGCGTCCAGCGCCGTCCCTACCGCTGCACTCGCCCGCTGCCGGCCCCTCCCATGAGCGCCTTCGCTTCCGCGGCGCTCAGCAGGGGAAGGTCGCCGGGGATCGAATGCTTCAGACAGGAGGCCGCCACCGCGAACTCAAGCGCCTCCTGCGGGGATGACAGGTTCCCCAGCCCATAGATGAGGCCCGCGGCAAACGCATCACCGGTCCCGACCCTGTCGACGATGTCGGTGATTTCGTACCGGCGCGAGACCAGGAACTCCTTGCGGGTGGCCATGACGGCCGACCAGCCGTTCTGATCCGCGGACCTGCTCTCCCGCAGCGTGATGGCAACATGCGTGAGGTTGGGGTATGAAGAGAGCATTTTCTCCGTCAGGGACCGGTAGGCCGCGGCGTCGAGCTTGCCGGACTCCACGTCGACCGCAGCGGTTATGCCCAGGGCATTCTGGCAGTCCTCCTCATTCGCCACCGCGACATGGACGGACTTCATGATCTGCCCCATGATCTCCGGCGCGCTCCTGCCGTACTTCCACAGGTTCTTGCGGTAGTTCAGGTCGCAGGAAACCGTGAGCCCCGCCAACCTGGCCTTCGTCACGGCTTCTTCGGAAAGCTCCGCAGCGGAAAGCGAGATGGCCGGAGTTATCCCGGTGATGTGGAACCACGACGCTCCGGCGAAGCTCTTTTCCCAGTCAATGTCTCCGCTTCTGGCCTCCGCGATGGCCGACCCGCTCCTGTCGTAGAGGACCACGGATGGCCTCTGGTTCGCCCCTGCCTCCAGGAAATAGATCCCGAGCCTGGCCCCCTTTCGCACGACAAGCGACGTATCCACGCCATGGCGACGAAGCTCTCCGATGCATGCGTCTCCGATCGCGTTGGCAGGGATGACCGACGCAAATGCAACCTGGCAGCCGAAGCCGGCAAGGGCAACGGCGACGTTCGCCTCCCCTCCTCCGAAGGTCGCTTCCAGGACGGGGCTCTGGAAAAGCCTCTGCGCCCCGGGCGGTTTCAGCCTCAGCATGACCTCGCCGAACGTGACATAGCGGGCCATAGTCACCCTCCTATCACGAAATACGCCGCGGCTGCCAGAGCTCCTCCTGCGGCAATCCCGGCGGCAATCTCGGCCAGCGAATGGCCGATGTTTTCGTTGAAAGGACCCAGCTTCAGGTTCCGGTTCGCGCGTGACAGTTTCTTCAAGGCCTTTGCATGATGTTGGACAGCGCCGCGAAGCCGGAAGGAGTCATAGATGATGATCACAGAGAAAACACAGGCCACTGCAAAGACATCGGAGCCGAAGCCGCTCCCGAGGCCCACGGAGACCGTGAGAGCCGTCACAAAGGCGGAATGGGCGCTGGGCATCCCGCCCGCGGAAAAGAACCACCAGAATGCGGCGCGCCTCTCGCGCACCGAATACAGGACCACCTTGAAAGCCTGGCACGCCACCTGGACGCCGACTGCGGTGATAAGGCTCACGCTGAGGGGAAACTCCGGGGCCATGGACCGAGTGTATGCGAAACATCGCACCTTGACAAACACTCGGTGCCGGGGTCACTTTTGATATCGATGAGCGAGCCAAAGCGCGGGGCCTGCACTGACTTTACGGAGACGCTGGTGGACAGGATCCTCGACTCCTATCGGGAGCTGGGAGGGATCAACCACCTGGAAGGACCGAACCTGCCCTCCCAGCAGAGCATCGCCCGGATCGTGGAAAGCCTGGAAGCTCTGATCTTCCCTGGCTTCCGGGCGGATGAGAAGCTGGACATGGCCGGACTGCGCTATGCCATCGGGGACAAGGTGGTGTGGCTTACCCGCGCGCTGGGCGCGGAGGTGGAGAAGAGCCTTCGCTATACGTGCCGGATCAGGAACGATTGCGGCAGGCACGAGGACTGCACCGGAGAAGCCCGGGAGATCGTCCAGGAGCTCCTGGAGATGGTCCCTGCCGTCAGGCAGAAGCTCAGCCTGGACGTGGAGGCTGCGGACCGCGGGGACCCCGCGGCAAGATCCCAGGAGGAAGTGATCCTGTCGTATCCCGGCGTGGAGGCCATCATGGTGCACCGCATGGCCCACGAGCTGTGGGTCCGGGAAGTGGCCATGATCCCGCGGATGATGAGCGAGTACATCCACAGCAAGACCGGAATCGACATTCATCCCGGGGCAAGAATCGGGGAGTCCTTCTTCATTGACCACGGGACCGGGGTGGTCATCGGGGAAACAACGGAGATCGGGAACAACGTCAAGCTGTACCAGGGGGTCACCCTTGGAGCCCTCAGCGTGAAGAAAGAGCTTGCAAACAGCAAGCGCCATCCCACGATAGAGGACGATGTGACCATCTACGCGGGGGCCACCATCCTGGGCGGCAGCACCGTCATCGGGCACGGATCCGTCATCGGCGGAAACGTGTGGCTCACGCAGAGCGTCCCGCCGAACAGCAGGGTCAACCACACCCCCACGCAGAGAGAGCTCCGCAGGGAAGGTCGTTAGAAATGCGAATCGGAATCTGCTGCTATCCCACCGCGGGAGGAAGCGGCGTTGTGGCCACCGAGCTGGGCAAGCACCTGGCCGAACGGGGACACTCGGTGGCGTTCATAAGCTATGCCAATCCCCTCCGCCTGAGGGAGCTGCCGCCCAGGGTGTGTTATCATGAGGTGGACCAGGACAACCACCCCCTGCTGAAGCAGTTCCCGCACAGCCTCACCCTCACGGCGAAAATGGTGGAGGTGGCCCGCACGCACAAGCTGCAGATCATGCACGTCCATTATGCAATCCCGTTCGCCGCTGCGGCCATTCTTGCCCGGCAGATCGCGCCGGAGCTGCACCTGAAAGTGGTCACCACGCTGCACGGCACCGACATCACGCTGGTCGGCGCAAGCCCGTCATTCAAACCGGTCACGGAGTTCTCAATCGACCAGTCGGATGCCGTCACCGCGGTCTCCTCGTACCTGAAGGACGAGACCTACCGGCAGTTCGCCATCAGCAAAGAGATCGATGTGGTGTACAACTTCGTGGACCCTCCGCGCCACCACGCACACTCGGTCCCCTGCATCCCGGAAAAGTCCTCAGACCGCCAGGTAACCCTCATGCACATTTCGAACTTCCGGCCCCTCAAACGGCTCGGCGACGTGGTCCGTATTTTTGCCCGGGTGCGGGAGAAGATGGATGCGCGGCTGGTGCTCGTGGGCGACGGACCTGAGTACGGGAGGACAAGGGAGCTGGTGGAGTCTCTGGGCCTGGAGCAGGCCGTGCGCTACGTCGGGGTGGTGGACGACGTGGCTCCTCTGCTCGGGGCCGCTGACGTCCTCCTCCTGCCCAGTGAGACCGAAAGCTTCGGGCTTGTGGCGCTGGAGGCCATGGCAAGCGGAGTCCCCGTTGTTGCAAGCGATGTCGGCGGACTGCCGGAAGTGGTTGCGCACGGCAGCACCGGCTTCCTGGCGCCCGTGGGTGACGTAGATGCCATGGCGGACTACTGCCTGGAGCTGCTGAAGGATGACGCCACTCTGAAGCGCTTTGCCAGGGCGGCGCGCAAGCGCGCCGCGGAATTCGACTACCGCACCGTGGTTCCGCAATACGAGGCCGTGTACCAGAAGGTCCTCGCTGCCCCGGTCAGGACCGCCAGGGCATCATCCGCGGTATAGGAAGCTGTAGGGCGATGTCACGACTGACACGAGCGGACACGTCTACCGGATACCGCGCTTCGCGCGGTCCGGGCTAGGGCAGCGTCCTAGTTGAGGTTCCTCATCCCGCCGACCTGCGAAACATAGCTTGTTTCCAGGCCTTGGATCTGCTTCACGATGGAGAGGAACTTGTCAGCCTCTCCCTGGTTCGTATACGGGCCAATTCGGACCCGGTAGTAGGTCCCGCTGTGAGAGTCGTAGGAGAACACCTTGCCGGTCAGGCCCTTGTCTGCGAGCATGGAAATCAGCTCATCCGCTTTTGACTGGCTCTTGTAAGCGCCGGTCTGGATCCAGTAGTCCACGGCTTTGCGGGCCTGCCTGGGCTTGACCGGGGTCTTCACGGTTACGGGCACCTTCCGGGGCAAAGCAGCCACCGTCCTGGGATGAGATGCCGGGCCGGGAGTCTGGGCGGATTGCGCCTGCGGCTGCGTCTGGGGCTGCGCTTGCGCGCCGGGCGCCTGGGGTTGCGCGCCGGGCGCCTGGGGTTGCGCGCCGGGCGCCTGGGGTTGCGCGCCGGGCGCCTGGGGTTGCGCGGAGGGAGCGGGCGCACCCGGCTTTTCGGCCCCCTCGCCGATGTAGAAGTGCATTGTCTGGGTCTCCCCGGGTTTCTGCTCGGTCCCGGTCTGGCCCTGCGGCTTCTGCTGCGAGTATTCGTAGATCTGCGGGCCGGGTCCTGAGATTGGATTGACCGCACCGGGGGAGGCAGAGGCCACCTGCGGCTTCTGCCGAAGGAGGTACACGCCCACCACCAGGACAATGACGACGAAAACGCTCACGGAGAGCACCACCCAGAAGATCTTCTGCTTTTCCATTGGTCCTCACCCCTTCAGGCGACGGGCAAGCCGCGCAGTGCGGCGCTCCAGGGAGCGCACGCTCCCCCAGTTCAGCACACTATAAGTATCGACGCCGGGGCCAATAGATTGAGGCCGCACGTCCTTTTGCGCGTTGATGCGGACCCAGGCATCGCGCAAAGCAAGGGAATCCCGGCGCATTGCCCTGAAGAGCCGCAGCGCGGCCGGTGCCCTCACGAACACCACGGCATTGCAGATCCTCTCCAGGCCAGCGCGCTGGAGGAGGGGGGCGTTGATCACCACATCCCCTTGAGCTTCCGAAATGAAGCGTTTGATCCTCTCTGTGATGGCGGGGTACAGGATTCCTTCCAGCCTGGTGCGCGCCGCAGGGTCGGCAAAAACCATCCTTCCAAGGGCGCGCCTGTCCACCGAGCCATTCCGGTTTCTGGCCGTCGGTCCGAACTGCGCAATCACCTCGTCGGCTTTCTCCGCAATCACTGCATGACTCAGCTCATCCGCATCCACCACGCTGAAGCCCAGAGACTCGAACACACGGGCCGCAGTCCCCTTTCCGGAGCAATACCGGCCCGTCAAACCGACGATCATTTTCCCTGTCCCCTTCACTGTCCCCCCCTTTGCATAACGGCAGGAGAAACGGCAAAATTGAGGCAGGAGGCGGATGTCGCATGGAAAAACTCAGCTACTGGCGGTTGATTGGCGAGATTGAGCGCATTGTGAAGGCCAGCGTCCCGGGGAGCCACCCGACCGACTGGGTGGAGGACACGGTCACGGCCAACCTCTTGAAGGGCCTGGCAGCGGAGCTGGATGACACGGAGGTGAGCGGATTCCGGCAGGGCTACACCGTCCGCCTCTCGGCATTCCGGCAGAAAGGGAAGCGGGAGTCCGTGAACGCCGACCTTTCTGTTCTAGTCCGCCTAGCGCACAGGGACGGCTCGAGGCTCGAAGGGGCCGCGTTCATCGAGACAAAACTGAAGCTGGACAGGAAAAGGACCTTTGACTCTTTCCGTCTGCCCGAGCTGAAGAAGATCTTCAGGAGCTCGCCGTTCTCCCAGGTGCTCTTCCTCGACTACGAGGACATCACATCGTACTCCACCAACCGGTCCGTCCAGTTCCCGCCCATGGAGTACAGCCCATGGCGGGGAGGGGTCCCCACGACCCCGTGCACCTATGCCGCTGTCATCCCGACGAACATCGTGATTGCGCAGCACCTGAACGACACGAGCATCTACGGTTTCTCCGTGCCGTTGTCTTTCCAGATCGTCTACAGGTACTTCCACGGCTTCGACCTCGACCTCTCCGAGCAGGCCCTCCTGGCTGCCCGGGGACAACCGACAAAGAAAGGTCTGTCCGAGTTCCTGCTGGTATTTTCCGTTTTCGAGGAAGGGATTGAAACCGGTGAAGAGCCGGATCTCAATCGAAAAGTCTGGGGCGCAATAGAGTAGCGACGGCTGCCGGGGATGCGCTCGCCGGCATGTTCAATGGAAGGCGCCCCAGCTGTCGCCGATCTCGCAATGCACCTTGAGGGGAATGGCCTCATCCATCACATGCTCCATGACGTCCCGAACAAGGCGGGCAACGCGTTCGCATTCCTCCAGGGGCGACTCCAGGATGATCTCGTCATGGACCTGCAGCAGGATCCTGGCGGAAAGGCGCTCCTCACGAAGCCTGGCTGAGAGCTTCACCATTGCAAGCTTCACGATGTCCGCTGCAGTGCCCTGAATCGGCGAGTTCACCGCAACCCTTTCCGCCGCTGACTTTTCCGTGCGGTTGGGGCTGCGGATAGCGATGATCCTCCGTCGCCGCCCCATCAGGGTTGTGACAAACCCTTTCTCCTCGGCTCCCCGGATGGTCTCCTTCAGATAGCGGTCGACCCCCTCGTAGCGCTGGAAATATGTCTTAATGAACCTGTCCGCGTCGGCCTTTGCGATCTTCAATCTCTGCGACAGCCCATAGGCCGACATGCCGTACACCACACCGAAGTTGATGGTCTTCCCCACGGCGCGCTGGTCGGGGCTGACCTCGCTCTCTGAAACGCCGAAGATCAGTGAAGCGGTCTGCCGATGGATGTCGCGCCCTTCGTGGAAGGCCTGAAGGAGAACAGGGTCCTTGGAAAGGAACGCCAGGATTGCAAGCTCTATCTGCGAGTAGTCAGCGCTGACGAAGCGCATGCCCGGGGCAGGTACGAATGCGGTCCGGATGCGCCTTCCCTCCTCCTCGCGGATGGGAATGTTCTGGAGGTTCGGGTCCTTGCTTGCCAGCCGGCCCGTAGCAGCGCCCGTCTGGAGGTAGTGCGTGTGAAGGCGCCCGGTTGCGCCGTTGATCTGGAGCGGCAATGCATCCACGTAGGTGGACTTGAGCTTCGTGAGCTTGCGGTGCTCCAGGATCTTCTCAGGCACCGGGTCCTGGGACGCCAGGATCTCCAGCACGTCCTCATCCGTGGAGAAACCCGTCTTGGTCTTTTTCACCGGCGTGAGCTTTCGCCAGGTGAACAGGATTTCCTGGAGCTGCCTGGTGGAGTTGATGTTGAACTTCCTGCCGCACAGCTCGTAGATCTCCGACTCCAGGCGTGCAAGGTCCCTCTCCATCTCCTGACTGTATGCTGCAAGCTCCGTGGAGAGCACCCGGATCCCTGCCAGCTCCATCTCCGCCAGCACCACCAGGAGAGGCATCTCCACGCGGGAAAACAGGGGCGTGAGCCCCGCGGCCTCCATCTCCGGCGAAAGCAGCTTGTACAGGCGCAGCGTCAGATCCGCATCCTCTCCCGCGTAGTCAGTGACACGCTGGATGGGGACGTCCTCCAGGGTCTGGCCTTTTCCAACAAGGTCCCCGTAGGGAAGCGTCCGGTAGCGAAGCCGCTGCTCCGCCATCCTGTCCAAGCCATAGCTTCCCTGCTCGCTGTCCAGCATCCAGGCGGCAACCATGGTATCAAAATGGATATTGGCAGGCGACACCCCCCAGCGGCGCATCACCTTGTAGTCGTACTTTGCGTTTTGGCCCACCAGGCGCACCGCCGGGTCCTCCAGGAGCCCCGCGATGCTGCGCCGGACTTCCGCCTCCGGAATGCATGCCGCGTCTCTGGCGCGCACGGGTACGTAGCAGGCCTTGCCCTCATTGACCGACAGGGAGAAGCCAAGGAGGACCGCGCTCATCTCATCCGTGCCGTCCGTCTCGACGTCAAAGGCGTAGACTCCCGCGGCCCTTGCGCGGTCTATCCAGCGCGCAAGCTCGACGGCCTCGGTCACCGTGGTGTAGGTCCCAGGCGCCGTGCTGACCATGGCCTCCTGTGCTGTGACAGCCGGGGCGCCGGCTGCCGGCTGTGTCCCTGCAGGGGAAACGGCTTTTCTCGAGAGCTTGAGAAGGTCTGCCACGATGCTCTTCATTCCCTGGCGCTCGAAGAGCGGGATGGCGGCTTTCACGTTCAATCCTGAGGGGGTCAGCTGCTCCGGCCGGGGGATGCCGGGCACATCTCGGCGAAGAGTCACCAGCTCACGGGAGACCAGCGCAGAGTCTCTTCCCAGCGCAAGTTTTTTTCGAAGAGACTCGGGGGTGATCTCATCAAGGTGCCTGTAGATACCATCGATGTCCTTGTAGCCTGCCAGGAGCTTCAGCGCCGTCTTTTCACCGACACCCGGCACGCCGGGAACATTGTCCGAAGAGTCGCCCGTGAGTGCCAGAAAATCGACTATCTGCTCGGGATAGACACCGCGAGCCTCGAAGACTTTTTCCCGGGAGTATTCGACAATGTCGGACACGCCCTTCTCCTGGGCCAGAAGGCGGACATTTCCGCCAATGAGCTGGAGGATGTCTTTGTCTCCTGAGAAGATCCAGCAGGGTCTGCGGGATTCTTTGCAGGCCTCCGCAAGGGTTGCGATGACATCATCCGCTTCAAAGCCGTCCGCGCGCAGGCAGGGCACGCCGAGAGCGGCAAGGATCTCCTCGATCACAGGCACCTGTGCATGCAGGTCCGCCGGGGCTTTCTGCCGGTTGGCCTTGTACTGCGGAAAGCTTTCGTGCCGGAAAGTCGGGACCCGGGAATCCATTGCCACCACAATGTGCTCCGGAGCAAGGTCCCGCACGATCTGGAGCAGCGTCCGGAAGAACGCGAAAACGGAAGACGAGTTTTTCCCCTCGGGGTTCAGGAGCGGCCGGTTCAGGAACGCGAAGTACCCTCTATAGATGACGCTGTAGCCATCTATCAGGCACAGCTCCTGACTCATGTGGTGATGTCGATGAGACCCGGCGTCGCCTGGGAGAAGCTGGAGGAAGAGCGCGGCCAGGCCCGCAGGGAGGCAATCTCCAGCCGGAGGTCGTCCATGCGCGCCCGCAGGAGCGCCCTGTTTTTCGCGTTGTGCGCGATCACCTGCTCGCTCATTTTCTCCAGCGTGGCCTTCAGCCTGGGAACGGTCTGCTCCGTCTGCGGATACGCCGCCTGGTACAGGCTCTCCAGCGGCTCGATCACCTTCTTGAGAGAGAAGATGTCCGCGATGATGGATTTTTCCATCTCCACCTGCGCCAGAAGGCCCTCGGCGTCTCCACTGTTGATGGAAGACTCCTCCTGCTCAAGAAGCGCAAGGTAGCCCTGGAACTTCTCGCGCTGCCGGTGGAGCATCTCCCGCAAACGCTTCAGAAGCGCGACTTTCTGGTCGGTCGTCATGTCATTTCCCGTTGTCGAGCTCATAGGTGTTCCCCTCCTCATCCTGCAATGTTCACGCCGGACACAGCGCCGCCCTTTTCCTCGAGGCCCTTGCGGGTCGATATCACTTCCCATGCCTCCCGCAGCTCGCCGAGGTGCCTCTTGACCGCCTGCAGGGGCGCCGGATCCTTTTTCATGTTCGCCTCCATGAGCTGGCGGTTCATGAAACTGTAGAGGCTGAAGAGGTTCTTCGCGAGCGCCCCGCCCCGGTCGAAGTCCAGGGACGCGGTCAGCTCCGAGAGGATATCCTGGGCGGCGATGATGTGATTGTTGATTACGTCATAGCGCCGGTGCCCCTCGGAGAAGGAATCCAGGGCGAGGTTCAAATGGCGAATGGCCCCGTCGTAGAGCATGACGATCAGCCTGATCTGGTTGGCCGTCTTGATCTGGGTTTCCTTGTACGCATGAACTGGATCGTTCACGTTCACCGCAATCCCCCTTCTCTCACCTGGCGTGCTCCATGAGCGTGGAGACCGGCACGATCTGGTACCCCAATAGGATGAGCTGGTTGATAATGAGATCGAGCTTCTGGAAAAGGTAATCGTCCCGCGGACCGCCCACCATTCCCACCTGGATGGGGATGATGGACCCCGGCTTCTTCTGCGAAATGATGCGATCCACGAGCTGCGCGGCGGGAAAGTAGATCCCCCGCGCCTTGTTGAAGTCGCTGGCCAAGACCCAGTCATAGGAGTCGAGATCGCGTCCCACGTACGTATAGTTCATCTCGGCGGCGGCGGCAATGATGTCGGAGCTCACGAAGTAGTATGGCGCGTGCCACAGGAGGGAGAGCTCGCGGCCGGTCGTGGCGAAGTAGTCATCCTCGTTCCTGGCGAGACCCTGCTTGACGAACTCCCGGTCCACGCCGAAACGCGAGTCGGTCATGTTGAAATAGGTGGAAAAAAGGGATCCGACCTCGTGACCGCTTTCGGCGATCTCCCGAACGGCGTCGGGATACCGGCGGATGAACTCCCCGTTCACGAAGAATGTCGTCCGGATCCTGTACGCGGAAAGCGTGTTGAGGATCCCAGTCAATCCTTCCGCGGAATCAACGGCATTGAAGACTATGCTGACTTCGCGCCGGCGGATCCGAGACCCGTGCGTGAAGTTCGTGAAGCTCACGGGCTCGTCTGTTGCGGGGAAAGGCTCGTAGACGGTGGTCTCAGGCGGAAAGAGGGGGGTCGTTCCGTAGCCTTTCGTGTCGCGCACCATGACGAGGTTGGCGTAGCTGCCGCGCGTGGAATCCTCAAGGTAGACGCGGAGGTCCGCAGAGGCGGCGCCGGGCGCCCGCGCATCATAGCTGTCGATGGGCTTCCATGTCCCGCTGGGTTCGTCGAAGGAAAGGACCCTGCCTTTCAGCGACGTCTCCACGACGTCCGAGTCACCCGCAAAGCCGCACCCTCCCGGCTGGGACAGGGCCACCAGGGTCGCTGATCCTGTTGCCAGGGAAAGCCGCTCACTGAAATAGGCGCCGGCCAGGAGCAGCTCGTCCTGGCTCAGCCACAGCAGGTGAAGAGGCGACGGATGCGCCACCCTCCCCTTCTGCTGCCAGGCGGCGTAGTCCCGCCACGAGACGCCGTCAGCTTCCATGATGGCGGCCAGGCTTTCATCCGGCGAAAGGCTGATGTCGAGAACGTTGGTATCCGGGGTCTGCGCAAAGCTGCCGTAGCGGCCCTGGGCGTCCGCCACGAGACGGAACACGGCGGTTCCCCTCACCCCGGCGGACCGGGTCTCGCACAACATCGTAACGATGTTGCCGCTGGACCAGATGACCTTGCGCACTGTCGTATCCCGGGGCAGGTACAAGTAGGGAAGAGTGAGCGGCGTGCCGTTGGTATGAAAATCATCCGCGGACAAGTAATAAAGGAAAAGATTGCGCCCGCCCTTGTCCAGGAGGAGGTTCCTGCCGTCAGGCGACACCCAGAAGGAGTCGAAGTTCGAATCGAAATCGAACGGGATCTTTCCCTGGACTTTCCCTATCTTGAGGAACCCGGCATAGAGCGCCCTGGTGAAGAGCTCGCTAGGGTCGATTGAATACACGATGAGCCCGGAAATGTAGAAAAGGCTCCCGTCCCTGCTCCATCGGACGTTTGCGATTGTGCCATCACCGATTCTCCGCAGGGACTCCGTGAGCACCCTCCCGTCCCGCATCTGCGGGAGGGAAAAGTAGAAGAGGCTGGCTGCTTTGCTGTAGACGATGAACCGGGAATCGGAAGACCACGTGGCGGGCAGCGCCTCGAGGGAAAGCTCCACCCGGCCGGAGATGACGGTTTCCTTGCCTGTGGAAACATCCAGGAGGGTCAGGTCGCCGTAGGCCGGGGATGATTCGCGGGTATACAGAAGATAGCGGCCGTCAGGGGAGGTCTGCATGGGGGCTATCCGGCCGGCGCGGATCTGGCTGCCCCCGACAAAGGAAGGAAAGATCGGCAGGGGCTTTATCCTGGTGAATCCCGGCTCAGAGCGGAACACTCCATAGCGGTTCTGGATCTGCAGAACATCCTTGTCCCGCAGGAGCAGCACTTCCTCGGGAAACCAGGTGAGCTGCTGCATGCGCCTGGTGCGCGCATCAGCGAGGAAAAGGGTGCTGAACGTGCCGTAATCTGGATAGAGCGCGGAGGCGGTGAACAGAAGCCTGTCCTTCGCCGACAAGTCCAGACCGGAGAACGTGACCTGGGCGAAACAGGCTGATGCCGCAGAGAAGAATAGGAGGAGCAGCGATTTCCGCATCTTCTACAATCTTCGGCAGAAAACCTCACTCGCCTTGACCCCCCTTTGGGCCGATGCTACAGTCGTTTCATGAAAATCCTTATTACGGGAGGCGCGGGTTTCATCGGTTCGCA
>Ga0187881_10002083_pt1 | contig 19569 bp, 13 predicted proteins | sample June2016WEW_19_1_2_FD_133017 | JGI IMG/M metagenome (GOLD analysis project Ga0187881, IMG submission 133017) | Peatland microbial communities from SPRUCE experiment site at the Marcell Experimental Forest, Minnesota, USA - June2016WEW_19_100 | ecosystem: Environmental > Terrestrial > Soil >...
GCTCAAGGCCTATGGCGACGCTGTGATCACGGATGCTAAGGGCCTGAAGCACGACTGGCGTTCGGAACTCGGCAAAAAGCTGCTGGAATTGCAGCATCCGGAAGGATTCTGGGTAAATACCGATCCGACCGAATGGCAGGACAACAAAGTACTGATCACGGCGTTCACCATCATCGCCCTGGAAAACGTACTCCAGTAACGGATCACCATGATGTTGGGCGTCTTTGTGTCGGCGTTTTCAGGCGGTAAAAGCGTTCCCCCGCCTCCCACCGGGTCACGAAGACGCCTCACATCGCGAGAGGGTGGGCGGAGTTTATGACTATTCGCCTTGGGTCATCCCTTCTGTTTCTGCTGGTCTTTAGGGTGACGTACGGCTATGCGTCCCTGGCGACTCCGAAACTTGAGGTTTTGCCCGACGATGCCGCCGCAACCGTTACAGAAGTGCGGGGAAGCGCCATCGCCGGTTTTGGGGGATATTACAGAATCGGCAGATGCATGCCGATCAAGGTCCGTCTCGAAAACACAGGGAAGGACTTGGCATGTGAAATCTCCGTTCGTACTGGACAGGATCTTTTCACCCAACCGATCCTGCTTCCGTCGCCTTCTCGCAAGGTCTTTAGCCTTTATGTTGTGCCCCCTAAGGATCTGCGCAACCTTGATGTCGGTGTGTCCGCGGGCGGACGGACGATCACGTTACTGCATGCTTCCGTACAACGTCTCGCGGACCAGGAGACTCTGCATTTGATATCCTCCTCGTTAGAGTCCGCCTATCCTGCGCTGAATGAGTCTGCTGACACGCAATCGATCGAACGGCGGGCGTTCCTGAACCCGGACGATTTTCCGGACAATTGGAGCGACTATGAAGCGGTGGATGCCATTACGATCGACGCCGCCGACACCGTCAAGCTCAATGAATCACAGCGGACGGCCCTGTCACGATGGGTGTTGCTGGGAGGCAACGTAAACCTGGTGAGCTGGGACGGAACTAGCACGGCGCGTTGGACCAATTCCGGAGTTTTACCCAATGGGGACTCCAGAATCACCCCTGCGGCATCGCAGCAAGCCACAACACGCGGCCTGGGAATATTTCGAAGCATCCGCGATCTGACTCAACTGTCCGCCACAACACCGGAAGCACCCCGCAGCACAGAACATGTTTCGGTTTCTCTCCTGGATGAGGAAGTATTTGAAAAATACCGCGTCACGAATCCCGTTTCGCGCAGTCATCTCGGATGGTACACGGGCGCTTTTCTTCTGCTCTACGGGGCGGTGATCGTACTCTGGCTGTGGCCCAGGAGGATGTCAGGCCTGGAAAACAAATGGAAATTTCTGCCTGTGCCTGTCATTGCACTTCTCTTCGCGTTCTTGTCTCCGGTCCTGGGAGCCTTCGCAGATGGTGGGGCAATCTCCGTACAGCAACTCTCCCTGATTCATGTGTTCCCCAATATCGCCGATGCTTTTTCCACAAGTCAATCCCTCATTCTGGCTCCGCGAAGAGGCACATTCCGCCTGATCCCGGCGGTTCCCTCCGCATATCTGGTGCAGGGTGAGTCGGGCGATCCCGACAAGACCCGGCTTTATGAGTTTCAGGGAAGGAATGCCCCTGCGGCCCGGATTGAGATGAATCTCTGGAACACCCAGACCTTAAACATTGAGAGCTTCTCCGATCAAGGATTGTTCCTCGCCATGCAGCGGACAGACGAGCTGATTCTGTCGAACCGCTCGGGTTTCGCCTTAAAGGCTTGTACTCTTATCCGGGCGGGAAGCAACAGCCGTCTGGGTGACATCCTGCCAAAGCACGAGATCCGGCTGGTACGGCAGTCGATGGAACAAGAGGACGCAACGGCTCCCGGATTCAGTCCGGGCATTCTGTATCGAGTCGTGGCGTCTTACCAGACTGAGATTGATACAGGGACCATCGGGGACTGCATAGTTTGCAGTTTGGACGGTTTGGTTCCCGGCCTGACAAGTCAGGATGACCACCTGACTTGGGACGGCGCGGCAGCTGTGATTTTTCATCTGGGACCACAGTGGTACGATGGGGGAGGTTCGAACCAGAAATGATCTCAATCCATGGCCTCTCCAAAATGCATGACAAAACATCGGTGCTGTCGGATATCGACCTGACCGTTGCGCGCGGCAAAGTCTTCGGCCTGGCGGGCACGAACGGATCCGGCAGGACCACTCTGCTCGAGATTCTCGCGACCCTGAGAAAGCCGACCGCCGGATCCGTGGAGATTGATGGGATCAATGCCATCCAATCCCCCTTCGAGGTGCGATCCAGGATCGGGTACGTGCCCGATCGCCATGACTTTCATGCCGCTCTGACCGTGCGGGAGTTTCTCGATTTCCTCCGGACGTGCAGGAATGTGAAGTCAAGCGCCGATAACACAGCACTGCCCGCGGACGGATGGCTGCATGGTCTGAAGATGGATGCTCCCATCGGTTCGCTGTCGCGCGGTCTGAAGCAACAGCTGGCATGGGCAGCCGCTCTCATCCACGCGCCCGCCGTTCTCCTTCTCGATGAACCCATGAATGACCTCGATCCCTTCGCAGCCGCGCGCTGCGCCGACGCGATTAAAGAAATGCGCAGCCGCGGCGGCACTGTGGTCATGGCAAGCAATCGGACTGCCGACCTGCAAGTCCTCTGTGATGAGGTCGGGTTTTTGCACAAGGGACGTCTTTTGCAGGTTATGAAGGTGGAAGGCCTTAGTATGAATCTTCTGGAGATCTTGACGAGCCTCCTGGCGCAACAAGAAGGTTCTGACTGGATTGCATCGGAGGCTCAGGACGAGATCCGCGCCGGAGGGACGCTGACATGATGGGCGCTCTGATCGCAAGAGACATGCGTCTTATTGCGCGGGATCGCAGACTCCGCGTGGTCATTCTCGGGTACCTGTTTGTGTTCCTGACGGCAAGCGTGCTGCAATGCCTGGGGATGTTTGCTGCAGGAAATCTGAGCTTGAATGCCGGATCATTATTTGCAAGTCTTGCGGTCTTGCAGGCGGCCCTGCTGGGCGGCCTCGCTCCCTGGATGATATTGCACGCGTCCGGACTGGATTGCGGGGTCAGTCTCATGAGATTGATTGCCGGGACTTCTGCGGCACCCTGGCACTTCCTGCTCGGGAGAATCGTGTCGCTCGGTATCTGTTTCGCCGAGCTGTTGAGCCTGTCATTGCCGGTCTCATTGCTGATGCGGCTTTTTGGAGCCGCGAGCTTCCTGCAGATTGCCTGGTCGCTTGCCGACACATTTTTGTTTTTGATGGCGCTTACCCTATTCGTGCTCCTGGTCAGCATGCATGGCGCACATTGGGCGGTTTCCTGGATTCTGTCTTACCTCGCGCTGGCCGTACTTGGTCTGGGATGGGTAGCGATGGCTTCCGCGATCGATCATGCTTCGATCACGCTGATTTTTTTGTTGCTGCTTGTGCTTTTGGGATCGCTGCTGTTGCTTCGCGGCGGCCGGAAACTGGTGTACATCAACGAAACTGCACGACAGGATGCAAGATGGGCATGAACGAACAGTTTTCAACTATGGATCCGACGTCCGACGCGGACTGGATCTCTGGGAAGCTGACCTCGGTGCGCCGAAGGCTGTATTGGATCCTCTTTGTCGACTCACTGTCCACGGCCGCGTGTGGTCTCATTTTTCTGTGGGCCTTGTTCAGCATCTTCCATGCTCGTTTGAGCCGGCCCTCGCTGGTTGTGGCAGGTTGGGCGTTCTGTGCATGCGTATTTGCCGCGGCACTTATCTCTTTTTTCAAGGTGCCGTCCGCGAAGACAAGCGCGAAACTCATGGATCAAAGACTGAAGCTCGAGCAGCGCCTCGAAACGGCGTATGAATGCCTGGCTCCACAGGAGGAAATCGATCGGCTGCTCCTGAGAGATGCTAGGCTGAAACTGATCCACTTTCATCCCTCGGCCGTGGCACCGATAAGACTGGGAGGCGCGACCAAAGTGGTTTTGTCCGTGGGCTTGGTCGCTTGTTCCAGCCTTGCCCTGCTACAGATTCTGAACGGATGGAACCGCCTGGGTTTCCGTGATGCCGGTAACCCGGGACCGCTTCTTGGGCAGGCAATCAACCAGGCTTCTGATAAGGGCGCGGCAGCGAAATCCAGGACCGGGGCGGCGCGTTCTCCGGTGCAATCAACCACGCCTGGGATGTCCAACATGCAGCCGGATTCGGGACCGGCGCGAAAGACCGGAGGACTTGCGCGAACTTCAACTGACGTTGTGGCGCCCCCGGTGGCGGCGCAGGCCGGCTCTACGCCCGGGATGGCGGCATCGCCCGTGAATCCTCAGGCGCCTGTGCAAAGCAATCCCGCGATATCCAAGGCGGCGATCCCCGCCATGCCGGCGCAGCCAATCTCGCCAGGCGCTGCGCAGCCGTCACCATCCGCTCCGCAAACAGCCGGCAGCGCCTCCGCCAATGCCGGGGCGCCGTCCACTTCCGGAACCGCAAGCATCCGTGCGCTTGAACGGCGCGCGAACAGCCAATCTGCCGGGGCGCCCTCCGCGCCCGATGCCCGCGGCGATGCGGGAGCAGCGGGAGCGGCCCGGGGACAGGGGATGCCATCAGGACGGGTCGCAGTGTCCAAGAGCGATGCCGCTTTTCTGGCGCGATTTGCGGGCCAGTACCAGGCCAATGTGCTGGCCGCTGAAAAAGCGCTGGCAAAGGATGCGATCCCGGCGGGCTTCCGAAAATACATCGCCGCGTATTTTGCAGCGATTCATCCATAGGATCTGATCAGCATGAAAACACTGCAGGAGCAATTCAACGCCTTTACCGAATTGCATAGCCGCCTCAAGGATGAAGTGGGCAAGGCGTTCGTCGGCCAGTCGAAACTGGTCGAGCATCTGCTGATCTGCCTGTTCTGCAACGGCCACGCGCTCTTGGAAGGTCTGCCTGGATTGGGAAAGACCATGCTTGTCAAGACGCTCAGCGAAGCTCTGGACCTTCGGTTTTCCCGCATTCAGTGCACTCCGGATCTGATGCCTGCCGACGTCATCGGCACAAATATGCTGATCGAGGATGCACGGGGCATTCAACGCTTCGAATTCCAGCGGGGCCCGCTTTTCGGCAATATCGTGCTGGTCGATGAAATCAACCGCACCACGCCCAAGACTCAGTCCGCCTTCCTCGAAGCCATGCAGGAGCAGAAAGTAACGGTTCTGGGCACAAATCACCCTCTGGAAATGCCGTTTCTCCTGTTGGCGACGCAGAATCCGATTGAATTGGAGGGAACCTATCCGCTGCCCGAAGCTCAACTGGATCGATTCTTCTTCAAGCTGAAGGTTGCATACCCGACGCTGGATGAACTGTCTCGTGTCGTGGACCTCACAACCGCGGAGAACTCTCCCAAGATCGAGCGCGTTTGCAGCCGCGACGAATTGCAGGAGATGATCTCGCTGGTAAGAAAAGTGAAGATTGCCGAGGATGTGAAGCGCTATGCCTTGAGGGTAACACTCGCGACGCATCCAGATTCGGCAGAAGCCACCGAACGAGTGCGTCGCTACGTAAGCTACGGAACCAGTCCGCGCGCCGCTCAAAGCATGATCCTGGCAGCGAAGGTGAAAGCCCTGGCCTCGGGCAGATACAACGTTTCTCTGGACGACCTGCGCGAGATCGCTCCTCCCGCGTTGCGCCACCGCATTCTGCTTAATTTTGAGGGCGAAGTCGCCAAAGTCACGGCCGACGATATCGTCAGCGATGTGCTGACACAAATACGACCCACATGACAGGCGCCATACTCCCGGAGAGCTCCACCGAGCTGCTGCGGAAACACGCCCACATCCTCGACAAGATGGAGTTTGTCTCGAGAACACCGGGCATGATACCGGGTGCAGGAAGGCGGCCCGGAACGGCCACGGGATACAGTGTGGATTTTGCGGACTATCGCAAATACAACTATGGAGACGATGTCCGCTATATTGACTGGAGCATCTATGCGCGGCTGAAAAAGCTCTTTCTGCGCCAGTACCGGGCCGAAGCGGAGCTTGCGATACATCTCCTGCTGGATACCAGCAATTCCATGAGCTTCGGACGTCTCGCCAAGCTGGAATTCGCGCGCAAGCTCGCCGCCATATTCGCTTACGTGGGCCTGGGCAGACAGGATCGCGTCGGCGTCGCGACCTTTTCCAGCGAGCTTCACAGCGTGATTACTCCGCAGCGCGGCTCGCAGCAGTTGCTGCATCTGCTCCGGCTGCTCGACGGCGTGAAACCGGGAGGCGTCTCCGATTTTGGGCAGGCGTTTAAGTCCTATGCCGCGCGTGCCTCAACGCGAGGGCTACTGGTTGTGCTGTCGGATTGCTTCTGCAGTGCAGGATATCAGGATGCGTTGCGCTGCCTTGCGTTTGCAGGATTTGAGGTGGTGGTCATCCACATCCTTGCGGACGAAGAGCTGAATCCCGATCTCGATGAGGAAGTCGAACTGCGGGATCTCGAGCACGCGGAAACTCGCGGGCTCACGGTGGACAGCGGTGCGGTCGCCGCCTATATGCAGGGAATGAATGCCTATGCGCGCGATCTTGCCGCCTTTTGCATGAGCGAGGGATTTCTCTACGTGGAAGCGACATCCTCGCTCTCGTTCGAAACATTGACCGTACGCCTGCTGCGCGCCGGCATCTGGCGCAGCCATTAGAATGACAGATGAGTGTACTGAATTCAGATAGCCTGCGAAGGGCTGGCATGCGCAAGAATATCTGTCGTTGCCTATAACAACTCCGTCGCTTTCGAGTGGATCTGTAACATGACGCTGTTGAACCCGATCGCCCTGCTTTATTCGCTGTTGATCGGCGTGCTCCTCCTTGTTCACTTCTATCGCCGGTCCCGGCGAGTGCATTGGGTTTCGAATCTGCAGCTCTGGAACTCTCAAGGCGCCACCAGAGAGGTACGCCCCATCCTGCAAAGGATCAAGAAGAACTTGCTCCTGATCCTGCAGATTCTTTTCGTGCTGGCGGGCGTCCTGGCATTGTCTCGCCCTGCAATCCGCTTCTGGACCTCCGCGCCCCGGTCGATCGTGCTCGTGCTCGATTGCTCGGCCAGCATGAGCGCGCGAGAAGGAGGAAAGACCCGATTCGAGCTTGCGCGCGCCAAGGCCGCGGCTCTCCTGGATCAAGTGGAAAGCAACGATCGCGTCTTCCTCGTTCAGGCGCGTGCGCAACCCATCGTCGACAGCTATCCGGGCGCCGGCAAGAACGCGCTGCTGCGGGCATTGGCTTCGATAACGGTCACGCAGGCGCCTGCGGATGTTTACGGAGCCGTGATCCTAGGCCTGTCCGCCATCCCCAAGTCGGAACCGTACCAAGTGTTCGTCTTTAGTGACGGAACCCAGGCGGCGCTGCTCCCGGAGTCATTGTTGTCCGAAAGGGTCCATTACATCCAGACCGGAGATACCGGCAACAACGTCGGCATCAGCCGGCTGGCAGTGCGCAGCAATCCATTCAGCGCCTACGATCAGGAGATCTATGTTGAGATTGCCAATTTCTCGGAGCGCGCCCAGGCCTTTGAGTTCGAGCTGTCTCTCGAAGGATCCATCCTGAGGCGCGAGGCGGTCAATCTCCACGCGCAGGAACGCAGGTCTTTCACGGCGGAAGTTCCCCCTGGCAGCTCGGGAGTTCTCAAGGCGCGCATCGATGTCAGAGACGATTTGGACGCGGACAACCAGGCGTACGCCGTGATTTACCCTCGAACCATCTCGGTGTTGCTGGGGACTGTGGGAAACCTCTTTCTCGAGAAAGCACTGCAGGTGAACCCCCAGGTCAAGCTTTCGATCAAGCGGCCTGACGAATGCTCGACTGCGGAATTGCAGAAACCATATGACGTAATCGTCCTCGACGGCTTCGCGCCCCCCAATCTGCCTGCAGGAAACTACCTGATCCTGAGCAACCCTGCCCGCGCGGCAGCTGAACCCAAGGCAGCCTTGCGCAACGTGCGCAATCTGGTTCTGCCTCATCCGGAGCATCCGATCGCCGCTTTTGTCGATCCTGCAAACATAGTGATCGACGAAGCCATACCGCTCGCCGTGCCGGCTTTGGGTACCGTTCTGATCGAAGGCATGGGGAAGCCGCTGTTGACGGCGTCTGAAGATGGCGCTGCCAGAACCGTCAACCTCGGTTTCGACATTCGTGCCTCGAACCTGCCGCTCACGGTCTCCTTTCCCGTTTTGATCTCGAACATCCTGAACTGGCTGAGCGGCGCTCCGGGAGATCCCGGCAACCAGGTTGAGGCCGGAGCCCCTTTGGGTTGGCGCATACCCGCTGACGGCCGTTCGTCTGAAGCTGCCATTGCGACGCCGCAAGGAGGCGTGGTCGCGGCCCCCGTCACCGGGGGAGTCTTATCGTTTTCCGGGACAGAGGCCACGGGAATCTACACGGTGCGCTGCGGCGAGTCTGTCGGGAGGTTTGCCGTAAACCTATTTAGCGACGCTGAGTCGAGGATTGCTCCCCTATCCAGGGATTGGAGTGCTAATGCAAACGTCGCCAGGCAGGCGACGCTGGCAGGGAATAGCTCTGAAATCTGGCGTCTGCTCCTCTACACCGCCCTCGCAGTCCTGTTTTTTGAGTGGATCCTTTCTTACGCTGGCAACAGGTCGAAGGAGCCATGATGGAGTTCATGCGCTTTTCGCAACCCGCCCATCTTGTGCTCCTGCTGCCGATGGCCGTCGTCTTCTGGCTGGTTTGGAAGAGAAGGTCGGCAGGCGGAGCCTTGAGCGAACGTACTGCGTCGCCGCGCCGGTTCCCAGTGCTGCGCGCAATGACGCTGGTGTTGATCGTCGTTGCCTTGAGCAGCATCCAGGTGCGGTTCGGAAGGAGGCGCACAGCTTTGGTATTTGTACTCGACCGATCGGAAAGCGTCTCGCGGAAAGAGGAATCCGCCGCGCTCGATTTTATGAATCGGACCGCCCACGGGATGGCGGCGGAAGATGAGGCCGGAGTCGTAGTCTTCGGAAAAGAAGCACTGATCGAGCAACCGCTGCGGCGCAACCTGGTGGTTTCTGAAATCCAGTCGACTCCCGGGACAGCCAGCACCAACGTGGCCCGCGGTTTGGGTCTGGCGCGCACGATGCTCGGTGGGAGGCCGGATGCTTCCAAGCACATCATCCTCCTGTCGGACGGCAATCAAAACGCGGGCGACGCCCTGCAGGAAGCCGCGCTGGCCGCTGCTCAGGGCATAATCATCGACGTACTGCCCCTGGGAACGGCGTCGGAAGTCGACGGGCGCAGACTTTTTCTGGATGAAGTGTCCGGTCCGGATCGCGTCAGACTTGGCGAACCGTTCAACATTCGGATTGCTTTGCGAGCGGACGAAGGCGCGCGCGTCCAGCTCAAACTCTATCGAGACACCGCCCTGATTGCGGAACAAGGCGAAACCATGGGCGCCTCGGGGTCGGGAGCATTCCAGATCGAGGAGCGGCTCTCGAGTCCGGGTCTTCACCAATATCGCGTCACGGCTCAGAATGCAGACAACGCCCTTTCCAGTGACAGTGATGAGGCGGGGCTTGTGGTCTATTCCTTTGGAACTACCAGGATCCTGCATCTGTCCCTGAACCCTACGCCATTTCTCGATGCGATTTTGAAACGCCAGGGTTTTGATGTCGTGACCAATGTACCCGGCTCGGCGCCCAAGACTGCGCAGGAAGCCGAACCTTACGATGCCGTCATTCTGGACGATGCTCCGGCGGGATCATTCACGGACGATCAGATGCGTGTGCTTGCCGACTATGTGGAGAAATCGGGCGGAGGCTTGATCATGACCGGCGGCGCCGCCAGCTTTGGTCCGGGAGGTTTCTCCGGCACCCCCGTGGAGCGCGTTCTGCCCGTTGAAATGGCGCTCAGGAAACGAGAGAAGAAACCCGCGCTCTCGGTCGTCCTGGTGATTGACAAGTCCGGCAGCATGGGAATGGAGCAGCGCAAGGTGTCCAAGCTCGACATGGCCAAGGATGCGGTGCTGCGGCTTTCGGATTTGCTGACGCCTGAGGATGCGCTCGGAATCATCGCTTTCGATCGCGTCCCGCAACCGGTGCTGCCACTGCACCAGGGCATCGATCGGAACGGAATCGATGCGAGCCTGCGCCGCCTGGTTGCCGGAGGAGGAACGGCAATTCTGCCTGCCGTCAAAATGGCGTATCAATGGCTCGGAACCTCGGTGGCGGAAAAAAAGTACGTGCTGCTTCTCTCGGATGGACAGGCGGAGCCCGGTGAGCGCAAGCCGCTGCTCGACATGGTGTCCGGATCGCCGATCGTACTGTCGGCAGTCGGCATCGGCGCCGACGTCGATCAGGATTTCATGAAACAGCTTGCTCAGAGTTCGCACGGACGTTCCTATTTCACTCAATCGGGCACGGATCTGCCGGACATTTTCAAGCGGGAAGCCATGTTGATCTCTGGAAGCTGGCTTGTCGACCGGCGTTTCAAGCCGAAACAGACGGCGGACCATGAAATCCTCAGGAATCTGGGACAAGCCGGGTTCCCCGAACTCTCAGGCTATGTGGCGACCACGCCGAAGAACCTCGCGGATGTCCCCTTGACCGCTGACAGCGGCGATCCCATTCTGGCCTGCTGGCGCTACGGCCTGGGCAAATCGTTGGTCTTTGCCACGGATTTTGGCACGCCGTGGACACGCGTCCTGGTCAGTTGGGAGTATTTCGCCCGGATGTGGGCTCAGATGGTTCGTTGGACAAGCCGTGACGTGCAGAACGAACGCTTGCATCCCACCGTGCTTTTGAAAGATGACGCGGCTACTCTCGTTGTCGACGCCTTTGACCCCGATGGCCGTTTCCTCAATATGCTGAAGTTCGCGGCCCGCGTGCAGGCTCCCGACGGAAAAACGCAAGACATCGACCTGAAGCAGACGGCATCCGGCCGCTATGAAGCCCGATTTGATCTGCGCGGCAAGGGCGCCTATCTCTTTTCAGCCGTGGCCTCAGGACCGGGGCCAGGCGCCGGAGATTCTTTGCACTTCGGCTTCAATCTTTCGAGATTCCCCGAGGACAAACAGCAAACTTCCGATCGACCATTTCTCGCCACGCTTGCTGACAAGACCAACGGCAGAATCCTGGAACAGACCGGCACTCCGGCATTGGAAGCAGCGCGGACCTCCGGCTATTCTGACGCCTGGCAAATTGCGGTCCTGGCAGCTCTGCTGCTGTTTGTTTTGGATATTGCGGACCAACGAGGGTTCGTGCGCAAGAGAAGATTCCGCATGACTGTTTAACCGCACCAGCTGACGCCTCTTGGAGATTCTTTGAGTACTTTGAGAAGCCTTTGGAAGTTCGTCTTGCCATTTGGTCGTGCGATCCGGTTTTCAAAAAAGGACTTAAACAGCTTCGCTTGGCAGGGTCGACATGAAATACCAGCCTGTAGTCACAAATGAGGTCACAAATCGTGAATGAAATAGGCATCCGGGAGCTAAAGGCGCGGGCATCGGAAACCCTGCGATCCGTACGGGAGCGGCGGAGGCGATACTTGATCACCTACCATGGGCGGCCGGCAGGGATTCTGTTGCCTTTGGATGAACCGCGTCCGGCCCAGGCCCCGGGAGCTGAAGGCGGAACTTCAAACTGGGACGAGTTGCTTCGTCTGGGCGACATGATCGGCAAACGCTGGCGTTCGAAGTAGACCAGCGCCGGGCTTCTCTCCTCCATGCGGCGTTAGGATCAAGCCATGGCGAGCTATACCATTGACGCAAGGGTGTTTCTGAACGCATTCAATCCCCACGAGCCGGGCCGTGGGAAAAGCCGGACTTTGCTGGCGCGCTTGCTGGAACGGGCGCTGACCATTATTGCTCCCGAGTTGACCGGCTACATTGCCACGACGCCGAAGAAGCTCTCGAAAGTCCTGATCACCGCCGACAACGACGACCCGATTCCCGGTTGCTTGCGTTTCGGGCTGGGCAAGACCGTAGCATTTACCTCCGATCTTGCCGGATCATGGACCCGCCGCCTCATCGAATGGCAGCACTTTGTCCTGGCCAGAGGGAAGGACTCCCGGAACGGAGGTTTGGATCCGAGCCATGAGGATTCCCCTTCAAAAACTCCTGCCATTCACATTGCTTTAACGCTCCAAGACCGCTATCGAAAAATGTCAAAAATCCCGGTATTCATCTGAAAAATCATGGCTTCCTGTTGCATCCCAAAACCTGTCCAGGCAATCAGCCGGTGTCGGTTTTCTTTACACAGCCTCAAAACCAGGCTTATCTATATGTGTTTGCAAAGGAATATGCGCACGATACTTACCGGACGAGTGCAGTCACATGTCGGAGAATTTTACAATTCTTTACATTCCAACCACATAATAATCGTGACAAGAAACAGCGAGAGGATATTTTACTAAACAATAACCAACGTATTTTCTTTTAATTATCGTCGTTACCCCCATAGTTTTTGCAAAATCCTGGTTTCTGGACCGTAAATTGCGCGATTATTTAATGAAGATGATTCAAGGAATCAGGAAGAGGAAGAGCCACATCTAGCGCCTCTCGTTGTCCCAGTGGCCTTCTTGAATCTTTGAGTAGGAATGTCGTGCCTGCGCAGAATGTTGCGCAAGAATCTGCATTCCGCTCCGTTTCCGGGGTAATTTGGACGAGGTGCACAACACGGAAACGAGAATGGTAATTATTGAGCACCGATAGGAGACAGGATGGCGCTATGAAGAAGCTAACAGTTGTAATGTTTGCAATGGTTTTGGTCGGCTCCGTGGCCAACGCAGCCAACATTTACATTAACGACTTTTTTTTCCAGGTTGGCACCCAGACAATCGATAGTTCAAATATTGGATTATTCGCCAACTTCAACACAAGCGGATTCGATTTCAGCACGCCAAACAGCACCCTGGGCACGATCACCGCTACCTTTTCCGCCGCGGGTAGCTATAGCGTAATTGGATTCTTTGATCTCGACATTGAGGATTATTTGGCAACCCCCCCCAACCCCTTTGATAATGAGGTTGGGTTTGTCTCCGTCGCTCTTCCAGCGGCCGGCCAGAGCTGGGAAATTGGACCTGGCGAGTCAGTATATCCCAATCCGCAAGTCGCGGATGATGCACTCGCGGGCACGCTAACCAATTCAATTTGGGGTGCGATGCCCGGTGATGTCGCATTTGCAATCGGCTGGAGTTTTAACGTGGCATCCAATCCGGTCATGTTGACTTTCAACCTTGGGACGACCTTACCGACTTCCGGATTCTATCTGCGGCAGGTAGACCAGTTGGATACGGGTCTTCTCGGCACGCCGAGTATATATTTTGATAGCAGTTTGACCACTGCGGGTCCGCCGACAATTCCGGAGCCAGGCACGTTGGTTCTCCTGGGCTTAGGCTTAGGAGTAGTCGCCCTTTCCACAGGATTCCGGAGCCGCCTGTAATTTGAGGAATGATTCAAGCAACGGGGGATTAGAATGCTGATCTCCTTAGCGCCTCGTATGGAATATCTTACTTTGAAGCGACATTTTGAATCCAAAGACGCCAGGCTTGGTTCTCCTCGCTTGGCGTTTGTTTTCGGGGACAATTCTATCTGAGACATCGGAAAAAGGAGCAAGTTATGTTCAAAACAGGCGGCAAATCCGCAAGTGTTATTGCAATAGCCTCATTTGTGCTGGCACTGCTGGTTAGCACAGGTACGGCGCTGGCTGCGACACCGGTTGTAAAGACGGTACCTTGGGTTTCGACGAACCCCCTGATCGCACATGACACATGGATCGGCAAGGTTATCACTTTCAAAGGGACCACCGACGTAAGCGGGGGCAATATCGAATTCTGGTGGGACTTTGGTGATGGAAACTCGACTTCGCCGGCAGTCGTAACCGATAATTACAACCTGGGTGCCACTCACGCTTATTCGACTGGTCTAGGGACAACCCAGACCGCTACCCTTTGGGTGCACAACACAACCACCGATGAGAAAGGATCTCAAAAGTATTATGTTACCATCCGTAGCAAAACGCTGGATGTCGAAGTTAACGTGGCTATTGACGAGGGGCTTTGGTTTCTGCACACACATCAAACTCGGTGGACCGCAGGCACACCCTCGATCGACTATGGGGATTGGTCAAGCCTCTCGTCCACTCAGGGCTTAGCCGGAGCTTGTGTAAATGCATTTGAAGTGAATGGGCACACCGAGAGCCTCACTGGAGATAATGACCCATATAAAGAGACCGTCGCCAGAGGCTTAAAGACCGTTTTCACTTACTTGTATAGTTACGATATATCCGGCGACACTAACCACGCCAATAGCTACGGCGCCATTCCAGAGGATTACGATGGCGACGGCATTTGGAATGACGGTGGAAACGACTTGGCCATTACCAATAGTGATACGAATTATTATCAGCATGGCATGCTTATGGATGCCATCATTGCCAGTGGCACACCGGGGGCGATTGCCCAGACCGGCGGTACTGGCGTTGTTGGCAGATCATATCAGGCTATTATTCAGGATATGGTCGACGCGTTGTCCAATGGACAATATGGCAATCCCACCTATGGCGGTGGCTGGTATTATTCGTGGGGAGCTTGGGGCGACAACTCCATCAGCCAATGGTCCGCGATTGGTATAATTGCTGCCACCAAAAATGGCTGGGCAAAACTGCCACCGTATGTTATAAAGCTGAATCCGAATTGGCTTTATTATAGTCAGGATTCAACCAATGGGAATTTCGGGTATCAGAGTATGTACCCAATCTGGGGGCCTTATGCAGTGACCAATTCCGGATTGGTCCAAATGGTCATGGACGGCATAGGCCGTGGCGATTTAGGCTCGCCCGCTTTCGGAATGCCCAGCTGGGATAAAGCAGAGAGATTCATGTATCAGAATTTCGGCAACCCCCCTAGCTTGGGCGCAGGCGGTTCAGTGAAGGCGTACTACTATGGTATGTTCTCCTTTGTGAAGGCCATGCGCCTTACCAAGCCTGCCATAAAGTTCCTCCGAGACTATACGGGATCTCCAATGCCTCAGATTGATTGGTATGGCGCTGAAGTATCAAAAGGAGATTGGACGGATGGTGTGGCCAGAACGCTGGTTACTGCCCAAAATGGAGACGGAAGCTGGGAAGGCCACTATTACACCTATGGTCAAGACCCTTTCGAAACCGCATGGGCCGTCATGATGCTCGGCCAGACTTTGTTCGAGGCCGGCTCGCCGGTGGCCGTCGCCACTGCCACCCCCAACCCGGGGATAGGATTTCAGCCGATCAATTTCGATGGGTCAGGATCATACCAACAGGACAGCACCAAGAGTATCGTTAAGTGGGAATGGGATTTCAACGGCGATGGCATCACCGACGCGACCGGACCATCAGCAACTTATTTCTGGCCAGCCGTGGGTAGCTACCCCGTTACCCTTACGGTTACGGACAACAGCAGCCCAGCAAAGACTGCGACTGCTACAATTACGGTGCTTATCAATACTCCTCCAATTCCTCCGACTGCAAACGCCGGTGGGCCGTATAATTTCTGCCCGAATGTCATACCGTGGTACCTGGATGGGACGAAATCCGTCAATCCGGACGATGGAAAACATCAGACAGGTCCCTATCCGGGCGATTTCATTAAGTCCTATTTATGGGACCTCAACGGTGACGGTGTATTCGGCGATGTTGCGGGGGCGCAGCCCAACGCAACAGCTTTCCTTAGCGCTTTGGGTCTGGGAGCTCATCTCATCTCTCTCAAGGTCACAGATAACACCGCCGCGTCCTTCCCTGCCTCCGGCTTGGGTGATCTATCCAGCATAGCTTCAGCTCAAGTATTCCTTCTGGCTGTGACGGATCCCAGCTGCGCCTGCGTCAGCAGCCTGACAGCGCTGGCCAAGAATAAGCAAGTACAGCTGAGTTGGACCAAGTCTGCGGGCGCCGATCATTACAACGTCTATCGGAGCTTGACGAGCGGTGGGCCGTACACATTTATTGGTACGGCTCCGCAGAACTTGTACCTTGATTACACGGTCTCGAACGGCACGACGTACTACTACGTGGTTCGACCGGCTGCCCTCAACGGCAACGAGAACTGCCAGTCCAATCAGGCGAGCGCGACTCCGAAGGTGACTCGCTAAGTAACTGCTCTTCTTTCTGTTTGCTTTAAAACCGGCCGGGTTTGGAATTCCGAACCCGGCCGGTTTTTGTTGTAGCCTAATGATTCAGATTGTAGGTGGCTAAGTTGCTTCCCCACGTGCCTCCGTATTGATAGTCCGTGGCAGCGTCAAGGTAGTGGATGATGCACCGAAACAGCTGCCCTGCCCGAGTTTTGTGGATACCTTTCCCAGGTGCGCCAGGACGGAATGCCGCGATGCCATTCGCTCGCGGAGTCATGTTCCGTCTGCATCGAGATTAGGAGAGGCGACTGCAATCGGTGGCGGTCTCGAAGGCAGGCCGAGACAGGCCAGAGTTTTCCAGTTCGCATCCGAAGGATGGATTGCGGCCAAAACCCGTGTGCGGTCCTTGCAGCGATCACATTTGAGAACGGCTAAACAAATGTCCACTGCAGTGTAAGAGCCGTTTACACCCGCTGAATCGCGACAAGCTCATTAACGAAGAGCCGTGGCAGCCGCGCTGGAGCGGCTCGCGATTGCATCACTTCTGTTTGAGCCGGTCTTTGAAGATCTTCTCAAACTTCTCGAGTTTGGGGGTAATGACCAATCGGCAGTAGCCCTGGTCGGGGTTGTTATTGTAGTAGTCCTTGTGATAGGCCTCGCCTGGCCAGAACTTTTCGAAGCGCGCAATCTCGGTCACGATCGGCCTGTTCCAGATATGCTCGGATGCCAGTTTCGCCTTGTAACTCTCCGCAAGCTGCCGCTGCTCACCATCGTGATAGAAAATCACGGAACGGTATTGCGTGCCGACGTCGTCTCCCTGGCGATTGAGGGTGGTTGGGTCGTGGGTTTTCCAGAATACTTCCAGGAGTTCATCGTAAGAGATTCTGGCCGGATCGTAGGTGATCTGACTTACTTCCGCATGGCCAGTATTCCCTGTGCAAACCTGCTCGTACGTGGGGTTGGCCTCGTGCCCGCCGGAGTATCCTGATACCACCTTCACCACGCCTTGCAGCCGTTGGAAGATTGCTTCCGTGCACCAGAAGCACCCTTCGCCGAACGTGGCAGTTTTGAGTCCAGTGCCTTCACCTTGTGAATTCATCTCCCTCTCCAAACCTGGTAGGTTTTTCCCTGATTTCACGCCGGAATCAGACCACAATCCCATGCCGACAAAAATCAGGATGCCCGCAACGATCCAAGCCGCGCATTTCAGGGAAAACTTACGCTGAATACCAGTCATCCGCCAACACCCGCTAGAATTCTAGCAAGCGAATCGCATGGTTGCCAGTCAGCAAATGCGGGCCCAACCTCCATTGCCAAATGATCAGTTGTCGTCGTGGCCGTGGCAGTGATCGTGGTCGGTCTTTTGGGTCCCGGAAAACCCCGAGCAGTAACAAAAAACCGGTCACGATCCCGATTCCGATGCCGAATTTGGAACCGGATTGAACAAAAGTCGGGGCTGAGGCGTATACATCTCAGGGAAACCGGGAGGTGGCTACATGATCGCACTAGGGCTGCTGTTTCTGATCGTCGGGATTGGAGTCCTCGCGGCGAAGTTAGTGTTTTCGCTGGTGTTTCTTCCACTCAGAATCGGCTTCGGCCTGGCCAAGGTCCTGCTGGTTGCTCTCGTCGGAGTTCCGCTCTTAATCCTTGGCTTTATCTTTGCCGCCGCAATCCCGCTCGTCATCGTGGGGATTGTTCTTGCCTTGATTGCGGTCCCTCTTGTATTGGCCGCCAAGATTCTTTTCTGACCCCAGCCTCCGTCAATAAACGCGGGCGAGGAGTGCCAGCCCTTACAGGGCCGACGCCTGGAGTTTCTACATTTACGCGGAGATTTGGAGAGGCAGCTCCTAGACTTTCCGATTATGGGCGAGGCCCGAAGGGCCGGCAGTCAATAGGCCCGGCCGTCAGGCCGGGATATGGGTCGAGAAAACAACGAGCGCCGAAGGCGCGGCACTTTATCAAATACACATCGTAGTTCATACTCGATCCCGTGGCGACCTAGCAGGTCAAGAAGAGTGCGATGATCAAATCGGCAATGGAGATCGTTTGCGGCATGGAGGTGTAAAGATCAACATGATGGTGGCTAAGAAAATACTGGCGCAAGGTGCCGCACCTTCGGCGCTCATTCCGGAGGCGCGTGAAACTCCCGGCCTCACGGCCGGGCCTATTCACTGGCGGCCCTTCGGGCCTCTCGGAAATGTAGGAACTCCAGTCCTAGGGCTTCCGCCTTCGGGCCTCCCGGAAAATGTAGAAACTCCAGGCGCCAGCCCTTACAGGGCCGACGCAGCCGGCGCATCTTTGAGGCTCTTAGAGTCTTTGAGTTTTCGAGGTTTGTCCTGCCTTTCGATCGTGCGATCCGAATCTCAGAAAAAAGCCAAACAGTTACTAGCGCGCAAGGTAGTCCGTCAGGATCTGTACGGGTCGAACCTGGGCAGCTTCATCCGAAACGGTGATTGCCAGAATCCGGATGTTGCCCGCGTTGGGCAGCGTCAACGTAGTCGCCCCGGCCGGGATGTCGATGGTGTACGCATACAGATACGAATATGCGTAGGGCTCATTGCTGCCGTCCGATGCGTGGCGATGGGAGGCGAACCAGGCGACGGACGATGGCTTGATGAAGCCCGGCGTCAATCCCACCATCTCCTCCACCGTCCGCATCCTGGGCTGTTGGTTTTGCGCGCCCGCTCCGCCGCGGCCCGCTCCTCCGGCCCTGGCTTGCTGTTCCGGCGTCGGCGGCGGCACGGGTTCCTCGTGGCTCTTCCAGATACGATTGTCCCACTGGCCGATGTAGCCGCTCCAATCCTGAATTGTGAGATCAACCGGCTTGTCGCCGATTCGGAATGAGGCCTTCGCATCGCTGCCGGCGTTGGCCGCCAGCAGGTACAGACGCGTGAAATTGCCCGAGGGCAGGGAAATCGTCTGGCCTCGCGGGATGACGGCGTTGTGTCTTCCGTACCCCGAGGGTGCAAGAAGAAAACGAATTGCGCCGTAGGCTATTTCACTGGGTAGCATTTCCGCGGGGATGGCGTGACCTTGATTGTCGAAGTACCCGGCTCCGGGCCTGCCGTCAGGCGTAGTCACGCACTGATCGTAAGACAGCTTGACTGCCTGGTATTGCACGGCGGCAGCCTTCGCCGGCGCGGCGCCGAACTTTACGGCGAACGTGCGCGGCTGGAAAGCCTTGAATGAGGTTACCAACTCGCCCTTGATCACCGTTGCAGGACCGACGGATTCCTCGGCGCCGTTGACCTCGCGCGCCGAGAGAATCGGCGCTGCAAAGGAGACGTGAACGTTCTGCGCGGTCCTGCCGTTCATTTCGACCAGGCGGACAACATATTCGATGCCAATCTCAGGGCGGCTCTGCTCGGCCCTCTTGAGCGCCAGCACGCGGATGCGGCTGTCGCTGACCTTCATCAGAGAGAAGGTCTTGCCGAGACTCCCAGAATGACTCGGACTCTGAAACGCAACCAGCGGTTGATTCAAGCGCAATGCCTGCCAATCGGTCTGGCCCTGGCGGAAGTCGCCCGCGTGGCTGGCGAGGCCATACA
>Ga0187881_10002084_pt1 | contig 19540 bp, 17 predicted proteins | sample June2016WEW_19_1_2_FD_133017 | JGI IMG/M metagenome (GOLD analysis project Ga0187881, IMG submission 133017) | Peatland microbial communities from SPRUCE experiment site at the Marcell Experimental Forest, Minnesota, USA - June2016WEW_19_100 | ecosystem: Environmental > Terrestrial > Soil >...
AGTCGGCTCGGCGCACGTAACCGCCATCACGGCGATCGGCGACCCAATGAACACCACGGCGCGGCTGGCCTCCGCGGCCGGCGTGGGCGAGATCCTGGTCAGCGAGGCCGCCAGCAAGGCGGCGCATGTCGACACCAGCGGACTGGAAGCGCGCGAGCTCCGGGTTAAGGGTAAGACAGATCCGGTACACGTACACGTGATGAGCGTCCGCGAGCCGCCGAAGGTCCAGCACCCCGGCCCGGCCTGACGCCCACTGGATCATTAAGCACGGTAGAAGTCACTGGTTCTGATATTCCGCCGAATGCCGGCGGCAGCGGAGCCGTCTCAAGTGTGACTGGAATTGTGACTGACAACCCTGCTCTGTCACGCTTCGAAGCGCCACAGAAAGGGGACGGCTTTTCGGGCTCCACGATCAACCGCGCGTTGGATTGCATTCGGGCAGTACTTGAGGCCGCCGAAGATGAGAACGGCATCGATGCCGTGCCGCGCATCGACCGCGCAGCGAGCAGGCCTACTGAGCGCGGCATCCCCATTGCAGACGAGTTCCGCCGGATATTTGCTGCGCGTTGGGAGGATCCCCGTGCCTGTCACGCTTCCGCGTTGGCCGCGGTCACCGGCTGCCGGATGGGTGAGATCCTCGCGCTGAGCCGTTTGAATATAGGGGGTTGATCCTCACCATTGTATCAACAACGAATTGGCAACAAGTTGTGACAATTGGCAATGGCATCAACGGGAGAGCGCCAATTACAAGAGACTTTCCGGACACTCGGGTAAATGCGCTGCTTTTTAGGCGTCGCTTCGATAATCATAGCTATTTCGGGCTCTTCCAAACCGCTCCTAAAGAGCCCTTCAGATCAGATATCAAATACAATTAACAATGAGCAAATTAACAAAGAAGCCAGTAACTTGCAGAAGATCCTTGACTATTTCAAGCGACCCATCAAGGTCGAACTACAAACGGAGTACGACGCCCGCCATACACAGGAGCTGGGCAACTTCCGCAGTGAGAGGATTGCCCGCGTTGCCACTCGCTTTCTCACCTGCGGCGACTACCGTCAAGGCCTGGCCCGTATCCGATGTTCCAACCCAGAATGCCGTCAGGAGTACTTTCGCCTCTTCTCCTGCAAGGGCTTCTACCTCTGTCCATCATGCAGCCAGGAACGAACCCTCCTGTTCGCCGAGTACCTCGATGAGCAACTGCTGTTCACCCTCCCCCACCGGCAGTTCGTCTTCACCTTGCCCAAGTCCCTGAGGGTCTTTCTTCGCCATGACCAGCGCCTTTTCGCCTAGCTCTCACTACTCATCTCCTCGCTGATCGCCGAACGGGCGGTGCGGCCTGTGCGCTACCGGCTGAGCATCGCGGGCAGGCAGCCCGACGCGCGCAGCGCATCGCTGTCCGGCGCTGCCGTTCTGGACGCGGACCTGGAGATTACCGGGGCGGCATTCCCGATCCGGGGCTGAAAAGCCACCCTTTCCGGGTCCCGCATCGGGCATTTGACCGATGCCCGCACGGTGCAGTGGCCGAACCGGCGAACCGCTCTTCCGCCGGTTTCGCTGTCCGTGGAAAAGGTCTACCCTCCCGGGATCCATGAGCAGGGCCTCTCCCAAGCTGCTGGGCGTCTTTGTCGCCCAGCTCGATGACGCATACCAGATCGCCGTGTGGCGGGGGATCGACTCCCGGGCCCGCGAGCGAGGTATCGGCGTGGTCTGCTTCGTCGGGCACCGCGTTTCCTGCCCGATCGAGTCGGAAGCAGCGGCGAACATCGCTTACCGTATCGGGGATCCCCGGACAGTGGACGGCCTCATCGTCGTCTCTTCCGCGATCGCCACTTTCCTCGGCCCGGAGGAGACGACGGGCCTCTTCGCCACCCGCAAGGGGGTCCCCCAGGTGTCCGTCGGCCTGCCGGTGCCGGGAGTGCCCACCGTCACGGCGAGCGGCGCGGAGGGCGTCTCGACCGTCGTGCGCCACCTCGTGCGCGAGCACGGGCTGCGGCGCTTCGCGCTCATCTGCGGCCCCGTGGGTCACCCCGAGGCGGAGGAGCGAGAGCGCGCCTTTCGCGCCACCCTGCGCATCGAGCGCCTGGAACCGGGCACCCGCGTCTCGTGCCGCGTTGATTGTTCCCAGGGAGAACCTTGATGCAAAAACCAGTGACATTCCTCGTCGTCGACGACCACCCCGTGTTCCGCCAGGGCCTCGTGGCACTGATCCGCAGCAACGAACGCTACCGGGTTTGCGCCGAGGCCGGCACCGCCGCCGAGTCCATGGCCGCGCTGGAGAAGGGCGTGCCGGACATCGCCCTTATCGACATCTCCCTCGTGGGGCAGAGCGGCCTCGACCTGGTGAAGACGCTGAAGGCGGCCCACCCCGAGATGATCGTCCTCATCATCTCGATGCACGACGAGGTGGTCTACGCGGAACGGGCGCTGAAGGCCGGCGCCCGGGGCTACGTGATGAAGCAGGAAGCGGCCTCCGTGATGCTCGACGCCATCGAGACGGTGCTCGCGGGGAAGATCTTCGTCTCGGCGGTCATGCGCGACCGTCTGCTGGAAACGATGTTCACGCGGCGCGAGGAGACCGAGGCGCCGTCGGTGGAGCGGTTGAGCGACAGGGAACTGGAAGTGCTCGAGCTGATCGGGCAGGGATACGGCGCCGCGGAAACCGCCAAGGTGATGAACCTCTCGGTGAAGACGGTGAACGCCTACCGGGACCACGTCAAGGAAAAGCTGCGCATCGTGGGAGCCGGGGCGCTGCGCAAGTTCGCCGTGAAGTGGGTGCAGAGCCGGGACACCTGAGCGCCCCTGCGGGGGCCGGGACGGGCGGGTACCCCCATCACTTCAGGGATAGGTAATACTGCCTATTCCCGAATTCGATCTTTGTCCGATGTCGTACCGAACAGGCAGGGGGTAGGCTCCCCATGGCGCAGGCGCGGAGCGCGCCGAGCACCGACAGATCGAGGAGAGGAGGTCTTTGAATGAAGCGAAAATGGGGTTTTGGGGTTGCTCTTCTTCTGCTGTGCGCCTTCAGCATGCCGCTGTTCGCGCAGAAGAAGGTAATCAATCTCTGGAGCTTCACCGACGAAGTTCCCAAGATGCTCGCGAAGTACATGCAGATGAATCCGAAGGTCGATGCGGCGTATGAGCTCAAGACGACCATCATCGCCACGACGAACGGCGCCTACCAGCCCGCCCTTGACCAGGCGCTGATGGGCGGCGGCAAGGACACACCCGATATCTACACGGCGGAGTCTGCGTTCGTGCTCAAGTACACGCAGGGCGACGCCGGCCAGTTCGCCGCTCCGTACAAGGACCTGGGGATCGACGTCGCCACCCTCCTGAAGAAGGCCGAGATCGCCCAGTACACGATCGACATTGGCACCAACCCGGCGACGAAGCAGCTCGTTGGTCTGGGCTATCAGGCCACCGGCGGAGCGTTCATCTATCGCCGCTCCATCGCGAAGGACGTCTTTGGCACGGACAATCCGGCCGTGATCAAGACCAAGGTCGGACCGGGGTGGGACAAGTTCTTCCAGGCGGCTGCGGCGCTGAAGGCCAAGGGCTACGGCATCGTCTCCGGTGACGGGGATATCTGGCACGCAATCGAAGGCGGCTCCAAGCAGGGCTGGATCGTCAACGGCAAGCTCTTCCTCGACAAGGACCGCGAGGCCTTCCTGGATCTCTCCAAGAAGCTGAAGGACAACGGTTATCATAACGATACGCAGGACTGGACCGATGCCTGGTTCGCCGACATGAAGGATGCCGGTCCCAAGAAGATCTTCGGCTACTTCGGCCCCGCGTGGCTCATCAACTACGTCATGGCCGGAAACTCCGGTGGCAAGAACCCCGGCGAAGGCACGTATGGTGACTGGGCCGTGTGCGAACCGCCCGTCGGCTTCTTCTGGGGCGGCACCTGGGTCATCGCCAACAAGAACAGCAAGTTGAAGAGCGTCATCGGCGACATGATCAAGTGGATCACCCTCGACAGCTCCGAGACTGGTCTGCAGTACTTCTGGGCGAACGGCACCCTCAACGGACCCGGCGGCACCAAGGATACGGTCGCTTCGGGGAGCGTCATGAAAGTCTCCAACGGTACGCTGCCGTTCCTGGGCGGACAGAACATGTTCGACGTGTTCGTTCCCGCGGGCAAGTTCGCAACGGGTAGGAACAAGAATCAGTACGATGAGACTATCAACAACATCTGGCGCGGTCAGGTACGCGAGTACACCGCTGGCAACAAGACCCGCGACCAGGCCATCGCTGACTTCAAGCAGCAGGTCAAGGACCAGCTTGACGTCGATTCCAACTGATCTGCATGACGGTGTGGGCGGACGCTGTCCGCCCACAGCTTTTCTATGCGCCCGAAAAATCATCCGTGCTTCCTGATCTTTCGCAATAAGATGAAATATCGCCGATATTCAATGGAACCTGGGTTTCAGGGCGAAGTGCAGACCGTGCAGCGGAAGGCATGCCGGAGGGAATATCGAGGTTGGACGCTCGCTCTATGACGGGAGGTGAACGCTCATGCGGCGCAGAAGCGTAAGCTACGCAAAGTACGGCTACCTGTTTTCCCTGCCTTTTGTGCTGGCTTTCCTGGTCTTTTCGCTCTACCCCCTGATCTACACCGTCGTGATAGGCTTCACGGACCTTCGCGGCCTTGCCAAGACGACCTTCGCGTTCCTGGCAGATCCCTTTCTGAACTACAAGACAATGCTTCAGACCGCAGCGTTCAGGCTCTCCTTGTCGAATACGGCCATTATCTGGGTTGTCAACTTCATTCCACAAGTCCTTCTCGCACTTCTGCTCGCTGTCTGGTTCACGAACCGGCGCCTCAAAGTAAGGGGTCAAGGTGCTTTCAAGGTCCTGATCTATATGCCCAACATCATAACGGCAGCAACGATCGCCGTCCTTTTCAACACTTTGTTCGGCTACCCCAAAGGGCCGGTGAACGACATTCTCCAGAGCTTGGGCTTGATCCATACTCCGCTCAATTTTCCCCTCCAGGGATGGACGTCTCGCTATGTCGTGTCCTTCATCCAATTCTGGCTCTGGTACGGGAACACCATGATCGTGTTGATCGCCGGCATCCTGGGCATCAGTCCTACGCTCTTTGAGAGCGCTGAAATAGACGGGGCCAGCTCGTTCCAGGCCTTCTTCAGAATAACGCTGCCAAGCATACGGACCATCATTCTGTATACCCTGGTCACGAGCCTCATCGGCGGCCTGCAGATGTTCGACATCCCCTGGCTCTACCAGTTCGGCGGTCCCGACCAGGCGACCATGACCGCCGCCGTGTTCATCTACCGACAGGCTTTCAGCGGCAGCTACCTGTATAACCGCGCGGCCGCGGCGAGCATGATGCTGTTTGTCATCATCTCGATTTTCGCAGGCATACTCTTCTACATTCTGCGCGACAAGGACGCCATAGTGCTGAACAAGCAGAGAAAGGCCCTGATACGGGAGGCAAAGGCGGCGGCGAAACTGGCCGGAGAAGGTGCGGCAACATGAAACGCGAAGCCAGCATTCCCCGGGGCGCCACGAAAACCGTCATCTATGTCGCCTGCGTTTTTCTGTCGCTTCTGAGCATCTTCCCGTTCTGGGTCATGTTCATCAACGCGACTCGCGGCACCTACGAGATCCAGCAGAGTTCCATTGCCTTGCTGCCATCATCACATTTGCTGGACAATGTCAGGATCCTCCTTGGCAAGAGCTTCAACCCTTTGACCGGGCTGATGAACTCTTTGATAATATCCTGCAGCGCCACGCTCTGTGCGGTCTATTTCTCTTCCCTTACCGCCTATGGCCTGGCAGCCTACAGCTGGAAAATGCGCCAGCCCTTTTTTACCTTCATCATGGCGGTTCTCATGATTCCTGCCCAGGTTGCAGCCATCGGTTTCTACAAGTTCATCTATGCGATCCATTTGACGAACACCTTCTGGCCGTTGATATTGCCCGCCATAGCCTCTCCGGCAATGGTTTTCTTCATGCGGCAATACCTGCTGGGAACACTGTCTCTGGATATCGTCAATTCGGCAAGAATTGACGGTGCCGGGGAGCTTTATACATTCAACCGGATCATTTTGCCGATCATGAAACCGGCCCTGGCAACGCAGGCCATCTTTTCGTTCGTGTTCAGTTGGAACAACTTTTTCATCCCCCTCATCCTCCTTACGGATAGCAAGAAGTACACCATGCCGATCATGGTGAGTCTTCTCAGGGGAGATATCTACAGGACCGAATACGGCTCGGTGTACCTGGCACTTGCGCTCACCGTTCTGCCCTTGTTCGTCTTCTACTTCGCTCTCTCCAAGTACATCATTGGCGGTGTCGCACTTGGGGCGCTCAAGGAATAGGCGCGCAACGGTATTCCAGAGTCGGCGGCTCCTTCATCCTCGGCTGCCGCCGCGCGACGCTCCAGAAGGAAGCCTTCGGACGCTTCCTGGTGTCGAAGAGGAGCGGCCCGTGACCTCAAAAAGAGCTGAAGCCAATAAAAAAGCGATACGTGGAGCTTGACGTATTCCCTTCTAAGTTCTATAGATAGTCACAGAGAGCTACGCCGACGAACAAGGCGACGGTGACTCTGCCTAGGTTCACACGGTAGAAGTCACTGGTGCCGATCTTCGCCTGAATGCCGGCGGGAGCGGACCCGTCCCAAGTGTGACTGGAATTGTGACTGACAACCCTGCTCTGTCACGCCTCAAAGCGCCACAGAAAGAAACACAAAGCTACACTCCGCTTGCGCTGAGTCCCTTGGCGATATACAGTAAGGCACAGAAAGCTTTAGGCGGCTACAAACAGCCACGCGACGACCGGCGCATAGCCCGGATTCCTAAACCGTAGGTCGGATGTTCGAGTCATCTCTGGGGCATCATCCGACTCCTTGCGGTGCAAGGAATTAATTCGGCGAAGAAAGACCGTCCTGAAGCGCCAGATCGCTCGCTTGTGAGCGTGACCAACAGGCTTATTGTCGAATATTGCATGTGTGAGATGGCCGAGAAGCTACGGAGAGGTCTTGTCCCTCAGGTCGGTGACTGAATTGCGTTCGATCAGCTCCGGTTCGATGAGGGTGACAGTGCTCGTGCGAATTTCCCGATCCCTTACTTTCTCGAGCAGCAGGTTCGCCGCCGTAGCTCCCATGTATTGGCTTGGATGATTGATTGATGTTAGCGGCAGGTCCGGAAGGTCCGCAAGCGCCGAATTATCGAAACTCACAATTGACAGATCTCGAGGAAAAACTAGTCCATGGTCGCGTCCAGCACGAATGAGCTCGATTGCTTCCTGATCATTCGTGCACACGAAAGCGGTCGGAAAAGGCCGGCCATTTTTCGCCGCCTCTGCAAAACTCTCAGAGATTTGATCCTTGATGTCACCAGGGTTCTTTTTCCTGTCATAACCGATGATCCAATCCTCGGTTGCCATCTGTCCGGCCTCCCGAAGGAACTCGAGCGCTCCCTGCATTCGCAGTATCTTCGGGTAGTAGTTCTTGTGATATACGATACCGATTCGGCGGTGACCTCGTTGCCAGAGATAGGACGCTGCCAGCCTGCCGCCGGCGCGGTCGTTCATCACGACGGCGTTGAACTGATGGCCGGGATAAAAGTTGTCGATCAGCATGATCGGGATGCCAGACAGCTGAATATCCCGCAGCAGATCCAGGTTCATCGGATCCCGACCATCGTACGCTGGCTGGAGGATAATGCCGTCAACTTTCCGATTCCATAGCCTTGTCAAAACATCGCGTTCGACTTTCGTATCCTCCATGGACTCGGTCAGGACAAGGTGGTAGCCGTTCTTCGACAACGCGTTGTTGCAGCCTTGTACGATTCGAGGAAAGATATACTCCTGCGAGTACAGAGAAACGAAACCGACCGTCATCGTGCCGCTTTGACGCACCCCAACGCAGAAAGTCCCGACGCCTTTTTTTGTGTCGACAATCCCCGCGTGGGAGAGATTGCTCAGGGCAGTGCGAACGGAGTTCCGCCCGACTGAAAGCAACTCGCACAGTTCGCCTTCAGAGGGAAGCAGATCGCCCGCCTTGAATTTCCCACTCTCCAGTGCTTCGAGTATCCATTCCTGAACGCGCTTGTATTTCGTCATTCCCTTGACCAGATAGAATAACCTATTGGTATAGCACGAAATGTAGCTTCCAACCCTGAGACTGTCAAGCCGCTGGTTTTCTCTTGACAGCCTCAACTTGTGTAGTATAATGAGTCAACATATCCCAATACCATATACCAATATGAGGAGGAATTAACATGAGAATCAGGACAGTCTTTTCCACGGTGCTTTTCGTTGCCATAGGCTGTTTGCTCCTATTGGCAGGGGGCCAACTCGCATCCGCCCAGGCGATGAAGCTTAAAATCAATACTGATGCGAGTGGTTTTAGCGAACCAGTGTGGCCGGAGTCCTCCAAACCAGCCTCGATTACTGTCTGGACATGGATAGCGAACGCGGACAAACTCGTACCCCTGTTTCAGAAGGCCTTCCCTAGTATTAAGGTCGACCTGAAGAGCGTTGGACAGGGCCAGCCCGAGTACACAAAGCTCGCTACCGCTATACAGGCCGGCAGCGGCGCTCCGGACGTCGTGCAGGTGGAGTTTCAAGCCCTGCCGCAGTTCGTTGAGACCAGCGGTCTCTTGGATATCGCGCAGTACGTTGGCGACACCAAGCCGCTTTTTCCCGAGTGGACGTGGAACCAGGTCTTCTTGAACGGGAAGCTTTATGCAATACCTCAGGACGCCGGACCAGAAGGACTGATCTACCGGAAGGATCTGTTCGACAAGTACAATATCGCGGTTCCGAAGACATGGGCGGAATTCGAGCGCGCTGGAGCACTCCTTCATCAGGCTGACGCTACAAAATACATTACCTTCATTGCCTTGAACGACCAAGGTGAGATCAATGGACTACTCTGGCAAGGTGGAGTTTTCCCATTCAAGAACACGCCGAACGGTTGGAAGATCAATTTCACAAGCGAAGCAGCCAAGAAGGTCATGAATTACTGGCTGGGGCTTGTCAAAAAGGGATATGTGCAGGTAGCCAACGCCTGGACGCCGGAATGGAGCCATAATCTCGGTCAGGGAGCCTATGCCGCTGTGATCGGCGCAGCCTGGTCCCCAACGTATGAGATCGAGCCTTACATGGAGAAGGGAACAATGCAGCAGTGGCGCGTCGCCGAGATGCCGCAGTGGAACATGGGGGACAAGGTTGACAGCAACTGGGGAGGATCGACGGACGCCGTCACTACGCAGACAAAGTTTCCGGAGGCTTCCGCTCTCTTTGCTGCATGGATAAACACGCACAAAGATGCTGTCGCCATCCTGAGCACCGACATCGGCCGGGGGGGATCCGGACTCTTCACTGCTCACGTGAGCTCCGGCAAGCTGCCAAGCTTTGCCGGCCCGAACGCCTTCCTTGGCGGCCAAACTGCAAACTCTATTTTCACCAGGATGATGCCATGGGTGGACAAGAGCTTTGAATGGAGCCCGTGGACGAGCTTCGTGTACAACGAGATGCAGGTACAGTTCACGAATCTGTTCAGCGGCAAGATCACAACAGACCAGGCGCTGCAAAACCTGCAGGACAAGGTAGAGGGTTTTGCGCGGGCCCAGGGATTCCAGGTCGCCCACTAGCTGAGACTTACGTCCGCAGCTGCTTATGCATGGCCCTGATCTGATGCCTTGATCAGGGCCCTTTCCTTTCTTTAGGAGGCGACGCGGGTCTTGTTTGCAGGAGTTGATGATGATCGTCAGCCAGCGCTCTTGGAGTTCCCGAGCCGTACCTTACATAATGCTTGCGCCGTTTCTCGTGCTCTTCTTCGGCTTTTTCATCTATCCGCTGCTCTACGCCTTCCGTTTCAGCCTGTTCACGGGCCGGACGGGGCGCGGCACCTTTGTCGGATTTGCCAACTACATTACGGCATTCAAGGACGGATCTTTCTGGTCTTCGATCCTCACCGTGGCCCGATTTGGCGTCATGCAGCTTCTGATCATGCTGATTCTTGCCCTTGCCCTTGCGCTGCTGCTTGACAGTCCAATCATTAAAGCCAGGGCCACCTTCCGCCTCCTTTACTTTCTCCCCTATGCGGTCCCGGGTGTCATCGCTGCTCTCATGTGGGGCTTTCTGTATTCGCCGCAACTCAACCCCCTGCTTGCCGTGCTCGGCATCTTTCGTCATGGCAAACCCCCCGACATCCTCTCCCAGAGCAACCTCCTTTTCAGCATCGTAAACATCGTGACCTGGGAATGGACAGGGTACAACATGACCCTGTACTTTGCGGGACTGACATCTTTGCCGCTCGAGCTGTACGATGCCGCCAAGATGGATGGCTGCAACGAGTTTCAGACCGCTATTCGGATAAAGCTGCCGCTCATTCGACCGGTGATCATATTCACCTGGATTCTCTCGATAATAGGCACCTTTCAACTCTTCAATGAGCCCTTCATCCTTTCGAGCCTCACTGCCGTCCCTTCGGACTTTACGCCCAACGTGTACATATACAACATGGCCTTCGCTTATAACAATTTTCATTATTCGGCGACTCTGTCATTCTTCCTGGCGTTCGTTACGCTGTGTGCGTCGCTGCTGTTCCTGTACCTGACCTCGGGAGAACAACGGAGGGCAGGACGCAGGAATCGCAGCTATGACGCACGAGGTGTGGCGAAATGAGCACCCCGAAGAGAAGCCTCGGGTCTTCCTCTTTACAGCGGTTGTACCACGGTCGCTCTTATACCCGCCGTCGAGTTGTCATTGGGGTTCTTATTCTCATCCCCATGAGCCTGCTCGCGATGTACTTCATACTTCCGCTCTTCTGGCTCCTGGTCTCGACTTCCAAGTCAACCGACCAGCTCTTCAATACCCCCATGTTCGCTCCGTCGTCTCTCTCTGGCCTCGTGACCAATCTCCGGGATCTGGGTCAGAAGGAGGGTGGAGCATATTGGCGGTGGTATCTCAACTCGATCATCTACTCTACTTTGACCGCTGGATTGGGCACTCTGATCAGCGCCCTTGCAGGCTACTCACTGTCAAAATACGAGTTCAAGCTGCGAGGTGCAGTCAGGTTCATGGTGCTCGTGGCGCTCTTGCTTCCTGCAGCGACGCTCACGATTCCTGTCTTTCTGCTGATAAAAAGCCTTGGATTGATGGATACCTACGTGGCGGTCATCCTCCCGCTCCTTGCCAGTCCCTTCGGAGTGTATTTCATGAACGTCTACGTAGGAGAAACGATGCCGAACGAGCTCATCGACTCCGGGCGGATCGACGGGGCCAGCGACTACCAGATCTTCAGGCGCATTGCAGTTCCCATCATAGGGCCGGGACTCGTTACCTTGTTCCTGATAAGCTTCATATCTTCATGGAACAATTTCTTCCTGCCCCTCCTCGTCTTGAGCAGCTCCAAGCTCTTTCCCGCCACTCTGGGGCTTCAGATGTGGGTTTCCAAGCTCATTAGTCCGGCCACTGGCATTCCTCCCTATCCGCTGATAATTCTAGGCTCAGCGCTCTCAGTCTTGCCGATGGCTGTTTTGTTCCCGTTCTTGAGGAAACATATCGCGGCAGGAATTGCCACGGGGAGCATAAAGGCGTGAGTCCACAAAACGATAGCGGGAGGCGGCAATCATGACAAAGGCGTGTGACGGTCCACGCCTTCATCTCGGAATAGCGTATTACCCCGAGCAGTGGCCGGAAAGCCGCTGGGAGGTGGATGCCGAGCTCATGGCACGAGCCGGCATTACGACGGTTCGATTGGCGGAGTTCGCCTGGCACATGTTCGAACCAGTCGAAGAAAGGTATGAGTTCGGTTGGCTTGAGCGTGTCCTTGCAGTGCTGGCTCATCATAAGCTTTCAGCCATCCTCTGCACACCGACGCCTACTTATCCGGCTTGGCTCCACCGGAAGTTTCCGGATATCCATCAGATCAAGAGCAACGGACAGATCAAGGAGTTTGGCCAGCGCCAGGATGCCTGCAAGAATCATCCCGCCTACCGTCGGCATGCCTTCACGATCACCGAGGTGGTCGCGAAGCATTTCGGCCGCCATCCGGGCGTGGTTGCATGGCAAACGGACAACGAGCTCGGATGCCACGGAACCGCCAGGTGCTATTGCACCCACTGCGAGCGCGCTTTTCAATCATGGCTGTCCCATCGATTCAAAGACATCGGCCGTCTCAACGAGGCGTGGGGTACGGCATTTTGGAGCCAGCAATACAATGATTTCTCCGAAATCTCACTGCCGCGCGATACCGCTGATCGAAGCGGCACAGCCGGACAAAATCCCGGACTCCTGCTCGACTTTTTCAGGTTTTCTTCCGATGTCCAGGTCTCATTCAATCGCGAACTTGCAGATATCATCAGGGCCAACAGCCCGTCACGACCTGTCACGCACAATCTCATGGGCGCGTTCACCGACATCAACTACTTCGACCTGGCCCGTGATCTCGACGTGGTATCGTGGGATAACTACCCCTTTTTCCAACCGCAAACCGCTCATCAGCCGCCGTCTCCTTTGCCCCACGATCTCATGCGCGGCTTGAAAAGCCGGAACGTATGGGTCATGGAGCAAGCCTCAGGGCCGGGAGGCTGGGATCGGTTCTATTCTACTCCAGAACCCGGCCGGATGAAAATCTGGGCTTACCAGGCCATCGCGCACGGGGCTGATTACGTCAGTTTCTTCCGTTGGCGCAGCGCCCGTTTCGGCACCGAGCAATACTGGCACGGGGTCCTGGCTCACCATGGACAGCCCGGATCTCGCTACCAAGAGCTCACACGGCTTGCCTCCGAAGTGAGAGCGCTCAGCTCTGAGCTCGCGGGAAGCCACGTCCCAGCCGACGTTGCGATTCTCTATGACTACGACAGTGTGTGGGCACTGGAGATTCAGCCTCATAGCATGGAGGGGATTTCCTATTACGAGCTCGCGAACGACTACGCAACGGCGCTGTCGCGACTGGGAATAGTGGCCGATATCGTCTCTGCCGACGGAGACTTCGGTTCCTATAAGCTGCTCATCGTCCCAGCACAACACGTGTCCAGCCCCCAGTTTGCCGACAAGCTGCAGGAATATATCCAGGCGGGAGGCATCGCAGTAATCGGAGCGCGAAGCAGTGTTAAGGACGAGGAAAATGCGGTACACGAGGAACATCTTCCTGCAGGCCTCCGCCATATCGTGGGCGGCCGAGTTGAAGACTATGATACCTTCTCCTACCTGCCTTCTGAGCCCGTTGAGGTGATTTCTGCCAACGGGGCACGATTTCCCGCCGCGCACCTTGCCGAGCTGCTCACGCCGGACGCTGGAGCCTCAGTGCTCCTTACCTATTCAGGCCGCTACTATTCGGGCACCGCAGCCGCGCTGCGGAACTCGTTCGGTCAGGGCGCTTCGTACTACCTGGGCACCTATCTCGATGCTGGAGGGCTTCGAGCGTTTCTCCGGCCGGCGTTCCACGAAGCCGGAATCCCAACTGTCGACGACCTCGATCCTGCGGTGGAAATCTGCGTTCGGCGCACCGACCAGGCAATCTACCGTTTCTATCTGAACCACGATACCTCAAAGAAATCCGTGCACCTGGTGCAAACTGGACGTGAAATGACAACGGGCGCGACGGTGCGCGGCATGCTCGAACTCGAGGCCCTCGGCGTAGCAGTGGTACGCGAAGACTAGCACGGATCTCTCATACTTCTGCGTGGACAGCTCTTTATCTGAGGTCAACGCCCTCCTCGGCGATAGATCTCTGACAAAGTACGCGCCTGCGGATTGGCCGCAGCGGTTCTCGCCTCCTACGCCACAGTTGCTCATCTGCCCCAATACAACGCCACCTGTTCTACCGTTGACTATAAGATTCAAAAAGTGAAACGCAGGTCGTGAAGACGACAGCTCGCGGACTTTCCCGAAGCCGCAACCCTTACACACGACGCCGGTAATGGAAAAAAGGCGACATCTTGTCGCTGTGAAAGGCACTTCTTACCTCTTTTATCCTTTCTTTGAGGCGCAACTGACCACGGCCGATCTTAACACCAACGTCGCTCTGTAGGAAAAAGACCAAACTTCTGGGCAGTTTTTCGTGATCAGCCCAGGTCTGCGCGAGCGACGCGAAACGACCGTCGCGAGCGCCACAGATCGACAAGCTTCTTGCGTGCTTCTTCCATGAGAAAGATTACCAGCATCATGCCGAAGAGGAGAAGCCAATCTTTGATGCCAAGTGGGGTCGTTGTAAAGACACCCTGCAAGAAGGGAACGTACATCAGAACACCTGTGAATAGAAGCTCAAACAAGATTCCGACAAGGATTAGCCTGTTCGACCAAACTCCGATGCGAAACGCAGAAAGTCGCTCGCTGCGACAGGAAAAAATGTTGGCGATCTGCATGACCACAATGCCCACGAAAACCATCGTTGTCGCTTTTATGTGCAAAGGATTTGTGAACACTGTCTCAATAGGCTCCAACGTCTTGCCCAATCGCCATCCTCCATGGACAAGAACAACAAAATATCCAATCAGTACCGCCGCAGTGTTCGAACGCCCAAGATAAACGTAACCGCGGAAAAGAAGAAGTTTGTCAACTATTCCCTGCTTTCGGTTGCGTGGGGGGTGATCCATGACACCTGGCTCCGGCTTCTCAACACCGAGGGCGAGAGCAGGCAGGGTTTCGGTTCCAAGATCGATTGCAAGAATCTGAAGGGCTGTGATAGGGGCTGGAATTTTGAGCAGAACGTACAGGATGAAGGGCACAGCCTCGGGAATGAGATGTGCGAAAATATAGGTGATGAACTTTTGATGTTGGAAAAGACGGCCCGACCCTCTTCAATTGCATGAACAATACTTGCGAAGTTGTCGTCCGTTAGGATCATCTCAGCAGATTCACGCGCGACGTCCGTGCCCCGCAGACATTGGCTACGCCAATGTCTGCCTTCTTCAAGGCCGGTGCGTCGTTCACCCCGTCGCCCGTCACGGCGACAATGTTGCCCATCTCCTTGAATGCCGTGACCACCCGCAGCTTGTATTCTGGGCTTACCCTAGCGAAAACCACCTCTTTCTCGGTCAATGTCTTCTCCAGTTCCTCGTCGGACATTTGCGAGAGCTGCGATCCAGTGATGACGATAGGGTCATCGGATGTTACAAGATTGAGCCTTTCTGCGATTGAGAGAGCCGTGAGTTGATAATCGCCGGTGACCACGACGACGCGGATTCCGGCGTGTTTGCAGCTCTCGATTGCTTCTGCCACTCCTGGACGGGGCGGGTCGAACAATGCCGTGATTCCCAGAAACACCAACTCACTCTCTACATGTTCTGCGGTCAGCGTCTCAATTGCTGCCCTGTCGGTCCGCCGGTAGGCAAACCCAAGAATGCGTAACCCGTCATTGGCGAATGTATCAATTTGCTTGAAAATATCTGTCCGATCAGCGTCGGCAAGCTCACGTTCCTCATCGCCATAAAGAATGCGCGTACACAGCTCAAGAAGCTCGCGGGGCGCTCCTTTGACGAAAATGCAGTCCTTTCCGTCTGCAAGCGAACGTACTGAACTCATTCGCTTTCGGATCGACTCGAAGGGAAATCGCTTTCTCTCCGGAAAAGAGGCGCGAAGGGAATCGATGTCTATTTCAGCTTTCTTGGCCAGGACAAGAAGTGCCCCTTCTGTCGGGTCTCCCACGATATTCCAGTATGGTTGCTCGGCGGTCGGGGAATTGAGCTTCGAGGTGTTGCAAAGAACGGCGGTCTCGAAGAAAAGAAGATGCTCAGGGTTTGTGAGCGACTTTGGATCAACTCTCCCATTCTCGTCGCCAAAATCACCTACTGGTTGGTAATCCGCTCCCGAAATCGTGAAGGTTCGCCCTCCGATCCAAAGGTGGCGTACGCTCATTTGGTTTGTCGTGAGGGTGCCTGTCTTGTCCGTGCAGATGACATTCGTGCTGCCGAGAGTCTCCACCGAGGAGAGCTTCTTTATCAGTGCGCCGCGCTTTGCCATCCGTTGGACTGCCATTGCAAGTGACAGCGTCACTGTCGGTAGAAGGCCTTCCGGCACATTCCCAAGAATGATCCCTATTGCGAAGATTGCCGCCGCAGCGAAAGTCATTTTCGTGAGTGCAGTGCCGACCAGGAAGAATACGAACCCCATGGCCACCGCCACTAATGCGATGACCTTTGTCAGGCGGGCAATTTCTTTTTGGAGAAAACTCTGCGTGACTCTTATCGTTTGTGTGAGATAGGCGATTTGGCCGATTTCAGTGTTCATGCCGGTTGCCGTAACAACTGCTTTCCCCGAGCCTGAGACGACACTTGTTCCCGCGAAGACGAGTGTTGGAATTTCGATCCAAAGAAACTGGCGTTCGTCTTGCGCTCGTGCGTTTACTTTGTATACGGGTTTCGATTCCCCGGAGAACGCGCTGTTATCGATCCGCAGCTCGGTTGTCTCGAAAAGCCGACCGTCGGCTGCAATGTTGTCGCCTTCTTCGAGCTGAATGATGTCACCTGGCACCAGCTCTTCGGAGAGCACCCTTGCTGTCTTGCCATTTCGAACGGCTGTCGTGTAGGAGGGCAGCATGTCCTTCAGCGCTTCAATCGCTCGCTCCGCCTTGAACTCCTGCCAAAAGCTGAAGATGGCGTTGATAAAGATTACTATGATAATCGCCCAGCCGACTTCAGGCATCCCTGAAAGAAAAGCAAACGCTGCCCCTACCCACATGAGCAAAGCGAGGAGGTTGGTGAAGTTGTTGAGGAACTTGCGTAGAAGGGAGCCAGAGCGAATGTTCTGGAGCTTATTCTTCCCATAAATCTCCAGTCTCTCCTGAACCTCGGCATCAGTCAGGCCAGTATCTCGGGTATCAAGCTCCTGAAAGACCTCTTTTGCATAAAGAGGAGAGAATCCCTCCTGCCGTTGCTCTTCGAGGCTCAGCACCGAGTACAGTTCTGCGTCGCTCTTGGCCACCCTAATTCGATCGAGGTAAGGCTTTTCCGTAACGACTCTGCCTATCATGGAAAGCATCTTGAGGTGGGTATTGCTCGCCGCAGCAGGAGTAATGAAAAGAAAGACAATATCGACAAGGTTTTGAGTTTGCGTTCCGAAATCGACACTCGATTTGAGAGTCGCGACAAATAGGAGAGGTTCTTTCAAGTTCTCAATTCGAGCATGGGGGACGGCGACCCCTGCTCCAATCGCAGTGCCAAGCTGATCCTCGCGCGAAAGAATGGCGCCGAGAATCTCGTTCTTGGTACGAAGTCCTTTGCGGCTGCATACAGTGCTGACAATCTGCTCGATCGCCTCATGCTTTGTGCTTGCGGAAATCTTTGCAGCGACCATGTTTCTGGTCAAGAACGAAGAGAGATTCATACTCCCTTTCTTTCGTTCCCTGGCGGACGGCTGTGCTGATTCAAAGGCTGCTGGTTTGGTGTGATGGCAGAATATTATGAAGCGATAATCGGTGTCAACAGCGAGAAGGTGCCTTCAAGAATCCTCCGGAAAGTCAACGGGCAGGCGAACGCGTGTTGAAGCAAAGTAGTAATGTCCCCTTTGAGCAAAGTTGAAATGTCCCCCTAGAGTCTAAGGCAACCACTGCAGAGGAGAGGTTGCCGACTTGGAAGGGACACTACTGATGTCAAGGAAGGACTGTCGGAAGGTGCAGGTTCTCTCGCGCGTGAAAGACAAGCTGATCTCGGTCGGCCGAGCCGCTGAGCTGCTGGGGGTGAGCCACCGCCAGCAGCTCAGCGGCTGTGGAGGCGCTATCGCGAGGGAGGCGAACAGGCGGTGATCCATCGGGGGCGGGGACAACTGTGGAACAACCACATCGACGCTGAAGTGAAGCAAGAGATTCTGGATCGCTACCGCGAGGTCTACGAGGGGTTTGGACCAACACTGGCGGCTGAGAAGCTGGTGGAGGAGGACGGCTTTCGGCCCATCAGTCGGGAGACCTTGCGGCTGTGGTTGCTGGAGGCGGGGCTGTGGCGGCGTCATCGTCGGCGAAGTCCCTATCGTAAACGCAGAGAGCCGAAACACCATTTTGGGGAATTGCTCCAGATGGACGGTTCTCCCCACGCGTGGTTTGGGGAGGAACACAACAGCTGCTGCTTGATGAACCTCGTCGATGACGCCACCGGGATCACCCTGGCCATCATGAGCGAACAGGAAACCACTGAGGCTGCCATGAGGATTCTCTGGGCGTGGATCGATGTGTATGGGATCCCGCTGGCGCTGTACTGTGACTTGAAGAACGTGTATCTGTGCCGTGATCGCGAGCCCACCCTGGAGGAGCAACTGGAAGGCAGGCTGCCCAAGACAGCCTTCGGCTTGGCCTGTGAGAAACTGGGAATCGAGATCATCAGCGCCTACTCGCCTCAGGCCAAGGGGCGGGTGGAACGCAAGCACGGGGTCTACCAAGACCGCTTTGTGAAGGAACTACGCCTGAGAGGTGCCAAGACGATCGTGGAGGCGAACATGATTCTGCAGGGCGGCTTCATCGAAAAGTTGAACAAGAAGTTCGCCCATGCACCCAACGCAGGAGAGGATTTTCATGTTCGTCTGACGGCCCGCCAAGACCTGCGGGATATCTTCTGCTTCGAGCAGACGCGCAGCGTCGGCCACGATTGGGTCGTTCGCAGTGATAACCGCTTCTATCAACTGATCCGTGGCCATGAGCCGCTGCCTCGAGCCACCACCAAGGTGACGGTACGTACTTGGCTGGACGGTTCCGTGCATATTCTCCATCGAGGAAGGAGGGTTGAGCACCAGCAGTTCGCTCCCCAGGCGAGGGAGGGACGAAAGATCATCTGAGGGGGACATTTCTACTTTGCCGAATTGGGTGACATTTCTACTTTGTCTTGACACGGGCAGGCGAACGCAGGACACCAGTAGCCGACGCCCTGCCGACCCTCGCAGAGGGCTACCTTGATCCGTTCGAGAAGACATACGAGCCAAAAGACCTTGGATAAGAGGTGCCCTTTCCTCTGGGGTCTCAAAAAAACTTCTCTCCCATCGTCCCTGAGTTGCCGGATTATCCGAGTGCATGTTTGATAATGTCGTAACCCATGAAAAGTCCGAAAGCAGCCACAAGCAGAACCAGTACCCACGCAATAATCCTGTGAGCACCTCCCATCCGATACTCGGCAGGCAAAGCCGCCCGTTCAATCAACAGGAGAAACCCCAGGACCAAAGGAAGAACGAGCGCGTTCAGTAACTCTATGTCGAGAGTCAAACCAATAAGTGAAATGCCGGAAAGAACAACTCCAGCGCCAATCAGGTTTGCAACGATGAAAGCGGAATAGAATCCTTTGGCCTCACTGAACCGAAGATTGAGACTCTTCTTTACCCCCAAAGCCTCGCCTACCCCCCACGCGCCTGCCAGAGATACGACGATTGCTGATACCAAGCCTGCTCCGCCTATCCCAAGGCCAACGAGAATCTTCGCACCCCTCGACCCCAAAAGCGGCTGCAGAGAATCGACTATGTTCACCACTGAGTTTTCCTGGAGAGCTGTCCTCGCATGACTGCTTGCCGACGCCGTGGCCATGATGACGGCGATCATTATTATCTGGGTCACGATCGCCCCCAGAAGAGTGTCCATTTGTGC
>Ga0187881_10002090_pt1 | contig 19514 bp, 18 predicted proteins | sample June2016WEW_19_1_2_FD_133017 | JGI IMG/M metagenome (GOLD analysis project Ga0187881, IMG submission 133017) | Peatland microbial communities from SPRUCE experiment site at the Marcell Experimental Forest, Minnesota, USA - June2016WEW_19_100 | ecosystem: Environmental > Terrestrial > Soil >...
TGTGGACGCGGAGGCCATTCTAGTCGACGAGGTCCGACTGGATGTGCTTCGGCACGACATGTCGACGCAGATGATCGAAGAGAGTCATGTATCTCTGTCTGCAGCAGGGGTGCGCCTGAATCCGGTGGTCCAGCGGTACGCGTGGCCAGCAGAGCTTGATCTTATGGCACGTGTTGCAGGGCTCCGTTTGAAGCAAAGGTGGGGAGGTTGGAACCGAGAGCCTTTCAACTCAACTAGTAGTACGCACATTTCCGTTTACGGACGATAGGCAAGCACCTCTAATATTTCCAAGCGCGTTATAACATAGAGCTCAGTTGCGCCGCCGAATCACATCAGCCCTGCATGGTATTCAAAGACGCATGCACCGATCCAGTTGGCCTCTAAGGCGTCAACTGCAGCGACTTGTTATGACGCATTGACGTTTTGCGATCATCCATTCGTCTGCCCATATGGACTTTCATTAGCGTTACGGTTATTGTTTTCTGTCCAATATATGTTAACCCTACCTGACTAAACATCTTTTGGTAGTCCTTTGTGCCATAGAACCTAACGTGTTCCTTTTCGATTTTCCTTTGCCTGTTGTCAATAATCCTGGATATTAAGCTGTCGGCGGTCAGATCTGTTATGTAGACAGCTCCATCAGATTTTAAGACCCGAGCCATTTCCGTGAGCACCTTCTTTGGGTTCTTATAATGATGAAACGAATTCGTGCAAAGCACGACATCGAATGTACCGTTGCCAAATGGTAACTCTTCTGCGTTACCAACCTTGAACTTTATGTTTCGGCCTTTTAGTGTTTGTTCATTCGCCTTTTCAATCATTTGAGGCGAAATGTCAATTCCATAGAACTTTCCCACTCCGTTCAACAGCTGTGCAGTACGCCGAACCGCCCATCCAGTTCCACATCCAATGTCCAAGAAAGACATACCTTTCCTGACGTCGATCAAGTGCAGCGTTCGACTTTGCATGAAGCGCATGAAGTCAAAACGTCGTCTGTCGTAGGTTTTAGCACGGCGATTCCATTTCTCGGCGTTCAGTCGGCTATGCTCATCTTCTCTGCTCATTCGGGAGTCTCTCTCAGCTTGAGACTTTGATTCGTAACGGCCACATGGTCAATGCGTCATAACAATTTAGTATGTTGTTTTGTGGGATAACCCGCTATCAGCTGTGGAATGCGGCGTATTTCCCGCCAAGAATCTCCAACTCCCTCTTCAAGCGGCGTTTTCATCGCCGGCGTCTAGTTCTACAGCACGCATATAACTAGGTAAGGGGGAATGTTATGCAGTCATTCAGCCAGTTCATCGCTGAAAATAACAGAGTCTCGGCAGATAAGCGGCCCGATTTTCAACGCTGGGTTGAATTGTATATTGAACACACCAAGACAGAGAAGGTCGACAGTGATTCAATGAGGAAGTTTCTTTCCTGGCTGTGCAATAGGTATGACATAAGTGATGTCAACCAAGCGAGGGGAGCGCTCCAGCTCTACTCGTACTATCTGTCCCGACGCCGGCCAGAGAAAACCGACAATACGGTCAAGTTGTTCAGATCATCGTATGCGCAGATCTCACCCGCAGTGACCCGTCCCAATCTCCAGGGAGCATCTCCCCAGTCCGGCAAAGCGCGGGCGGCAACCGCCACGTTCCACACAAAGAACACATTTGCCAACTGGGACGCCGTCGAAGACACTGTGTCTCGGCTCATGCGTCTCAAGCATATGTCCTTGAGGACTGAGAAGTCGTATTTGTCGTGGGTTCGGCGCTTTCGAAGCTTCATACGGGCAAAGCTTTGCGATCACGTCAATGAGTTGGATCTCAAGAGCTTTCTTTCCTTCCTCGCGGTCGAGCAGAAGATCTCCTCTGCGACGCAGAAAGCGGCTTTCAACGCATTGCTATTCCTTTTTCGGAATGTCCTTGGCAAGGAAATCAACGGCCTTTCGACGGTCGTAGCTTCGAAAGTCCCCCGGCGCCTGCCGGTTGTTCTGACCAAGGAAGAGATACAGCGAATCTTCTCCCACCTGGAAGGTTCGTTTCATCTCATGGCGACGCTGAGCTATGGCGGCGGCCTGAGACTGCAGGAATGCCTTTCACTCCGCGTGAAGGACGTCGATTTCTCCCGGGGCTGCGTTACGATCAAGGCAGGCAAAGGCGGCAAAGACCGTGAGACGGTCCTCCCTGAAAGCGTCCATGGTGAGCTGAAGAGGCACTTGCAGAAAGTGCAGGCGATGTATCAGCGGGATCGAACGAAGGGCTTGCCCGGTGTCCCGCTTCCTTCCGCCTTGGAAAGGAAATATCCGAGCGCCTCCACGGAGTGGAGTTGGTTCTGGATATTCCCCTCGACGTCGCTTTCTATAGACCCTGGCACGCGGGCGGTGCGGCGCTTTCACATCTATCCCACTACTTTCCAGAAGGCTTTCCGAGATGCCGTTCGCGCCTCCGGCATTGCCAAGCATGCCAGCGTGCACACGCTTCGACACAGCTTCGCGACCCACCTGATCGAGAGCGGATACGACATACGGACCATCCAGGAGCTGCTCGGCCATTCGGACGTGTCGACGACGATGATCTACACGCACGTGGCGACCAGGAACAAGCTCGGCGTCACGAGCCCCGTTGACGCGCTGTGATCGGCGCGATCCAGGCGGCAGGGCTTTGGGGAAAATGGGGGCACCCGGATCTGCCCACGCCGAAGGAGGTCGGGCGCGAGCCCCAGGCGCAGACCTTCCCTCCGGGCATCGCCTCGCCTCTGTGGGCAAGCTCGAGCAGGAAACACTTAACGCGATGAGCGCCGCCGAAACAAGCTGCCCATCGGGCAGCGGGGTATTTGTCATTCTATCGAATGAACGACTCCCCGTAAACAGATCGGCTGGCACCGGCAGCGTCCGGGAGCCAGCTCTGCCCGGAGCCTTTCCATTCAGCCGGGGAAGACAGCGTTCAAGAGGTCCTTGCCCGTCCTGCCCAGAACAAATGCGCAACCCACGCCGGCGGCCTCGAGAACGACGTTTCCAGCGCGCACCCATATTGCAAAGGGATCAAAGGCAAACGTAAGGACGGCCGCAGCCGCTGCGAACGCAAAGAAGAGGATCCCGAGCACCTTCTTGGTTCGAAGGACGGGGGTCGAGGTCCGTCGGAACCTGAGTCTCCCATCGTAGAGACCGGAGAGGTAGGAGGCGATGACAGCCAGGGGAAGGACCCCGACGAACACGCGCATGACGTCGGCGGCTGACTGACCGAAGAAGCCGGGAAACAGCAGGACGAAAACCGCGATGACAAAGGCGCAGGTCGCGAACGAAACCGAGAAGTGATCGACAATGGGGTGCAGGTCCAGCCCAAGGAGGAACCTGCGTCGCGGGGACAAAGGATCTTTCCATGGCTCCATCATCTTGCGGGGCACGCCGCACGCCGGGCAAACCTCGCCAACACGGCCCGCCTCCACTACGTAGCCGCATGACTTGCATCTCAATAGCTCTGCCATTCGACCCTCCAGAATCGTGACAATCTTGGGACAGCGGCTCAGCGTGGTCCCGGAAACAGGCGCACCTGGCCTTCATCAGCGCAGCTTCGAGCGATGGAGAAGGCTTGCGTCAGGTCCCCTGCTTCTTCACTGCCTCCTCGGCAAGGCCGGCAAGCGGCTTCAGCATGCTCACGAACTCCATGGGAAAGATGAACTTGGTTGCAGCGCCGGTGCCCATTTGCTTCAGGGTGTCGAAGTACTGAAGCATCATGGTCTTGGAGTCCACCGTCTTTGCCGTGCCGAAGATCTTCTCCAGTGCAAGGGCAAAGCCCTCAGCGCGCAGGATGGCTGCCTGTCGGTCGCCTTCAGCCTTGAGGATGGCGGACTGCTTTTCGCCCTCCGCCACAAGGATTGCTGACTGCCGCTTTCCTTCGCTCTCGATGATCATGGCCCGCTTGTTGCGCTCCGCAGACATCTGGCGGTTCATGGCGTCCTGGATGTCCTTTGGCGGCACGATCTCTCGGATCTCCACCGTGGTAACCTTGACTCCCCAGCGCTCGGTCACCTCGTCCAGCTTGGTGCGGAGGACCCGGTTGATCTCTTCACGCTTGGAGAGGACATCGTCCAGGGGAATATCCCCGATCACTGCGCGCAGCGTGGTGGTCGCAATTCCCTGGCTTGCCCCTGCGAAGTTTGCGACCTGGATTACCGACAAGCTTGGGTCCATGACGCGCCAATAGATCAGGAAGTCGATGTCGATGGGCGCGTTGTCCTTCGTGATGCAGGTCTGGCTGGGGATCTCCAGGTACAGTTCCCGCAGGTCCGTCCACACCGGCTTGTCCACGATGGGAATCAGGAACACAAGGCCTGGTCCGCGCGCGCCGATGCTTCGACCAAGACGGAAGACGACAAGGCGCTGGTATTCCCGCACCACCTTGATGGAGGCGGAAAGGATGATGATGACCAGGATGATGATGACAGCTGTGAGAAGATAACTCATGAGGATCCTCCTTGGCCGGGCGGACTTCGGCGCACAAGGAGACGCAGGCCCTCGCGGCCGACCACCTCGACGTTTTCACCAGCGTGGATGGGACCTTCGACGGAACGGGCGCTCCACTGCTCGCCCATGCTGTGCACCTGGCCCTCAGGAGCGATCTCCGTGATGGCGATGCCCCGGGCGCCGGGGAGGGATTCCGTTCCGAAGGTCGGCCTCCTCCTCTGCGCAAGGAGGCCCTTGGATACGATGAATATGAAGAACGCCGCGATCAGGACAGTCATGACCGCGATCGTGATGGGTGAGACACGGACGTCGGGCATGGACGGCAGCTGCGGGGCGCGCCACGGCGGGAAAAGAAGGAAAGAGCCGAGCACGAAGGAGATGATTCCCCCGGCAGTCAGGACTCCGTGGGTGGGCAGTTTGATGTCCAGGATGAACAGTACAATGGCAAGGACGATGAAGAGGATCCCGCCCATGTTTGTTGGCAGGCTCCCGAAGGAAATGAAGGAGAGAAGGAGCGCGATCCCGCCGGCGATCCCGGGCGCCACGAGGCCCGGGTGAGACAGCTCGAAAATGATGCCGAACATTCCGATGATGAGCAGGATATAGGCGATGTCGGGGTTCACCAGAAAACCGAGGAACCTGTCGATGAAGCTCATGGCGAAAGGCCGTTCCAGGGCGCCGGCGGTGTGGAGCACCATGGTGCCATGCGGCGTGTCAACGGTCCGGCCGTCCGCCTTTTGCAAAAGGTCCTCCAGGTCACTGGCCTCGAGGTCCACGATCCCGCGGGCCAAGGCCTCCGATTCCGTGAGAGACATGCTGCGCCGGACCGCCTGGTCCGCCCAGGCAACGTTGCGGTGACGAAGCTGCGCCAGGGATTTCAGCTTGGCCAGCGTGTCGTTGAGGACTTTCTCCCCCATGGTTCCCTGGATGTCGCCGCCCCCCGAGGTGACAGGATGTGCAGCCCCGATGTGGGTCCCCGGCGCCATGGCTGCGATCTGGGCGGCCATGGCGACGAAGACGCCCGCGGAAGCCGCCCGGGCGCCCTGCGGCCACACATACACCGCAACCGGCACGGGAGAGGCAAGCATCTTCGCCACGATCTGGTCCATTGACAGCGAGAGGCCGCCGGGAGTGTCTATCCGGATCACGGCAAGAACTGCGCCGTCCCGCGCCGCCTGGTCAAGGCCCCTCTGCACGTAACGCGCGCTGATGGGATCGATGGGCCCTTCCAGCGTGAGGACCGTCACCGTGCGGCCCTGCGCGGCGCAAAGGAGCGGCAGGAAGGCGAGCAGAAAAAGGGCAACGGGGGCGCGCATCTTCATCGATTTGCCGTGTCTCGGGAGGATTGTACTCCGAAAGAAACCCGCCTGCCAGTACAGCGAAATCGCAGTCTCGGTACTTGCCCTTCTCGCGCTCACCGCCCTTTCCGCGGGTCCCTCTCGGTCACCGGTCATCCTGATCCTCCTGCGTTCCGCGAATGGACCGTTCAGTCCCCTGGAAACCGCTCCGATACTGATTGTAGAAGCGGTCGCATGGCGCCGCCGGCAGCGAGAGTATGTACGAGGAGTGGAGTATGCGCGAGAAAACGCCGCAGTCGATGCTGAGATGGATCAGCAGGGAATACGAGATGTCCACAGCGGACCTCGCGCGGATGTTCCAGAGAAACCAGCGAACCATTCATCACTGGCTGAAAGAAGGCCGCATATCCGTGAAGAACGGAAGCAGGATCCGAACGAGCTTCTACTTCCTCAACGGAGAGCGAGATCCGCGCCAGAGCGATCTGTCTCCCATCGACATGATCTAGCCCGGACCGCGCGAAGCGCGGTACGGCGTACTCGCCGAACGGGTACCCCCGTACTCCGTGCGGGGGGGACTAGAACTTCACCAGCGGGCGGAGAGCCGAGGTCATCCACGGAACATACGTGATGACCAGCACCGCGGCCAGAAGCACAAGCAGGAACGGAAGCACATCCCGGTAGAGCGTGGCTAGCGGCCGCTCGAACCTGTACGAGGACAGGAACAGATTGAGCCCGACCGGCGGCATCAGGAATCCCAGCTCCATATTTGCCAGAAAGATGATGCCCAGGTGCAGGGGATTCACCCCATATGCCACTCCCAGAGGCACGATGAGCGGCGCCACGATGGTGATGGAAGAATAGATCTCCAGGAAGGATCCAACCACAAGAAGCACCAGGTTCACCAGGAGAAGGAATACGATTTTCGAGCCGATGGTAGCGTGCATCCAGTTCACCATGCGCGTGGGAAGCTGCGCGTCCACCAGATAGTAGGAAAGCGCGTTCGCGTTCCAGAGGATCAGAAGCACTCCGCCCATGATGACCACGCTCTTGAGGAAGACCGCGGGGACCTGTCTCAGACGGATATCCCTGTGCACGATCACCTCTGCGACAAAGGCATACAGAACGGCGAAAGCGGCTGTTTCCACCAGGGTCATAATGCCGCGCAGGAAAAAGAACAGGATGAAAAGCGGCAACAGGATCTCCAGGGATGAGTCCCGAAGGGCCGGCAGCGCCACCTTGAGCTGAAAAGGCGTGCGGGGGGCCTTGTGCCGCGTGGACTCGATGACGCCCATGATGGCGAGGGTCAGGACCATGAACAGGCCGGGAAGGATCCCCCCCGCGTACAACTCCTTGATGTTCACCTGGGCAACGACCCCATAGAGGATCACGGGAAGGCTTGGGGGGAAAAGGAGGCCGATGCTTCCGGATGCGGTCAGGAGGCCTGTTGAAAACCGGGTGCGATAGCCGTCCTGCGTGAGGATGTACAGGAGCAGGCCGCCGGCAGCAAGGATGGTCACGCCGGAGGCCCCGGTGAAAGTAGTGAGAAACGCGCAGATGAGGACGCTCATGATTGTGGCCCCGCCGGGGAGCCAGCCCAGGACAGAGCGGAAGAGCCGAACCAGTCTCTCCCCGGCCCTGCTCTCGGAAATGATGAAGCCGGCCAGCGTGAACAAGGGGATTGCCGGTATCAGCGGTCCTGAGAGCATCACGTACCCCTCGTTGGGGACAGCTTCCAGCGCCCCGCCGGAGTGGAAGAAGAACAGGACCGCAAGCCCGCCCAGAAGGATGAAGATGGGGCTCCCGAGCACGGTGGAGGCAACAAGCACCAGGATGAGCGGCAGGAAGAGCGCCGCCAGGACGGGAGCAAGAGCGGCCTGCGCGGCTGTGAGCACATGGCCGATAGCTCCGGCCGGGAGGAGACTGGACAGGGACGCCAGCCCGAACGCCAGCCCTGGCAGGATCCCCGCCGCTGCAATCCATCGCAGCGAAGCGTGCTCGGCGGAGCGTCGAATGGCACGCAACCCCATGACGAGGAACCCCGCCGGCATGATGAGCGCGAGGATCCACGAAGGGATTGCTCCCACCATTGCCGTCGGATCGAATCCCAGCAGGGAGAAAGAGAGGCTGGAAAGAGCAAGGATAGTAAGGAAGAAAACCTCGATGAACGACGTGCAGGCCCTCACCCAGACCTTTGCCCGGTCTCCCAGCGCATCGTATCCGAAGCTCAGCGCAAGATGCCGGCCCTCCCGGGAGGTGATTGCCCCGCCGGTGAAAGCGATCCACAGGACGAGGTGGCGGATGTAATCCGTGGAGGCCCTGACGCCCGGGACGGAAAACAGCCGGGTCAGGACAGGAAGCAGGGAGAGGATGGCCATGCACCCGATGAGGATGACGGAGAGAATGTCCTCTGCCCTAGCCAGAGTCCCCCACGCGCCTTCCGGAGCGGGTTCGCTAGGGCCGGGGGTGGGAGGCGAGGTACTCATTCAGGTACTTCGTGGCCATATCGAAGCTCTCCTTGTCGTACGTCGTCCCGACGAGCCCCGAGAAGGTTTTGTTCAGCAGATCCGCCCACTCAGCTTCCGCCTGAGGCGTCACCTTGTTGATGGACAGCCCGTACTTTTTCATGATCTCTATGGCCTGCTCATCGGCCTTTGCCAGCTCGGGCGCAAGTGTGTCTGTGATCTTCTGGGCTGCATCCATCAGCTTCGGTTGCAGATCTGCAGGTATTTCAGCCCATATCTTTTCGCTGATCACCGTAGCGCCCCACAGGGGCCCCAGCTTGAGGGTGCTCATGTTGCTAACAACGCCGAACCACTGGTTGGATGCAGCCAGCAGGGGGCTTGTGACCAGTGCGTCGATCATCCCGCCCTGCAGGGACATCATCAGGTCCGTGACGGCGAGCGTCACGGTTTGAAAGCCTGCCCGCTGATAGGCCTGGACTTCATCAGGATCGTCCGCCCAGACCCATAGCTTCTGGCTCTTGAGGTCCTGGGGGGGCACGACCGGCTTGCGAGAGAAGAGGTAGACCCATCCGCCCGGAGACCACATCACGGCATGGAACCCCCGTTTGGACAGCTCCTGCTCGAAGAAGGGTTTCATGTGGTCCAGCACGTAGGAAAGCTCGCCGTCATTCCTGACCAGGAGCGGGTAGCTGAGAGTCTTGAACCCCTTGAAGATCCCCTGCAGGCCGCTCACGGTGATCCCGGCTGCGTTGAGGGTGCCGATGCGCATCTTGCGTATCATGTCGGGTTCGTCCCCCGCGATGCCCCCGGCATAGATCCGCAGGGTCACCGACCCGCCGGAGAGCTTGTCCCAGTCTGCGGCAATCCGCCGCAGCCCGATTTCCCACGGGGAGCCGATGGGGGCAAGGGTCCCCAGCTTGATGGTGAGCGCGGCAGCGGAAACGGAGCTCGCCGCAAAAAGCACACACGCAATCAGACCGGAAGCAGTCCACGCTCGTTGCGATTTCATTGGTTGTCCTGCCCTTCCAGGAAGAATCTGTCAGCATGATCGAGCATCCAGCGCGCCTTCTGCTGGTTGATGACGTTGACGAGCCTCTGCGACGGCGCCGCGTTCACGTCCACGGCAAGCGCCTTGTCCAGAAGGTCGCGAAACTCCCCTTCGTTCTGATTCTTGATGCTGAGGGAGGAGGCCAGCGCGACATACGGTCCTGCTGAAAGTCCGCGGGACAACGCCACCGCGCGCGCGAACTCCGCCCGGGCCTTTTCCTCGCTTCCCCCGAGGTCAGGCGGCGCTGATGCGTAGAACGAGATAAAGATTTCATGCGCCGCGCCGCGGTCATAGGAATCATTCCACGCTTCGACCTGCTGCAGGAGGGTGATGGCCTGCGGAAGAGTGACGATCAGGGAAAAGTTGAAAGGCTCCGCGCTGAAAGCTCCAAGCCAGGAGGCGCCGGCCCAATACAGGTAATCTATGTCCTCAGGCCTGGTCAGCTTCACAGCGGCTACCGGACCTTTTTGCTCAAGGGCGGCGGCAAACCCCTGGCGCCGAATCTCGAGGCCGCGCAGGGCGTAGTCTCGGGCGCGGAGAAAGAGCTTCCTGGCCCGGGCGTGCATGGCGACCTGCCGGTCCACCTGGTCCATGGGAAGCTGGTCCGCTGGGATCTGCACAAAGGCGAACGCGTACCCGGCAAACGCCCGTGCGGTGGCCAAAGCCAGCGCGTCATTGCGCGGATCAGCTTCAAGGAGGGCTTCGTAGGTCTTCAAGGCAAAGGGCAGGGCATCGCGGACCAGCTCGGTATCATCGTCCGTGGTGAAAACGCTGCCCTCTCCGCCTCCGGCAAGCACGCCGGAAACTGCCCGGATTGCAAGGCTGGAGCAGGAAGCAAGAGAGATCAGGAGCAAAGGGAGAGCGAAGAGAAGAAAGGGTGAAGCGACTTTTTCCCTGTGCATGGCTATAATATACGGGATGGGGTCACCGAGCGCAATCGCCACGGACGGACTTCGCTACTCCTGCCTCCTGATCGACCATGATGATACAGCAGTGGACAGCTTGTCAGTCGTGCACTATCCCGCCCACCTTGAGGCGCTGGCCACGCTTCGCCCGGGGAGGACCGCTCCATCGAAGGAACAATTCCTCCTCCACAATTTCCACGGCATCATGGAGTACCTTGTCGGGGAGCTTCGCTTGAGCACGCAGGAGCTGGCCCAGGAGTTCGTGATCTGGCGCCGATGGACCACAAGCCGCACCCCCCCGTTCTTTCCCGGCTTCATCGAGCTTCTGGAGGACTACCGCAATCGCGGCGGGAGTGTCGTTGTGATCTCACATTCCGAGAAAGACGTCATAGAAAGCCACTACCGGGCGGCGAAGAGCCCGCCTTTCCTTCCCGACCTGATTTTCGGCTGGGACCATGACGAGAACCGCAGAAAGCCCAGCCCGTGGCCTGTCCAGGAGGCGCTCCGCGAGCTTGGCTGCCAGCCATCGCAAGCCCTGATCCTGGACGACCTGAAGCCCGGAATCCTCATGTCCCGCGCCACCGGAGTGCCCGCCGCGGCCGCTGGGTGGAGCCACAGGGTGCCGGAGATCGAGACCTACATGAAGGCTAATACTGTTGCTTATTTCCCCCGAGTGGAGGACCTGCGACGGTTCCTGTTTGTGACTCAGGCTTGAGAGCCACTGTGTTTGATACTATACTACTATTTTACAGTCAATGAAGCGCGATAGCTTGAAGTTGTTCCGCACAATCGAAACCCTCTATTCCATCCGCGACCTGGATTCTCTGCTGGAAAGGGTGCTCACCGAGGCACGGCAGTTCGTGGGGGCAGATGCAGGCACGATCTACCTTGCCGCCCGAGGCTACCTGTACTTCAGCTTCGTGCAGAACGACACTCTCTTCCGCGGGGAGACCAAGGACAAGTACATCCCCAGCGGCGCCGCCCTTGCCATCGACAAGAGCTCCCTCGCGGGGTACGTGGCGAAGACCGGAGAAACGATCCTCATCGACGATGTCTACCATATTCAGAGCAACGTCACCTATTCCTTCAACCCGGCCTTCGACCAGAAAACCAGTTACCACACACGGTCCATTCTCTGCGTGCCGCTGAAGACGCGGGACAACGAGATCGTCGGGGTCCTGCAGCTCATCAACGCAAAGAACGAGAAGGGCGAGGTGGTTGCTTTCTCGGTTCAGGACGAGCTGTTCATATCGCAGTTCGCTCTGAACGCCGCGGACGCCATCGAGAAGGCGCGCCTGTCGCGCGAAATGGTCCTCCGCATGGTGGACCTGGCGGAGCTGCGCGACCCTTTCGAGACCAGCCGGCACGCCAAGCGGGTGGGCGCCTACGCGGTGGAGCTGTACGAGCAGTGGGCCCAGCGTCGGGGGATCTCGCAGCGGGAGATCCGTAAGGTGCGCGAGGTTCTTCGGACCGCCGCCATCCTGCACGACGTGGGAAAGATCGCCGTGAGCGACATGATCCTCAAGAAGCCCGGCGGGCTCACCTATGATGAAACTCTTGAGATGCGCATGCATACCATCCGCGGCGCGCGGCTGTTCACGCGCACCACGTCGTTCTGGGATTACATGTCGGCCGAGGTGGCGCTCAATCATCATGAGAACTGGGACGGCACCGGGTATCCCGGCCACGTCGACAACATCTACGCCCCCAAGATCTACATGGGCGCGGGCAAACGAGGCACGGAAATCCCCCTCTCCGCCCGGGTGGTCACCATCGCCGATGTGTACGACGCCCTGGTCTCGCAGCGCGCGTACAAGAAGGGCTGGCGGCAGGAGCACGCGCTTCGCTTCATGCGCTACCAGGCAGGCAAGAAGTTCGATCCCGAGCTGGTGGGCATCTTCCTGAAGATGGACGAGCTGCTGGTGGCCATCGCCAAGAAATACGAGTACTAACCCGCATCGCGCGAAGCGCGATCTCCGGTGGACGCGCCCATCCGCGTCAACCATGCCATCGCCAAGAAATACGAGTACTAGCCGGCCCTCCCACAGCTTCGGCGCGAGAGATATGGGGCGATGTCCGCATCTGCCGGTGTTTCAATGGGATGCGGAGGTGAAAACCATGTATTGCGTGAATTGCGGGAAGGAGCTCTCCAACCAGGCCGTCTACTGCCCCAACTGCGGCCACCCCGTGCGCTCTCCCGGCCTGGCTCCGGGATTTCGAACGGACAAGACGGTGAGCCCCAAGAGCAGGCTCGCCACGCTCCTGTTCTGCATTTTCCTGGGATGGCTTGGGGTCCATCGCTTTTACGTGGGCAAGGTCGGAACGGGCGTGCTCATGCTGATTACGGCCGGGGGCTTCGGGATCTGGGTCGTCATTGATTTCATCACCATTGTAGTAGGCGGGTTTACCGACCTGGACGGAAAATACGTGCTGGACTGGCAGGTCTAGCCCTAGCCATGGACGGCGGGGGTGCGCCGAGCCTCCCACGCGGTAGCGTGGGATGGATGTGCGGAAGGCGCACCAGCGTCGAAGGGGGTGCGGAGGGGCCCCAGGGACATTGACTGGGACTGGACCGCGCCTCTACAGTCTCTGCCATGATTCACCTGGCCATCATTGGAACGGGGAACATGGCAGCCAGCCACGCGCAAAACTACTCCACGATGCGGGGAGTCGCCATTTCCGCCTGCTGCGACGTCAACGCGGAAAGGGCGCGCCAGTTCGCGCGCACCTGGAAGATCCCCCGCTGGTTCACCGACTACGAGGAGCTGCTGAAGAGCGAGCGCCTGGACGGTGTCTCAAACGTTACAACGGACGTCATGCACGCGCCCGTCTCCCTGGCAGCAATTTCGCGCGGCGTCTCAGTGCTCTGCGAAAAGCCCCTGGCAACGACGCTTGCAGACGCGCGGAAGATGCGCGACGCGGCGGCCCGGCGGAAAGCCATGACCATGGTCAATTTCAGCTATCGAAACTCATCAGGGGCGCAAGCTGCGGCGCAGCTCATTGCGGCGGGCGGCATCGGCAGGGTCATGCACGTGGAGGCAAGCTACCTGCAGAGCTGGCTCGTGCAGGACACCTGGGGGGACTGGCGCACCACCCCGAGGTTCACGTGGAGATTGTCGACCAGACACGGCAGCGCGGGCACGCTGGGCGACATCGGCTGTCACATCTACGATCTGGTGGGACTTCTCTGCGGCGACATCCGGCAGATCTCGTGCCTCCTGCGGACATTCGAAAAGGGCGTAAAGGGGAACCGGATTGGACCGTATGTGCTGGACGCCAATGACAGTCTCATCTCCACCGTCGAGCTCGCTTCCGGGGGAGTCGGCACGGTGCACGCAACCCGCTGGGCAACGGGGCACGTGAACAGCATCAGGGTCCGCGTGTACGGAGACGAAGGGGCCGTGGAAGTGGACCTGGACCGTGATCCCTCCAGCTACCGTGTGGTAAGAGGGAAAAGGAATATCCGCGCCGCCCAGTGGCGCGTGGTCAAATGCAAGCGGACGCCGACCCAGTACGAACGGTTCATCACAAGCATCCGCTCGGGGAAGAGCGATGCCTCGGACTTCAGAAACGGCGCAAAGGTGCAGGCATACCTGGCGGCAAGCGTCAAATCCTCCGAGACTGGGCGTCCTGTGAAAATCAGGCTGTAGAGCACAGGCACGATCAACTGCACGCCGGTCATTCTTGACAACTCAAGTAATCCATGTTTTGATGAATTATCTCCAATCTCTAACATAAAAAGTCGGGCTCAGCCAGGGATAAAACATGTGGCGAAATTATTTTCAAGGTGGCAGAAATGGTGCTGGAGCCAGCACTTCGCAACGATCTGGTTGAGCTGATCGCAGCTAACTTCAAGACCGACGAAGTCAATGAGCTGGGCGGGCTCATCCTTGGGAGCTTCAACTCCAACGAAGCTGCGGGAACGAAGAACCACATCTCTCTCTCTTCCCGCAAGAGCGCCAAGCTCCTCGTTGACCGGTGCGAAAACGGGGGGCAGGTTCCTGCTCTTCTCAAGCTGGTTGTCGAGGTCGATGACGGGATTGTGCATGGGAGATCGGTTCGGGTGGAGGGCCTGGAAAACTTTCTGGGCAAGCTCCTTCGTGCCGGGATCAGATACGACTACAAGACCCGCCGGATCATCAACTCCTGCAGGGAGCCGGGAGAGCTTGTCAACTGGGGTTGTCTCAAGGAAGGGCGGGTGTACGAAGCTGCGGTGGTCAGCCTGGACATCGCTGAGAGTTCCTCTTTGCTGAGAAAGTACGGCCTGAAAAAAATGGAGAGACTCTACTTCAACCTCTGGGGCTTCCTGCGGGACAAGCTCGCCGCCACGGACGGCCGGATCTGGTCCTGGGCTGGAGATGGCGGCATTCTTGCCTTTGCGCTCAAGGAGGGCGCCCGCAGGGCGGTGCGGTTTGCCATAGAGATACAGACGTCGATCCCCGTTTTCAACCTTACCTCTTCCACCGATTGGCCTACCGATATTTCCCTGCGCCTGGGGATCGACACCGGCAAGGTTCGATTCATGGCTGACACCGGCAAGATCCTGTCCGATGTCATCAATTACGCAGCGCACCTGGAAAAGAAAGCCACGCCGCCGGGCTGCATCTCGATCTCCCGGGCCGTCTACAACATGCTGCCGCGGAGGCTGGCCCAACTGTTCCATTACGCGGGAATCTTCGAAGACCGGGACCATTTCACGACGCTTCGCAGGCTGGACGGCCTGCTCCTGGATGACGGGAGCGAAGAGAGCTTTGCGTGAGCTGGTGACCGACCCAGAAGGCATCATGGAGATTCTGGGCCGGTCTGCCGTCGTATTCCTTGCCATCCACGACGAGCCCGCACCGTACATCGTGCCCGTGTTCTTCGGATACACGGAAGGCCGGTTGTACGTGCACAGCGCTCAGGCGGGGACAAAGATCGAGCTCCTGCGCACAAATCCCCGGGTGGGGTTCACCGCAGTTTCTGGGGCCACGATCGTGGAAGGGAAGACCGCCTGCGATTTCACCGCTAGCACGGAGAGCGTGGCGGGGAATGGCACCGCGAGAATCGTCGAGGATGAGGGGGAAAGGCTGCGCGGCCTTGACCTCATCATGCGCCACTACGCGGCGCACGGACCCGCGGAAGGTTTCAGCTACAGGCCAGCTTCCCTTTCACGGACCTGCGTGATCGCCATTGACATTCACAGAATGACGGGGAAAAGGATCGGAGATCAGACCGGCGCCTAGGGACCCGTAGCGCGATGGCACGATTGACGCCAGCGGACATGTCTTGCGGATATCGCGCTTCGCGCGATCTGCCTAGATTGCCCCCCAGTTGGGATGCAGGTCTGTGACCCCGCTGACCGCCTCCTCGATCCGCGAGAAAACGTCAGGGGTGAGCCTGGGAAGAACGTCCAGGGCCTTCATGTTCTCCTTCACCTGATCCGGCCTGCTGGCGCCCGTGATGACCGAGCTGACGTTGGGATTGCTTGCGCACCAGGCAAGAGAGAGCTGCGCAAGGCTGGCGCCCAGCTCCTTGGCAATGGGCTCAAGCCTCTTCACCGCCTCGATTCTCTGCGGCGTCACCGTTGACTTGCGAAGCCCTTCATAGCCGGGAAGGGCCATGCGGGAATCCTTGGGAATCCCGGAATTGTATTTGCCGGTCAGCACGCCCGAGGCAAGCGGGCTCCAGGTCGTGAGACCCAGCCCGATGCCCGGATACAGGCGGGCGTAGTTCTGCTCCACCTTGTGCCGGACGAACAGGTTGTACTGGGGCTGCTCCATCTGCGGCTTGTGCAGGTGGTGCTTCTCCGCGACCGCCCAGGCTTCACGTATCTCCTCGCCGCTCCACTCCGAGGTGCCCCAGTAGAGGGCCTTGCCGCTTTCCACCATCATGTGCATGGACCAGACCGTTTCTTCGATCGGGGTAGCGGGGTCCGCGCGATGGCAGAACACAAGGTCGATGTAGTCAAGCCCGAATCGTTTCAGCGCCCCGTCGATTCCCTCCCGCAGCTTCTTCCTGTTCAGGGTATTCTTTTCGTTCACACCGTCGTGCATCCCCCAGAAGATCTTGGTGGACACGATGTAGCTGGCCCGGCGCCAGCCCAGCTTTTTCAGCGCGGCGCCCATGATCTCCTCCGATTTGCCCGCCTCGTAGGCTTCCGCGTTGTCGAAGAAGTTCACCCCGGCTTCCCAGGCCGTCTTCATGAGCGCTTCCGCCTCGCTCACGTCCACCTGCTTCCCGTAGGTGACCCAGGACCCCAAGGAGAACAGGCTCACCTTGAGACCTGCGCTGCCCAGACGGCGATATTCCATGACACGTCCTCCTGCTGACATGAATCGAGAATGCTTTCCGGATAAGATAACGCTTTCTCAGGGTCTCGGGCTTTCCGGGTCTCAGTTCGTCGGCGCCGGCGCTCCCACAAGCGAGTCCCCGCGGGAATAGTCGATCCTCCGCCCGATGCTTTCAGCAAGCCCTTCCATGCAGAAGGCGCAGGCGCCCGTGGGCTCGCTCACGCACCTCTTGCCGGGATAGATCTCATACAGCTTCTTGCATGCAGGCGGGGTAAAGTTCGGCATCAAGACATTCGCGCCCGCCATAAGACCTTCGCTGCGATAGTCGCGACTCAAGCTGCCAAGGGCAGTGGTGGCGGGAAGGTGGGCGTTCCTGGTGAGGATCCGCGTAAGGGCAACTGTCTTCAAAGTCAACCCGGCTCCGCCTCCCGGCCTGCTTCGAAACCGGGTCTCCGGATGCGGGATGAATGGCCCGATGCCGATCATGTCGAAACGGCCCTGTGCAAAGAAAAGAATGTCCCCTGCAATGTGGCGCAGGCTCTGACCGGGAAGCCCGACCATGATCCCGCAGCCGACCTGGTAGCCGAGCACACTGAGGTCAAAGAGGCAGCGGAGCCTGGTTTCCAGCCTTCTCCCGGCGTGCAGGGAATCGTAGAGCTCCTTGTCGGATGACTCGATCTTCAGGAGGTATCTGTCCGCCCCGGCCTTCCGCCAGAGCGCATACTCTTCCTGGGGCCGCTCCCCCACGGAAAGCGTCACCGCAACGGCGAAGCGCCTCTTCACCTCCCGCACCACGTCCGCGAGCCATAGCGGATCCAGGCCGTCATCCTCCCCTGATTGGAGAACGACTGTCTGGATGCCCTGAGAGGCGATCTTCCCGACGCTTTCCAGGATTTCGGAAGCGCTCATCCTGTATCGTGTGATCCGCGAGTTTCCTGCGTGCAGGCCGCAGTAGAAACAGGTGTTGCAGCAGAAGCTTCCGAACTCCACGATCCCGCGAAGCAGGATCCCGTTTCCCATGAACTCCCGGCGCGTCCTGTCAGCAGCGTCGAATATCAGCTGCATCTCCTCCGCGCCTTCCTGCCCCAGGAGGAACACGAGGTCCTCAATGCGTGGTTTCGCTGCGGCCGTTACCCGTGAAAGGGCCTCCCTCACTTCGAGCAGGCTCATCTCATCCTCGCGCCAGGGCAGGTTGCACCGCAGGTTGCGCCGTAGCTTGCGCCTTGGCCTGCAACCCGGTTCGCGCCCTGTCTTGCAAACGGTCCTTTTCCCGCCGGAAAGCATCAAGGGCCGCCGGGAAAGGAGAAAGGGTCCGCTCGACCACCCCCTGGAGAACTGAGATTGCCACGCCGTAGTTCGTAATGGCCACGCCGGCCTGCCTGGCCTTCTCAATGCGAGCCAGCACCTCCCTGCGGGTGAGCATGCAGCCGCCGCAGTGGATGACCAGCCTGTACTGGGACAGGTTCCCGGGATAGTCCCTTCCGGCGCAGGTGTCGATCTGCACGTCGGCTCCGACGTACTGACGCAGCCACCGGGGGATCTTCACCCGGCCAATGTCGTCCTGGATGGAATGATGACTGCACGCTTCAGCGATCAGGACCCTGTCATCGGGCCCGACGTCCGTGAGGACTGCCGCGCCCCTTGCCAGCTCCACCAGGTCGCCCTTGTAGCGGGCAAAAAGAATGGAGAACGTGGTGCATGCCACCTCGGGTGGAGTGTCAGCCACCATCTTGAGCACCACCTGGGAGTCGCACACGGCGATGTCAGGCGGCGCGCGAAGCTTCTGGAGAAAGGCGGCGTACTCCCTCTCCTTCACCACGGCAACAGCCGCATCGCAGTCAAGGGTGTCGCGAATGGTCTGGACCTGGGGCAGGATGAGCCGGCCGCGCGGGGCCTGCAGGTCGATGGGCACGACAAGCACGGCAAGCCCGAGTCCTTTCCCTGAAGAAAGAAGGTCTCCGATCAGGGTTGGCGGAGCAAGAAGCTCCTCCGGACATACCTCCAGGAGAAAGTCCTTGAGCCGGGCGATGGTCTGCTCCCTGCATGCCACCTCGATGCTGGAACAGGAAAGGACGTGCGTCGACTTTTCCTTCAGGGCTGCGAGGAACTCCGAGGAGGGGCTGCAGATGTCCGTCTTGTTGACGACAGAGATGACGGGCACTTTTCTCCGGGCTGCCTGGGAGAGGATGTCATCCTCATAGCCGGTCCAGATATCCGGCTCCAGGACAAGCGCAATCACGTCTGCCCTGTCGAAGATCTTCCGGGTCCTGGAAACCCGAAGCCCTGCCAGTTCCGAGCCGTCATCCATGCCGGCCGTGTCCAGGAAGACCACGGGACCGATGGGCAGGAGCTCCATGGGCTTTTCCACGACATCGGTGGTGGTGCCGGGCACCGGCGAGACAATGGCAACATCCTGGCCTGTAACCATGTTGAGGAAGCTGGACTTGCCCACGTTGGTCCTGCCGAAAATGGCAATGTGCAGCCGAAGAGATTTTGGGGTCTGCGTCATGCCTGACCGTCCTTATGCCCCAGGGCAACAAGGCTCTGCGCAGAAAAAACGCTTCTTACCATCTCCTCGCCAAGCCTCTCGCTGAGGAACTGCATGATGTTCTCCTGTCCGGAGGCCAGGAATTGCCGGACCAGCTCGGTGGCCCTGTCGTAGCCGATGTGAGGGAGGAGCGCCGTGGCGATCATGGGGCTCCTTTCGAAGAAGGCGCGGCAGCGGAGCTCGTCCGCTTCGATCCCGCGCACGTGATCGGCAAGACGGGCGTCCACGCGCGTCAGCAGGTCAAGGGATTCGTGCAAGGCAAAGCTCACCAGGGGAAGGAACTCGTTGATTTGAAGGCTGCCCCGGGAGCAGGCATCCGCAATCAGGGAGTCGTTCGCCATCACTTTCATTCCTGCCTGGATCCCGGCTTCCAGCAGCACCGGGTTTACCTTGCCGGGCATTATGGAGGAGCCCGCCTGCACGCCCGGCACCCGGATCTCCCCCAGCAGCGCCAGAACACGAAGGTCATTGCAGATCTTCACAAGGCTCGCCGCGTGGGCCTTGAGGATCCCGGAAACCTCGACAAAGGAA
>Ga0187881_10002092_pt1 | contig 19498 bp, 15 predicted proteins | sample June2016WEW_19_1_2_FD_133017 | JGI IMG/M metagenome (GOLD analysis project Ga0187881, IMG submission 133017) | Peatland microbial communities from SPRUCE experiment site at the Marcell Experimental Forest, Minnesota, USA - June2016WEW_19_100 | ecosystem: Environmental > Terrestrial > Soil >...
AGACGGAGTTCGTGCTGGTGGGCCTGCTCCCAGGTTCGCGCACCCTGACCGGCGTCGACCTGGTCGCTGTCAGCGCGGTCGGCCCGAGCACGGCCGGCCGGTATCCCACTCAGAAGCCGGACGAGCTGGGGCGCATCCTGGCCCGCATGGCGCGCATCGGCCCGGGCGACGTCGTGCTCGACCCGTTCGTCGGCAGTGGGGCGCTCCTGGTCGGCGACCGCGAACTCGGGGCGCACGTGATCGGCTGCGACATCGCGCCGGCTGCACTCCGCCAGGCCAAAGCCAAGCTCGGCTCCCCATGATTGGTCACCCCGTCCGTGTCGCCCTCTACGCCCGCGTGAGCACCCGCGACAAGGACCAGGACCCCGAGCTCCAGCTCGAGCCGCTCCGCGCCTACGTGGCGGCTCGCGGCTGGGAGGCCGTCAAGTACGTGGACCAGGCGCCAGCCGGGGACCTGGCCCGCCGGACGGCCTGGCGCCGGCTCCTGGACGATGTGCAGCGCCGGCGGGTCGATCGGGTCCTCGTCTGGAAGCTCGACCGCGCCTTCCGCTCTACGCTCGACGCGTTGCGGACGCTCGAGGTACTCGACCATGCCGGGGCCGGCTTCGCCAGCCTAGTGGGCCAGTGGTTGCCGAACCAGCCCGACCAGGCGGCCACCAGCTTGCCGGTCCAGTCGGACGCCTTGCCGGACCAGTCGGCCGTCCAGTCGGACGCCTTGCCGGTCCAGTCGGCCGTCCAGTCGGACCAGTCGGCCGTCCAGTGGGCAGCCTTGCCGGACCAGCCCGACCAGGCGGCCACCAGCTTGCCGGACCAGCCCGACCAGGCGGCCACCAGCTTGCCGGACCAGCGGGCAGCCTTGCCGGTCCAGTGGGCAGCCTTGCCGGTCCAGTGGGCTCAGTGGTTGCCGAACCTTGCCGGACCAGCCCGACCAGGCGGCCACCAGCTTGCCGGTCCAGTCGGACGCCTTGCCGGACCCTGCCCGCCACTGATGATCCAGCCCGGCCCTTTGCCGCGAGCCTTGCCAAGCCAGTCGACGTCCAGTCGGACCAGTCGACCGCCGGCGCGAGTGGCGACGGCCTGCGACGGCCACGAAGGTCCAGGCCATAGCGATTCGCCCGTCGCCGGCACGCTCGAGGTATCGCGCGGGCCCGGTCGGCCGTTCCGAAAGGGGAGCCCCACCGTGGCAGGCCATTCATGCTCAGGGACGCCCGCTCTTGGACCCTCCCGAAAAGAGGTCCTTTGCGATCACGACTCACCTCACGGTCGTGGCGCGGGTGACTTGGAGCTGTCCGCCCACGGCGGTGACGTAGCATACCGGTGTCGAACCCGGACGGCCGAGCGAAGAGCCGGCGATTGTCCCGGGGTTCGCGCGAAGGAACGGGACGTGGACAAGATGCAAGGACCTGACAAAGACAAGCTGCAACAACCTGACATTACGAAGCGCGGAGACCAAATGAGGTGCCGCTGCCGGCAATGCTCCGGCTGTCCGAGGACAGCGGATCGGCGGGGCGAGGCGTGCACGGGATGCCAGGACGGTCGGCACGGCGGTCGAACCTCCCGATGAGCCCGCTCGGAGACGCGGTCCGGTGGGACTCTTCGGGAGCCTCTGCGCGGCCGGGGGCTCATCGCCTCACATAGACTGGGTGCTGTGTTGGACGGGGACACGCCGACGGTTGAGCCGGGCAATGGGCTTGGCTTCGAGCATGTCGAGGCGTTTGTCGGCGGCGCAACAACCGCCGATGGACGGGGCCGTCGCTTCGAGCGCGTCTGCGCGTACCTCCTGCGTCATGCCCCCGAGTACGGGCTCGCTGACGTGTGGCTCTGGCGGGAGTGGCCCGATCGCGACGCCTCCGGGTTTGGGTTTCAGGACCTCGGTATCGACCTCGTGGGCCGGACACGATCGGGCGAGCTGTGGGCAATCCAGGCGAAGTTCCGGACCGATCCGGCGCAGGCGCTGACCTGGGAGGAGCTGGCGACCTTCGTCGGACACAGCGCGCGGCCTGACCTCTTCGCCTACCGGCTTGTCATGACAAACATATGGGCCGTGCCGTCCCGCTTCGAAAGGGCGACCGCCGGTCAGGCCATCGGCTGGCTGGGAAGGGCTGACCTGCTCGCCCTGGGCCTCGACTGGCGCCCATTCCTCGAACCAGAGGCAGCTCCGGCAAGCGCGCGGAAGGCACCGCGCCCACATCAAGACGCCGCCGTCCGCGACGTCGTCGCGCACTTGGAGTCTCACGGGCGGGCGCAGCTCATCATGGCCTGTGGGACGGGGAAGACCCTCACGGCGCTCTGGATCGCGGAGGCCCGCGGCGATCAACGTGTGCTCGTCCTGGTGCCGTCCCTCTCGCTTCTGCGCCAGTTCCGCCGAGAGTGGCTCGAATCCGCCGATCCGGCCCTGCCCTTCGCCGACCTCTGCGTCTGTTCGGACGTGACCGTCGCGGGCGGGCACGCCCGCGGTATGGCCGACGACCTCCAAGAGCGCGCAGCAGACCTGGGCGTCCCCGTCACCACTGACGCAGAGACGATCGCCACCTTCCTGCGAGGAGACGGCCGGCGCGTCGTCTTTGCTACCTACCAGTCGAGCCCTCGGATCGCCGAGGCGATGGCCGATCCCGCGGTGCCACTGTTTGACCTGGCGATCGCCGACGAGGCCCACCGTCTGGCCGCGCCGACGGAACGTGCCTTCGCTACCGTCCTCGACGATTCGAAGATCCGGGCGGGTCGACGGCTCTTCGCCACGGCCACGCCGCGCTACGTCGCGCCCCAGGTCAAGCGACGCGCCGAAGAAGAGGACGTCGAGGTCGTGTCCATGGATGACCCCGAGGTCTTCGGTGCCGTCGCCCACCACCTCTCGTTCGGCCAAGCGATCGCGCAGGACCTCCTCTCGGATTACCGCGTGGTTGTGCTCGCCACAAGCGACGCGGCCACGGCCAACATGGTCGCATCGCGGCGCCTCGTGCGGCCCGGCGACGGCGAACCGGTCACTGATGCGGCGACACTCGCCACGCTAGCGAGCGTCGCGCATGCGGTCGACGAGCTTGGGCTACGCCGGCTCATCAGCTTCCACCGTACCGTCGAGCGCGCCCGCAGCTTCGCCCGCGCCGCGACGAGCATCGCCGTCGACCCCCAACGGCACTCGGACCACGTCTTCGAGGCGAGCTATGTGTCGGGCGAGATGACAGCGGGCGAGCGGGCCCAGAAGCTCGATCGGTTGCGACGGGCAGACGGTTGCGCAGTCCTGCTAGCCAATGCCCGCTGCCTGACTGAGGGCGTGGACGTACCTGCCCTCGACGGGATCGTCTTCGTCGATCCGCGCTGGAGCCCGATCGACACCGTCCAGGCAGTGGGGCGAGTCATCCGCAAGTCCGAGGGCAAGAACCTCGGGACGATCGTCATCCCGGTGCTTGTGCCCGACGACATCGAACCGGACGGTGTGTTGGAGAGTTCCTCCTTCGAGGTCGTCTGGTCGGTCGTTCGGGCCGTCCGCAGCCATGACGAACGACTGGCCGAGGTGCTCTCGGCCGCGCGTACCGAACTTGGTCGCACCGGCAGGCCAAGCCGTTTCGCCTTCCTAGACGATCACTTTGGTGTGCTCGACCTACCAGTGGCGCTGGATCCCGCGGCATTCGCCGAAGCGATCAAGCTTCGCATCGTCGACGCCGGGAGCTTCGGATTCGATGAGGGCCTCGGACACCTGCTTGCGTACGTCGAGGAGCATGGCGACGCTCGGGTGCCGGCCAGTCACGTGACACTGACAGGGCGCAACCTCGGATCTTGGGTCGCGGTGCAACGAGCCGAGTTCCGGTCGGGCCGCCTTGGGGCAGAAAGAAGCTCTAGGCTCGAACAACTGCCTGGATGGTCGTGGGATCCTGTCGAGGACGACTTCCAGACGGGGCTCCGGGCTCTGTGTGCATTCGCCGCAGAATGCGGGCACCTGCGGATCCCGAACCGGCTACGCGACTTCCGCGGGCTCGATTTGGCCAGCTGGTGCCGAAACCGCCGGGCCGCCTACCAACGCGGCGAGCTTGGGCTCGAGCGGGTTGCTGCCCTGGAGTCAATACCAGGGTGGTCGTGGGACCCGCGCGAGAGCAACTTCGACGCCGGCCTCCAGCACCTGCGCGAGTTTGTGGCACGTCATGGCGACGCGCGCGTCCCCGCACAGGAGCGAGCTACGGATGGCTTCTACCTCGGGAGATGGCTCGCTCATCAGCGGGCCCTCCGACGAGAGGGCAAGCTGAGCGCCGCCAGGGTCGCGGCGCTCGGAAAACTGCCCGGTTGGACCTGGGATCCCAGGGAGGACGACTTCCAGCAGGGTATCGCTGCACTCCAGCGATACGTGCGGGACCGGGGCTCGGCTCACGTGCCGAAGGATCACGTCATGGCAGATGGGACGCAGCTTGGGTCCTGGGTTTCCGTGCAGCGCAGGAAGCATCGGCAGCGGCTACTCGACACCGAGCAGAGCGACCTGCTCGAAGCACTCCCGGGGTGGACGTGGGACCCTCATGCGGACGCGTTTGACCGCGGCGTTGCTTCTTTGCAGCGATTTGTGACGCAGCACGGCCACGCGGACGTGCCTCAGGCGTACTGCGATCCGGACGGCCTGCGATTGGGCGCTTGGGTCAGCAACCAGCGCCAGCTTCACAAGGCCGGAAAGCTGTCGGCGGCGCGTGTCGCGGCCCTCGAACCCGCACCCGGGTGGTCGTGGCAGGCAGAGGAGGACTTCGATATCGGCTTTCGTCACCTGTCCGACTTCGTCACGCAGCATGGCAGTGCCCGAGTCCCCGTCGGGTACCGTGCGGCGGATGGGTGGGCAGTGGGAGCATGGGTCGCGCGTCGGCGGGCCGAGTGGCATGCGGGACAGCTGCCCGAGGATATGGCAACTCTGCTTGACTCCATGCCTGGTTGGACTTGGGACCCCTTCGAGGACGACTTTGGGGCCGGGTTGACCGCTCTCCGTGCGTTCGTCGCCGACCACGGCCACGCCCGCGTGCCAGTGTCGTATGTCACGCCGAGCGGCATGCGGCTCGGCCGATGGGAACAACACCAGCGGACCCAATGGCGGCGCGGAGAGCTGTCACCCGAAAGGATCGCCGCTCTTGAGAGCGTGCCCGGATGGGGACTGGACGCGCGCGCACACCACAGCGTGGTTCAAGCTGCGGCACGCGAGAGGTGAACCAAAAGAAGCCCTGGCCGAAGCCGCGCCGCTCGACGTGTGGCCGGAAGGACCGGCGGGCCGGCCCGGGCGGCGGCCGCCTGTCGCACGAATTAGGGGCCGATGCGGGGGTCCCCTTATGAACGCAGATAAGCCGTCCCCGCTAGGCTCGCTCTGGCCCCCGCTCCGCTAGTCGCCGACGATCCCGGCCCCGTGCCGGCCAGTCGAGCGGCTGCGTCGAGGCATGTACACTCATCGCCGGCGCTAAGGAGGGAGCCATGATGAGGAAGCGAGCCACCGCGGTCGTCGTTGGCCTATCCGTACTCTTGTCGGCCTGCGGCACCAGCGGTTCATCGTCAGCACCGGTCTTGAACAGCTCGTCGCCGCGCCCCGCGCCCACCGTGCCCGCCAACGGAGGCCTGGGGACCTGGTCGTTTGCCGACGACCACCAGGCTGTCACGGTCACGTTCGACCCGAAGGGCACCAGCGATACGGCGAAGGCCGCCGAGGCGTGCCGAGTAGCGATGAAAGCTGAGCCGGTCCTGTGGGTCGTCGTCTCGGCAGAGAACAAGACGGGCGACCAGTCGGAGTTGTTCAATATCACCATCGTCACCGGGGACGGCCATCAGCTTGGTGTCGACAACGCTGTGGGGACGCTCGACGACTGGTATGGCAATGCGCCTGACAGCCCGGCCCGTGTCGCCTGCGCGGATACGACGAACGAGATCGCGAAGAGTCAGATCGAAACTGGCATAGCGCCGGGGGCCACCGTCGTGGCGCTTGAGTCGGTGCCAGCGACGGTCACGTCAGTCAAGTTGGTGACGGCGGTGGGCTATGGTGGCTATCCGATCACGCTGGCTTACGGCTCCTGACACCGAGAAGGTCCGCCCGCCGCTCGACGGCGCGAAGCACAGGGGCAGGCGTCGGGAAGCCCCCCGACGCAGCCGCACGGCTGGCGGCCCGACTCAAGGGGCCGCACAGGAGGCGGAACGGGTAGGCATCCGGCCGCTATTCTGGCCGCCGAGTAGGGCCAGCAAGGCCCGGCAAGGACGACCAGCAAAGGCGGCGGCTTGCATGACTCTGCACAATCTCGCCGACTTGGGCGCAATCCTCCAGATTCTTGGCGTCGCCATCGCAGGGTCCGGCCTGTGGAAGACGTGGCACGAGTTCGCGCCGGAGGGGGAACGCTTCAGGGACCAACCCATCGGTTGGCTCCGCGACACGAGCCGTCAGATCGCGTCGCTGGTTGCGCGGTGGGTATGGCGAGCCCTGAGGCGATCCGTCAGAGTGGAAGCCCAGGTCGCTGACAGCCTGGGCTCGATTAGCGAGTCGGCCCGCGGTCGCGTTCAGTTCGGGCCGCTCCCGCCGAAAGCCAAGGCGGCGATCGCTGTACTGGATCAGCGGACGCGCACGCTCATGGATCTCGTCAGCAACGCCAGCGATCGCTGCGCCGAGGAAGCGGGTCGCGCCGGGCAGGAGATCGCGGCCTTGGGGAGCCGACAGGACAAGGCCGAAGCGCGGCTCGACAAGCAGATCGGCCGCGTCGCGGTGGGCGGCGTGCGATGGGAGGCAACCGGCCTTTTCTGTGTCGGCCTCGGGGTCTTCATCCAATGGCTGGCTCATTGATACCTGGGACATGCGGCCTCGCCGCCGACGCTGCGGCGCCAAGGATCGCTGCGTCGCCCGGAGCGGGATAGCGAACGGAAGCCCCGGGCCAGTAGTCGTACGGTGGGTGTGGAGCGTCGAGGGCAGCAATAGGAGTATCTTTCGCCGCTCTTGTAGAGCGGCAAGACCACGACCCTCGTCGCACGGATCGCGTGGCTTGTGGCGACCGGCGCCGACCCCGCGGGCATCACCGCGGTCACGTTCAACAAGGGCGCCGCGGACGAGATGGCATCACGGGTGGACGCGGCTCTGGAGCCGCTGGGTCTGGCGCCCGGCGCTGTCCGGGTAAAGACGTTCCACGCGCTCGGCAGGGAGATCCTCACGGACGCGGGCGTGTCGGTGGAGCCGCTTCTGGACCGCGAGGCCGTCCTTCGTGACCTCTGGCCCGAGATCACGCGGGGTGCCCTTCGCCAGCTCGACGACGCCTTCAGCCGACTCAAGCTCGACATCGGCGTTACGGCGGAGGAAGTGGGCACCGATCCCGAACCGGGGCCTGTCGCCCGCGCCTTCCTCGCGTATGAGCGCGCTCTCGACCACGCGGGTGGGCTCGACTTCGACGATCTGGTCGGCCGGGCGCTGCGGGTGCTGGAGGCACGACCGCGGATCCTCACGCGCTGGCGCGAGCGCTGCGAGCTCCTGCTGGTGGACGAGACGCAGGACGTCGACCGCTCACAACTACGGCTCGCCCTGGCGCTGGCGGCTCCGCGCAACCAGATCTTCTTTGTTGGCGACGACGATCAGACGATCTACGGCTGGCGCCTGGCCGACGTGCGGAGAGTGCTCGCCCTGGCCGATGCGCTGCCCGGCCTGCGCCGCATGGACCTGACCGTCAACTACCGGTGCCCCCGACCAGTGGTGGATCGGGCCGTCCGGCTCGTGGCCAACAACGAGGAGCGCTTCGTCAAGACGATTCGCGCCGGTCCCGCGGCAGGCGGAAGACTCGTTCTCGCGCCCGACGGTGCGGACGAGACGGTCAGGATGCGCCACATCTACGAGAGCTGGCCGGACGACGGCCGAACACGGGCAATCCTGGCTCGAACCAACGCGGAACTCTTGCCCGCTGCCGCGGTCGCGCTCGAGATGGGCCTGCCGTTCCGCGCCGCACGGCTGCGGTTCCTGTCCGAGGATCGTCGAGTGGAGGCTATCCTCGCAGTCGCTGCCGCGAGTGCGGCACTGGAAGGCGACGCCCTGCTGCCTCGGCTTGTGGCACTGGCCGTGGCCGGGCTCGAAACTGTCGTTCTGCCCGACGTACCTTCTCAGCTCCCTCCAGGAGCCCCGACCGACGCCGACGAACGCGACGTCGACGAGCCGATTCCGGTCGGGACGGGCGAGCTGCTGGCGGCCCTGATCGGATGGGCGGCACCGTACCGGACGCTGGCCGAGCTGGCGGCTGCCCTCGAACGGCATCGCGGCCGTATCGCGGAGCTGCGCCGCGACGACGCGATCCTGACCCTGGCCACGGCCCACTCCACGAAGGGCCTGGAATTCGACCACGTCGCGGTGGTTGGGCTCGACGACGGGCGCTTTCCGTCGGCTCGCTCGATCCGCGACGCTCCAGAACCTGCCAGGGCGCTTGAAGAGGAACGGCGGCTCGCCTATGTGGCGTGGACGCGGGCGCGGCGGTCGCTGACGCTCGTCTTCGACCCGGCTTCGCCGTCGCCGTTCTTGCTCGAGGCCTTCAGCGACGTGGAGCTGGGCCTCGACGGAGACCGCCGATAAGCATCGCAGGCAGGCGATCAGGCATCACGGGTGACCTGGCAGTTGAGGAAGCGGTCGTGCGGACCTCGCCCGTCGGGCGCGTTCCTGGTCGCCGACAGCAGGAACGCCGCCCAGACGGTGGCGACCACCTGGACCGGCATCGAAGCCGCGTTTGGAACGATTGTTACGAGGGCGAACGGACCCTGGAGTATTGCCCAGCGGACGACGGCGTCCATCCACGTCAGGGACTTTCCGCTGGTCACGTCCTCAACCCGCAGGTGCATGGCCCGCTGGGCGAGCGTCCCCTTCAAGATCGCCCAGCCCGCGGTGAAGTAAGCCAGTTGCTCCAACCCGACGACGAGCCCAAGAAGGATGGAGGTCCGCTCGTCGAAATTCGAGCCGCCGGCCGGCAGCAATGCCACGGTTATTACCGCCTCGGTCAAGGCTGAGATCAGCAGAACGAGGAAGCAGTCGAGCAGGTAAGCGGCGATGCGTCGATTGAGGGCCACCCTCCGGGCCGCCGGCCGAGCATCCGACTCGCCGAATGCGGAGGACGGATTACGCCACTCTGGCTGACTCCAGGGCGGCGTCGGCGTTCCCGGCCCCGGCTCGATCGGCGGGGGCTCGCCCGGAGTTGATCGGCCGCTGGCCACGGCTCCGCGGTCGGCCGAAGGGTCGGGCGGGGGAGTTCCGGGCGGCAGCCAGTACTCGGGGGGCGAGCCATCTGCCGGGGGCGAACCGTATCCGGGCGGACCGAGAGCCGGGCCGACGCCCGGGCCGTGGGCGGACCCGACCCACGCCGGCGGCGAGGCTTTCCCTACCACGAGCGAGCCGGTCAATCGGTCGTGGAGGCCCTGCCGCATACGGCTCGGCGCCGTCGAAATCAGAAGAATCGCCGGCCAGGCCAGAGCCATGAAGACCGCCAGCAACAGCATGTTGGACCAGGCCGACAGCCACGCCTCTGCCGGTCCGCCCGCCTGCGGATTCATCACATCGGACCACGGCACCGACGTTTCGAACGCAAGAACCGCGTAGTAGATCCCGGCCACCGCGGCGATCGGGATGCCGACGACGATCACTGCCCTGAGCAGCGCGCTCCCGAGGCTGATGTTCCGGCCGGTGGCGGCCGACCCGACCTGAAGCGACAAGAGCCTCTGTCCGGGCATGCCCCTGAAACGTGACCAGCAGACCGTCGCATAGACGACGTTCAGGACGACGAAGGCCGCCAGGAGAAGTGCGAGCAGCGACAGGTTTGCCTGGTACGGTGCCACAGTCGGCAGGGCCAACGGCGATGCCTCGAGCTGCCGTTGCGCTTCCGGGTCGATGCTCACGGCCCCAACGGCGCCGGCGAACAGCCAGAAGGCCACCTGGAACACGCCGAGGACCATGCTGTCGATCAGCCACGCGCCGATGCGCGAGCCCAGGCCAGCCACGCGCAGGCCCGACGGCAAAGGAGGATCCCCCCGGCCCGGGGGCGCCGCCGAACCGTTCAAGCGCCAACCTCCAGCCGAGTCTCGACGAATGGCACCGTCTGGTGCCCGCCTCGAGGATAGCCCACGACGACGCAGCGGGAGTTTCGGCAGCTGGGAGTTTCGGCCACGCCGCGGCCCCCGGCGCCGCGGCCCCCGGCGAACCGCAAGCGAGCCAGCGAGGCAAGCGTCCTATCGCTCGGCGAGCTCTCTAGCGATGGCCTTCCGCAGTCGATTCAGGTCGGTCAGGAAGGGCTCAGTCAGCTCCGCCGGCAGAGACTCCCGAATCGAGTCTTTGGGTCCATAGGCAGCCCCGGCCCGCTGCGCGACGGCGCGAAGCTCCGCGACCCCGGCGTCCCGGAGCTGGTCCGGCACCGCGGCTAGGAAGTCGGCCCATCGCTGCGCCCCGCGGTTGCGCGCGCCCGCCAGAAGCCGGTCCGCGTCGCGTGCCGCGGCCAGGGCAGCCTCGTCAATGGCCGGCAGCTCGTGCCTGGCCGGCTCCGGGCCCCTTGCCACGTCAGGCCAGGTAGCGTTGCTGCTCGGGAGTGTTGAGCTCCAGGGGTCCCGTCACCATCAGCGGAAGTCGCTTCCGCTCCGACCCGTTGACGGTGATGCGCACTGCGTGCTCGCCCGCGGCCTTGAGGGTCATGTTCCAGAGGTCGATGGCGATCGTCAGAACAACGTCGGCCGCGTCCGTCTGTCCGTGCGAGACAACTCGGCCCGTTGCGCTCGTGACGTCGGCGCCGTCGGGGGCCGTTACAACGAACCCGAGGTCGTGCTCGCGTGTGCGCTCGGCCGAGGTGAGCCGCAAGCCCACAACGATCGACAGGTGCGGATGAACGAACGGAAAGGACGGTCCGGCCAACCGGGAGACCCCGCCGCCCAGGACGTGGAACTTGGACCCGGGCTGAACCTGGGCGAAATCGGCCAGAAACGCGTACTCGATGTCGGGCATGGGCCCATCCTAGCCGACGGAGACGGAAGCGGCGCGGCGGCGGGGACGACTTCGCCGGGGATTGACCAGCGGCTGGGCGCCCGAGGCGCGTAGCGCGTGGCGATGCCGCTATTCGCGCGAGGGGAGCGCCCCGGCGACGGCCCGCTTCTCCGGCGGCGATACGATCTCGACCGGGGACGGCGCCGCCTGAACGCGGACGTGCCCGGCCGACTCGGCGAACGTCACCGCCGAGAGCGGCACGACGGGCTCTCCCCGCAGAACCCTGGCCAGGTACTCGCCGGTGGCAGAGCCGGGCATGCGGGAGACGTCCTCCGGCGTCCCCTCGGCGATGACGTAGCCACCTCGTTCGCCGCCCTCCGGGCCCAGGTCCACGATCCAATCGGCCGTTTTGACGACGTCGAGGTTGTGCTCGATGACGATGACGGTGTTGCCGGTATCCACGAGCCGGTGAAGGACGTGCAGCAGCTTCTCAACGTCCGCCATGTGCAGGCCAGTGGTCGGCTCGTCGAGGAAGTAGATCGTCCGGCCGGTGGCCCTCTTCGACAGCTCCGTGGCCAGCTTCACGCGCTGGGCCTCGCCGCCGGAGAGGGTCGTAGCGGGCTGGCCGAGATGGACATAGCCCAGACCTACGTCGAACAGCGTCTGCAGCTTGGCCCGGACGCTCGGCACCGGGGCGAAGAAGTCGAGCGCTTCCTCGATCGTCATCTCGAGGACGTCGGCGATCGACCGACCGTGGTAGTGGATCTCCAGGGCTTCGCGGTTGTACCGCTTGCCCTTGCACACCTCGCAGGGGACGTAGACGTCGGGCAGGAACTGCATCTCGATCTTGAGGATGCCGTCGCCCTTGCAGTGCTCGCACCGGCCGCCCTTGACGTTGAAGCTGAAACGGCCGGGCATGTAGCCGCGCAGCCGGGCCTCCGGCGTGGCGGCGAACAGCTCGCGGATCGGTCCGAACAGGCCGGTGTATGTGGCAGGATTCGAGCGCGGCGTCCGGCCGATCGGGCTCTGGTCGATGTCTATGACCTTGTCGATGGCTTCGATCCCTTCGAGCGCTTCATGGGCGCCCGGGTTCTCGCGGGAGCCGTTCAGCTCGTGCGCCAGAGCCCGGTACAGGACATCGGAGACAAGGGTGCTCTTGCCCGACCCCGAGACACCGGTCACGGCGACGAAACGGCCGAGTGGGAACGCCACGTCGACGCTCTTGAGGTTGTGCTCGCTGGCTCCACGTACGACGAGCGCCTGGCCGCTGCCCGCCCGACGGGTCTCGGGAATGGCGACGGCCAGCTCCCCGCGCAGGTAAGCGCCGGTGATGGACCGCGGCTCGGCCAGGATCGTTTCCAGCGGCCCGTTCGCCACGATTTCGCCGCCGTGCTCGCCGGGTCCGGGCCCGATGTCGATGACCCAGTCGGCCGTCCGGATGGTTTCCTCGTCGTGCTCGACCACGAGGACGGTGTTGCCGAGATCGCGCAGGCGAGTGAGCGTGGCGATGAGCTTGGCGTTGTCGCGCTGGTGGAGGCCGATCGACGGCTCGTCGAGGATGTAGAGCACGCCCATCAGGCTCGACCCGATCTGGGTTGCCAGCCGGATGCGCTGCGCCTCGCCGCCCGAGAGCGTCTGGCTGGTTCGATCGAGCGTCAGGTAGTCGAGTCCGACGTCGAGCAGGAAGCCGAGCCTCGACGCGATCTCCTTTAGGACCTGGCGGGCGATCGTCCTCTCGCGCTCCGTCAGCCGTTCGGGCAGCCCGCCGACCCAGTCACAGGCAGCGGTGATCGAGAGCGTCGATACCTGCCAGATGTTCCACCCGTCCACGGTCACCGCGAGGATCTCCGGCTTGAGTCGCCTGCCCTCGCACGTGGGGCACGGCCGGGCGACCATGTAGCGCTCGAGCTCGGACTTGATGAACTCCGACTCGGTCTCGCGGAAGCGGCGCTCGAGGTTCGGAATGATGCCCTCGAAGGTAGCGTCGTAGGTGTTCTCGCCGCGCTCGTGGCGATAGCCGATGACGACCCGCTCGCCGCGGCCCGAGTAGAGGATGTGGTCGACTGCCTCCGGCGGAAGGTTCTTGACCGGGGCGTTGAAGTCCCAGCCGTGCTCGTTGCAGACGGCTTCGATGATCTTGCCGTGCCACGAGTTCTCCATCGGCAGGCGGGCCCAGGGCACCAGGGCGCCGTTCGCCAGCGACAGGTTCTTGTTCGGGATGACGCGGTCGGGGTCTATCTCCAGCCGGCTGCCGATGCCGGTGCAGCTCGGGCACGCTCCGTGCGGCGAGTTGAAGCTGAAGCTTCGCGGCTCGAGCTCGTCGACCGTGGTGCCGTCGTACGGGCAGCTGTATCGCTCGCTGTAGCGCCGCTCCTCGAAGGCCGGCGCCTCTTCGTCGCGCGGGACCGGGGCGATCAGGACGACGCCCTCGCCCAGGCGCAGCGCTGTCTCGACCGAGTCGGCCAGGCGCGACGAATCCGGCCGGGCCGGGTCCGCGGGCGAAGCCTCGGCCGCCCCGGCAACCTTGCCGCCCTCGGCGCCATCCTCCGCCCCGCCGTGGCGCACGATGAAGCGGTCCACGATCACGTCGATGGTGTGGCGCTTGTACTTGTCCAGCTGCCTCGTCTCCGTCAGGTCCATCTGCTCGCCGTCGACCCGGACGCGGGCGAAGCCCTGACGGCGGATCTGGTCGAAGACCCGGTCGCCCTCGGTCTTGCGGTCCTTGATGACCGGCCCGAGAACCATCAGCCGAGTTCCCTCCGGCAGGTCGTAGATCTGGTCGACGATCTGCTGGACCGACTGGCGCTCGATCTCACGGCCGCAAGTCGGGCAGTGCGGGTGGCCGACGCGGGCGAACAGGAGCCTCAGGTGGTCGTAGATCTCGGTGACCGTGCCGACCGTCGAACGCGGGTTCCGGCTGGCGCCCTTCTGGTCGATCGAGATGGCCGGTGAGAGGCCGTCGATCTGGTCGACGTCCGGCTTCTGCATCTCGCCGAGGAACTGTCGGGCATATGCCGACAGGCTCTCGACGTAGCGGCGCTGGCCCTCGGCGTAGATCGTGTCGAAGGCGAGGCTGCTCTTGCCCGAGCCGGACAGGCCCGTGATGACGACCAGGCGGTCGCGTGGCATGGCCACGGTGATGTTCTTGAGGTTGTGCTCGCGGGCCCCGCGAACCACCAGTAGTTCCTGCGGCATAGGTCGTCATTGTAGGCCAACCCGACGCAAGCGAACAAACGTTCTTGCCAGAGAAGGAGCGTAGCGAGACGGTCGAATAGCCGGGGAGCCCGCGGAGGGCGTTCGGAGCAGACACGGCACAAGCGATCGAGCGTCGCTTTGGATGTGCGTGAGTGGCCGCGGATCGCGCCCGCGCCCGGCCTCCCGCGCAGGTCAACGACGCGCAGCGGCGAGGAGGCCCAGCTGGTATGCGAGCGCCGCAGCCTCGGTCCTGCCCGAAACGCCGAGCTTGCGCAGGATGTTCGAGACGTGGACACCCACCGTCCGCTCGCCGATGAAGAGGGTCTCCCCGATCTGGCGATTCGTGCGACCGGCGGCCACGAGGTCGACCACCTGGCGCTCCCCCGGTGTGAGCCCAAAGTCCGCGATCGGGCCGACCGAAGATGCCGCGGCATCCGGCGTTGGTTCCACAGGTTCCAGATCCACCCGGCCCCGCAGCGCGAGCGCCTCGATCTCAGAGCGTATCGAACCGGCGCCCGCTCCTCCGGGTCGAGCGCGACAGGATCCTGATCGATGACGTCGATGCCCTCGAGCGAATGGCAGGGATCTGATTTCGGGCGGCCGGTTCCGCCCGAGCGTCCCATGCTCCGTGTCACGCGCGCGACAGCCCGGCTGTCGACCCCGCTACTGAGCCGGAGTCCCAACGTTCACCAGCCATGTGTCGGCTCCTGGGCTGCGGCCCCGCCGACAACGGCGCAGCATTCGAAACCTCAGGTGGGAGCAACAGGGAGGGCCAGGGCGCTGGCCGATCGAAGGTTCTGAGATGCACCAGATAGCACCGGAAGACAGGCTCGCGCTGGTTCTCCGCCAGCATGACGAGATGCGGGAACAGGCGGCTCGCGAGCGAATGGCGGCAGCCGCGCGGCGCACGACCGAGAGTTCCGGCGTGCCCGGCGGCCGCACGTCTGGCTGGCGCCGCGCATGGGCTATGGCCGCGCACGTCCGTCACGCTCTCACTGCGCGACACGCATTGGCCCGGCACGGATTGGCCCGGCACGGATTGGCCCGGCAAGGAGTGGCACGGCACGGCATGGTCCGCTGACTGCGGCGTGGGCGGGAGCCGTCGCTCAAGAAGCCCTCAGGAAGCGCTCGTAGCGGCTCCGCAGACGCTCGGAGTCGGGCCGATCGCCGCGAGTGCGCGGCAGCTGGATCGGCTGATCGTGCACCTGCTTCAGCCCGTGAAGCAGCATCGGCCCATCCGACTCTTCGAGGATCGACCGCCTGACTTCGATCGTATAATCCGGCCGGACGGCCAGGAAGAAGGAGTCGAACGCAGCGTGGTGCAGTTTGCAGATCGCCAGCCCGTTGCTGACCACGGGATCGCCCTCGTCCTCGGCGTCGGCGACGATGTGGGCGGCGTCGAGAAGCTCCTGGTAACGGAGCCGGCAGACGGCGCACTGCTCTCGATATGCCTTTAGCACTCGCTCGCGGAACGCCCGCTGGTGGACGCGACGGCGGAACGCCAAGGTGACGTACCGCCGTTCGATGGCTTCGCTCGCGGCCGAGCCGTCAATCTCAGCGATGGCGCCGAGATCGGCATCGACGTCGACATCGAAGACGAGCCGCGCCGGGTCGTCGCCGACGATGAACACCGGCTGGTGCGCCAGAGAGCGACCAGCCTCGACACGGACGAACAGGACCAGCGGCACGTGCCCGCCCATCGCCCGCCTGAGGCCGACGTTGTCGGGATGACGCGGATCCGTTCCTCGCTACGAGTACCTCAGGGCTGAGCCCGACATCTGGTCCGCGTACTCCCCACCGGGAATCGTCGTGATAGAGAGCGGGAGGTCACAGACCCTGGGCTTGAATATGCCCTGCGGCCCCACGAGCGGGACGCGACCGCCCTCGAACACGAACCCTTGCTCCAGGAGCGCCCGCGGCAGGACGTCGCCGCGCAGATCGACCTGCTCGCGCAGCCACTCGAAGGCCGCGAGCGGACTCTCAGATCCCCGCCTCGCATGGCCGCAGGATACGCCGCGCTCCGGGGCAGCGTCCGGTAACATCCGACGTCCGGGCAGAGACCAGCGGGCGAGGCAGCGACGATGAGCGGGGCAACCCCAGCCACCACGACCACGGCGGGTGCGTCCGACGCGGTCGGAGAGTCGCGCCGGCAGCTCACCCGAGACGGCCTGGCGATCGCGGCCTATGCGCTGCCGGTCGGGTTGGTCTTCGGGCTGACCGCGCTGCAGGCTCACTACTCGTTCCTGGACGTGCTGGCCAACTCCACGATCGCCCTGGCAGGCGGCGCCCAATTCGCGGCCGCCGGGCTGGTCAAGGACGGCGCCTCATGGCTCGCGATCGCCGGGGTAGTGGCCTTGATCAACGCGCGCCACCTCCTCTACTCCGCCGCGATCGCGCCCTACGCCACGGCCCAATCCCGCCGGGAAAGGGCCGTCATGGCCCACTTCCTCACCGACGAGACCTTCGCCCTAGCACTGGCACATTTCCGCCGCATCGGGCGCTTCGAGCGGCGCGGCTACTGGATCGCGGCGATGGCCATCTTCGTGCCGTGGACGATCGGCTCCTGCCTCGGCTACGTGGTCGGCGGCGCGGTCGACACAACCAGGCTCGGCCTGGACATCGCCTTCCCCGCCGCCATGGCCGGGCTCTCGCTGGGGATGGTCTCCGGCCGCCGCGACGCGGCGGCCGCCCTCGGGGCCGTCGTGGTTGCCGTGCCGGTCGGGCTGGCCGCCGGCGCCTCTCTCGGGCTGGTCGCCGGCGCGCTGCTCGGGCCCTGCTTCGGCCTGGCGGTGCCGCCCTCGCCCCACGAAGAGTCGAGCGCGCCGGAGACGCCCGAACCGTCCTCCGAGGCCGGCCTGCCGTGAGCATCGCCCTCGTGCCTCTCGCCTTCCTGATGTGGGGCGTCACCTACCCTTCGCGCGCGCTGCCGATGCTGGCGCCCGGGATCGAGCGGCTGCCGTCGTGGGCGGTCACCTACCTGCGGCTGGCCGGCCCGGCGGCGCTCGCGGCTCTGGCCGCCGTCAACTGCCTGCTCACGTCCGACAAGCCGCCCCGCCTGCTGATCGGAATCGAGCCGGTTGCGGTCGGCGTTTGTGTGCTCGTGGTGGCGCGGACCCGCCTGCTGCTCCCCGGAGTGGCGGCCGCGGTCCTGGTGGTCGCGGTGACGCGCGCCATGGGCGTGGCCGCGTGACCGCGGCGCTTCAAGTCGCCGGGCGGAACCTGCGGGTCCATGCCGCCGCCGTCGCGGCCGCGTTCATGCTCAACGGCATCGCCTTCGGTACGTGGGCAGCGCGAATCCCGGCGGTCAAGGCTCAGACTGGCCTGGACGCGACCGGCCTGGGGTTCGCCCTGCTGGGAGCCTCGGTCGGGGCCGTCTTGACGATGACCTTCGGCGGGTGGCTCGGCAGCAGGTTCGGCACGCATGTCATGACGCCGCTGACGACGGTCGGCTGCGCGGTCATGATGGTCTTCATCGGGGCGTCCTGGAACTTCGCCAGCCTGACCATCAGCCTGCTGGCCTTCGGCATTTCGCAGGGGACGATGGACGTCTCGATGAACGCGAACGGCATCGCCGTCGAGCATGCCGGAGCCGGCCCGATCATGTCGCGCCTGCACGCCTGCTGGAGCATCGGCGCCTTTGCCGGCGCGCTCGTCAGCACGCAGGTCGCGGCCCTTGGGATTCCGGTGCTGCCCGAGTTCGCGGTCGTCGGCGCGGCGCTGGCCGTCGGCGGCGTGATCCTGCGCTTCACGATGCTGCCCGATCGACACGCCGAGGGCGGCGCGGGATTGAGGCTCCCCACCGGACCGCTGGTGCTTCTCGGCGGGCTCGCCCTGTGCGGGCTCATGGCCGAGGGCTCCGCCTCCGATTGGAGTGGCGTCTACCTGCAGAGCACCATGAACGCGTCACAGGGCGTCGCCGGTCTCGCCGTCACGGTCTTCGCCGGCTGCATGGCCATTGCTCGACTCGCCGGCGACCGCCTCGCCGTGGCGCTCGGCTCCGCCCGGCTGGTGAGCGGCGGCGCCGCGCTGGCGGCCCTCGGTCTGGGCCTGGCGCTTGCCGTGCAGGTCCCGGCCGTGGCGATCGTAGGATTCGGGATGATGGGCCTCGGGTTGGCCGCCGTCGTGCCGACGTTGTTTCGGGCTGCGGGGTCGCAGCCGGGGATTCCGGCGGCGGCCGGGATCGCCGCAGTCTCGACGATGGGCTACGCCGGCGGCCTGATCGGCCCGCCGGTCATCGGCACGGTAGCCGGCGTGGCGACGCTTCGCGGTTCGCTGCTGATCATCCTCGTGATGCTCGTCATCCTCGTGATCGCGGGCAGACGCGCGCTGGCTCGACCGAAGACTTGAGCCCGGCCGCGATGGTCTGCACGCCCGGTGGCCGAGATCCCAGTCCCCCTACTTCGACGGCGCCAGTCGGCGCTCGCGCCAGTAGGCCCAGACGTCCAGATCCGGCGTCTGGAACCCATCGGTCGAGAGCACGGTGCAGATCTGGGTGCGGTGGTCGTTGCCGTGGTGGAGCGCCTGGCCGATGAGCAGGTTCGTGGCGTGGGGCATCTCGGGTCGGACTCCGCGGGCGGGGATCGTGACGTCCAGTTCGCCGACGCCTGCCAGCACGATCCGCCAGTGGACGGCCTGGTCGCGAACCTGGTCGGCCAGCTCGGCGAGGCTGCGCGTCGAATCGGGGCCCTCTTTGGGAGGTGGCGGCGTCCCCTCCAGGTACTGGAGGTAGCGGCCGTCCGCATCGAGCAGGTGCGAGAGCGTCGCCAGGACCTCGCCGTATACACCGGGGGCGGTGGCCGTCAATGCATCTGTCGGGAGAGCGCGCAGGTGCCGGATCAGCTTCTCCGTGGCCCAGGTGTGGTGCTGGAAGGCTTCGCTCAACGCGTCCATCGATCCTCCTCCGAGCCCGGTGCTCTTAGCGCCGGCGCCTGCCACGGCCGGCCGGGCGCTGGCCTGTGCGCTTGATCACGTTCGGCGTGACCGTATGGTCCCACGTCGGCCGGTCCAGCCATTTGACAGACCAGCCGTCGTCCTCGTGCTCGTCGCGGATACCCGGCAGCCAGTCGGAGGCGGTCGAGGCTGTCGCGAGATCGTCCCCGCCCGGTTCTTCGCCCGCGGGCAGGACCCGAACCTCGGTGACCTCCAGCTCGGGCCCCTCCGGCCCGTCGCCGCCGACGATGAGGGCTCCCCTGCCCCGCCGCCCGGCGTGCTGCCGCGCCACCCGGACCGGCTTGATGGTTCGAGCGGAACGCGCAGGCGCCGGGTGCGGCCCTGCCGGTCCCACCGGCCGAGTCTTCGCGGCTCGTTCCGCCGCCCGGGCCACGGCCGCCGAGGCGTCCTCGTCGAGGACCCGCAATCGGATCTCCTGGATCTCGTCGCGCAACA
>Ga0187881_10002095_pt1 | contig 19489 bp, 15 predicted proteins | sample June2016WEW_19_1_2_FD_133017 | JGI IMG/M metagenome (GOLD analysis project Ga0187881, IMG submission 133017) | Peatland microbial communities from SPRUCE experiment site at the Marcell Experimental Forest, Minnesota, USA - June2016WEW_19_100 | ecosystem: Environmental > Terrestrial > Soil >...
AGATACTCATCGGAGCGCTCTCCTCGATCTTCTAAACCCAAATAGGTCGCTGACCAAGCTTACCTAGTCGGGGCAAAAAGGTGCGTGAGAGGTTTTGAAGAACTACAAGACTTCTCCAACACGGAATAGCTCTAGGCTACCGGCTAAGCGAAGTGACAAGATGGTCGCCAGGTATGCCGACGAGGAGGTAGACCTGCGCCGAAAGAACGATTCGCGGACACAACAGGTTCTGATGGTTGGAACAAATAAAAAGGTACTCGAAATCGGTCCCGCCTCAGGGTACGTTACCAGAGCCCTCCGCCGGCGTGGTTGCGACGTAACCTGTGTTGAGAACGATGCAAAAGCAGCTCGCGCGGCTCGAAAGTATGCGAGCAGAATGATTTTCGGCGATATCGAAACGCTGAATCTTGGAAAGAGATTGAGACAAGAAAGATATGACGTGATCGTATTAGGCGACGTTCTAGAGCACCTGAAAGATCCCGCAAGCGTGCTCAAACGTCTTGGACCCTACCTCAGGCGATCAGGCTACGTCGTTGCCACGGTGCCGAACATAGCCCACGGAAGCGTCAGACTACTTCTACTCGATGGAATCTTCGACCCGCAACCAAATGGAATTCTAGATTTCACTCATCTACACTTTTACACTCGAAAAACCCTTCAAGAACTCTTCAGAGATTCGGGTTACGCAGTTCGAGTGCTCAAAGAGATCAGGGCGCCTATCTCCGAAGCTTTGAACCTACGACTAGAACTAGGAGAGTATCCGCAAGAGCTTCTGCGTGCTCTCGAATCTGACCCCAACTCGACAGTCCATCAGTTCGCGGTGATAGCAAAGCCTGCAGGCGCTCGATCGACCATTCAAAGAATCGCAAAGCAAAGAAAACTTGTCAGCCGCGGACTACGGAAAGACACGGTGCCCGAGTTGCGATCCGATCCTCTCTCGACGGTTCTCAACCTGTATTCGAAAAGAAGGGATCTTCAGATGGCATTTCCCGAGGTTCGAAGCGGCGAGTATTCCCAACTGTTAGAATGGGCAAGAGGCGCGGTCGAGAAGCGTGCCGATGGTTATCATATCCTGTCTCCTCATGCATCTTGGTATCGTGATAACCACCTACGCACCCTCCGGCAAATGGAGAATGAGCTTCAGCTTAAGGATAATCACATCGGCAACTTGGAGGGTAAGATAAACGCCTTAGGCGATCTCCTTCAGCCTGAGCAAAAGGATCAGCTGCCGCTCCGGGACAATCATACCGCAGATCTGGACAGCAAAGTGATGGCCATAGAAAGTCAGCTTCGGCTCAATGGCAGTAACATTACGGAATTGGAGAACAAGGTACGTACCTTGGATGAGCAATTGCAGCTTAAGGAGCATCGGCTCGCAGAACTGGAATCAGAGTTGTCGTCGATCACAAGCAGTTTCGGCTACGGAGTGATGAGATTTTACGCTTCAAGAATTGACGGAATTTTTCCCGACGGAACTCGCCGAGGCCAAGCCAGAAGGTTGGTGCAGACTGGACTGCGAGTACTCATGAAAGAAGGGCTGAGCGCTTTCATGCGGCAAGCGTACGAGAAAACGAGGATGCGTAAAACATTAACAGTCCAGCTAGACACGGAACCAATTCCTGAACCAATCCCTGAAAAGCAATTTTGGGAAATGAGTCACGATGAGCAGTATCAGGCATGGTTGAGGAACAATGAATTGACAACGCAGCAACTTGCGGAGATGAAGCGGAGAGCCGCAGAATTGCGATATAGACCCAAGGTAAGCCTCATCATGCCTGTTTACAACACGAGCGAGGCTTTGATTACAGCAGCGATAGATTCGGTGAGTTTTCAAGCTTATCCGAATTGGGAGCTCTGTATTGCCGACGACGCCTCAAATCTGAAACATGTCAGACCGATCCTTGAGCAAAGCTCCGCCCGAGAAGCACGAATCAAGGTTAGGTACCTGAGCAAGAACCTAGGAATATCAGGCGCATCGAATCAAGCGCTAGAGTTGGCTACTGGGGACTTTGTGGGCTTCATTGATCACGATGACGAGCTTTCCAAAGATGCTTTGTTTGCAGTCGTGAGCTTGCTCAACGAGAACCCGAATCTCGATTTGATCTACAGTGATGAGGACAAGTTGGACCAGAGTGGTCAAAAGGTCGAACCATTCTTCAAACCAGACTGGTCTCCAGACCTCTTGCTCTCAATGAACTATATGCCTCACTTTCTTGTAATACGAAAGAGTCTCGTCGATCAGGTAGGAGGCTTCCGTGTTGGTTTTGAAGGCAGCCAAGACTACGATCTGGTACTGAGAATCACGGAATTGACTGACAAAATAGGGCACATCTCGAGGCCATTGTACAGCTGGCGGAAGGTACATGGTTCAGCGGCCGATTCGACTTCGGCGAAACCTTACGCGCGTGAATCAGCGAAGAAAGCGCTCTCGGAGGCCCTGATTCGACGCGGAAGGAGAGGCGAGGTTTTGGACGCAGGCATTCAGTACCGAGTGAAATATGGGATCGAAGGCAATCCTTTGATCAGCATCATAATACCCATAAGAGATAGAGTTGAGCTTTTGAAAAGATGCCTGGAAAGCATTGAGTTGAGGACTTCTTACAAGAATTACGAAATCATTATCGTCGACAACGGTAGCGAAGATCAATCAACCCTAAGTTATCTTCAGTCCACACGGCACAAAGTCGTCCGGTTCAATGAGCCGTTCAATTTCTCCCGAATCAACAACTTCGGAGCAGAGTACGCCAAGGGTGGGCATCTGCTCTTCCTGAATAATGATACTGAAATCGTCGAGGAGCATTGGTTGGAAGCGATGCTTGAGCACTCACAAAGAAAGGAGGTCGGAATGGTGGGGGCATTGTTACTCTACCCAAGCGTGGGCCCCTTCCAAGGGATTCAGCATGCCGGTGTGAACATAGGAGTTGGCGGGGTAGCGGGTCACGCATTCAAGTATTTGCAAGTTGAACACTCCAATTACTTCGACCTGCACAGGGTCGTACGGAACTGCACCGCGGTGACGTGTGCATGCGCCATGATTAAGCAGGAGCTGTTTAGCGAAGTGGGCGGTTTCGATGAGCGCTTTGGCGTCGTGTTCGGGGATATTGATCTGTGCCTACGGTTGAGGGAGCGAGGATATTCCGTAATCTATACCCCTTACGCAACGCTGATTCATCACGAAAGCGCAAGCAGGGCGGCGCTTCATCCTCTGGAGGACGAAAAGTACATGATAGCTCGATGGGAGCACGAGTTCGTAAAAGGGGACCCATTTTACAATCGTAATCTGACGCTGCTGAGGGAAGACTACGCACTCACACCCTACGGCTCATATGAGAGGCCCATAAGCTTCCTTCTAGATCTCTACAACGCGCGCCCCGACCTGCAGGCTGCGTTCCCAGAGGTACGAGAAGGAAAACATTTCAGATTAGTTAAGTGGGCGGCGCCAAGCGGCGTGACTATTGACGATGTAAACCCACCGCTTAGAGCATATTTTCCCTACTTCCAAAGGTACGTGACTAGACATGAATCACAGTTAGTCACGGCCGGTCAACCGCTTTGATCTTCCACGCACTGGGAATACATTATTCTACCCGACTCAGGATGGTTACTAAGTCGCTCTTGAAGCTACTTTCTTAACATACTGGAAAATATCTTTGAATATCCTCAGGTTCGAATACAGTCTTATCCTTCACACCGTCGAGTTCGGCTACGCCCCACTTTATACGAGGATCTTCAAACAGAGGAGTCGTGCCAGCGCGTAACTGTGCTAGAGGCCCCGGGAGTCTCGATGACCATTCGCCTTTGAAAATATCAAGCGCATTCTGCATGCTGGGTGTGGATGTAACGTATTGATCCACAATGCTCATGAGTTGCTATTGGCTGAGCCGGCTATTTTGGGTTTGTTTTTCACCCGGTGAGAATGAGCAGTCCAGCATCTTCAGCGTGCACTTTGATGGAAACCGCATTCGGTTCATACTTCATAATCTCAGCGGTTGAAGTGTCCCTCAAAGGTGTTTGTTCCAGAGCTTTGACTTCACATCTACGAAGCGCGGCCGGACTTGCAGGCAGCCATCCCAGAGGTGCGAGAAGGAAAACATTTCAGGTTAGTTAAGCGGGCAGCAACAAGTGGCCGGACTATGGACAGTGCAAACCCGCCCCAAGAGCATATTTACCTCACTTTCAAGAGTGCGTAAGTGAGTGTCAACGGAATGCTCAAACCCATGGTTGCGGGGAATAGTTCATAGCCATTGCTCGTGCTGTCCTTCAAGCGATCGGCGAAGTTAGGTCTTGGTTCCAGAAGCTCAGAAAGTGACGCCACCTTGAACCAGAACCTGCGGTACACACTTCAGTTCGCGGCCATTCTTTTCGCGCTTGAGCTTTCTTACTTCGTGTCGGGCTATCTCTTCTGGCTGGAACACAACGTCCTGAACTTCGACTGGGCCGCCAGCTATGTCTTCTTCCCCAGTCCATACTACGTGGGGTTTTGGATCATCGCTTTCCTCTGTTTCTGCTCGATTCCTTTAGTTGTATCTACGCGACTTCCCCCAAAGCTTAACGAGCGGTTCATCGTCCTCCTCTTGTTCGTTGCTTCTGTAGTGATTGCAATTTCGCTCTGGTCAGTGCCCGAGATCAATCCTGATGCTGTCCTTTGGAATTATCAGGCGCGATACGTGGCGGAGAATTCGATTGTATCCTTTTTGGCGGGGTTCGGGTCCGTTGTTACCTCATCTAGTGGTCTACCAGTTCCGTCTTTGATGTTCGGGATCGCATACACTTTATTCGGAATTCATAGGTACGTAATTCAAGCCTTGAACTCAACCCTCTTCGGTCTCATTACCGTCCTAGCATATTTCGTCGGGAAGAACGTCTTCGATGATGAGAGAATCGGAACTTACTCGGGGATATGTTTCCTGTCATCACCCTTCATATTAAGTCAGGTACCATTGATGTTGGTCGATGTCGCATCATCATTCTTCATAGTCCTTGGCATATATTGCTTCACGGTGCTGGTCAAGACTCGAAAGATACTCTGGGGGGCAATGAGCGCTGTTCCCTTTGCCCTGGCTTTGCTTTCCAAATTAACCAGTGCTTTCGTTCTTGTTCCTGTCATGATCGTGATATTTGCAGTTGGACTTTTGCGTTCGAAGCAACGGCGCATGGTGGGCCGCAACTTAGGGGTGTTCTTTCTGTTGCTGGTCGCCGCAGGCTTAGCGAGTCTATCATATTATGCTAGAATTGCGTCCATGTTCTATCAGGCCGATCCTTTCAGCGTGGCAATTTCCAGTGTTCTCCACCCGGTGATGCTTCAATACCCATCCATCCTTGAAAGAGCCGTTCTGAAGAGTCTGGTCCTCTCGGTGACGATTCCGTTATTTGTGATATCGCTGGCCGGCTTATTGATCGGACTTTACAGGCACGACAAGAAGCAACTAGGCGGCATTATCGTTCTCATTGTCTGGATTGTCATTCCGACCCTTCTCGTATTCGACCCTGGGACACTCAACTCTGCCGCACGATGGATCATGCCCACGTATCCAGCATATGCGATTGCGGGCGCAACCCTCGTGGCGAAGATCAAGGATAAGCAATTTCGAAGGATGGTCCTTGTGGCCATTCTGATATTCTCCGTCACCAGTGCACATGTGATGTATGCTTACGCATGGGATCAGTCTGTGTCACGAAATCTGATGTATGCTACCGATTTCTTGCAACAAAATACGAACGCCAATTCATCAATCAGGGTCTGCGGCGATGCTGCTGGATGGATGAGTATCTATGATCCGAATATCAAGCCCAGTGGAAGCCCTTTTGATCTTGGCTCGTATAGCTTCTTTCATTGCGTCAATCCCAACCAAACCCTTCCGCAATACCTGGTTTTAGTTCGGGGAGAATGCTGTTCTGGGACATACTCGCTCTATCCAACTATGTCCCCTGCCGAACTTGATTTTCTCAAAGCGCACTACACCTTGCTTAAGGTATTCCAGGGAGGAGATATGCAAGGACCATGGGTCAACATGGAAGTGGAAGTATACGCCCTCAAGTAACGATGTGTAGTGCTCTCCAAGAAGTCTAATCGGAATGGAATTGTCGCTACAATATCTATTCCGGCACGGGAAAGCAATATCTTGTAAGATATTGCCAGATGGTTTACATCATAGGGAAGATATACAAGCTCAGTCAACTTAGGTCATTCCGATTGCCCCTCAGTAAACTTCGTTGGTTCCATGAATGAAGAAGCAAAAGATCGTGGCAGTTATCCCCGCTCTTAACGAGGAGGGAAATCTTCGGACACTGTTGAAGAGGTTCCCTAGGAAGGTTGTCGACCAGATAGTGGTTGTCGACGATGGCAGTCGAGATAAAACTTCGTCGGTGGCGAAGGGAGAGGGCGCAATTGTCGTGCAGCACGGGCGTAACCTGGGCGTAGGCGCGGCTATCAAGTCAGGATATTCGAAGGCACTGGAATTGAACGCCGACATCATATTGGTCGTGGCAGGCGACGGCCAGCATGACCCTCGTGAGATTCCCAACCTTATCAAGCCAATTCTTGAAGATGAGGCAGACTACGTAGTCGGCGATCGATTGAGTGCAAATCCTAGAGCGGGAGGTATGCCAAGACATCGATATTACGGGAACAGGCTGTTGACATATCTTACTCGTAAGATCACAAAGCTTGACGTTAAGGACTCTCAATGCGGATACGCAGCGATTAGCCGCGCTGCACTGAGGAAAATCAATTTAGGTTTTCTGTCGGACAGATGGGGTGTCCCGAACGATATGCTACTTGAATGTGCGTTGCGAGGTCTTCGCGTCAGGTATGTTCCTATCACGGCCATTTACGGTGGGCGCAAGTCGTACATCAGACTCCCTGGCTTTGGTGTTCGTTTGATCGCGATCATGATCCGAGGGATACTGCGCTATCTTTACTTCTATCGAGGAACGATTGTTTTTTCGGTTGCCGGCGGTTCGCTGATCATAATAGGCCTGGCTTATGGCCTATGGATAGTTTTCGAGACGATTACATCACGGTCGCTTGCAGTGGGTGTTGCATCGGTTGTGTTCGTCGCGACCATAGTTCTGACGGGGGTCCAGCTTCTCGTATTTGGTCTGCTGGCAGAGATGACCAAAATGATCGAAAGCAGAATTTCAGCGGGATCACCATAGTATAGCTAGCCCACTCGTGTAGCTGACCAGTGAAGGTTTCCACCGATATTGACACCTGGCATTGAGCATGTAGCGCTTCGAAGGTTGATGGGGAATTAGTAGCGTCTTAGAGGATTTCCGGCGATATCCTTGTAAATCCGTGAAATTTTGCGAGCGGTAATCTCGGTCGTAAGGTTTGCTTCCGCAAATTTCTTGGCATCTCGCCCTAGTCGTTCGGCGAAAGGTCGATCTCGCAGGATTTCCAAGATGGCGTTGGCTAGTGCGCTTGGATCCGCGGGTTTCACAAGGAGCCCGGTCGATCTGTTCGTCACTATGTCCGGGATTCCGCCGACCTTGGTGGCAACAATGGGTCTTCCTGCGAGCATCGCTTCTTCCAGAAAGCTGGGAAGTCCCTCCGAGAGGGAGGGCAAGACACAGATGTCGGCCAGCGAGATGAGACTTGGTATTTCAACATGAGGAACTGGGCCTAGAAACCTAATCAACCTAGAGACAGACTTTTCCATCGCTAGCCTCGATAAACGAGTCTTCTCGGGCCCATCGCCGACTAGAAGAAGGGTGATCTTGGAGTTGGTCTTGGATAGAATGCTCAATGCTTCAACCAGATATTCCAGGCCTTTTGTCCTGTGTAGTCTACCAACATAGAGTATGACATCAGCCGAGCCGAGACTCAATTTCCGACGCAAAGCCGAGCGGTTTCGCGAAAGCTGTGTGAATAGATCGGCACGGACACCATCAGGGATCACCGAACTGCGTGAAGGGGCAAGGCCCAAGGCCGTAGCTCTCAGCTCCAAATCGCTGGATAATCCGATGCAGTGATCAACCCGCTTCAATACAAGGGTCACAAGGGCTCTCACAACTGGATTTTTTGGAGCGATTCGAAGGTCAGTGCCTAGAGAAGTAACGATCAGTGGTTTTCTCAGGAGCCTGCCTGCAATGAGGGCGACTAAACCGGAAGGTAAGATCCAGTAGGCGTGAATCAAATCTACATTGAACTTCTTTCCCGTGCTCACTGCGCAGCGGAGCATCTGTACCATAAGGATTGTTAGCTTCAGCCATCCAATGGGCCCTTTCAAGTCAGCAAGGGAAGAACGCTCCTTCTGGTCGCTGAATGCAAATCTGAGGACGTGCAGATCACCGCTGCTCTCGGTGGAAGAAGCATCGAGATATCTCGGCGTTACCACGTATACGCTGTGGCCAAGTTTGACGATCTCAAGGGCTATGCCTTCAACGAAATTACCTACAAAATCTCCCGCTCGACTGGGGTAGCTGCTTGTTACAAAACAGATTTTCAATGAAGACTGATCTCCATTACAGTTCGAGCAATCACCGCAGGTTCATTTTTGGGATAAGAGGCCAGTTACTGAACTCAGAATTCGTGTGGACCTGAAGGCTTCGGCTTCGGCTCGTGCGCCTCGTATTATATTCTTCCTATGCTGTGCAATGCTTGCGCGCGTGATGGCGCTTTCCCAGCGCTCGACAGTATTCGGATCGACTGCAATGCATGTCTCGTCGTCTCGAAAGATTCTGGGGTCTCGGGGATTCGCGATGACTACTGGTACGCCTTGTGCCGTAGCCTCAAGGGCCTTCACTGAGACGCCCTGAACTCGGCCTGCAAGTGGTACGACAACAGCGATGGCCTGCCTAATCCCACCGATCAAGTCGTCACGTGGCATTTGGTCTTTGAAAGTAAGGAAGGGCCAGTGACCCGAACCATATTCTTCCAACATGTGTCTGCTGCTGAGCGAAGAGAATATTGTAAGCGATACCTTGCGACCAGTTCTGTTCATTGCTTCAATCGCTTTCATGAGTTGTGAAAAATCGTACATTGAACCGGGCTCCACTAGTCTAAAGGTGACTTGTAAAGTAATCCCGCATTGAAGGATCATCATGGGTTGGCCGGCGATCATTCGGGATAAGGGTTGTCAAGGCAGCCAAGACTCGCGTTGATCTGAACGGTTCGACCGTGGGATGTGCGGAGAACGGACCGAAAGGCTAAAGATGAATTGGCACCGAAAAACCCTCATCAAAGATGCTGGTTACGTCATCGCGAGGACTAATTCTGTTGTTTGAGAACGTATATGTCCTAGGTACTTTCAAGAATATGTAAACGCGTGGGATCAGAATGTGTCCAAATAGAATGTCGCAGGGAACAGCTTGTCATAACCACTGCAAACCAATTGAATGAGGAGTTGTGTCAGCATCCAGTCTCTTCATTATTGGACTTTCGAGCGCGATGAACGATTAACCAGTGTCGTATCGGAAAGCATGGAGGCAGGGCGAACATGAAGACCGAAATAAGTGTCTGCATACCACTTTACAATTCTGCGCGATATGTTAGCACAGCCATCTCTAGCGCTCTCAACCAGACATTTTCCGACCTCGAGCTATTGATTATCGATGATTTCTCGACCGATGAAAGCTTGCGAATCGTTAGCAAATTCAGTGATCGACGACTGAGGGTCCTGCGGAATCGTCGAAATCTGGGGATGGTGCACAATTGGAATAGATGTCTCTCACTGGCACGGGGAAGATATGTTGCTCTGCTGCCCTCTGATGATTTCATGGAACCAACACGGCTCGAAATTCAACACGAGATCATGGAGAGTGATTCTCAGATAGGCTTTGCGTACTCGGCGTCCTTATTGGTTGACGACCTGGGAAGACGACGTCAGTTATATCGGCCGTATCGTGCTTCTCATATCTGGAATGGCGTTGACGAGTTTAGGAGACATGCTCTGACAAACTATGTTAGCTTTCCAACGGTCATGGTAAGAAGAGAGGTGTTCTCAAAAGTGGGGCTTTTTGATCCAGACTTGATACTCGGCCCCGATTGGGACATGTGGTTGCGAATCGAGCTGGAAGGGTATCGCGTCGCCTACACGACTCACCCATTGGCGAGCTTTAGAGCCGATCGCTATGGACATAGGACATCAATGAGCGCATCGATACATCAGAAGCCACTATTGACTTTCCAAGAAGACTGCAGACTCATAGCAAAGACATTCAGAGACGAGTTGCTCGTAAGTAGGATCTCTGCTCGAGAGGCCGCCATTCTGAAAAGGAGAGCACTAGTCGGTAATGCGGCAGTCGAGCTGGTGCGTCTGTTATACCAATCCTTCATCCTTCGACAGGAAAATAAGCTGATCTCCAGTGTAGCTTCACTTCTTTTGCTGACCAAGCGAAAATGCCATGGGAATCCCTTAGAACTTATTGGCAACTTCCTTGCCCGTATTCTAGGCATGATCTCAGGTCAGATTTCGGGCAAGTTGTTCTTCAGGACACGTGACATGACCCGCATTCCGTTCGACATATCCCGACGCCGTAGTGATACTAATCGTTAGGACGTTCACTGCGCGCTTACGTTTTTGTAGCTGTCTGTATGAGCTTCTCTTCGTACCAGAGAATTGGTCGCAAAACTGGCTTAAACATTCGACTCTGAAGAAATGCCCCAAAGGACGTCCACATCGCTATGTCCAACCACCCCAAGAAATGTCAAGCTGTCAAGTAGCCAATCACATAGAGGGCGCCTCCCACCGCGACGTTGACTAGACTTGACAGAGATGAAATGGATACGAAGGCAAATGTGTGGATAGCCGCAATGAATGATGCCACAATAATGCGAAATGAGTTTCTAATGTCAACGATTGCCCGTGACGAGCGGCTGCGAATCTTAGTGCGTACACCGTAGCCACGACTGCGGCAACAAGCATCGCTATGAGTATACCGTTCACGCGATAGAGTGAACCGAGGAACGGTGCCAACACTGCCAAGGTTACGAACTGAACCAATCCGATTTGGAGAGTGAAGGGGGTTCTGAGGATCATTCCCGTAGTCAAAATTTCAAGACTCGACGGACTGCGCGAGCGACGCGATTCACCTCATTCTGGGTCATCCATGGATGCATAGGCAAAGACAAAGTCTGCAGACACAATGCTTCGGTGTGTGGTAAGCTTATGTCCTCCATCAGAAAGGAGTATGCCTTTTGCTTGTGAACAGGCAGTGGATAGTGAACGCCTGTCTCTATGCCTTCATCTGCCAATCGGCGACGGATCGTATCCCTCTTTGAGCATCTCAATGCGTACAGATAATAAACATGTTTAGCCCAATTTCTCTCCGTAGGTGTAACAACGTCCAAACCTTCCAACTGTTCGCTATATTGAAAAGCTACATTTCTCCGACATTCATTCCATCGATCCAGATATCTCAATTTGACTCTGAGTATCGCTGCTTGTATTTCATCCATTCTGGAGTTCATTCCGATCATGTCATGATGATATTTTTCGCGTCCTCCGTAGTTGCGGAGGGAAATGATTTTCTCCGCGAGCTCATTATTGCTTGTAACTACAATCCCTGCGTCCCCATAGGCTCCGATGTTCTTTGAGGGATAGAAACTGAAACAAGCCAAATCTCCAAGTGCTCCGGTTTTCTTCCCAAGGAATTCTGCTCCGAGTGCCTGACAAGAGTCCTCAACGACCTCTAGATCGTTGTCGCGCGCAATCTCCTGAATCTCATCCATCTTGGCCGGGTGACCATAGAGGTGTACCGGTATTATTGCTCTTGTTTGTGGGCTAATCTTCTTTCGAATATCATCTGGATTGATAGTATAGGTTGCCGGATCAATATCCGCAAAAATCGGAGTGCCGCCATTCCTCGAGATAGCATCTACTCCTGAGATGAAGGTGTTAGCAACGGTGATTACTTCGTCCCTGGGCCCTACTCCAATAGCTCTTATCGCAAGGAAGAGCGCATCTGAGCCGGAGTTCACTCCTATGGCATGCTTCGCACCCAAGTAACTGGAGAACTCTTGTTCAAACTCCTTCAGTTCCTCGCCTAAGATGAACCATTGTCGCGCAAGAACGCGTTGAATCGCTTCCATTACTTCGTCGTGGATCGCTGCATACTCCCTCTTAAGGTCGACGAGTGGAATCATTGCGTTTTCAGCTCTTGGGACGACTGTGCCACAACTGCGCGACCTCTCAGTCTTCGCGCGCGAAATCTTGTCAAGCTCCTGTTCTGCCACAGGTTCAAGCAGACCAGCTTGAACAAACGGGGAGATCTCATGAGAGCGAGCAGAACGAGGGTCAGTAGCTTTTGTGTTATGATGGGGTTCGTTCTAATTGAGTCGTGAAAATATCGCCTAGCTCGGTCGAAGTCATTCGAGTAGCCGGAGGCAAGTCCGTTGTTTCTAAGAAGCAGGCTCCTTGCCCGTGCGTCCAATCGATCCGCGTATCTGGTCAGAATGACTTCATATATCTCACGGTCAAAGGATCTGACGGACGACGATGAGCTTCGGTGAATTCTGTAATAGTATAATGGCTCGTTCAGGTAGACGAAATGTGTAACGCAAGACAGATCGAGCCAAAAGGTCCAGTCATTCAAATACTTGAGGCGTTCGTCGAAGAAAATCGCTTTATCCTCCAAGATTCTCCTACGAATAACACCTGTGCAGATAAAATTACTTTTTACGAGATCAGGGAAGTAACTCCCCTTGAAGACTGATGGCTTCCGATACAGGTCAGAAAAGCGGAACCCTAATCTCGCGTTTGTCTCATCCACGCACTCTGCCTCTAGGACCGCAACTCCACAATCAAGATGATTCTCCATGACCTTCACTATACTGGCAAACGCACCCGACCGAAACATATCATCAGAGGACATCAAGGCAACGTACTTGCCGATAGAGCTTCTGATGCCATCATTCAAAGTACGCGCTATCCCCAAGTTACTCGTGTGAAACATGGCCTTTATTCGGCGATCCTTCTTCATCCAGTCCCTGATGATCTCTCGACTACGATCAGTCGAGAAGTCGTCAACTATTAGAAGTTCAAAATTCACTCCTTGCGAAAGAACTGACGCAATCGCATCGCCTATGAACTTTTCGTAATTGTAACTGGGCATTATCACGCTTAGAATGGGTTTCATGTCTTAGTTCCCACTATGTTCCGTTCCTAAACATTCGTTACTACACGAACCACCACCAAGCTGTCTCCACTACTAATTTGCCTTGTTCTACGATAACGCCGTTCCTTACTGCCCGTAGTCGATCGCTAGTCCACGTATAAAACCTAGAATGTTACACTGCGTAGGATTCGAAGGTGCTTCTTCATCTCTGGTGCTTGCTTTCGTGATATCACAGGGTGTTCGGATGTCATTTGTTCTCAACTTGCAACATATCCATGGTGTATGTCCCTGGATCTGTATATACGAAGACTGGCGTTGGCCAAATCGATTCCCGAGGTGAGAGTCGGTGGATCCCAGAGTGAACTTGTGAGATAATTGTTGAAATTCGGACCTTAGATACTGTGACCTCACCGGCTATCTTCTTCCGAACTTGGCCCTCCATTCCTGTAGTACGTTCTCTGGGTATACACCTTGGAAGTGGCGCATCCACGGATATGCAGGTTCGCCTGTACCATCCTTCATTTTGATCTCCGAAGTCGTGCAAAGTCGCTTGGCCGGAACACCCACCACGACTGTATCCGGTTCCACGTCTTTGGTCACCAGACTGTGAGCGCCAACCAATGAACGTGCACCAATGCGAACTCCGGGCAACACGCAAGACATAGTGGCAATGACCGCGTAGTCCTCGACCGTCACCCCAATTAGGAGGTTACTGGGTGGATGGGGGTCATTTGTAAGAACTGTGTAAGGGAACAACCAGACGAAGTTGCCGATATTTGTTCTCTTGCCGAGGTGAACGTTGCTGTGCGTACGCACGTAGTCACCTAGTTTTGTATCGCCCTGCAGGTCTGTCAACGTCCCCAGCTGCAGACCTGTACCGGCGTCAACGTTCTCACGAACTGTTACATGATGACCAGTTCGTAGCCCGTTTCCAAACTTGGAACCCTCGTAGAAAATCGAGTGAGAGCGAATATGAGCTGCATTGCCAATTACTAGAGGCTTACCAGAGGCAAGTGGGGTCGGATAACCCAAAATGCAATGGCTTTCGACCCTCACGTCGTCTCCCAGTACAACATTGTCGTATACTATGGTAAAGTCGCCTATCGTAACATTTTTCCCGAGCCTCGAGTTGGGAGAAACTATTGCCGTTCGATTGTTCAACATGATATGACACCAAAGATATTTGTTCGCTCTTCCATATATGCCTCATTCCCACGATGAATGCAAGATTCCCTCTGGCATCAGCCGGAGCCTCACTTCGGTAGGTGGATTATCCTGCAAATGGAAACGAATGAATGATGCTGCTTGCGGTCGAACCAGGTCGTGTACGTCTTTTCGGACGACCTTGGCAGACGAAAAAACGTCATCCCAACGAGAGCTAGAAATCTCAGGAGACCCATCAACGAAACACGGGCAGAGCTCCACAAGCTGCTCAAAGATGGCATCCAAACCGAGGGACACTTTGGAGATTGGGAAGGCAGGACGATGCCAAGAACTCCCTCAAAAAAGCGTTCGCAAGAAATCGGATGTCCTTTCTGATATCGCTCGTGAATCGGTCGCAACGCACTTCCAAGTCACCTTGAATTCGGCTTAGCGTTTTTTTTGGCTGCCCTAAGAAAGCTATCGTATTCTCGCATGTAGTCTGCCTCATCAAAATTCATGGATGCAAGAACTAAGCAAACGGATCCTGATGAGAAGTCGTTTAGCTCGCGCCATACCATTGGAGGAATATACAACCCATAGTATGATCGATTGAGATAGAAGTTTTCCTTCGTTTGACCGTTGTCAATAGTCACATTAAAGCTTCCGTTGGCTGCAATCATGAATTGCTCGAGTCGTTTGTGGGCGTGGCCGGCTCTTGATTCGCCGCCGGGCACATCGTAAAGATAGTAGACCCGTTTTATCTCGAACGGAACATGTCTGCTTCCTTCTATGAAGGTGAGATTTCCTCGAGCATCGCTTATCTTTGGTAGCTGAATTATCCTGCATCCAGAAGAAGTAGCCATTTCGCTCACGAACCTAACGCACTCTCACACACATATATTCTGCACTGATTCCCAGTACACAGATCAAACTCGAAGAACCAGCGAGGATCAAAACTCACATACTGCAGGCTGTTTTCATTTCGCCTGAACTGAATCGCTTGGACTATGAAGCCAGAACCGTGCTGAACGCAGTGTCCTTGAACTATTTTCTCAGACTCCGTCTATTTGAACAAGCCGTTCTCGAATGTTGCTGTCGGGGCCAAGGCAAGATAGTCATCCCTTCAATCAGATATTGCTCGTTCGTATTGCACACTGGCATTATGATGCTAATCTTTGGTCTGTAAGATAGTTTACTAATTGATACGTTGTCCAACATGTCTGCTAAGCAGTGAAGGAGGGGAATTTCAAGTCTGGCGTGGGAAGAGCTGTTTGAACATCTTTGGTAATATTGGCTATGCCGAGTGACTAGGTCGAATGAAAGACATAGAAGGGTCCGATAGTCGTTAAGGGCATCTTCCAATGTTAGAAAAGCACTGCCCTCCAGAACCTTTGCCGAGTCTCTTGTAAGACTCGGGAAGATGAGCATATACTCGGCATGGAAGTATTGCATATAGCCGTGAAGATAGTCCAAGTATCCTGTGTGATTGGTGAGTACCCAAGTCTGAACCCCGTACCTGCGAGAAAAATACGCGAACGCCGGTGCGTTGAAGTCTTATACGAAAGCTGCGTTCGCGGGAATGTGGTTCTTGACATAATCAGCAACCACCAATAGATTGTTCTCTGGCTGTAATGACCAGCGAAAATACAAGGGCCGAGCAATATTGAATTGGATGTGCGCAGACCTAAATGCGTACGATTCAAACAGCACGAGGAAGATCAAAACCGCTCCGAAAATCATCCGGTGTGGCGTTCCGGAAACGCGCCCCGAAATGAAACTAGAATTTGGCAGACCCCGTTGGATGAGCATTTTGTCTTTGATTTTGATCAGGAGCAGGAATGAGAGATAGACAACTGCGTCCCCGCTGATGGTCCCATCTTGCCATCGATTCGATAGAATTCGCCTTTGCCCTTCCCTTCCTCAGCACTCACAGACGCCCGAACGCTCTCTGAATAGGCCGATGCCTTCTCCCGTGTACAGTGAGTTGAGCAATCGCATTCCCGTACAAACCTGCAAGACAATAAAGGAATTCACGGTTGATCGCGGCGGAAACAGCCACTGCGAACAAGTACGCTCTAATCTTGCGGAGTGGGTTGCCGGCGAGTGCTGCAGAGAGACGAAAGCACTCGGAGGCCTCGGAGAAGCGCCCAAGTCCGGCATTTGCCCTCCCCAACGACATTTCCAGCGCGCTTCTCATTTCGTTGTCAAGGAGACGCGAGTACTTCTCGAGCGTAACTCTTGTTGCCAGCACGGAGTCCCGCAACATTTTCTCCTTATTTCGAACAGTGAATGTGTTGGTTGGATGTAGTCGGTGTAAGTATAGAGGCTCGTCCAAGTAGATGAAATCGCAAACGCGAGATAGGTCGAGCCAGAACAGGTTGTCGTTGTAATACCTGACTCTCTCGTCGAAACGTAAACTGTGTTTCTCCAAGACACTTCGTCTGATTAGGCCAACCCCAATGATACCCCCTCTAAACACTTGTTCTCTGAAAAAGTTACCTTCATTCTTGGAAGGTGGACCATACATGGTCGAGAACGTGGTCAACTTCTTGTTTCTGTCGTCAATCCACTCTGAGTTGAACACGACTGCTCCGAAAGCTCTCCCTCTTGAGCTCTCAAGCACGTTTAGAGTGTTTTCCAAGGCCCCTTCTTTGAACATGTCGTCAGATGCTATCATGGACACGAATTTGCCACGCGCCCGGTCAAGTCCATCATTCACAGTCCTTGAGATTCCTTGATTAGATGGGTGGAAGACCGTACGGATCCTCTTGTCCCTCATTGCCCAGCCTCTTATTGTTCGTCTGCTTTGATCTAGAGAATTGTCGTCTACGATTATCAGCTCCAAGTCGGTAGTACTTTGTGAGAGCACGGATTCAATCGCTGAGCTGATGAACTTGGCGTGATTGTATGAGGGCATTATGACACTGATTACAGGCGCCCTAACGCTCATCGAAACCACCAGCGCCTATCCCAAGAGACTTGACCGCCAACCACAGAACGTCAGATCCCGAATTCACGCCAACTGCATAGGACGATCCCAAGTAACTGAAGAATTCCTGTTCAAAATTGCTCACTTCTTCACCGAGAACAAACCATTGCCTTTCCAAGACCCGATGCAGCGAGTTGAGGATAGGATCACGCAATTCAGCGAATTCGCGCTTCAGGTCAACGAATTCGATCATCGCTAGCTACCATTCCACATACTCCGATAGGTTGTTCTCGATATTTGAATATCATCGGAAACGAATCCGGAAACGTAGACAAAGTGCCTGTCTTGCCAATCAAGATATCAGTCACGGCTTGCTTGGATAATCTCTTGTCGAATCCGGTGGCGAAGGTGAATACCTCAACAAGCACAACGAATACCAAGGCTGCGTGAGCGAGGGATTGCTATCGCCCAACCGAGCGAGACTATGACACTACTGTTTGAGAAATGAATCTTTTCAAACGGATATGAATATATGCCAGTCAAAATTCATTGACTAATAATACTGTAGCTTGGAGATGAGACACGTTCAACCTCTGTACCACAGACTACACTGGTACTTGGGCTCTCTAGAAGAGCGTACCCGTATTCGTCCACACAAGACGAAAACACCACCGAAGTCCCCCTCGAGATTGAAGATAAGCGGGCTCTACAATCGATGGTGGTATTACTCAATTGAGCTTTTGCCAAACATCGTCACAAGAGGAATCTATGCTAACGACCTTCCGATGCTTCCGCGCATCATGCTTAGGAGATGTAAACTGGAAGGCATTTCCTGCCTTGACCTAGGGAGCATGGAAGGATTGATCCCCGTACTCATGTGTAGAGGTGGAGCGAAAGAAGTACTGGCGACAGATGCGGTTGATTTTTGCATTGACAAAATGGAAGCTGTGAAGCATTACTACAACGTTAATTTCGATTTCAAGATCGTGGGTTCTATGTATGGGTTGTCAGACAAACTCGACGGACGCAGCTTCGATCTCATAAACTGTTCTGGACTGCTGTATCATGTCTTCTCTCCCCTCATGGTTTTGGCGGGCCTCCGTCCTCTGCTCAAAAGAAACGGTCTGATTATTGTATCAACCCATATCGTTCTCGAAGACGGGTTCTTCATGGAGTTCAATAACTCTGGCAAAATGGAAAGCGAGGCGAATACTTTCTGGTACATGTCGATTGGGCTTCTTGATTATTTACTCCGTTATCTTAAGCTTGCTCCAGTTGATTGTGTATATTATCCATACGGCAAGCGTTTCGGCTATGCGTCCGTCGTGTGCCGTGCCACTGATATGATTCTCCCTACAGAAGATGACAAGTGGATGCGGCAGTCCGCGAGAAGCTCATGGGAGTATAATGGAGTTTCAAATTGGGAACTCGCTCGACATCAGCCAGTCTCAGAAATAGAGGTCGAGCGCCAGACTAACAGACACTTGTACAGAGATGACATCAAATGCCTTGACCTACTAAGAGCTGTCAAAGAGAGCGAACCAATCATATCCGCGAAGAGCGAATCTGAATCTCACGTGCTGAGACTGGCTCATGTAAAATAAACTGGTGGCGTATGCGGCCGAACTAACTCTTCTCGAAGGATGACAACATTAGTTGGGATGACGTACGTTTTCCGGACAATGATATTCGACTGAATTTGTGGCAGGAACAAGGAGATTAGAAAACCAAGTAGCAGATTTCTGTAGAGATCGATCTAGAAATCCGAACGCAACAGATAACAGATTTCTGTCCGTACCTCTAGTGACGTCATGAAAACGCTTTCTCTCGTTTTGTGGAAGGTTCTGTTGGCTGGCTAGACCCGAGCGCACCATGCTCCGCGTGAGAGCGATCTAGTGACTGGGTCACCTGTAAGCGGCTGACCAAGTACGCTCCAGTGAGCGTGAATGGATGTTTGCCGTTGTAAGCCAGCAAGGAAGAAGGAGATGATGAAAGAATGGTTTACGTTGGAATAGACGTCCACAAACACAAATGCCACTCCGCCCTGATGGCCGAGAACGGAATAATCCTCGACGAACTAACCTTCCAGAACACCACGCAAGGCCTATCAGAACTCATCCAACGAATCCAACCCCTAGGCGAAGCCAAAGCCGTACTCGAATCAACAGGAAACCTCTGGATCAAAACCTACGAAGCCCTGGAAGCTGCCACCATCCAGACCACGCTATCCAACCCACTCAAAACCCGAGCCATCGCAGAAGCCCGAATCAAGACCGATAAAATAGACGCCCGCACACTAGCCCACCTACTCCGAACCAACCTAGTGGCGGCATCCTACGTGCCAAACAAAGAAACCCG
>Ga0187881_10002109_pt1 | contig 19428 bp, 14 predicted proteins | sample June2016WEW_19_1_2_FD_133017 | JGI IMG/M metagenome (GOLD analysis project Ga0187881, IMG submission 133017) | Peatland microbial communities from SPRUCE experiment site at the Marcell Experimental Forest, Minnesota, USA - June2016WEW_19_100 | ecosystem: Environmental > Terrestrial > Soil >...
CGTGTACGGTGCAGCCGTGGACGTTAACGGTGACGGGTATCCTGAAATTTTTGTGAGCCGCGGCTCTGGCCCACACAACGAATATGACACCCTCACCGAACTGGACCACAACGGGAACATACTACGCCAAGCTTTCAGCTGGCATCCCTGCTGGGGAGGCCTCACCGTTGCAGATCCAGCTGGCAATGGACATTTCATGATTTTTCAAGGAGACAGAAGCAATAGATATTCCGCCTCTGGAGACGAATATACTGGCGGAGGCTTGGGAATTCATGCCCTGGACGCAAACACCTTGACTCAATTATGGAGTGATCCAACCGTACTGTGCAGCAGCGAAACTCCAATACTTGCTGATGTTAACCATGACGGCGTTCTTGACGTAATCGTCGCCGACCAGACCACGAGTGGAATAGCGGTTCTCAATGCCACTGACGGAAGCGTTTTGACTACGGGAGGAATTTATAGAAAAGGCCCGACAAACATGCCCGCCCACTCGACGCCGACTGTGGCAGACCTTCATGGAGATGGAAAAACTTTTGAATTGGTGGACTGTGATGGTTCAAGTGCTCCTGACATAGCGCCATACCCCAGGATATGGGATCTTACCAATTGGATTTCGGACGGTTATCTTCCCGTTAACTGCTCAGAACCCCCGAAGGCTGGTAACATAACTGGCGGAAGCACACTGGATCTCATAACTGTAGCTGGAGGCATCGGTGAACAGGGCGGTGGCAATTCAGTATACATTTACTCCTATAACTCAACCAGCAAGACATACTTGCAAAGAGGTGACCCGATAACTGGATTGAATTATGTCCGAGCCTTCAGTCTGGTGCAGGACGTTGACCATGACGGCCTTAACGAGCTTGTCCTTTCAAGCGACAGCGGAACGGTTTATTGCTACCGTACTGCAGCGAAAGTTTCTAACCCTATGGTACGCTCAGGATTGACGTTTTACAGCGAAGACAGGCAGGGTGCGGCTATTTATATTCCACCCGCCATTCCTTCTCAACCAGTTTTGAAACAAGAATCGCCTGTCGACCGCTCGGTGAATCAGAGCCTGAGCCCGACTCTGTCTGTACTCGTCACGAGTTTTCAGGGTTACAGCTTAACAGTACGTTTCACCGGAACCGACTCATCTGGAACATGGAACAACATAGGCGGCGCCATGAACGGCCAGAGCGGCGTCTACAGCGTAACAGCCCCAAGCATGAACAAGGCCGGTACCCAATATTATTGGAACGTAACTGCGACTGATTCACATGGCAATCGAGCTCAGAATAACTACACGTTCACAACGTACTCCAACCCTCCAACCCAGAATGCACCAATCTTAAACAATACTAATGGCGGAGATCTGACATGTTATAACCAGTCCACATCGGACCCTAACGGGAATAAAGTGACGAACATCTACAACTGGTACGTGAATGGCGTTTCAGTGGCTAACTTATATTTGCCGTTCGATACCCGTACGAGCAACAATCCGATGTCGAGCAATGTGGTCTTTGCTGATGGGTTCGAAAACGCCAACTTCAACCTGTGGAGCGGAAACGGCAAAACAAATTGGAACCTTGATACGAGCCAAGCCCATTCAGGGAGTCACTCGGCGCACGCCACTTTTGGTGATACCTATCTTACCTCCAACAATATAGATACTTCCAGTGCGGGAGGTATCACGGTCTCGTTCTGGTATCGAACACAAAACATAGGCAGCACGGACAACGTTTATCTCCAGTTCTGGAATGGCACGGTCTACAAAAACATCTTCCAACTGGTGAATCCCAGTTCGCAGAACACTTGGCAATCCTACAGCTTTCAAACCTACGATCCAGAATTCTATGTTTCTAGCTTCCACATCAGATTCGTTGCAAGCTCGATCAATTCCACTGCAAAGAATGTTTGGATAGACGACGTTTCTATAACCCTTCCCACGAGCACGCTGGACTACTCAGGGCACAGCAACAACGGAACCGTTCACGGTGCTACTTGGACAAGTGCCGGGGTCGTCGGAGGCGCGTACGCGTTTGACGGTGGCACCGATTACCTAAGCGTCAACGACAATCCGAGCTTGGGTGGAACCGGTGCATGGTCTCAAATGTCAATCGAGTTCTGGATCCAACTTGGCGCTGCGCAGAATGGGACAACGATAATCGCGAAGAAAGTGCCTTCTTCAAAATACGCAAATAATGCCAGCTATATGGTAGGCTTCGAACCTTCTGGCTCTAGCCCCTCTGACACGCTCTTCTGGGGCATAAATAACGACCCAACGCAAAACATAACGCGAACTGTATGGAATAACGCGAACACTATGTTAAGCGTGGGTCTATGGTACTTTGTTGTGTGCACCTATAAGTCAGGCCAGGGTCTGACCATATACATTAATGGGACACAAAGAGTCAACATGCCCTTGACTGGCAACATAATGCCGGGTCCGGGCACGGATATCTACAATCAACCGCTGTTCATCGGGTGGGATGGAGGATCAGCTTCGAGTTGGTTTAAAGGAAGCCTCGACGAGGTAATGATTTCTCCGAGGGCATTCACCCCAGCTGAAATACTGCAGCAGTATTCACAATCGAAAAATGGTTTCAGCAACGTTTCTACAATAGTGTTTCAGGAGACAAACCCTGGTGAAAAATGGAACTGCACAATAACCCCAAACGACAGCTTCGGGGACGGAACCACAAAGACCTCACCAATTTGGACGGTTGTATCTCAAGCCTTGGCCTTCGTGACCAGTGTATCTTCACCTACAAATGGAGCTACAAGTGTGCCCACTATTTCGCCGATACCGTCCTTTATCTTTGCGGACAATCCACGGGAAGTCGATGAACCATAACGCGCGCATGCATATGTCTTTGTCGCTTATGTTAAAGGTTTGCAAGAGAGAGAAGGCATTACCTGTCTTCAATGGTTAAATAAGACTCTAAACTATCGGAAAGAAGCGAGAATATGAAAGGAAAAGTGATTGTAAGTTTCATCTTGGCAATGCTATTTTTAACTCTTGTGTGCTCCATTTTTGTCCATTTCGAAATATTTGATTCTCATGGTGGCTCCCAATATTCCCTCGCCCAGTCTACTGTAGACTGGTGGCCCATGTTTCACCATGACCTCAACCATACGGGATACTCAACCTCAACTGCGCCAAGCACAAATCGAACCCTGTGGAGTCACGCAATCGGAGGTTGGGTGCATTCTTCTCCTGCTATTGTTGATGGCATGGTCTATGTAGGTTCAACGAACAATGGTGTCTATGCTTTGAATGCTTCAAGTGGTGCTAAGGTATGGAACTATACGACTGGTGGTCAAGTTTACTCCTCTCCAGTCGTTGCTGGAGGCATAGTGTATGTGGGCTCCTACGATTACAATGTCTATGCTTTGAATGAGTCAACAGGTGCTCTGATATGGAGCTACCCAACTGGGGGAGAAATATACTCTTCTCCAGCATTTTCTGACGGTGTTGTCTTTGTAGGATCAAATGGGGTCATCTCCGAAAGTCGAAATGCCGCAGTTTTGAAATATTCCGATAGCTTCACTGTTTATGCTTTGAATGCTTTGAACGGCAATCTCGAATGGGGATACGCCACAAGCGGTTCCGTGCATTCTTCTCCTGCTTTTTCTGGTGGTTTTGTCTATGTGGATTCGAATGACGGCAATATCTATGCGCTAAACGCCACAGACGGAAGTCTAAAATGGAGCATTAGCGTCGGCCAAGGTGGCTCTGCGGAGCTTTCCTCACCTGCTGTTTCTGGTGGTTTTGTCTATGTGGATTCAGATGACGGAAACGCATATTGTTTGAATGGTTCTGGCGGTACTCAGGTATGGAACTATACGACTGGTGGTCAAGTTTACTCTTCCCCTGCCGTTGCTAATGGCATAGTATATGTCGGTTCATATGACAACAACACTTACGCGCTAAATGCGTCCACAGGGGTTCTGGTATGGAATTATACGATGGCAGATAATCTGGCTTCTTCTCCAGCAGTTGCCGGCGGCACGGTTTTTGTAGGTTCGCTAGGTGGTGTTGTTTATGCTTTAGATGCTTCTAGCGGTGCTTTCATTTGGAGTTACACTACAAATGGCCAGATTTGGTCTTCTCCTGCAATTGTTGACGGGATACTCTATATAGGCTCATATGACGGCAATGTCTATGCTATAGGTTCATTTAATGCAGTTCCGGAACTACCAACATTGCTCGGTTCGACTTTATTCGTCGCTGTCACACTAATAACTGTCGTAGCTTATAGAAGCCTCAAACATTACGGACGCAAGGGTCGCGACAGTGCAAACTGTGGTTGATATCGGGTCTCCGAGAACCGTTATGCACAGACTTGGTTGCTCTTTAGCGCACGCGAGTTTTGGTTAGTTTTCTGCGGCGCCCTTTGTAGAAGAAGTTTTATTTTGTTCTAGAAAAACTGTCAATGATATTTTATGGAATATTGTTTAAATATCTGGCTTTCTGAATGAGTGTTGGTGATAACTGAGGAAGTGTGGCTGAGGCCGAGTGGCGCTGATATGTCGCTTTATTTTCTTATCTGCTCCCGTCAAGGAGGGATTGTTTAGTGGTGTATTTTGAAGAAAAGAGCAAGGGTTTGGTCGAGCGCGTGGAGGCACTGAAGCTCGAATGGAAACGCCTGTGGAGTGAGCGACTTGATGACAAAGTCAGGGCGGAGGGCATTGCAAACGAGACCTATTCATCTTTGTTCATTGAGAAGGGCACAGTGGTCTTCGCGACCAGAAACTTTAAGCTGCTAACTTTCAAGGGAATTTTGGAAGAACATGGGATTATGGAAGCACATAGGTTTGTATCTCCGAATCCTCAGGTGGGAGGCTGGGGAAAGTTTGTCAAGAACGAAGTTTTACCAAGGACCACCGGTGGCAGGAGGAGAGCTCAGTCTTTTGTAGTGGAAGAAAAGAAGGCTCAACAATTGAAGAAGGGCGGAAGAGGCTGGCTTCACCTCTAATCCAGCTAGGTTACTTTGGTCGCCAAATCTACAAAATTTCGAAAAGCCTTTGAAGGGTCTTGAATGGGTTACAGGAGTAGGTTTGATATCATAGCTGACATATTGAACGTGGCTAGTGAGAAGGCAAAAAAGACCAGGATAATGTACCAAGCAAACCTAAGCTACAGCCTCTTACAAAAATATCTTGCCAAGATCAGACGTTCCAATCTTATACTGTACGAAAGAAGGGGACATTGTTATGTACTTACAAATAAGGGGAAGGAATTCCTGAAGGCATACAAAGAATATTCAAGACATGCGAGTTTCGTTCAGAAGAATATAACTGATTTCAAATTGAAAGAAGAAACTCTGGAAAGGCTTTGCTCTAGCGCATGAGGCAAGAACGGTCAGAAACTAATGTGATGGTCTCAATAAACTGTGAATCGCATACTTTATGATTGAAGTGGTTTGAGCGTGCGGTCGATAATTAGCATTACAGTGTTCGTTGCAATTGCTATTTGTCTATTCGCCAGTTTGCCGCATGTTTTTGGTGCTTCCTCCCAAGACGCTTCAAGTGCGTTGGCAAATGCTAAACAAGCGTTGCAGACGGCGTTCGTCAATGTTTTGGAGGCTGAGAAAAGTGGGGTCAACGTAAGCGTTTTGATTTATCAGCTAAATGAAGCAGGTGGTAGTCTGACTAGTGCTGAAACGGCATTCTCCAATTCCGATTATTCAGAAACTGTGAATTTGGCTGATGTTAGTGAAACATTAGCAAATGGAGTTTCAACGGATGCAGCGGCGATGAAAATTCAAGCGCCAGATTGGTTTTCGAGTTCTTTGACAACTTTAGCAGTGAGTTTCTTAGCTTCGGGTGTGTTCATTGCGATATTGACACTCACATGGTTATCATTTAAGCGATACTATTTGAGGAGAATGTCTAAATCTCGTCCTAAGGTGATTGACTATGCCGACTTTGAATGAGTGCAAACGCTTCTTTTACGTTGCAGGGCTCATTGGGTTGATTCTTTGCTTTGCCCCGAATTTTGTTAGAGTTCTAGATTCTCAACCAGAAGAACAGTTTTCGGAATTGTATGTCTTGGGAGAAGGCCAGCCGCCGATGGCAGAAAACTATCCGTTTAACGTGTCTGCTGTAGGTAGCTATTATGTGGTCCTGGGTATTGTGAATCACATGGGCGTTAGTATGTATTACTCAGTTGATGTGAAGTTTCGAAATGAGTCGGAATCCTTGCCGAATGGTGATGTAGCAAGCCCCTTATCAGCACTTTATGATTACAGGGTCTTCTTGACAAATGGCCAAGCTAGGGAAGATACCTTAGCTTTTTCTTTTCAAGATGTGTTAACAAATGGAAGCATCAGTTGTTCAGTCGGCGAAATGCATCTGAACGACACGTTGGTTCAATTGAACAAGACGGCCCTTTGGGATAATGAAAACAAAGGGTTCTATTATCAATTATTCATAGAGTTATGGGCGTACAACGATACGCAACGTGGGCTGATATACAATGACAGATTTGTTGGTCGTTGGCTCAATATGACTTGAGCAATACGTCCTGCAACACTCGTTTGTATCTGATGGCCGCTGGCGATGTCTGTCTGTTCGAAGGTGATTTAATGCTTAAAGTGTCAGTAGTTATTTCGACATATTCTGAAGATCGTTCACGGTATGTTCATGATTGTATCGAATCTCTAAAAAGTCAATCTATATCACCTTCGGAGATAATATTAGTTCTAGATCCAAGGCCCCAACTATTGGATTTCTATCGGTCCAAATTCAGTCGTGACGCAAGAGTGTTGGCTGGCGATGGGTTTGGACTTTCGAACGCTAGAAATGCAGGCGTAAAAAGTGCCGGTGGAGATATCGTAGCCTTTATTGATGATGACGCCATTGCTAGCACCGACTGGATAAAAAACTTAGTTGCTGTTTATGATGATCCGCAGGTTGTTGGCGCCGGGGGGCGCATAGATCCTGTTTGGAAGAATGGAATCCCAATTTGGTTTCCTGAGGAGTTAAATTGGGTTGTGGGTTGTTCATACAAGGGTCTTCCAAAACATAAAACAAGTGTCAGAAATCCAATCGGTTGCAACATGTCCTTCCGAAGAATGATTTTCGGGATGGTTGGGTATTTCCGCACAGACATGGGGCGATTTGGAAGGGTGCTTCTTGGAAGCGAGGAGCCTGAGTTCTCCTTGAGAATTCTGAATACGTTTCCTAAATTCAAAATAATCTATGAGCCTCGTGCGCTGGTATATCACACAGTCGAAAAGAGTAGGAGAAAGATAACTTACTTGTTGCGGCGGTCATTATACGAAGGATTATCCAAAGCTCTAATTCCACCCTTCAAAGGAAATAAGAGCAAAGGGTTATCGACTGAAAACCAATATTTGAGATATCTGTTCAGCGTTTCCGTTCCATCAAGGCTAAAACGCTTTTACGATTTGAACAACCTTGTGCAGTTAACTGCAATATTTCTTTCGACGAGTGCTGTCATATTGGGTTTTGCTTTAGGACGCTTCAAAAGAACGGCACTTCATCTTTGATGAAGACGGAGAAAATCTTTGATTTTACTCGGTAATAGCAACTCTGTACCCAAATTCAGAAAGGTGTCATTAACCTAGCCCAGATCTTTAGGATTCAATTAGGAAAGAACTCGCTTGCTTTAATATATATCGTATTGATTCGAACAGTGTCTTCTAGGAACTGATTCATAATGTTACGTGCCAAGGTCAAAATACTTCATATACTTTTTTGTGACAATGTTCATGCAGTCACATACGTTTAACTGCTAGCCAAGTCTCAAAAATGTTCACCGTGGTGTAATAAAACGTTGAGGAGTTTCACCGGGACCATGAGAGAGCCATGTTCTAATTCGTGCCTTTCGTGCGATTTCAGAGAGGTAGAGGATTATTATAGAGGAGAATTACTCTCTTGTTTAAATATTATTGGCGAGTAAGCTAGACTTAGAAGTTATACAACAACGATATTGTTGGTAAATTGCATGCAAGGAGAAGGACATGCGGGCGAGATTCTTGCGGTCGTTGCCTCTCTGAATGAGGAAGAGGGCATAGGGCCTACTCTGCAAGAACTTCGGCAATATCTTCGAAACCCTCACATATTGGTTGTTGATGGCAAGAGCACCGACGGAACAGTTAGCGTCGCTACTGGCCTGCATGTTGAAGTGATAACGCAGGAAGGGAAGGGAAAGGGCGACGCCGTGGCTAAAGCAATAGAGCAGATGGGCGCAAACGTGCGGTATGTTGTGTTAACGGATGCGGATTATACTTATCCGGCAATGTTTTTGCCTGAGATGATAGCGATTTTGGAAGAGGATCCAAAGATTGGAATGGTGTGCGGCAATAGGTTCAATTCGCATTTCCACATGGATGAGATGCACAACCTGTTCTATCTGGGCAACAGGTTTCTTGCTTTCACTCATAACATGCTGAATGGAGTAGCGATGCGAGATCCACTGACGGGTTTAAGAGTCATTCGTGGTGAAATACTTAGGAACTGGAAACCTAAATCGAAGGGCTTTGATATTGAGGTCGAGTTGAACCATCAGGTTGAAAGAAAAGGATATGGCATCGTGGAAGTAGACATACCGTATAGGCGACGGCTTGGGGAGAAGAAGTTGAAGCTGAGGCATGGAGCCACGATAGTCAAGAGGATAATGTTAGAAGCAACTTATTGATTTTATCCCTCTGATGAAACGGCTTCTACGGGAAAGATTACCACGATTTATTTCGGTTAAAAAGGGATAATCTTGAAGGACCCAGCCCAGATGACGTGATACTCCGTCATTTTTGTTGAAGCTTTTTATCTTGGCTAATCACAGGCTGTAGCATAGTGGGCAAATGTTGAGAACGATTTTGGGTGTGAGACGCCTACGACACAACTGGCGTAGACCTATCTCTGAAATGGAAAAGTTAAGGTCCAAAAAACTTCGGGCAATTTTGAGATACGCCTACAATAATGTGCCATTCTACCATAGGAAGTTTGACGAAGCACATGTCAAACCTGACGACATCAAAAGTGCTCTGGATCTCTGGAAAATCCCACCGACCACCAAAAACGAAATTCAACGAACTCCACCTCTTGATCTAGTGTCGAATGATTTTGATTTAAGAAGATGCAGAAAAGACAGTACAAGCGGCTCTTCAGGCATGCCTTTGACTACATACATGAGCAAGGAGGCTTTTGATTTTTATTCAATGGTCTGGACTGCTATGTTCCTAGAAAACGGGGTGAGGCCTTGGGATAAGGAAGCGATAATTGGAGATCCTCGAACGTTCCCTGAACGAAGGAGTTTGCCAGAGTTTTTTGGAATCATGCCCAAAAAATACATTTCCATTTTTGCAGATGAACAAAAGCAACTAGAACATCTGAAGGTTTACAGACCGGACATTATTGACGGTTTTCCCAGTTCATTGTCGATAATTGCAAATGAACATAACAGGCGAAAGGAAGGATTAATGCCGAGACTGATCTTTACCCATGCCGAAACGCTTGATCGACATACTAGACGGTTTCTTATTAAATCATTTGAAGCTGATTTGTTGGACTACTATGGAAGTTCTGAACTCAGCCTAATTGCATGGGAATGTTCAGAACATATGGGATATCATATCAACTCAGATTGCATGGTAGTAGAGTTCCTGAGAAACGGAGATTCTATCGGTGCCGCCGAAAGTGGAGAAATAACCTGTACGAGCCTAGTGAACTACGTGATGCCGTTGATAAGATATCGCCAAGGAGATATAGCAGTACCACTTGGAGAGCCCTGTCGATGCGGCAAGACTTTACCAATGTTGAAGGCCATTGAAGGGCGCGCTGACGACTTTCTTGTGACTCTGGACGGAAGGGTCATTTCTCCGAGCATCTTCTTCCCCTATCCGTTCAAAAGTTACGGGAATATAAAACAGTTCAAAGTGATACAAGAAAGGAAGGATTTGCTAAAGATCCAGTTGTTGACAGATGGGGCTCTTGGCGAAAAGATTCTTGAAGAAGCAAAGGAGGATATCTGGAAGGTGTTTGGAAAAGGAATGCAAGTAGAATTTGAGCTTTTGGACGAATTCAAGAGAGCGTCATCAGGTAAGATCAAGAAGATTGAATCGCGAATTCAAATAAAGTTTGAATGATTTAACTAGTTGATACATAAGGGGTTCCCTTCCGTTATAACAATAAGCTCTGTTTCAGGATTGAAAGAGTGAAAAAACAATAACCGATTGTCAGAAATCAGAAAACTACAAAATTTTGTGTCCGCTCAATGGGGTCTCAACGTTGCGCGTATGTCAGGTCTGCCAAAGATACTATCCTTACATTGGAGGCGTTGAAACTCACGTTAAAGAGATCAGCAAGAGACTTGTGCAGCGAGGTATAGAAGTTGAAGTCTTGACTACCGATCCTTCGGGAAAACTGCAAGGAACCGAGATCGTCGACAACGTGCTCGTTAGGAGGTTTAGGTCGTTTGCTCCTAATGAGGCATACTATTTTTCCCCAAAGCTCGAGCAATACTTATGCGAAGAGTATAAATCCTTTGATATCGTGCACGCACACAATTACAATGCTTTTCCTTCACTCCACGCAGTTAGGGCGAAAAAAACGGACAGATTTGTATTTACCCCGCATTATCATGCAACGGGACATACCTTTGCAAGAAGAATGTTTCATATCCCCTACCGGCTACTTGGAAAACAGACTTTCGAGAAAGCTGACAGAATTATTTGCGTTTCCGAATATGAGAAATGCCTGGTCCTCAAAGGCTTTAGAGTTGAGAAAAGCAGAATCGTCATGATTCCAAATGGAATTAACATTGCTGAAATCAGAAGGTACACGAAGCGATCCAAAAGAGGTAGAATCATCCTATGCGTGGGAAGGCTTGAAAAATACAAAGGGGTGCAATATCTTATTCAAGTGTTGGCAAGTCTAAGCGCTGACATCCAACTGCAGATAGTAGGAAGCGGCCCTTATCAGAGCAATTTGCTAAAACTGGCAACACGACTAGGCCTTGAAGACAGAATCAAATTCTTTCACAACTTGTCACAGAACGAACTTTTCCAGAAATATGCGGATGCCGATCTTTTCGCATTGCTTTCAAACCATGAAGCTTATGGGATAGTTGTTGCAGAAGCATTGTGCTCTGGCGTCCCTTGCATAGTCGCGAATACCTCGGCTCTAAGTGAATGGATCGACGAGAAAAACTGTTTTGGAGTTAATTATCCGATTGATATTCAAAGACTGCATGATCTCGCAAAAGACGTCATGGGGAAAAAGGTCGAAATGCCAAAAATCATAGACTGGAATGAAGTGACAGACAGAGTAAGCAATGTTTACAAAGATGTTCTAAGACTCGACGGGGATCGATAATGAACATACTTGTTCTTAGCGAGCTGTTCCATCCTCATGGCAGTGGCGCTGAGCTTGCCACTTTTCTCTATGCTGATATGCTGAGCAGAACGGATTGCAACGTTAAAGTGGTCACCAATCGATTTGGTGACGAACCCAGCTCATCAAAAATCGGCTCTTTAGAAATATATCGCATTCCACTTCTTGGTGAAGCCATCGATACAAAGTATTCAATATTGAGGCGTTCTGACGTTTTGATTACGGATTCCATCAGAAAAATGATAAAGTGGTCTGATGTAGTCTATGTCCCAAGGTTTTGGTTTTCTGCGATATTGGCTGCCAAAGCCCTCAGAAAGCCTGTCGTTGCCCATGTGCATGACTACATTCCGGTGTGCCCTTTAGCAACACTGCATGAAAAATCGAAGTCAACGGGACGATGTGATTGCAGCATTTTTCATTGCAGTGCCAAATGCATCTACGAGTTTGAGAAATTGCGCGGAAGAAGGGCTGGAGAAACGGTTGCTTCTTTGGCTTTGAATTTTAGCGTTGGCCGCGTCTTGCCGAAGTTGGTTGGCCTCAGTGACGCTGTGATTTGCGTTTCGCGCGCTCAAAGAGACATTATCGCCGAAAAAGAACCATGGCTTCGGAGAAAGTTGCATGTTTTGTACAATCCTTTCTTAATGGGAACCGATACGAGTATGACTGGAAAAGACTTCGGATATTTTGGCGGGCGCGACAGCCTGAAAGGTTTTGTTCTGTTGTGCAAAGCGTTGCTTCATCGTCGAGCATCTGGTTCTGAGCAAATACACGTTCAAGCGACAAAACTGCGGAACTCCGAACCGAAATTTGAGGAAATGCTGGAGAAGCTGGGTTTCATACCCTACAGCCGATTGGATGCCGCGCAGTTCAAAGCTGTGTATCGTCAAATTCAGACAGTCTTGGTTCCGTCTATTTGGGGCGAGCCTTGGCCCTATGTGGTTGTCGAAGCTCTAACACAGCGAAGACTCTTAGTTGCCTCTAAAATTGGGGGTATACCTGAGCAGGTTGAAGGATGTGAAGGCGCATTTCTCTTTGAGCCGGGTGACGAGAGACAACTTATGGAAACTATTGAAATGGCGAAAAGCCTCAGCAAAGACCAAGTGAACGATTTTGGAATGCGGAACAAGGAGGTTTTTTTGCAGAGGTTCAATAATGAGTCTAGCATCAGAAAGTTCATTAGAATTTGCGAGCAATTAACTTAACCCAGTATGGAGAGCGAGCCTATGAAGAAGCTGAAAGTGGCAATCATCGGTTGCGGATACGTGACAGTTGGACATTTTAACGCCTGGAGGCGAATTCCCGAAGCCAATATTGTCGCCGTCTCTGACTTGAACGAAAGTCTGGCTAAATCCGTTGCGAATGAATGGAGAGTTCCGCATTATTACAAGACCCTTTCCGAAATTGTGAAAGCGGAACAAGCAGATGTTATTGATATTTGTACTCCTCCCCAAGCACACACTCTATTGGCAATTGAGGCAATGACTGCTGGAATCAATGTTCTGATAGAGAAACCGATGGCTATGACTGTTAAGGACGCTGAAAGGATCGTCGAGAGTCAAAAAATTTCCGGTGTCAAGGCTGGAGTGATACATAATTGGTTATTTGATTTACCAGTTCTGAGAGCACGGGAAATGATAAAGAAAGGAGTGTTAGGCGAAGTTCTGAACGCGGAAATAGAGGCTCTAAATACGAAAGAAGATTCCATGGCGGCAAACGAACACCACTGGAGTCACCAGCTTCCTGGCGGCAGATTTAGTGAAATGCTTGCTCACCCGATCTACCTGCTCAGAGACTTCTTACAAGGTGAAGTCGACTGTACGTGTGTTGAAGTTTCTAAAGACAGAGGCTATCCTTGGATGAAATCAGATGAACTCTGCGCAATGTTCAAAGTAGGCAAGAAACTTGCGCGGGCGTATGCCTCATTTATCTCTTCAAGAGAGGCAATCTACGTGAGCCTTTATTGCACTGAAGGCATTTTGAAGCTGGATATCATAAATTCCACCTTGAATATGCTTCCCGCACGAAGAACTAGCAGGTATGGCAGAGGATATGATTCAATACGGCAAGCCTCTCAACTGCTAAAGTGGACAGCTCTCAACGCGGGAAAAGTCGCATCGAGGAACTGGTACAGTGGACATGACATGTGCATAAAGCTGTTTGCAGAAAGCGTTTTGTCTAATCACGCACCTCCGGTTACAGTTAAGGACGCTCTTGAGGTAACCAAAACTCTCGAATACATGTGCAAGCAAATTGAGGAGGCAGAGTCTGTCTAGCGAGCCCTATTCTGCCAAGAGTGATGCTGCTTGAGGAATTAAGATGCGGGATCTTCGTCCTTTCTTAATGCAGAATCTAGTCTTGCCCACTTATGATCTGGCGAGAGGAACATCGCGGTTCAGTCGAGGGCGCATTCTTGAACGTACTCAATGGCTGTCACTAAAGGAAATCGAGCATCTGCAGCTTCGCAATCTTCGTGCATTGCTAAAACATGCTTATGAAACTGTACCTTATTACAGAAAAGCATTTAGAATGAGGCATTTGAGTCCTGAAGATGTAAAAAGCATAGTTGATTTGAACAAGCTTCCACAGCTGACCAAAGAAGATGTGCAGAACAGACGTCGCGAGTTGCTTTCGACAGCTTGCGATAGGAGAAGTCTGATGCCCTACCAAAGCGGTGGAACTGGGAATCCAATCAAATTTTTCATAACTAAGGATAGTTACAGTTGGGAAATTGCTGCCGAGTTCAGGGCTTATGGCTGGGCAGGTTATGAACTGGGTGATCGATGCTTCATGTTCTGGGGCTCCCCTATAGATCTAAGTCGAGCGGAGAGCTTGGTGAGAAGAATAAATCACAGGCTGGAACGGGTACTTATTGCAGGCACATATGTCTTGTCAGACAGGGTATTTGAGAAATTTGCACAAATGTTGAGGAGATTTCATCCGAAGATAATACGCGGTTATGCTTCTTCCGTTGCTCTGATGGCCAGATACTTGAATGACAAACAAATCTGCGATATTCGTCCAAAAGCCGTCATAACAGCTGCAGAAACTCTCCAAAAACCTATGAGAAAAGAAATCGAAAAGGCTTTTGACTGCCCCGTATTCGACTACTATGGAAGTCGCGAGATAGGCGCAATTGCATCAGAATGTCAAGAACACGTTGGCTATCATATATCTGCTGAAAATGTCGTGGTTGAGTTTGTTGAAGAAAATGAACCAGTTTCTGCGGATGAGAGGGGACTGATGCTGGTGACTGATCTGAGAAATTTCGGAATGCCTTTTATTCGATATAAAATTGGAGATGTGGGCAAACCCTCCAAAGACCTCTGTCCCTGTGGTCGAGGATTACCTCTGATGTCATCGATAGAAGGTCGAGTTTCAGATTTCATGGCCTCCTATGATGAAACCCGAAAAAGAGTTATTCCGGTTGGGCCGATTTATCCTGTTATTATCACCGCGGCGATGCATCTGCCGATTGAGAATTTTCAGGCCGTGCAAGATGACATAGATAGCATAAGAGTTAAAGTTGTTAGAAGCGAAGGGTACACGCAGGAACATACGGATTATATGGTCAAATACATACACGAGCAATTGGGTTCTTCTTTGAAAATAGAGATAGAATTCGTGGATTCAATTCCCCCACTGCCAAGCGGAAAAAGATCGGTGTTTCTTTCCAAGATAGATCCATTCCAAGTCTCCTCTGAAGCGCGGGATATCTAGCAACTCGAAACGATCTTACTTTCTTTTGACCGGAGACCTGTCATTCTCCGGAAGGATACTCTTTCTGTTCGACACATATCTGTTGGCATAACAGATTTAGCACGGGTTGCCTTAAGATAGCACAAAGGCGAATTCAGATTATGCTATGTTGACAATACCTGAAGAGTGAGTACAAAAAATGCACTTGGCATTTCTGAGATTCCCGATTATATTCATATTATTACTTTCGTTTGCTGTGATTGGTCAATATGTCGCCTATGTGCTACCAAGTGCGGATTCAAGGATTCTTCTTTTGCTGTCTTATCTTGCTCTTGTTTCAGTAATTTTGGTGGCATGCTCTGATCGTGTAAAGGCAAGCCCGACCGCTCAGAAATTCACTGTGTTTATTCTGTCTTTCGGGGTTTCGTTGGCTTTCGTTCTCAAAAGATATTACCTAATGGCGCCGGGTTTCATGCTAGAAGTTGTCCACTCCGAGTTTTTTGTGGCCGCTCAGAATTACGTTCAAAGCGGAGTGATAACATCCGGCTTGCAGCATTCCTTCTTATTTCAAGAACCGCTGATCCTTAGTTCTATTATGAACGTTTCGGGCATGTCGGTCAACACTGTAGTCTACATTTCACTCGCAGTTTACGCTATTATGATAGCTTTCGCTGCAACTCTTCTTTTTGGAATAGCCAGGAATGCGTTTGGGAACAGGGGCAGCATTGCAAGTCTAATGCCTGGAATAATAGTTTTTTCAATGATTTCCTTCGCATATTCTCAAAGAACAGAGATAGGCATATCGTTGATGCTGCTTTTGCTTTGTTTTCTTTTCGTAGGCAATCTTTCGAGAGGAAAAACCCTCGTTGTAATATTGCTCGTGATAGCTATAACATTTGGATCCGCAACTTCGATGCTTGTAATAATACCTTTTTCCTTTGTCTTTGCGCTGCTGAACGAAAGAAAACCTTCTTTGGTTTATGGTATTATACCCTTAGGTTATCTAGTGTCCGCAGGATCTTCCTATCTAATTTCCATCAATTCGTACAATAGTTCTGCAATCACAGGCCTGTTTTACTTCTTCCAAGAAATCGTTACCGGCCATTTTGCCCAGAGGGTCCTTCCATGGCAACGCTCCTCTCTAACCACAGTTGGTGACACCTACATTACTTCACTTGCCTACGTTTCTCTTGTGGCAGTCTGTGGTCTAGTATTGTTGATAGGCTTATTGGCTTGGAGGAATAAGAGGATTGTTGTTAAGAATTACGAAAAGGCTCTCTACCAAGCCGCAGTTGTGGTGGGCATACTTCTATTCGTAATTGCAGTTATGGCGTACATAGGGGCTTCAGTTGAACCCGAGTCAACATCATCAGACATAAGGACAATCGCTCTTGTGTTGGTAACGCTGTTGCTGCCTTTCCTTCTTGTCTGTAGAAAAATCTCTGATTCGTTAAGCGGAAAACGGCTATTGATGATATTGATGCTAGGCTTATTGATCTTTGCTTCATTCAGAACTTTCTATGAGCTTTATCCCAAATCGATTCACGATCCTATAAATGTGGTTGAAGATGTTCGTGTTAATCCCTTTTCCGTATATGCTGCGGGCGATTTTCTTGGAAAATTCACGACAAACAGTAGTACCATAGTTTTTGACTACAAAACCAGTGGAATAGCCATATCCCTCGTTAATGGAACCTCTCGTTCAAGCCTGTTCACGCTGACGGTCGGATCAGCCGACATGGTGGTTTTCGATACTAATGGTTTAACACTGGGTTCTTTATACACATCTCCACAGGCGTATATGGAGGCAATGAATCAAAGTTCAAGCCAAAACCTGATCTACAATGATGGTAGCGTATACGTTGTGATGCAAAAATAAGCTAGATTGGTGAAATGCTCTGATTACTAAGCAGACAGTTGCAGTAGCAGTACTGTGTAGCCACTTAGTGTTATAGGTTCTGTCGCGTCAATATGGCCCGTTTGAATAGCGGGAGTAGTCCAGGCGATCGTGCTATCTATTTTTGAGAAGCTAAGTTGTCCGTTGATTCCTTGAAGACTAACCGTCTCATTGTTTGTTGACTTGTTAATTATCAGGATGTTGGTAGTTCCTTTATGCATCCAAGCTAGAACTCGTAAGTCAGTCGAATCAGTCGTAGCGTTGAAAATGGAATCTCCGAGCCCCAAATTTTGCCCTATCATTTCCTGGGCGTAGTATGGATACCAAGGTTTCAGCCCGTTACAGTTTATCATGCCAAAACCATACGAACCGGAATAGTAACTGCTTCCCAGCTCAAAATAGACGTGATAACTCACGCCGTCAAGTATCTCTGTTCGCAAGACCAAGCTAAGCCACACTGCGCCTGAAATCTGCTGCAAACGAGGATCAGTCGTCGGAGATGCTCCGTTCATATTACTTTCTGAACATATAAGGGGCAGTAGTACTCCTCGAGCTTGGTACCAAATCTGTTGAGCCTGCAACACGCTATAGTAGTTCTGCAAATTCTCTGCGTCGGCCATTAATTGCGGCTCTGTTTGGGTTGCAGGAAGTGACGACGTATCGTACTTGTGAAAGTCTATCGAGTCAACATCGGGACCGTTGTTTGCAAGCCAATAGTCAAGAACTGGTTTATCATAGATATAGTCAAAGCTTATCGAGATTTGAGAATTCGCGCTTCTCATCTCTTGTGCACACGCGGCAAAAAGTTGCATATAATATCTCAGTTTCGTGACGTTCGGAGTGTAACCGAAATAGGTCTCAGGCTCATTAAGAATTTCGTAATATTTAACCGGCCATCCTTTTGCGCTGAAGTGTCTGACCCACTCAGAGGCGTAAGCTGCATAGCTTTCTGGGTTTGGAAGATTTGTCGTCGAATTGATCGACATCCCTAGCGGTACAACGGGCGCACCACCGCCAGTTGGAAAAATGCCTAGTGTAATAAGTGGTTGAGCTCCCATTGCAAATATTTCTCCGACGACAATGTCAACCAATGTCCAGTTGTAAGTTCCAGTCAAATTCGCCTCGTCAAAATAAGTGCATGGCATCATCGAGGGAATGTACGGTGAGGTCAAGCCGTCGAAAAACCGCACGATGCCAAAATTTGCTTGCTGGGCCAACGTTCTCAGCTGCGAATTCGTTTCGAAGACTCCAAGAGAACCGAAAGAAAGCTGAAAACCAAGAGACAGCTTGTTAGCGCCCGCAATGCTCGTTGGATATACGGTTACGTGCATGTATTGTGGGTAAGTTACAACACCGCTATTAAGTATGGTGGCTTGGGGCGTGGATCCAAGCGTTGTTGAAGCCATGGAAATGACAAGAACAGCCAAGAGAGATACTATTATCGTTTTTATGTTCTTTTGCAATTTCAACATGAACTTCAGACCTTGCGAATACTTTTCGTGGCATATAGGCTATAGTACGATATAATAAACATTGCTGGCTATACGTTAAACACAAATACAAAACACCTTGGCGCGCGCTTGGATACCTCTTTCAGAAGTGTTCTCACTCTCATGCGATCGCAGACTTATAAGTGAGTGTAGATGAAGCTTTTTGTGTGTTTCAAGAATGGAACGTGCATGGGCTTCATGGAAGGTGCTGATTAGCCCGTCATCTCACTAGATATGGTCTATTTTGGAAGTTACTTGGAGGTTCGCAGGAAAGAGGGCGAAATTCGGCCCAGAGCGCTGTCTGCTCACTGGTTTGTGCACAAGCGAGTTCAGTATTGATATAGAGGAAAGTTCTGCATATGTTTATTAAATTGCACGATAACGTTAATCGAAGCTGGAGTAAGGTATCAAATGTTTAGACGGAATCTGTGTCGTAACATTTTCGGTTTAGTGTTAATTGGGCTTTTTGTTGGCACTGTTTTTGTGTCGGGGATTGTGGTAGCGCCGAGTCCTCAGCCTCTTATCACTCAAAAGTGGGCTGTGAACATTGGTCCTTGGATGACTGAGGTGAGTCCCTTGTCTGCTGATCTTTTTGGTAACGGTCAGCAAGAAATAGTCGAGACGGGTGGTCCTCCAAACTGGGGCACGGCGGGCGCTGTGACTTGTTTGAATGGGACGAATGGAAAAATAATATGGCAGGTCACTTCCAACCAGATACCAAACATAGGCATAGACGGACACACAACCTTCGACCTGGTCGACATAAACAAGGATGGTCTGCCAGAGGTTGTGGTGTACGGCCTCAACGGCCCTCTTGTCCTGAACGGGACGAACGGCAACCTCATCTGGAGGAACACGAATGCTGCTGGGGGAAACGTGTACGGTGCAGCCGTGGACGTTAACGGTGACGGGTATCCTGAAATTTTTGTGAGCCGCGGCTCTGGCCCACACAACGAATATGACACCCTCACCGAACTGGACCACAACGGGAACATA
>Ga0187881_10002111_pt1 | contig 19403 bp, 15 predicted proteins | sample June2016WEW_19_1_2_FD_133017 | JGI IMG/M metagenome (GOLD analysis project Ga0187881, IMG submission 133017) | Peatland microbial communities from SPRUCE experiment site at the Marcell Experimental Forest, Minnesota, USA - June2016WEW_19_100 | ecosystem: Environmental > Terrestrial > Soil >...
CGGCAGCTTCGGTAGCACTGGGGTCTATTGCCCTGCAGGGAGTGAGGGTGGCAGAGGCGAAGCTGGGAGAGCGAGTGGCGGTAATCGGGTTGGGACTGGTGGGGCAGCTTGTGGCGCAAATTCTCCGCGCGGCTGGGTGTGTCGTATGGGGGCTGGACCCGGACCCGGAGCGCGTGAGATTGGCCCAAGAACTTGGCGTGGATTTCGCTTGCCAGAACCGAGAATGGGAACAGAGCCCGTGCAGCGCCTTATGCCAGCGCGGGGAGGGAGCCGACGCGGTGATCCTTACGGCGTCGACCCGCTCGGCGGAGCCTATCCAGTTAGCGGGAGAGCTGGCGCGTGACCGAGGTGTGGTAGTGGTGGTGGGCGATGTGCGTGCCGATATTCCTCGCGGCCCCTACTACAAGAAAGAACTGCAGGTGCGCTACTCACGCTCCTACGGGCCGGGCCGCTACGATCCCGAGTACGAGGAGCGAGGCGCCGACTACCCCTACGGCTTTGTGCGTTGGACAGAGAAGAGAAACATGGAAGCTTTTCTGGAGCTGGTGGCGCAGCAAAAGGTGCGTGTTGAGCCACTGCTGACGCATCGCTTCAGCATTGACGAAGCCTTGCAAGCTTACAAGTTGCTTTCAGGCGAGACCAAAGAGAGGTACGTGGGCATTCTTCTCACTTATCCTCACGCCGCCCCGCTGTCGAACCGGGTAGCACTTCAGGAACCGTTGCCGCGCCCCGATCCAACAAGAGTAGCCCATGGGACCGTCGGCGTGGGATGGATTGGGGCGGGAAGCTTCAGCCGTGCGAAATTGCTGCCGAGCCTGCGGAAGGTCGGGGGCATCGAGTTCTTGGGCTTAGCCAACGCCACGGGTACTTCGGCGCAGAGGGTCGCCAAGAGTTTCGGCTTTCGCTATTGCTCGACCGATCCCAATGAGATTCTGAACGACCCGGCGGTCCACGCGGTCTTTATTGCTACCCGGCATCATCTGCACGCCCCTTTGGTCATCGCAGCCCTCGAACATGGCAAACACGTTTTTGTGGAGAAGCCTTTGTGCGTCAATGAGGCGGAACTGAATCAAATTGCAGAGGCGTTGGGCAGCTCAGGGCGCATACTCAGCGTGGGCTTCAATCGCCGCTTCTCCCCCTTTGCCCGCGAATGCAAGAAGTTCTTCGAGGGACGTCGTGAGCCGCTTTCAATTCTCTACCGGGTGAATGCAGGTCGCTTGCCGCACGCCCACTGGATTCATGACCCTGCGCAAGGGCATGGCCGGGTGATCGGCGAAGTCTGCCACTTCATTGATCTGGTGGGGTTCCTGACCTCCTCGCTACCCACAGAAACCCAGGCTTGGCCGGTAAAAGGCGCCAGCGACAACGCTGAAGATGACCTTCACATTCAGGTTCTCCTTGCCGACGGCTCGCGGGCTGAGATCTTCTATCTCTCTTCTGGCGACCCAAGCGTTCCGAAAGAGCGCCTGGAAGTCTATGGCCAAGCGCGAACCGCAATTTGCGATGACTTTCGGAAAGCGTGGTTTTATTTCGATAACCACTGCCGGTCCAGGTCCCCCTTCTCTCAGGACAAAGGGCATCGAGAGGAACTGCGAGCTTTCGTTGCGGCGGTGGCGAGCGGCGGGGAACCGCCCATTCCCTTCGAGAGTCTTCGCGCCACGACTCTGGCTACTTTTCGCATCCGCGAGTCGCTACGATGCGGCAAGGCGTTGCCGGTTTCTCCCCCTGACCCCGCCTAACATTGCTTTAGATTCGACTTCCCCACCCAAAGTTTTGTAACAACCCTCCACAGCATATCCAGATCGCCAAGCGTTGAAAGTTCTTGGCCGTCTGTCCGCAATTCAAAAGCAATCCCTTCCTGCTTGTCTTCCAGGAGCATCGCATCCTCTTCGGCCTTTCGCGTCCTCCCAACCTTGAACTCCTGAACCATTCCTTTAGCGCATCCTGATTCTGCCATCCAAATCCTCCGCTCGGAGATGTGTTTCCTTGGCGATCTGCTCTCGAGATCCGGGTCTATGGCGAGATTCAATCTCATCATGGTCGGTCCCTTTTTGAGGATAAACCAAGACGGCGTTTCGTTGGCCAGACTGAGCCAACGCGGCTCACAAAGCTAGCCATCTAAGTAGGCTACTGTTCGTTGTGGGCCGGGCAGTGAGCGAGGTTCAGGGCTCAGGCCCCGGCGTTGCCTTGCCCCACGGTGAGGAAAAACACGGAGCGCCTTAACAATTTCACCGCCGGGGGGAGAATTGGTCCTCTTCCGGCTAATGTGTCGCCCCCGTCCAGCCGAAGATAGGGGTAAAGGCCGGTGGGGCTTGCATGGTGTTTTCCTGTAAGTCACAGGGCGGAGCCAAGTCCTACTTTGCAACCCCATCTCCTGGCAAGCGGAAGGAGAGGATGAAACAGTTCTCGCGAGTTCATTGCTCCGACGAAGTGCCAGACTAGGAAGTGTGCCCCCCGTGCGGCTTGCCGGGAGGGATGTTGGCCAAGAATGTGGAAGTTGTCTTAAGGATTGAAGATCATGGCAGGGGGAGCAAAAGGTTCGCTTTTGAGGGTTATGTTGGTTGGCGGGGCTGGCGGTAGGGCAGGTGGCCGTTTACTTTACGGCGCGGGGCGCCCAGGTGAGGGGGCTGAGTTGGGTGTGGTGTTGGCTGCGGTTGGCTTAATTTGCCTGAGTGGACTCGCATGGGCTCAGAATCCAGTTCCGCCTACGACGGTGGCCCCGATCTCCCCCCAGAGGCCGGCAGCCTCGAGCGCCTCTCCGAGCAACCGGGTGGGAGCGCGGTATGTGGTCGCCAAGGACGACCTTCTGGAAGTCTACGTCGTAGATTCACAAGAGCTTTCGCGCGAGTATCGGGTAGACGAGGATGGGATGATAACTCTTCCGATGCTGTCGCGACCGGTCATGGCGGCAGGCCTGACGCTCGACCAGCTTTCAAAGGCCATTCGCAGGGATCTTCTTGACGGCGGACTGCTAACGGATCCTCAAGTCACTGTTACGGTGAAATCTTCGCCGTTGAATACCGTGGTGCTTTCCGGCGCGGCCAAGAAACCGGGGGTTTATCCGGTTTACGGTCACACGACGTTGCTCGAACTCTTGACCGAGAGCGAAGGCCTTAGCGACGATGCGGGCGGCACGGCGATCGTCACCCGCGCGGAGAATGCTCCGGTGGGGCCGGGGCCTGACGTTGCCCAGGCCGCGCAGGATGCCAATCCAGCGATCTCACGCACGGTGAAGGTTGATGTCTGGCGACTCTGGCAGAACGGCGACGCGAGCCTGAACGTAGATTTATACCCGGGGGATCGGGTTTTGGTTCAACGGGCAGGAATTGTTTACGTAATGGGAGGTGTGATCCGGGCCGGGGGCTTTGTCCTATCCAACGAGCAGGAGCAAATGACGGTGTTGAAGGCTATTGCCTTGGCGGGCAACTTCACGCACGAGGCAAAGCCAGCAAAAGCCGTAATCATCCGCAAGGCGCCAGGTGCTCCCGGCGGAAGACAGGAAGTTCGGATAGACCTCAAGAAGGTCCTGTCGAACCGGGCTCTGGATCAACAACTATTGGCTAGCGACATCCTTTATGTGCCCGAGAGCGGGGTCAAGAGAACCCTCGACACAGTTTTCAACACCGCAGTCTATGCTTCGGTTTGGCGTATCCCGTATTAGAGATTGATTACGGCTGGTGAAGGCGCAAATTCAGCACATTGGGGTGTTTCATACCGGGCGGCCCTTCAGGGGCGGGAACAAGAAGCGCAGTTGGGGTTGGGGCGAGAGAGATGGCAGAAAATGACAAGCTAATGCCGACGAACGGGGTTCTTCCTGACCACCCGACGTATCCGGTATACCCCGTCTCGGACCTCGAGCCTTCGGGGCCTGACGAATACTCGTTCCGTACCTACTGGGAGATTCTCAGAAAGCGCCGGGGCACCGTTTTCACGGTTGCCTTCATTATTACAGTTTTGGTGACGCTCGTTGTCTTCCGAATGAAGCCGGTGTACCGCGCCACGGCCCGCATGGAGGTCCAGGCGGAGACGCCCCAACTGCAAACGCTCAACGAGCTTAACCCGAGTGTGGCCACCGACGGAGCATTCCTGCAGACTCAAGTGGATCTCTTGCAGAACAACAACCTGGCCTGGGAAACGATACAGCAGTCGGGGCTTGCGGCTGGGAACCCGGAGCCCAGGGCTGCCGGGAAGGGCGGGCCAGCGAGCGCCGACAGGTCTCCCGCCGCAACTCAGTCAAACCTGATTCGGGCTTTCAAGAGGCATCTTCATGTTGAGTTGCTGAATGAAAGCCGGTTGGTGGAGGTCAGCTTCGAGAGTGTTGACCCCAGCCTGGCGGCGCGTGTAGCCAACAGCCTTGTCAAGAATTACGTGGAGTCCAATTTTCGTTCCAAATACGATACGACCCGGCAAGCCTCGGCGTGGATGGAACAACAACTCGACGAGCTCAAAGCCAAGGTCGAGAAATCTCAGCAAGCGCTGGTTGACTACGAGCGCCAGAAGTCGATTGCCGATATCGGAAACAAAGAGAACGTGGTGGGACAACGGCTTGCGGATTTGAGCAAAGACCTCACCGAGGCACAGACTGATCGTGCCAATAAGCAATCAGTATTCGATTCGGTCCGGAGCAACAAAGCCGAGGCGGACATCATTGCCAACGACACCCTGCTGCAGCAGTTGGACTCGAAATATGCTGAACTCAAGACCGAGTACGCCGCGACGACTTCTCATTATGGTCCGAACTTCTATAAAGTGAAGGAACTGCGCAATCAGATCAATGAGGTGGAGTCGCTCATCGAGCGAGAGCGCAAGCGCATCGTCGAGCGCATCGGGAGCGATTACCGCACCGCCCAGCGCCGGGAGCGGCTTCTCTCCGGGGAGGTCGCTCAACAAAGAGCCGAGGTCGAGAAGCTGAATCAGGATCTTATTCAATACAACTTGCTGAAGAATGAATACGAGACCAATCAGCAGCTTTACAACGAGCTGCTGAAACGTCTCAAAGATGCCACGGTCTCCGTAAGCTTGCGCGCCACCAACGTCCGCCTGGCCGACGAGGCGTTGGTTCCCAGTAACCCCATCCGCCCGGACAAGCCCGTCGATATTGCCGTCGGACTTCTGGTGGGCTTGATTCTCGGAGTCACGCTGGCGTTTATCCGGGAAAGCCTGGATCGCACCATCACGACAGCGGAGGACATCGAGAGAGAGATAGTTGTTCCCACTTTGGCCGTGATTCCGCTCGGGACAACATCGCGCGGACGGTATGGACGGTACTTCGCGCGCGAGGCCCACAAAGCAGCGGGAAATGGGAACCTGGCATTGGCCGTTCTCAATGCGCCGGGGTCGGAAATGGCGGAATCTTTCCGGGTCTTGCGAACCTCGATTCTGCTCTCCAGCTCGCCGCAGCCTCCTCAAGTGGTGCTGGTCACGAGTGCACATCCCAGTGAAGGGAAGACATTCGCTTCCGTCAACCTCGCCTTGGCGCTGGCCCAGCGTGGCAGCCGCGTTCTGCTGGTTGATGCGGATCTGCGCAAGCCAAGTGTCTTAAAGACCCTCGGTCTGTCGGATGGCGTGGAACCCGGGCTGAGCAGCTATCTCACGGGCGGGCACGACATCGACCAGGCACTCCAGGCCTTCACACCAGTTCCCAATCTGTGGCTGCTTCCACCCGGACCGATTCCCCCGAACCCGGCCGAACTGGTTTCGTCACCTGCTATGGAGGGGTTGGTCCGGGACCTCCGCCAGCGCTTCCAACACATTGTGTTCGACTCACCGCCCTTGTTGCTGGTGACGGATGGAATCCTTCTTTCAACCTTCGCGGATGGCGTGGTTCTGGTTGTGGAGAGCGGAACCACCTCGCGCGGCGCCTTGCATCGGGTGCGTCGGATCCTGGACCGGGCCGGCGCAAATACTCTCGGTGCTGTCCTCAACAAGCTGGAGGATCGAGTCGACGGGTACTATAGTTCGCGTTATCGGTATTATAACTATTACTACTCCAGGGATCGCTCAAATTCGAAAGTCGATGAAGCGGCTTCTGTCAACGATGAGCCACCTACCCTCACACGCAGATAAGATGCTCCTTGTTCCAAGATCTCCCGGCCGGAGGTGACACGACGGTGATGCGAGATGTTGCTGTGATCGGGGCGGGTCCGGCGGGGTTGTATGCGGCTTATCAACTCGCTTCGGCGGGCCTCGATGTCACGGTGCTGGATGCCCAGGAGAGGATCGGTGAAAACGCCGTCTGTTCCGGAGTCATCGGGGAAGAGGCGTTTGTGCGTTTTGGTTTGCCCATCCGGCCAGTCTTGAACCACATTTGCTGCATCCAGGCGGTCTCGCCCGCTGGAAGAACGTTGGAGTATCACGCGGCGACGCCGCTGGCTCGCGTGGTCGATAAGTCAGAATTCAACTGCGACCTCGCGAACATGGCTCGTTCCGCCGGGGCTGAGTTGTGTTTAGGCCGGTTTGTTGATGCTATCGGCCGCGAAAAGGACGGAGTGCTTTTGCAGTTCCGCTCGCGCCAGCGAACGGTTGGGAAACTGAGGGCGCGGGTCGCCGTGATTGCATGCGGGGTGAACGGTTCCCTCAACGGGGCCCTAGGGCTGGTGAAACCTCGCGAATTCTTGCGGGCTATCCAGGCTGATATCCCGCTGGGGAGGGATGGGATCTCCAATCCGACCGAGGTGTATGTGGGGCGGTCTGTCGCGCCCGGGGCCTTCGGCTGGAAGATCCCTTTGGGACACGGTCGCGTGCGTGTCGGTCTTATGTGTGTGGAAGATCCCCGGCCATACTTCAGCGCACTTTTGCAAAGAGTGGCGCCCGGACTGGATCGGGGCGCGGCGGAGGTCCGGCAGAAGGCCATAGGACAGATGCCGGTGGGAAATTGTGTTGGGGAACGGATTGTGGCGATCGGGGAGGCCGCAGCTCACGTTAAGACTTCAACGGGAGGCGGGATTTTCTTCGGTCTTCTTTCAGCGGAAATGGCCACCGAAGTCATGCTTCGTGCCTTTCGAAAGGGCGACTTCAGCGTTCACACATTGGGCGAGTTTGAGCGCTTCTGGCGCGCGGCTTTCGGCCTCGAGCTGTGGACGGGTTACCTCGCCCGAAGGTTTGCGGCGCGCCTTTCCGACAGCCTCATCGAAAGGGCCTTTGATAGGGCAAAGGGAATTGATCTGCTGTCCAGGCTGAATGGGAACCTGAAGTTTGACTGGCATCATAAGGCCATACTGGCGTCCATTCATAGTTTGTTCGCTCCGGCGGCAGGTGTCTGATTCCTTCCTTACACTGCTTTCGTGCCTGTCATCCTGAGCCCGCAGTGCTTTCGGGCGGGCGAACCCGCCGCGGCGGGTCTGCAGTTGTCTTTTGCGCTCAGCACCCAGCCACAAACTGCGGAGATTCTTCTCCCGCAGGGCGGGATCAGAATGACAGATGGCGGTGGCGCGTGCTCAAAAGGGGCTTTGATATTCTGCTGTCCGGGGCGGGGCTTATCGTATCGCTGCCGTTGTGGGGGATTATTGCCTTGGCGGTGAAGCTCCACGACGGCGGCCCCGTCTTCTATCGGCAAGAGCGCGTAGGGAAAGATGGGCGGGTCTTTACGGGCCTGAAATTCCGCTCCATGGTTCCGGACTCCGACGAAAAGTGGGGCGTGGTACCCGCCGCTGCCAACGACCCCAGGATAACGAAGGTTGGAAGAATCCTGCGGGCCACGGCTATGGATGAACTCCCGCAACTCTGGAGTATCTTCTGCGGTGATATGAGCTTTGTAGGCCCACGGCCGGAGTGGGTTGAGCTGGTGAAAAAGTTCCGGGCAGAGATACCTTGCTTCGATTTGCGCCACCAGGTTCGGCCTGGCCTAACCGGGCTGGCCCAGGTCTACGGCCATAGCGAAATGTCTCGGCGGCATAAGCTTCGCTACGACCTGCTCTACGCGCGGCGGCAAAGTTTCTGGTTGGACATGCGGCTGGTCCTCATATCGTTTGCCGTTACCTTCACGGGCCGGTGGGAGCGCCGGGAAGGGAAGATCTTGCGCCGAGCTCAACGCCGATATCGAAAGCCAGCCTCTGCTGGGATTGCCCGGCCGGCTGAAGCCCCACTTTCAAAAGGTTCCTCGCAATCACTGTCCTCCTTATGAGCCTATCCGTGGGGCGAGCATGGCCATGACGGCTGAAAATCACCTCGCGAGTGACGGAAGTGTTCCTCGTGCGCGTGTTTTGCGAGTTTCCGTGCATGTGATCAACTTGCACGATGTTGTGCGTCAGATCGATCGGTGGATTCAAAAAGGGGACGGCCAGCGGTGGATTGCCGTGACCAGCTCACACGGCATCATGGAGGGATTCGAGCATTCGGAGTTCAAGCAGATCCTCGATTCGGCAGCCCTATCGGTTCCCGACGGCAAGTGGGCGGCGCGCGCCGCTGCGGCGCGGCTCTCCCTTGAACCCCAGCAGGTGCGCGGAGCTGACTTGATGTTGGCGTTCTGCGCGCTCGCCAACGAACGGGGCTATAGCACTTACTTCCTGGGCGATACGGGTGACGTGCTTGGACGCCTCATCTCGAGACTCCGCGGCCAGTTCCCCAGCATGCGAATTGCCGGCGCTTATTCACCCCCCTTCCGGCCTCTGAGTGCCGAAGAGAACGACCAGATAATCGAAAGAATCAACGAGGCCAAGCCCCAAGTGCTATGGGTATGCCTGGGGCTGCCGAAACAAGAGAGATGGATCTTCGCCAACAGGCAAAAGCTTGACGTGCCTATCCTGATCGCCGCAGGAGCTGCGGCCAAGTTCGTGAGCGGCAGCGTTGCGACTGCGCCCGCCTGGATCAGGGAGCATGGATTTGAATGGCTCTGGCGGCTCATCCGGGAGCCAAGGCGCTGCTGGCACCGCTCGATGGTCTATGGACCGCAGTTTGCCTTTTACACAATCCTCGAGTTAAGTGGCGTTCGGAGGTACGACTGAGGAGGCAGAGCGTGCAAGCTTGCATCCGCGGTGTATTTTTGAGAAGAAGGTAAGACTCCCAAACCATGTCGCGAGTTACCCGGAACATCCTGTATAACGGAATCGGCCAGGGGCTCAGTCTCGCGCTGGGCTTCATCGCGGTTCGTTTTGTGTTCCGCAGTTTGGGCGGCGATGCCCTGGGATTGATCTATTTTTCCCTGACCTTCAGCGCAGCTCTGGCCGTGGCGCTGCAACTGGGAATCTGTGAAACCGCAGTGCGCGAGGTCGCCTTCCATGCCGGCAGAAGCCCGGAATATCTCGCAAGGTTTATTCGCACCAGTTCGCTGTTTTATTGGGGAGCGTTTCTTCTCCTTTCACTCCTCGCCTACGCGCTTGCCCCGTATCTTGTTCTTCACTGGGTCAAACTTGACTCTCTCGACGTCCATACTGCCACCGTAATTCTGCGCGTCCTTTCCATTAGCGCGCTGCTTGCCCTGCCCAGAGGGCTTTTCACAGCCCTGGTTTCGGGTTTAGAGCGCATGGAGATTAGAAACGGGATTGATGTTGCTGGCAAAGCCCTGCAGCAGTTTGGGATCTTTGGAATTCTCTTCTTCCACGGAAGCGCGTTCCAGGTCGCCTATTGGATTGCCGCTTGCTGTGTCGCGCAGCTTCTAGCCTATCTCATTGTCTGCACTCGATTCTTTCCAGTCCAGGCCATGCTCCCCGGCTTCTCCCTGAACGTGGTGAAGCAAAACATGCGTTTTGCCTCGGGACTCATGACCATCACGCTCTGCGCGTGGGTGTTTACCCAGGCCGACCGGGTTATCATCAGCAAGTTGTTGCCACTCACCGTGCTGGGCCTTTACAGTTTCGCCCGCGGAACCGTCGGTCAGGGGGCGCTTCTCACTGGCGCCATCAACAACGCCATCTTCCCACACTTCTCGCGCCTGTACGCGGCGGGAAACACCGACGAAATGAAAGCCTCATACCACAAGATACACGACCTGATTTGCTTCTCGACCATTCCCGTTTTTGCCGCCGCGCCTTTTGCCGCCATCCCTCTTTTGTCGCGTGTGTTTGACCCGCCTTCTGCACACATGCTGCTGCTGCCCGTCACTTTTCTCTGCCTCGGATACTACATGAACGGGACGTTGACCACACCCTATGTGGTTTCGCTCGCGGTGGGGCGGCCGGACATTACGGCGCGGCAGAACTTCCACTCATTGTTCGTGCTTCTTCCGGTCAGCGTGGTCGCCATTTACTTCTTGGGACTGAACGGCGCCGGCTTCTCCTTTGTGCTCTATCACGTTTTCTATTATTTGTACGGGACGCCGCGCATCTGCCGCGAGTGTCTGGGGATGCGGGCCAGGGTCTGGCACTGGCACGTTCTCCGCATCCTGACGGGCGGCATCCTGGTTTATGGCAGTGCCTGGCTTGCGGTCAGTTATGCCGGCGCGCTTTCTATCCTCCACCTATCCATTGCCTACGGCGGCGCAACGATCATTTACCTCTCTTTTGCGCCCTTCTTCATGGGCCAGGAGACGCGCCGCAGGTTCCTGTTGTCCTTTGACGCACTGCGCCTCAAGTACAGGGATGCGATGGCTTCGGAGTAAGCGTGGAGGCGGGGAGCGTACTGCCGTGGTACGGTTCTGAATTTACCCGGAGAAGATAAGGTGCCGCGGTAACGGCTAATCCGCCACGGGGCAGCATAGCAGCCCGTGCCAGAAGTCTGAAAGCGGCCAATTCGCGCCTGTAAGTTGTTGTTCGAACGACTCGCACGTAGTTCGTGATCTTGACGGAAACAGTACTTGCACCACGGCCTGATAGGCGCGGCGCTGCAGAAGTGCCAAACCAGGAAGGTACACCTAATGAGCAACGACAGGCCGATGTTTTCCATCGTCATGCCGACGCGTAACCGAGCGCACTTGCTCCGGTTTGCATTACAAAGTGCACTGAATCAAACCTTCGACGATTATGAAGTAGTTGTTAGCGACAACTTCTCGTCTGATGACACGCGAGACGTGGTGCGCCAATTAGGCTCTGACCGGGTACGCTACTTTCGGACCGACAGGGTTTTGCCGATGCATGAGAGCTGGGACTTTGCTCTAAATCAAGCGCTGGGCGAAAGGGTTATGTTCCTATGCGATGATGATGCACTTCTACCCTACGCCATCGAGCGGATTGCTGATTGCTTTTCAAAGCACGACCTGGGAGTAGTCGCCTGGTTGACGGGTTACTACTTCCTTGATACTGCGTGTACCGCATTCTCCGAGCGCCGAGGTCAATTGGCCTTGCCCCGTGGATCTCGCAGTATTATTCATATCGACAGTCGCAGTCAGCTGCTGGCTCTGTTTGCCATGCGGTCGAATTTTCATCTGCTGCCAAGATTTCTGAATTCGTGCTGCAGCAGGAGGATTGTGGAGAAGGTGCGCCAAGACTTGGGCCGGGTGATCCTGCCGCCGTGTCCAGACTACACATCATGCGCGGCGATTCTGGCGAAGACTGAAGGCTACGCTTTCATCGACTCTCCGCTGGGGATCATGGGTCATGGGAGCCACGTTTTTGGGGTTGCGCCAGGCCCGGCAGCGCCGACCTGTCACGTTCAATTCGTGGAGGACTATTCAGGGGGGATGATGAAACACGTGCCCCTTAGCTTCTTGACGTCGGAGAACGCAATCGCTGAGAGCTTGCTAACCGTAAGGGAAGCAATGCCCCGTGAATTGTCTTGGGCCCAACTGGATTGGGTGGGTTACTTTGCGGGCTGTTACACGGACCTGCTTTCGCTGATGGGGATGGGTCTGGACATATCTTCCTTGCGCCGCGAGTTCCGCTCTGTACTCTCGACTTACCCAGTGTCAGTGCGGGCCAGGGTGTGGCGGCGAACTGTAGGGGCACGGCTGAAAGGCATTTGTCATCGCCCTCGATTGTGGCGCGCAATCGTTGGCTCTGGACTGCTACGGCTGCTTGACGCCTCGATTCGTCGGAGGCGCCGCACTGTGCTCGGTTGGAAATGTACGATACCAGATATCCTTGAGGCCGTGCGTGTAGCGTGTGAGTTCGACACGGCTGGAAACCCCACATCCTTATGAGGCCGCAACCTCACCCGGAGCGGGCTAGCCCGGGTTTGCCAATGCAAGTCGAGAAGCAGGTCGCAGACGGCCTCTTAAGGCACGATCGACCAGACCGTGGCATGAACGCTTTAGAGGGTTCGGCCGTGGATACGCGCAAGCCCAGGGTCGCGGTGATTCATCCCCAGCTCAGGTACGGGGGTTCGGAGACCGGGCCTTTGTGGAGCGTCGAGGCGCTGAAGCGCGACCACGACGTAACGCTCATCACAGGTGGCAAGGTCGATTGCCGCGCCTGAACGCGTACTACGGCACGGACCTGCGGCCGGGCGAATTCACCGTCCATGAGGTGCGGTTGCCCCTGGGGCTGCACCGCATCGCGAAGTTTGCAGGGTTGCGCGGCGCGCTATTTACGCGCGAATGCCGCCGTCTGGCGCCCGGCTTCGATGTGATCACTTCCCACTACAATCCCTGCGATTTGGGCGTACCGCTCATCCAGTTCGTGGCGGACTTCTCTTTCGCCCCCAAGCTCCAGCGAGCGCTCCATCCCAGCCTGACCACTGCGCGGCCTTGGTGGTATGGCGACACGATTTTGCGAAGGGCCTACCTGGGGCTTTGCGAGCGCCTCGCGCCCAGCCGCCCGGAGAATTGGAAGAAGAATGTCACCGTGGCGAACTCACACTGGACGGCCGGCCTTTTGGAAAGGGAATTTGGGTTGATCACTCGCCGAGTCCAGTTTCCTCCCGTGCCGGGCAATTTTCCGGCCGTTTCCTGGGATGAAAGAGAAGACGGATTTGTGTGCGTTGGGCGGGTGGCGCCGGAAAAGCGCATGGACGCGGTAATCGGCATCCTCCACCAGGTGCGGCAGCACGGCTTTGATATTCACCTTCACATTCTCGGCAGCCTTGACAGTTCACCCTTTGCCAAAAAGGTGCAAGCGCTGGCTTCGCAGAATCGAGATTGGGTGTTCCTTGAGGGCCGCGTAGTGGGGAAGGCAAAGCGTGAGTTGATGGCCCGGCATAAGTTCGGGATCAATGGTTGTGAGCGCGAGGCGTTCGGGATCGCGGTGGCTGAGCTGGTGAAGGCAGGTTGCCTCACGTTTGTGCCCAATGGCGGCGGGCAAACCGAAATTGTCGATCATCCGTCACTTACTTTCGAAAATGACGACGATGCCATTCACAGAATTGTGTCCGCGCTGGAAGACCCAGGTTTGCAAGTCGCACTCGTAGGGCACCTGCACGAAAGGAGCCGCGAGCTTTCCACGGAACGCTTCCAGGATACCGTCCGGAGCCTGGTGGCGGAATTCCTTGCGACAAAAGGCAGCCAGAGCGCACTGGCTCGAAAAGCGTCAGAGGTGGGAGTGAAAGAGCAAAATGCATAAGCTTTCCGTTGTCATACCCACCATCGGCAGACCGATAGAGCTGCGGCGCATGCTGAAAAGCTTGGCGGAACAAAGCGTGGTTCCCCACCAAACGATTATTGTCGACGAGGACGGGGAAGGCAACGCCCTGGCGCGGGATTTCCCTCCGTTGAACATCTCCGTGACGACTTTGCCGGGAGGGTCGGCTTCGGCGAAGCGAAACCGTGGCGTTCAGTGCGTCGCTCCGGGAATCGAGCTTATCGGCTTCATGGACGATGACATTGTTCTTGAGCCCCAGGCCATCGAGGCGATGCTGGATTTCTGGGAAAACGCCCCGGAGGACTCGGGGGGAGCCAGTTGCAACTGGATGAATCAACCTCCCCTCTACGGCTCGCGTGTGAAGTCCTTGCACTTGGTCTCGCGCCTGGGCCTTTATGACTCACGCGGAGGCCTCGTCATGCGCTCAGGGTTCCAGACGGTCATGGGCATTGTTCCCGAGACCCGCTACGTTCAGTGGCTGCCGAGTGGTGCGGTGGTTTATCCGCGGCACATTCTGCAGCAATACTCTTTTGACGAGTGGTTCCGGGGATACAGTTACTTGGAAGACTTGGACTTCAGTTACAGCATTGGAAAGAAGTACAAACTGGCGGTTGTGGCCAACGCACGCTTCTATCACTATCCCTCCACCGTAGGACGCATAGACCCGTACGCTTTTGGCAAGAGAGAAGTGGCGAATCGGTTCCGCTTTGTCAGTAAGCATCGGGAACTTTCGCCTGCATTGTGCGCCGTTGCACTGATGACCAGGGCTGTATTGAGCGTTCTTCTGGGGGTTACGAGGTTCGAAGCGGCGTACTTCCCCCGTGCTTGGGGTAATCTTGTTGCCCTTTTTTCGAGCCTCACCCACGGGCCCAGACCCGCACCCTGAGGGATTCCGGCGCCTACTTTGTTCATTGTGGTCGAAATGAGAGCCTCCTGGTTCGCTCGGGTGAGGGCGGAGGTTTTGCTGCCTGCCGTGCAGGGCGGAGGGGTGTGAGAATATGGAGAATCGGTTCTTCCTATGGCGAGGCATCGACGCAAGTCCCACGCAGATCGTTCCGGAGGAACTCCTACCGCGACTCCCCCCCACCGATGTGAGGTATTTCGTCCGGATCTTGCAGCATCTTGATCACCTGCTGCCCCCTGCGGGGCTGACATTCTTTCTGACCTGGCATTTGGACGGTTTTCATGAAGCCATGGACAATGCTGTCGTCATACTGGCGGGCGACGAACGGAATCAGACGCCATCGTATCACCGCCGGGTCAGGGCGATCTTCAAGATCGGAGGACTTCGGCGAAGTCCGTTCCGAGAGACATTGCGGCTGCCCACGTCGATCGCGTGGCGCATCCTGCTCCGCGACGCCCGGAACGGAGCCCTCCAAGCCAAGCGACGGTTGCAGCACGGGTTGCGCGGGCACGTTGTGACCCCCATGTACGACATCCCGTTGGGCCCATTCGCGCTGCTCGACATCGATCCGCCGCCGATCGAGCAGAGGCCGGTGGACGTCTTGTTCGTGGGAGGTTCTGCTCCCGGCTGGACTCTGCGCGCCAAGGTTGTCGCGCGGAGACAGATGGCTGCATCGGTGGCGGCGGCGCGAGTGGCGCTGCCGCAGTACCGGATGGAAACGATGACGGGGGCCTTTGCGTCCGGCGAAGGGTTGGGTCCCGAGGCATACACGCAGTCTCTAGCCGACGCTAAGATCGCGCTGGCTCCCCGAGGCAATTTCGCCGAGACGTACCGCTTGTTCGAGGCCGCCAAGCTCGGTTGCGTCATTGTCAGCGAACCACTACCCTCACGATGGTACTACCGAGGGTGCCCCGCGGTCTCGATCCCCGAGTGGTCCGCTCTGCCGGGTGTTTTGAGCAGCTTGCTGAACGACCCTGCGAGGCTTACACAACTCTCCCTCCGCGCGCGCCAGTGGTGGGATTCGACGGTTTCTGAAGCGGCCATCGCGAAATTTATCGCGCAAAACCTGGCGAGGACGGACCGTGTGCTCCAGCGCGCGTGAAATCTGAAACGGTACCTTACCCTGAGCCCCCTGGGTTGTAGGGGTGAGCGCTGCTTGCCCCTGGCAGGTCGAGCGCCGTTCGGCCCTAGGAGTCTGTGGGAGATAGATCCCGGCCTTGGATTGCACCCGACCGAGAGTTTTGTGAAGGACCGTTTGGTTGGTTGTCAACAGCGGGCTGAAGCGATTGGCGGCCTCCCCGTGACCGCCAGTTCGCCTGGAAAAGTGGTCGGTCCAACTGATGAGGCGGAGGTGAAACACCGGCTTCTAATCTGCGCCTACGCATGCTTGGTGAGTCCGGAGGCTGACGTTCCCGGGGGTGGCGACCTTATGGCCTGGAACGTGGTCAAGCGCCTGGGCCGCGCCTATCGGTTGTGGGTCCTCACCGCCGCCCAGAACTGCGAGGCCATTGAGGCGGCGCTTAAGGAGCAGCCGCTTCCGAATGTACGATTCGTTTACATAGAACTGCCGGGCTGGCTGCATGTGCTGATGCGGCATCAAGTGGGGATTCAGTTCTATGCCTATCTCTGGCAGTGGAAAGCCTACTTTGTCGCCCGAGGGCTTCAGCGCCGCCTTCAATTCGACCTTTTTCACCATCTCACATACGAAAACGACTGGATGGCCAGCGTCATCGGAGCCTTGCTGCCCGTCCCCTACGTGCGCGGCCCCGGCGGGGGCGCTCATCGGATTCCCAAGCCGTTCCTTAAGGGTTTTCGCCTGGGGAGTCACCTCGCGGAGTTCCGGCGATCATTCGGACAGTGGGTTTTCCGGCATGATCCTTTTTTCGTATTGAGCCAGCACCGTGCTCGGGTGATCCTGGCTTGCAACCGCGAGGCCGTCGAGGGGGTGCCGGCCCGATCGCGCCAAAAAGTGCAACTGCTTTCTGTAAACGGCATTTCAGGTCATGAACTTGCTCCCCCGCAGCAGCAGGCGCGAAGTGAGAAGTTTGCCGTACTGTCCGCAGGCCGTTTGGTTCCGCTCAAGGGATTCGACCTTGCCTTGCGCGCCTTCGCGATCTTTGCGGAGAGGCACCCGGAGGCGGAGTTTACGATCGTAGGGAAGGGTCCGGAGCTGAACCACCTCGAAAGTCTGATCCACGAGTTGGGTATCGAGAAGCAGGCACGTATTGTAAGCTGGGTGCCGCGCGAGCATCTGTTGGCCAGTATGCGCTCCTGTGACGTTTTTCTCTTCGCCAGCCTGCGTGACGGGGGTGGATTGGTGGTGGTGGAGGCGATGGCATCGGGCAAGCCCGTGGTCTGCCTTGACTTGGGCGGCCCGGGGCTGCACATCAATGAGGAGTGCGGATTCAAAGTTCCAGCCCGCGATCCCGACCAGGCCGTGCGCGACATGGCCGTTGCGCTCGAAAGACTCGCCAGCGATCGCAACTTGTGTGTGCGGATGGGTCGGGCCGCCCTTGAGCGCGCCCGCCAGGTTTACGACTGGGACCGCGTCACCGAGCGTATCATCGAGGCCTATGAACAGGCCCTGGGGGTCTCTGCTTTTGAATCTCGGAAGAGGCCGTCCGGGGCGGTGGCCTGATTGCCCCGCCGCGGCGGGCTGATTGGCGATTGAAAAGGTGGTGTGGCAACTCCTTCCCATGGCCATCGGCAATCGAAAATCGCCAATCGAAAATCGTCAATTCCAGCCATCCTGGACCAAGCGATGACCGTAGAAAATCTTCGCCAACCCCGCGCCCCTTCTTCTCAGTGTCTGCACCTCCGCACTGCGATGCCTGCCATGCGGAAGCAGGAAGCTCGGGGACTGATGCTAACCTCGATACTTTGCCTCTTGGTTTGGTCCGGCTACAACAGCACAGTTTACTATTGCATGGACCCGCTCTTTCCGAGGAGTTTTATCAATTTCGTCCACGGCGTGCGGGCTTTCTTTCCCATCCTCGCTGGCGTGATCGCTGCGTGCCAACTCGCCCAGCGCCGATCCCTCCCCAAGTGGTTGGGGTTCAGCCCTCTTACCCTGCTGTTGCTTTACGCAGGGATCGGGTTGGCCTCTTCCATCCTTGTTTCTCCCGAACCTGTCGGCGCCGCTTATTGGGCGTTCCAGTACATCTCCGTGATCGTTGTTGTGATCGCGGTTGCCTCTGGCTCGGAGCCAGAGGCGCATCTTGCGCGCTTTATTTCTGTCAACTGGGGCTGCTGCGCGGTCGTTTGCATGGGCTTGCTTGCCGGGATTCCTCTGCTGGGCGGGAGCACGGTCAGTCACACTGTCGGCAGCCCCTTGGGCGTGATGGCCTATGGCAGGGTCAAAGATGTGATGGGGTTGGCAGCGCCGAGGAACACGGGGTTTGGGAGGTTTGCGGGAATCGTTATTCTCGTGGGCTTGGCCAAACTCTTGCCCGACCGAAAGGACAAGAAAACGCTGTTCATCTGGACACCCCTCATGCTGGCCGCAGGAGTGGCTTTGTTGCTATCCCAGGCTCGAACGTCTTGGGTGTCGGTCGTTGTCGCTGCCGTGGTGCTCCTGGCGCGTGCCCCCACGCGGTGGAGGGTCCCGATCGTTATGGTCGCGCTCCTCGCCCTCCCTCTGGTGTGGCTCACCGGTTTTGGTCACGCCTTTATGCTCTACCTCACCCGAGGGAGGGGGATTGACCCGACGCTTACAGGGCGTACAGTGACGTGGGCGAAGGGTTGGCGGGCCTTGCAACAATCGCCTTGGGTCGGACTCGGTTTTTGGGCAGATCGCTACTTTCTTGGGGGCCAGAACATGCAGAATACCGTTCTCGACGCCCTCATCCAGAGTGGTTTTCTGGGCGTACTCCCGTTTGTAATTGCGACCGTGTGGGTGTGGATGGGCATCCTGCGTTTCTACTCCACCAAGCCCGCTGGAGAAGCCAGTTCACTGCCGGGCGAACTCCTGGGCGTCATGACCTTCTTCGCCGTATACTCCGTAACAGAGATTACCTATAGCTTTTACTCGGTCGGCTGGATGGCGATGGCCCCCCTCTTCGCCCATGTCCAACTTCGCGTTTATCAGAACGCCAGGAAGCGCCAATCCATGCGTTTGTCGCCAGCCCCGGTCCACGGCCCGGCTGTGCGCGCCGCGCGGCGCATCGGTCCCACTCCCGGAGGAGATTTGGCGTCGCGTTAGCAGTGGAGAGGGGCCGTCAGAAGTTTCCATGAGTAAGTCAGAGTTTTCTTACGACGCTAGCACTCGACTTGCGCGACGGGTCCTTCAAACTGCTCGTCTTTAGTCAGCACGTAACGACACCACTGGTCTTCCACCTCCGCCAGCGTCTCGGCAATCAAGCTCATCTGCAACATCGCTTCGGCTAAAACCTTGCGCACTCAGCGCCTCCTGCTCCGGGGCCTTCCCCCTGCCTTGGTCCCCCACAAACACTGACTCTCCCACCCCAAACTGTTCCTTCACCACCCGGATTTGCTCCGGCATCCCGCCCCGCGGGACCGGATCAGCCGTGTTCCCCTTGAACACCCCCGCTGCCAGCGGCTCGCCCTTCCCATCCGTCAGCATGCCTTTGATTCGGCGGATATGTTATTGTGCAATACTCGCGAAGAGTGGTTCCGACCAGATTATTACCAGGAAATGGTGCTAGGGAGGCTGTATGCATAAACCCTTATCCAAGATAAGCCAGTTGGGCTGGCGCGGCTTCCTCGGGCTTGTCGCCGTAGCCGCCCTCTCCGATTCGCTGCTCAGCCGCAAGCGAGTGGTCAAGGCACTGCTTGCGAAGGATGGCAGCGTGCAGGACTGGTAGGGTTCATTGAAACGACACGTACTCCGGGCGTAGCATCTAAATGGACGAAGGTCGAACCAGGAGATCGATAATGCGATGGCTGCTCGTGGTGGTCATGGTACTGGCCTGCGTGACGTGGGAATCCCGGGCGCTCTGGGCCAGCCAGAAACTCTTCCTGAAGGATGGGACTTACCAGCTTGTTTCCAGCTACGAGGTGCATGGGGACAGAGTGCGATACTACAGCGTTGAGCGCTCAGCGTGGGAGGAAATCCCCTCATCCCTCGTGGACTTCGAGGCGACGAAACGAGCCCA